>Ga0335397_10004248_pt1 | contig 18968 bp, 11 predicted proteins | sample MAT04_FD_205740 | JGI IMG/M metagenome (GOLD analysis project Ga0335397, IMG submission 205740) | Freshwater microbial communities from Lake Fryxell liftoff mats and glacier meltwater in Antarctica - MAT-04 (spades assembly) (version 2) ... | reverse complement strand
GTCCAGCTTCGTTCGAGTGCCGCGGGCATGAAGAACAGCACGGTGCCGACCACGTTCAGCACAATCGACGACCAGATCCACGGCACCAGAGCATGCTTGCCGTGATCGCCGAAGAACAAATACTGCGCCGACGCGACGTGGGCACCGCCCGTGTAGAAGAGCGTGAACAATTCGGAAAACAGCATCAGCAGGTTGATTGCCGACGCAACACGGATGATCTGCACGAGCAATCGAGCCGGACCGGGAGCGACCGGAAGTTCAGTCCCGATTCGGATGGCCCGCATCACGATCAGGATGAAAGCAGGGCCGGACACGAACGCGCTGGCCAGGAATCGCGGAGCCAACAGTGCTGTGTTCCAGAACGGCCGCCCGCCCAGTCCGCAGTAGAGGAACGCCGTGACCGTGTGAATGCTGATCGCCCACACGATCGAGAGCATCACGAACGGCACATACCACCTCGGGTTCGGTTCCTCGCCGCGGAACCGCGTGTAGAGCAAGTAGCCGACCACGTGCAGGTTGATAAGCAGGTAGCCGTTCAGGACGATGATATCCCAGGTCAGCATCGACATCGGCCAGTTGAACTTGCCGATGCCGGGGATCAGGTGCCAGAACCGATCCGGGCGACCGAGATCCACGACAACGCTGAGCGTACTCATGATGATGGCGGCGATGGCGAGGATCTCGCCGATGATCACCACGTCGTGCATGTCGTGGTCGCGATAGAGGTACGCCGGGATGACCATCATCACCCCGCCCGCTGCGAGGCCGACACAAAAGGTGAAGTTCGCAATGTACAGCCCCCAACTGACGTGATCCGTCATGTTGGTGCGAATCATGCCGTCGCGAACTTGCACGGCCCAGGCGTTTGCCCCGACCAGTGCGATCGCCGAGAGGACGAACATCCAGGCATAGAAGACTCGCCCGCCGTCCGTTGCGACATCCAGCGACTGCCGCAGGAATCGGAGATACTTCATCACCCCTTCGACGTTCATCACATCCCTCATCACTTGTCGAAGAAGTAATAGAACCGTGGCTTCGTGCCGAGTTCTTCCTTCAGTACGAACACCCGCTTGTTATCCAGCACCCAACGGATTTCGCTGTCCGGGTCGAGGACGTTGCCGAACACCCGCGCCCCGGTCGGGCACGCCTCCAGACATGCCGGCAGTCGCCCCTCCCGTGTGCGGTGCAGGCAGAACGTACACTTCTCCATCACCCCTTGTGGGCGGGCTCGGTTCGAGAGATACCCCTGATTCGGGTTCACATCCGCGGCCGGTACTTCGGGCTTCGTCCAGTTGAACCGGCGAGCGTGGTACGGGCACGCGGCCTCGCAGTACCGACAACCGATGCACCAGTTGTAATCCACGACCACGATCCCATCAGACTCCTGCCACGTCGCCTCAATGGGGCACGCCTTCACGCACGGCTCGTTCTCGCACTGCTGACACTGCACCGGCATGTAGTACTTGTCCTTCGCCGGCACCGGGTGGTCGTACGTCGCGTTCCCCTTCTCGAAGTCGATGCCGCCCTTCTGCATCTCGAACACGCGGATGTAGCTCTGGTGGCTCGGGCGGTCGTGGTTGTTCTCGACGTGACATGCCTCGGCACATTTCCTGCAACCGATGCAGATGCTCAGGTTCAGGGCATATGCGAACTGAACGCCGGGGATCGGCTTCTGATCCTTCACGATCACAGGCTTGCCGGTTTCTTTGCGGGCTTCGTCGGTGAGGCGGTTCAAGATCACTTGCATCTGCTCGGGCGTCAGTTCCCGGTAGTGCTTCTGCAAGAAATCGTTGGTACTCAACTCTCCCGTCCACTCGAACCACGGCTCGATGGCGGCGGCCCAGGCCGCCAGGCCGAGCGTCACGGTCCCGGCCTTGATGGCTGTCCGGCGGTCGACTTCACCGAGGACCGGCAGGGAGAACTTCCGCGATTCATTCATGGCCGCCCCCTCTCAGGAATCGGTCGTTCGGTCCGGGTGCCGGGGCAACGGTCGGGTACTTCGGGGCGTGGGCATCGTGGCAATCGACGCAGTTGTTGCGAACCCGACCACCCTTGTTCAGATCCCAGAAACCATTCATGCCGCCGTGGGCACCGTGCTGGTAGTCGCGGAACTGCGGGCCGTGGCACTGAGCACACAGAGTCATCACCTCCGTGTAAGGCACAAGCTTGCCGTCCGCGAGGCGGAGCGACCCGTACCCCTCGGCCGGGTTGTGGCACGACACACACGACAGACTGCCGTGCTTGCCGATGAGTCCCTGGTGGAACGCGGTCAGCGGCGTGCCGAGTTTCGCGTCCAGGTTCGCGGGCTTGGTCGTGTGGCACACGGCACAAGCAATCACGACTTCGCGACCCTTCTCGTCCCGAATCCCCGACTTGATCGCGGGGGCGCCGGTGGGCTTGCGAATCGTGGTAAACCCACTCGCAGCCAGAGGGGGACTCGCGGGCGGCGTCGCAGGAGGTGTCGGTTCCGTCGTCTCGTGACCGCGGTTGCCACCGAGAGCCACCCAACCCGCAGCCAGGAGGCCAACCGCGATAACCAGGCCGATCCCACCCAGCCATCGCCACAGAAGGCGTGGACGTGTCTCGCCGGTTGGCGATGTCGGCGACGGTTCGAGTAACGTGACTTCCGCCATCGGTAACTCGCGGGGGAGTGGATGCGGATACCATAAACGGCCCGAATGCGGAATTCAAGAACTACAATTCTTTTTATCTTGATCCGGGCCGCAACGAGGGATACGTTACCTCCGCGGTCCTGTGGTTCGCTCGGAGTTCTCGTGCATACCAGCGGCCTTGTTCTATCCCTGTGCGCTGACCCCGCGTTGGCGAATGCGGCGTTGGTTGAACTCGCCGCTGCCGGCCCGTTCACCCTGGGCGAGGCGTCTGGACCGTGTCGGGCGGTCGTGTTGGAAACGACAGACCCGAAGGCCAGTCATGACTGGCACGACTGGGCCGCGACCTTGCCCGGGGTTGAAGGTGTCGAGGTGGTATTCGTTCACTGGGACGATGCGGAGATCACTCATGTCGGTGCTTGAAGCAACCCGTCGCCAGTTCATCCGATCCGCGGCGATGGCTGCCGCGTCTGCGGTCGTGGGGTCTCGGACCATGGCCGATCCGCCCAGGCCGCCCGGGGGGCTCGAACTCCCGATGCTGCCGGACGTGAAGTGGGACAAGGCACCGTGCCGGTTCTGCGGCACCGGCTGCCACGTTCAGGTTGGCGTGAAGGACGGCAAGGTGGTAGCCGTCACTGGCGACCGGCAGGCCGAGGTGAACAAGGGTCTGCTTTGCGTGAAGGGGTACCACGTCGGGCACATCCTCTACGGCAAGGATCGGCTCACGACGCCGATGCTCCGCAAGGACGGCAAGCTCGTTCCGATCACCTGGGACGAGGCGATCGAGACCATCGCGAAACGGATTCACGCCGCTCCGTCGAAGTTCGCGTTCTACGGCTCCGGGCAGTGGACCGTGCCGGAAGGCTACGCGGCGAACAAGTTCATGAAGGGCGGGCTGTCGAACAACCACATCGACCCGAACGCCCGGCTGTGTATGGCGTCCGCGGTGACGGGCTACATCAGCACCTACGGCGTCGATGAGCCTTACAACTGCTACGACGATTTGGATCACTGCGACGTGCTCATTCTCTGGGGGAACAACTTCGCCGAGATGCACCCCGTGCTGTTCAGTCGGTTCATCGACCGCAAGCTGAAGGGCGACAAGATCACGCTGGTGGATCTGACAACGCGACACACGCGCACCAGCGAACGGGCCGATCATGTGCTGATGTTCCAGCCGCAGTCGGACATGGCAATCGCCAACTGCATCGCGCAGCAAGTGATCGTCGCGGGTGCGGTGGCGAACGAGTTCGTGGAGAAGCACTGCACGTTCCGCAAGCCGTGGGCCAAACCCGGCGACCCGCAGACGCTCATGGGCCAGCCGTGTTCCTTCGAGGAATACAAGCAGTTCGTCGCGGAATACACCCCCGAGAACGTGGCGAAGATTTCCGGTCTATCGGTCGATCAACTGCAACTGCTCGGCAAACTGTTCGCGGACAAGTCGAAGAAGATCAGCAGCCTGTGGTGCATGGGCATGAACCAACACACCCAGGGGACTGCGGTCAACAACCTCGTCCACGCCATCCACCTGCTGAGCGGGCACTGGGGGCGGCTGGGCGACGGTCCGCAATCGCTCACCGGTCAGCCGTCGGCGTGCGGCACCGTGCGAGAAGTCGGCACGCTCTCACATGCTCTGCCCGGCGACCTTCGCGTGGATGTGAAGGAGCAGGCCGAGAAAGCCGAGAAACTGTGGAACGTGCCGGCGGGTCGCATCAACCCGGTCGTTGGCTATCACACCGTGCAGATGTGGGAGAAGTTCTGCACACCGAGCGACCAGGGAGGCGACATCGACACGATCTGGGTGCAGGTGACGAACCCCGGTCAGACGATGCCCAACCTGCACAAACTGTTCGACGCCAAGGCCAAGCTCCCGAACAAGTTCCTCATCGTCTCCGACGTCTACCCGACCGCGACGACGGAACTGGCGGACCTGATTCTGCCCTCCGCGATGTGGGTGGAGAAGAACGGCGTCTACGGCAACTCCGAACGCCGCACGCAGCAGTGGTTCAAGATGGTGAACCCGCCCGGCGAAGCCCGCGACGACTGCTGGCAGACGATCGCCGTGGCTCGCAAACTCCACGACCTCGGTCACCCGGGCATGAAGGATGCGGTCGGCAAGTTCCTGTTCCACATTACCGACGACGCCGGCAAGGAGGTCGAGGTATGGAAGTGGGAGAACTACTACGGCAAGGTGAACGTCGACGAGAAGTTGTTCGCCGAGTACCGCGGGTTCACGCTCATCAAGCACAAGGACGTTGCACCGTACACGGAGTTGGTAAAGGCGCGGGGACTGCGCTGGCCCGTCGTGAAGCAACCCGATGGAAGCTGGAAGGAGACTCGATACCGGTTTCTGGAGGAGTACGACCCGTACGTCGCGAAGGGTAATGGCGTGCAGTTCTACCACTCGGTGGCGAAGGACGACAAGGCGTTCATCTGGTTCCGCCCGTACATCGTGCCGCCGGAAATGCCGGACAAGGATTACCCACTCTGGCTCGACACCGGCCGCGTGCTGGAACACTGGCACTCGGGCACGATGACCCGTCGCGTCCCGCAACTGAAGCGAGCCATGCCGGCCGCCTACGCCGAGATCAGTCGCGACGACGCCACCCAACTCGGCATCCGAACCGGCGACAAGGTGCGACTGGAAACCCGCCGTGGGTCGCTCGAACTGACGGCGTGGATTGATGGCCGCGGTAAGTGCCCGAAGGGTCACGTGTTCGTCCCGTTCTTCGACGAGACGAAGCTCATCAACTGGCTAACCCTGGACGCACACTGTCCGTTCAGCAAGCAGCCCGATTACAAGAAGTGCGCCGTGCGAGTCTCGCGGGTCGCTGGTCCGGGAGGCGTACCATGAGCACGGACGCTACCCCACCGGACCCACCACGAACAGCCGATGGCATGCTCCCGACCTGGTTGCGGCAGGATGCAGCGCTGGTCGGAGCGATCAGCGTCGGCATCGCGTTGTTCGGCTTCCTCAGCGGCATTCGCGAGCCGAAAGCAACCGTGCGGCCGACGCCCACACCGGCAGCGAACCCCGGTCCGATTCCTGCCGCCGTGGCGTACTCGGAATTGGCGGACGCAACACTCCGACCGAATGCGAACTGGCAGCAGTCGCTATCGCAGTTGAAGTTCGACAAGCCGGGCATCTTCGGCGCGGTCGTGCGCACCGAGGAGATGAAACTCGTCGCCCTCGCTGACCGGGCGAAAAATCGAGCCTACGATGGTGCCCCGCCGACGATCCCGCATCCGGTCGAAGCACAGTCCGCGGCTTCGTGCCTGGCGTGTCACGGTGAAGGGCTGAAGGTAGGGGATCGCCTCGCATCGAGGATCAGTCACGCCCAGTTGACGAACTGCACCCAGTGCCACGTCGAGCAGAACCCCGTTGGTTCGCCGTTCGGGGCCGAGACGCCCGAGAACTCATTCGTCGGCGTGTATCGCCCCGGCCCCGGTCAGCGAGCATCGCCCGGCGCACCGCCAACCGTTCCGCACCACACCTGGATGCGGGAGAACTGTACGAGTTGTCACGGACTCGTGACCCGCCCCGGCACTCGCACCACGCACCCCTGGCTGACGAGTTGCACCCAGTGCCACGCCCTCTCGGCTGCACTGGATCAGGTGGACTTCCTGCGAGGCCGACCATGAACGAACCGACATTCGCGGAAGGCCCGCCCGTGCCGCTGATGGTCGAGGGGCTGATCGACGCAACGATGCTGCGGCAACTCTTCACCGATCTGGCAACCGCAGCCACCGTGACCGACGTACGGGAGAAGGGCGACCCTCGGGGTTATGCTCTGCCAACCGAGTTAACGCCGGAACTCGTCCGGGATCGCTTGTTGAGCGGGGTCACTCGCGCCGTACAAGTGCGTTACCGGTACGACACCTACGAGTGGACCGACACAATTCTGGGGATGCCAACAGGCTACCGCGTCATCCGCTGCCGACACGATGCGTAAGCTTCTCGTTGGAAGGAACGCGAAGGATTCGAGATTCCAGGGATCACGGGCCGGCCTCGAGCAGCGGGTCCTGGCCCGCTCCTCTATGCCTGGGTTGCGGCTTATGTGCCCTCCCTGCAACCCGAAGATGCGGGCTTGCGATTATGGCTGAACCTCGGAATTGATCTGACTCTGGTGATCAGTTTGTTCGTCCTCGGGGGCGATTTCGGGGACAAACTGCGTGCGCTATTCGTTCACAAAGCCCGAGCAGTGTTTCCGCCTTCGGCACCGGATACACGAGCCTCACCGCACCGAACGTCGTGATCGTGTCGATTCTCACACGATTCCCGTGATCGGTTCTCAGAGGTGGCCGAAGTACACTGGCCGGTTGCTCGACGTGTACACCGGCTTTGAGCGGGCGATGCCGAGCTTCTCGTAGATGGTGCTGGCGTAATCCTCGGGCGTGTACCCACGCGACGAGTCGACGCTCAGTCAGACGAGAGTGCCATTTCGATTGCCGCATTGCCGATGCCGTGAACCGTGGCCGCTACGTCCGGTGATAAACCGAAAAGCGCACCGATACCCTGGAAAGCCTGCTCACCGGGGCTCAGTCCAAACCGAACCAAGTTGAGAACACTGTTGACGGATTTCGCAATCTCACAGTCCCGCGAGTTGAGAGTCAGCGTCGCCGAACTTGTCGATTTTCACACCCATGTTGTCGAGAATCGACAGGTACAGCCCGCACAGTTTGCGCTCTGCGTCCGGCTTTGCGAGATAGTCCAGCACGCGCCCCGTTTTCATCGTGCCACCCAGTCCGCCAACGGTGAGCAGCGGCAGTTTGGTGGAATCGTGGCGGCTCCCGGACCACATATTCGACAGGAACAGCAAGCACGAATTGTCCAGAACCGTTCCATCGCCCTCCTTCATCGCATCAAGGCGAGTGGCGAGGTATGCGAGTTGGCTGACGTAGTAGCGAGAAACGCGTTCGTAACCATCGCCGAGGTCTTCGTGCGATGCGGCGTGGTGCGTCGCTTTCACGTTCAGGAACGGGTAGAACATGCCCGAGATGTCTCGGCACAGCAGCAGTGTTGCAATGCGGGTCTTATCCGTCTGGAAGCCAATGGCGATGATGTCGCACATCAGCTTCATGTGTTCGCGAATGTCTTCTGGCAACCCGTTGTCGGGTCGTTTCATCGTCAGCGCCATCGGCCCTTTCGGGTCGGCCGCTTCCTTCGTAGCGCGAGTGGCGGCAACTCGCTTCTCGATCTCGCGAACGCTGGCGAGGTACTCTTCGAGTTTCGCCTTGTCCTCGGCGCTGATGTCACGCTTGAGACCGTCGGCGTCTTCCTTCACGCGGTCGAGAATACTCTGGTTCCGCTTACTGCCTCGATTGTCGAAGAGGTTGTCGAACGCCAGCGACGGATACACTTCCATCGGCACCGGCGACGTGGCGTTCTGCCACGAGATGTGCGAGCTGTACGCCATCGAGAAGTTCGTCTCGTGGTAGCCCGTGATCGGCTGTTCGCATCCCAGCACCATGCTCGGTTGAACCGTGTCCTGCCCGAGCTTGTTCGCGAGAACCTGGTCGACGCTGATACCGCCCTTCAGCTCCGCCCCCTTCTGGAGCGCCGCACCCGAGAGAACATTGCCGGTTTGCCCCGGGTGAATGCCGACGCCCGTGGCGTTCTTGTTGAACAGCCCGTTGATGAGATTCATCTTGGTCTTCAGGACCGCGAGCGGTTCCAGGCTCTTGCTGAGTTCCATGTCCGCACCGGCACCCTTGGCCCACCAGTGCTTGCCGTTGATGCCGCAACCCATGAACAGCGCCGCGAATCGCTTCGGGCACGCGACGGGCGAACCCGCAACCACCGGAGCGTTCCCCCACACCGGGACCGATTCCAACCACGGAAGGGCCATCGTGACGCCGACACCGCGAAGGAACGTGCGGCGGGAATGTTGGGCGTTCATGGTTGCACTCGCTTGTTCAAAAATTGCGGGCTGGTCACGATCGTCTCAATCAACGTGCCGAAGCGGTAACCGTTCGCGGCCAACTTCGTTCGCATCTCGCCAATCAGCACATCGTCCGACAACAGGAGACTGCGGCCCAGAGCATAGGCTAACATTTTGCGGCACAGATTGTCGATGAATTCCGCCTGACGACGCTCGCGAAGATACGTCTTCAGGCCGTCCAATCCGTTGCCGTCAACGCCGCCGGGGAATGTCGCCTTCGTCTCGACGGGGCGTCCGCCGAGATCCTTCGTTCGCAATTCGCCGATCGGCCCGAAGCCCTCGAACGCGACGCCGATCGCATCGAACTTGTTGTGGCAGCCGGCACAGCTCTTGTTCTCGCGGTGCTTCGCCAGCACTTCGCGGAGGGTGCGTTCGCCGAGCTTCGCTTCGTCGGCGGGCAACTCCGGCACATCCGACGGCGGTGTGGGAATGTGTTCGCCGAGCAATCGCCGCACCACCCAGTAACCGCGCTTCACGGGGCTGGTTCGCAAGCCAGGCGAGTTCCGGGTGAGGAATACCGCCATCGGCAGCAACCCGCCGCGACCATACTTGTCGGCGTCGTCGATCTGCACCCAGGTGTCGGGGCCAAGTTTCGGCTCGGGCATCCCGTAATGTCGAGCCAGCACCGGATTCACGAATGTGCGCTTCGCGTTCAGGAAGTCGAGCACGGAGCGATCCTCGCGCACGACATCACTGAAGAAGCGAATCGGTTCCTCGAACATCGCTTGCCGAAGGTCGTTGTCGAACGTCTTGAACCGCGTGCGATCCACGGCGTTGTGTTCCTCGAAGCGCCGGAAGTCGAGGTAGTTGCCACCGAACTCGGTCGCCAGTCCACGGGCTTTCGGGTCGCGCAACATTCGCCGAACCTGTGCGGTCAGTACCTCTGGCTTGTGCAGTTCGCCCGTTGTCGCGTACTTCAATAACTCCGCATCGGGTGCACTCGACCACAGGAAGTAACTCAGTCGGCTTGCGAGTGCGATGTCCGAAAGTGGCCGCACGGTCTCGTTCGCTCCCTTCCGATCCGAAACGCGGTCCACACGGTAACAGAAGTGCGGCGACATCAGCGTGCCGACCAACGTGTCGCGAACTGCTTCCTCGTGCGTGAGTCCGTCGGCATCGCGGAGGCGTCTGTAGAACGCCGCAACGCCGTCGCGTTCCGCTTTCGTGAGTGGCCGACGGTACGCACGTTCCGTGAAGTCTTGCAGTGCCCGTACGTGGCTCGGTTCCGCGGCCTTGCGGCCTTCCTCGACTTGGCGTATCTGCAACGAAATTGTGACGAAATACTCCTTGATGGCACCGAGACCAACCTCGCTCACGCCCTTCGCCTTGGCCTTTCCAAGATACACCTCCGACAACTTCGCGATCTTCGCAACGGAGGTCACGTCCTTGTCTTCGGAGCGGGCGAACTCGAACTCTGGCCCACGCATGTATTCGGAATCGGTTCGCTCGAACCAGATGAAACTCGTGTATTGCCGCATCGGTGCCCCGGTCACGAAATCGAACTCGCGCCATAGACCGTCGAGTTCTCGCTGTTCGGTGGCGTCGAGCATCAGCTCGCGGAGTGGAACGTCGTCGCGAAAGTAGCCCGTCATGCTGTGAAAGCCCGCACTCAGGAGCCGACCGCCGAGATTCTTCTCGCCCTTGGGATCGAGGTAAACGCGAGCACGTTCCGAGATGAAGAACGCATCGGGGAAGGTGCGGCAGAACCTCTCGAATGTTGCCTCGTACTTCTCGGCCGGGGCCTTCTCAGCGGGAATAGTCATCGCCTTCGCGGCCGGCGAACCAGCGGGCAGGCCGCTGTCCTTGAGTTCAAGAGCGCCGCCGCGGTACTTCATTCGGTTCGCAACGAACTGTCGATTCTTCCACAGCACGAAGCACTGGGAACCATTGTGAACGGGCGGCGACGACAGGTTCTTCACATCGGGCACCAACTTCGTGCGTAGCGCCACGACGAAGTCTCGCATCGTCTCGCACTCGGCCGGCAGAGCCTCGGGGTTCTTCGCATCCGGCCGCGGCAGCTCCTTCCACATCGCTTGAATCGCCGCAATCGGGCCGGATTCGTCTGCTACTTCCGTGAGCGTGGTCCAAATCGTCGCGAGGTACTTGGGGCTGATCCGCCATTCCGCAGCAATCTCGGATAGCGTCGCCGTTGGCTTGCCCAGTGCGGCGCGGTGCTTGTACTGCCACGCCGCACAGAAGTAGTCGGCGTAATCGGTTCGCTGCTTCTTGTAGAACGCAATGATGCGGTTCACGCAATACTTGTCGCGGTCGGTATCGGTGACGACTGGATGGGGCGAGAACGCGATGCCGTCGGGCTTCATCACGAGGTGATCGGCCACGAACCGCCCCGCCTCGAGATACTTCTTGAGAAGCGCCGGTGACATCGTGAGCGATTCCGCCGAGTTGTCGAAACCGGCCTCGTTCGCGGGATCGACGGGGAATTCACGCGTCGGTCGGAGGTCAACGCCCGTCAGATCGCGGATGGTGTTGTCGTACTCGGCGTTGTTCAGCCGACGTGGAAGCATGGAACCGGGATCGCCGGCACTGCGTTCCGCCTCGTGATTCCGGAATGCCGTGATCCAGTCGATGATCTGCTTTCGCAGCTCGGCGGTTGGCTGCTTCGACTTCTCGGGCGGCATCGTGCCGTCCTTGAGTTGTTCGAGGATCGCCGCCCACTGACGATGGTTCTTCGCGACCGATCCCACAGTCGGATATACGCTCAAATCCACGTCACCCTTCGGTTTATCCTTCCCGTGGCATTTCGAGCAATGCTCTTGAAGGAACGGGAGTACCGTATCGCGGAACTGGCGTTCGAGACGTTCCGTACGCGCATTCGCTTTGGCGACCGGCTGCGAAATAGGAGCAGGTTCGCTGGCACTGCCGCGAAACGTGACCGGTATAACGAGAAGGCCGAGAAGGGTTAGCGTTCTGCGCATGGTTATTTGAGGTTGGGCAATTGCGGTTGGCGGGTAACATAAGGATACCGAACTTCGCCCACAAATCGAAATGCGAAGGAAGAAGTTCGATCAGGATCCCGAACTCGTAAAAGGCTCGTCGCCGATGTTCCCGGGCAAGGGCGGGGCCACATCAAGGACTTCTCGACGTGGCTCGCGGGTGGCAGCGTGAAGGCTGGGATCGGTGACCGTGCGACTGATGAACTGGCTATGCCTCGGTCGAAAACGTGGTTCGTGAACGCAATCTGCACGCCACGATCCTGCATCTTCTTGGCATCGACCACATGAAGTTCAGCGTGGAAGTATCAGGGGCTCGACATGCGGCTCACGGGCGTCGAGCCTTCGAGAGTGGTGAAGGACATTCTCAGGTGACGGCCCGGCGCGACAGTACGCGGTTCGATGCCCGACCCGGCTCTCTTCCTCCTTGCCGCTGTTTGGGCCACCTCGTTTGAAGTGAGGAGTCGCCGATGACGCTCTGGAAACACGGGCTCGCAGTGATCATGTTCGTGGCTTCGGTCGCTGTCGCTACCGGCGACGAACCAACCGCGAAACCAAAATCGCCGGCCGAGTTGGCCACGAACGCGAAGCAAACGCTGGCGCAGATCGAAGGTGATTTGAAGCTCCCAGGGCTGAAGGAGCCCGTTGAGATTTTTCGCGATCGCTGGGGCGTGGCACACATCTACGCGAAGAACACCCCCGACCTGTTCTTCGCTCAGGGCTTTGTCGCGGCACAGGATCGTCTCTTCCAGATCGACGTGTGGCGACGGCAGGGCACCGGCGAAATGGCCGAGGTGTTCGGCCCCGAGTACGCGGAAGCCGACCGCTTTGCCCGGCTGATGAAGTATCGCGGCGATTTGGATGCCGAGTGGACCAGCTACTCGCCCGATGCGAAGGAGATCGCCACCGCTTTCGTCGCAGGCATCAACGCAGCGATTGACGCATTCGGAGACAAGCCGCCGGTCGAGTTCCAGATTCTCGGCACGCGGCCGAAGATGTGGAAGCCCGAGGATGTGCTGGGCCGTATGTCGGGCATCTACATGTCGCAGAACTTCCGCAACGAGATTCAGCGGGCGCGGCTGGTGGCTGCAGTCGGCATCGAGAAAGCCCGCTGGCTGGCTCCAGTCGATCCGCCGCGAGAATACACGTCTGCACTCAGCGACGACGAACTAAGGGCCATCGACGGCCGCGTTCTCGCCGGGTACGACGCTGCAATGAAAACCCTGTCGTTCAAGCCCGCGAAGACCGAGAGCAACAACTGGGTCGTGAGCGGGGATCGCTCCGCGTCGGGCAAGCCGCTGCTCGCCAGCGATCCGCACCGGGCCACCGCGTTGCCCTCACTACGGTATCTCGTTCACTTGCACGCGCCGGGCTGGAACGTCATCGGCAGCGGTGAACCTGCACTTCCCGGTGTTGCCATCGGGCACAACGACAAGGTCGCATGGGGATTCACCATCGTCGGCACCGATCAAGCCGATTTCTATGTCGAAGAGGTGAATCCCGAGAACACCACCGAGTACAAGGTTGGTGATCGTTGGACGCCGATGACCGTCGTTCGCGAAACGATTGCGGTGAAGGCCGAGAAGGAACGCACGGTCGAGTTGCGATACACGCGGCACGGGCCGGTGCTGTTCCAGGACGAGAAACGTCACCGGGCATATTCGCTCAAGTGGGTCGGCAGCGAACCCGGCGGCGCAGCTTACCTCGCGTCGCTGTCGGTGGGTCGAGCCAGTAACAAGGAAGAGTTCATCACGGCGATGGGTCGGTGGAAGGTCCCCGGACTGAACTTCGTCTACGCAGATGTGGACGGGAACATCGGATGGATCGCGGCCGCTCGTACACCCATTCGCCTGAAGCACGACGGACTGCTTCCCGTGCCCGGTAACGGCGGCTTCGAGTGGTCGGGTAACCTTGCCATCGCGGACTTGCCGCAGAGTTTCAACCCAAAGACGGGTTGGCTGGCGACCGCGAACCACAACATCGTTCCCGAGGGATACCCGCACCGAATCGGTCACGAGTTCGCCCCGCCGTACCGGTTCCAGCGCATCCGCGATATGCTCGCCACGAAAGAGAAATGGGGACTCGGCGACTTCCGCGCGATCCAGCACGACGACGGTTCCATTCCGGGGTTGGCTCTCGCTAAGTTGCTGAAGGGATTGGTTCTCAAGGATGCAAGCCTGGATCCATTCGCAAAACTGATGACGGATTGGGACGGTCGGCTCTCGGTGGACGCGAAGGCAGGACCGCTGTACGCACTCTGGTTGCGAGAGCTTCAGCCCGCGTTCTACGCTTTGCAAGTCCCGAAGGAGCTGAGTTCGGCGCTCGCCTCGCTCAACGGGTTGCCGACGATGCTGGCCGCACTGGAGAGCGCCGACCCACGATGGTTCGGCACCGATCCGAAAGCCGCCCGCGATAAGTTGCTTCGGGAGACTTTCACCCGTGCCGTGGAGTACCTGAAGAAACTCCCCGCCGTGCAGCAGGGTCGTTGGGGTGCCCTGCACACGATTACGTTCCGTCACCCGCTGGCAGTACTCGACCCGGTGATGGCAAAAGCGTTCGAGGTGGGACCGTTCGAGCGAGCCGGGGACGCGAACACATCGAACAACGCGCGGTACGACGAGAACTTCCAGCAGATCCACGGCGCAACGTATCGACACCTGATCGACCTCGCGGACTGGGATCGCACGCTCGCGACCAGTGCGCCGGGGCAGTCGGGGCAACCGGGCAGCCCACATTACGCGGATCTCGCTCCGTTGTGGGCAAAGGGCGAATACTTCCCGCTCGTGTACACCCGGCCGAAGGTCGAGACCGCGACGCAACACCGCCTGACACTCCGCCCTCATTGAGTTGTTGGCCCGATGCTGACCGATCGGTATGCGACCCCTTGGTTGTTCAGTGCAGAGAGTTCGTTGTTCACGGGGTTCCCTCCCCAGGCGGCAGCGAATCCGAGATCGCTTCTGCGGTCACTTTTCGCAGCGTAACGGTGATTACCCAGAGGACTTTACTCGACGTAGCAAAAGGATGGCAATGATCAGGACAACCAAACCGCCAAGGCCATAGAGCCACACTGGTATTGCCGGTTTGAGGGCATTCTCCTCTGGGACAGAAACTGGCATTGTGGCAACCGGTGCCGCCGAGGCAGTCCGCATCCATTCACCCGGTTGCTGGACGACAAGGACAGGTAAATTGTTGATTTGATCCCACCCACGAGCCGATTCTAAACTAATGGTTGTCGCTACGGGAGGACCAGCCAGCATCTCGAACTCCGCTACCAACAGCACGCCCGAACCCTTCACTTCTTCGTTGGAAACCAACGCAACCCGAGCGCGACCAGGTTGGACGACATTCGATTCGACGAGAGCCGAGGACAACACCGGGCCATTCTCAATGCCCTTGAACCGCAAGAGAGCGGGATCGAAAACGAGTTCAAGTTGCAACGCACCAATGTTGACGGCCGAGTTGAAGCGAATCGGCACCTTGGCGATGCTTCCTGCTTCAGCGGACCCGTGTGCGATGGTGAGTTCCAACCGCATCGACTGTGCTGTCGCGGGCGTCGTTGCAAACACGAGCATCCATGTGGCGACGAACACCCAACACGAGACCTTTTGCACTTGGCTGCCCCCGCGATTGAGTTTGGCAATTCCCGTTGTTACTTGCCAACTGCCTTCATGAGAATCAAGCGAGCGTCGTTCGAGGTCACGCTGCCGTCCTTGTCCATGTCGAGGTTCTTGTCCTCGGTAACCAACTTGACCGACATTTTGAGGGCACATAGTGCATCGCTGGCAGTAATGACGCCATCGCCGTCGCAGTCACCGAGAACCTTGCCTCCTTCACCGACAATAATGACTTCGCCGTCAATCGTTTCGGCTGTCATCGCTTTCCCATCAACTCCATTTGCCGTGGGCACTGCAACTTTTAGGACCGTTCGTTCACCTGGTTTTCCAACCGCTTTGAATGAGATGTGGGCTAGAATCCCGGAATCGGCCAGAGGCTTTGATCCGGCAATGCCGACACGCGCAATCCCTGCTTCGGTGGCATTCGACTCGAAGAGTGAGGTGCCCAGCACATTGCCACGCAGCGGTTTCCCTTCGGCCGTGGCGATCGTAGTTGAATAGCCGATGGTCGCGTTCAGATTCGCGACCCCACTTGGATTTAACAAGTAGACCGGCACCTGTACTAACTCACCCGGCTTGGCCCGGCGAACCCCGGCCTGAACAGTGAACTTGTTTGTATTTACAGGTTCATTAACAACTGGAGGCAGCTTGGTGGGATCGGTCGGATTCTCGGGTATTGTCTTTGTGCTATCAATCGGCGGGATCTTGATGGTATCCTTCGGAGGCGGGCCATCAACCCACTTGTAGTTATAGTAGTAGACCCTCCAGTAGATATTCGCTGCATAGACCCCCACTCGCAGGCTGATCCATTCGCCGGGAACCCCAGGTCGTTTTGCCACGTTCTGATATCGACCCACTTTGCCAATGTAATCGACGGCATGTTCTGGAAGGAACACCCCCTCCGATTTGCGAATTCCGAGGTTGGTCAGAGCATAGCTCCACTCCCCATCGAACCCCTTCTTAAATGTCACTCCATCGTTTTCCAGGAAGCTGTTGGGGTAAAATCGACTTACTGCTCGATATTGGGGTGCCAATTCATAATCCGCAAAGTCAGCGGATAGTTCACCTCGACCGGGATCTCGTGGCGTGCTCGGTCCACCACGATATGCGAGACGTAACGTGACCAAGTCGCCTGGCACGATCGCACCGGGTGGGTCCGTCCACGTCCAGTCCGTTTCGACCTTCCAAATTACTTTGCCCTTCTGATCCACCCCACTGGCTATCGAGTGGAGATCCCCGCGTTTCCCAGCGATCGAGCCTGGATAAGCCGGATGTCGATCTTTCTCCGGCATGGATTTCTCGGTCACATCCACAAACGCGTAGTAACCCGTTGGCTTCTTGGCTTCTTGGCTGGAACCGGACGAGCCGAAGAGAAAGAGCACGAGAGCCGCTGACGCAATGAAATCAGGTCGAAGCAGAAGTGACTTCATGGTAGTGCACCCTTGATTGTGAATCGGACGCGAAGCACTTCACCCGCAGCATCCTGCAATTCCAGCGAGCATCCAGACGAGGAGAGTGCGAAATGCAAAATCAATGCCGTTCGGGAACCATCGATACCGATTGGGCGAACAGGGTCGTACCAGGCTGAACGGACGTTGGGCTTGTGATTGGAGTATTTCTCTGTTTTTCTTGGGAAAAGTGTTTCGCTTTTGGGCAGGAGGCTCCGTTCCGACCAATCGAGGCACCCTCGCGTCAGCGATTCGCGGGCACTGCGGCTTCTGACCAAGCGGTTGAGTGTGCGGTTCGTCCGCAGTTAGGCGAGCGAAGTGTGCGGTGTGGGTGAAGAATGGCACGAGGGAGACATCAGCGCTAGCAGTGCTCGGGCGTGAAACCTCGCCGTATCGGGCCGTCTGACAAATTCCGCAGCTTGTCAGTTCACCCCGGTTCTCCCCTCGGACGGAGCGGCACTTGCTCTCACCGTAACACCACAGCACCACAGCGAAGAACCGGGGTTGGACACCAGCCCGTGATCGAGTGGTAATCGTAGGTGTGACGCCCGAACCCTTCTCCCGCAGGCCGGATCGCTCGTCGCAACGCCATCCGTGCGGCGGTCGCCCGCGTCGGCAGTCTCTCACCTTTCAATTCCATCACGGTCCTCGCCAGCGTTTTCCGTTTCCAGCAGTGCGCGTCAAAAGGGTCAACATCGTTCTCCGGCTCCCAAGCCGAACGAAGATGACGACATGACTGAGGCACTTTCAAATACCGCACGCTGCGGTATTTGCCAACCGTCTCGCGAAACCGAAGAGCTGATTGATCTGTACGTCGAACTGGTCACGCAGTTTTGGCCGACATGGCAGCGAACTCCTCGTCAGACAGCACCATCCTTGCGGCGGCAGCGTTCTCCTCCAGGTGCGTCAGCGAAGTCGTGCCAGGGATAACGATGATGTTTTGTGATCGTCGGAGCAGCCAGGCCAGCGCACCACGCGTGCCTCCGAGCGGAGCTTCGGGTGCGAAAGGCTTTGCCGCGAGCGGCCCCCAGGGCAAATAGGCGATTCCGTGCGCGGCACAGTAATCAACAACCGGATCGTCGGCTCGCTCGAGCAGGTTGTAGCGGTTCTGCACGGACGCAATCGGCACGATGCTTCGGGCTTCCTCAATCTGCGCAACCGTGACGTTCGACAGGCCGACGTGCCGCACCTTCCCTTCGAGGCGCAGTTCTGCGATTGTGCCCACACTGTCGGCGAACGGCACGTTCGGGTCGGGCCGGTGAAGTTGGTAGAGGTCGAGGCGTTGGACACGAAGCAGACGCAGGCTTTCTTCGCAGCGTCGGCGGAGGTTCTCGGGGCGGCCATCCGGGAAGACTTTGTCTGCTGCCGTCTTTTCAACGCCTCCCTTCGTCGAGATCACGACTCCGGCCGGGTAGGGAGTGAGTGCGTCACCGATCAGTTCTTCGTTGCAAGACGGCCCGTAGGCGTGAGCGGTGTCGATGAAATTGACGCCCAACTCGACGGCGCGGCGTAACAGACGCTTGCCGGCTTCCCAATCGGGGTAGCGACCGAAGTTGCCCGGCTGAGCGCACAGACGCATCGCGCCGTAGCCGACGCGGTTCACAGGCAAATCGCCGCCAAGAAGGAAGGTCAGGCTCATTCCATCTCCATTCCCGCGTCGGCCACTTGCGGGTGTACGCATCGGGTTCGTCTGGGTCGGCCGATCCGGAGTTTCGTCTTACAACTGGCCGCTCAATTGCGTCCCGAAACGACGCCACTTTTCGCACCAGTGTCGTGAACGATTGCTGTGATGCAACTTCGAGTCGACGCTCAGAAGTCAGCAGCCCTCGTTCGCGGAAACTCGTTCTCCACAACTCGCTGTCGTGGTACTCTCCACACAATTCTTGTGATGCCCAGCAGAGATAATGTGGAGATTCGCGATGAAACGCGCACGCCGTTTGTCCTGTGCTTTGGTTCTCACGCTCGGGGTCGGAGGCTTCGGCGCAGACTGGCGACAATTCCGCGGACCCGGCGGGCTCGGCATCAGCGACGAGAAGGGCGTGCCAACGGAATGGTCAGCTGAGAAGAACCTCGCGTGGTCAGTCAAACTTCCCGGTGCGGGCACGTCTTGCCCGGTCGTGGTTGGCGATCGTGTCTTCCTGACGTGCTATTCCGGCTACGCCCAGGAAGTGAAAGAGCCCGGCAAGATGGAAGACTTGCGTCGGCACGTCGTGTGTGTGGATCGCAAGACCGGAAAGATTGCGTGGTCGAAAGAGTTCGAGCCCGAGTTGCCGGAACACAAGTATCAGGGCGAGGGTGCCTATCACGGCTACAGTTCCAGCACGCCCGTCAGTGACGGCGAACGCCTCTACATCTTCTTCGGTAAGTCGGGCGTCTACTGCTTCGACCTCGACGGCAAGGAACT
>Ga0335397_10004245_pt1 | contig 18979 bp, 12 predicted proteins | sample MAT04_FD_205740 | JGI IMG/M metagenome (GOLD analysis project Ga0335397, IMG submission 205740) | Freshwater microbial communities from Lake Fryxell liftoff mats and glacier meltwater in Antarctica - MAT-04 (spades assembly) (version 2) ... | reverse complement strand
GCAGCGTGCGAAGGCGCATCTTGGAGATTGCGCCGTATCCGCCGGGCACGAGTCGGGGATCGGTGAACCAGCCATCGAGTGAATCGCTGTCATTGCACGTTGATGTTTGTTGTGCAGCGAGCGATGCGTAGCTTCCGGTGCCGTACTCGATGGCGTAGTCGGTACCTTCGGTCAGCGTCAGCGCTGACCCACCGAAGTTGTTGTCCGTGTCGGAATGCTGTGCCAGGACGTGGGCAGCGCGACCAGCGACGAGAGGAAGTGGGGTTGGTGTAATGGCGAGCTGGGGCGTCACGCTGTAGACGTAGCGAGTCGACGCGGGACTGTCGACGAGGCGAAGGACCGATGGATCGATCTTGGCGCAGGAGACGAACGACTGGGGTGCGGGAGCGCTGACCGTTTCGCCGGCCCGGAGAAGCACAGCGATTGCCTGGCCCGGAGTGACCACCCCATCGCCCGCGTAGTCCTGGTCGGATTGGCTGGGAATCTGGCCATATTCGTTGAGGAGCCCGGGAATGTAGGAGTGGTTGCCGAAGTCGTTGGCCTGTGGGTTGGGCTGATCTATCGGGCCGTAGTTGTCGGCGTAGCGATTCCTGAACTGCGAGTCGGTGCAACATCCTGAGTAGATGTTGATGCTCGTGGTGGATGAGTTGTCCGTCGTGGATTCGGTCCCGCTCCCGAAGTTCGAGGCGCCGCCGACCCCCTGGGGGTCGAAGCCCGCCAATGAGAACGTGGCAGGGAATGTGCCGTACGGCCCACCGAGGATGGTCAGGATGTCGCTCATGGGGATGAACACCGCAACCTGGCCGGCTACGAAGTACTTCTGGTCGACGGCGAGGTCTCGTCCGTTGTTGTCCTGGTTGGGAAAGATGCTGGTCGAGGTGTCGGCGCCGGCAACGGACACCGAGATCGGTGCGCCTGGCGAGGATTGAGCGCACGTCCATGTTCCTGAGTTCGTCGTGAGCCAGTTGCCACCCGGGACGTTGGCGTCGGGATCGTGGCCGAAGGGGATGTTCCCGACGATGTCTGCCGGGCCACATGTGCTGGTCGGGTTCGGGCGCTGTGAGCGTGCCGGCAACGCAAAGTCGACCAGCCGCGCGTTCGGGCTGATCCCCGACAGGTCAGCATCGAAGGTGAACGGCGACGTGACGGCTTCGGTGCCTTTCCCGGATCCTCCGACGAGTACGCCGACGCCCCACACCATGACGTACCCGTCGTCGAGTCGAACCGGGTCGGTCAGCCTCCCGATGGATTGCGGTCGAATGTCGCCCAGAAGGTTGAGCTGCGGTGCAGATGAGGCAATCAACGAGATCGCCGAGGCGGCGAGTGATGGCGAGTCGTCGGTGGCGATCGAAGCGGTCGTCGTGGTCACCGTTCCGTCGGAGACGCCACCCAGGATGGCGGACGTCTGTATGGAACCATGAGCGCCGCCGAGCCGGAATCCGAGGTTGCAGGTGAGCGTATGACGATCGGCGCTCAGCGATGACGGAGGAGCGACCCCAGTTGTCACGCAGATGTCGGGGAGCTCAGTGAACGTCATGGCAGCGTCGAGCGTCTGGGTGATGACGATGTTGGATGAAGCGCCGTCGGACGACCAATCAAGTCGATAGCTCGCGACATCAATGGTTCTGAGGATTCCATTCCTGGCGCCGATGTCGAGGCCGGGTCCCGATGAAGAATCGAATGGAGCGGTGCCGTCGGTATCGATGGTCAGTCGGATGGAGAGGCCCGTTGCGCCGGCCGTGCCGGTCAACATGGGGATCGTTGCAACGAGCACGATGACCGGGATCATGGCGCGCATGAGAGGGGGAAGCCGCATGGGTGCTCGATCGGCGCCAGCGGCTCAGAGTTGAGCCTCGCCGAGAACTCGCCAACGACGATCCGTTGGCGAAAACGGGTTGGCTAGAACTGATTGGCCTTGTAGGCGTCGAGCAGTTGGGTGATCGCAGCGTTTGCGGTGGCGAGTGACGAATCAACCGGAGAGGCATTGAGCCCGACACCTTCGACGGTCTTGCGGAACTCGTCGCGAAACTGGTCGTAGGGTCCGATCAGCGCACCTGGGAAGTTGGCGTCCAGGGTCGCAATGCCGCCGTACGCGGTGGCGAGCCACTTGCCGCGCCGGGAGGTCTCCCAGTCTGACTTCAAGGTGGGATCGCTCTTCGCCGATTCCAGAATTGGGAGATACCCGCCGTCGGTGGTCCACTGCACCTGGCTGGCGGTCGTGTTGAAGAACTTCACGAAGTCCCATGCTGCGGATTGCACCTCGGGGGTGCCGGTATTGGTGATGTACCAGGCTCCTCCACCAATTTGGCCTTTGCCCGGTTCGGTCAGACCTGGGTTCAAGCCGACACCGAGGTCGATACTGACTTTGAACCCGGGCGGGAGCTGCAGATCCGATCCGAGATCCTTGGGGTCGAAGCTGCCTTCGAGCACACCGTTGATGGTGGTGATGGCGGCTGACGTCTCGAGGAGCATCGACGACGATCCCGTCGCCATGGCGAGATAGTGGTTGATCTGTCCGTCCGTTCCGGGCACACCGTTGAGGAGATCGGCTGTCTTCATGCTCGCCACCCAGTTCAAGGCCTCGGTGGTGGCGGGATTGGTCAACGTTGCCGCGGTAGCGGTGCCATCGCGACCGTTGTTCTGATCGACCATTGCCTGGCCCGCACCGGTGGTCCACTGCTCGATGAACCACGGGTCGAGCTTCATGACGAACGGTTGCTTCGAGGCGCCCGACGCCTTCAGTTTCTCGGCGGCGGCCTTCACCTCGGCCAGCGTTGTCGGAGGCTTCTCCGGGTCGAGGCCGGCCTTCCGGAAATGCTCCTTGTTGTAGTAGAGCACGATGGTGCTGACGTTCATGGAGGCCGGGTACTGCACGCCTTTCACGGTGTAGGCGGCCTTCACTGCTGGGAGGATGTCCTGGGTCTGCTCGGCGGCAGCGGGATCCGCTGCTTGGCACTCAGCGGCTGGGAGCACCACGCCGGAGTCCGCCATGTACTGGGTGTCGATGTCCTCGCCGATCGTGATGGCGGGGAGGTTCTTGGTCGGGAGCGCGTTCTTGAAGTTGCGGAGCAGCTCGACGTAGCTGGTGCCCTGCGACTCGACCTCGACCTTTACCTTGGGTTGGGTGGCGTTGTACTTCGCCGCCAACGCCTCGAGTGTGGTCTTTGCCTTGCCCACATAGCTGTGCCACAACTTGATGGTGGTGGGGCTCGACGCCTTGTCGAACTCGCCAACTGGACAGTTGCTGGCGGTGACGGTGCCGTCGGTTCCAGCGTTGTCGGTTGAATCGCCGCCGCACCCGGGAAGGAGCGCCACAACGCCAAGCGCGCCGAGTGCTGCAATACGTCGTAGGCGAGGGGTGCGTCGCTGGGCGGTCAGAAGTTGAGATTTCATGATGGTGCTCCTGTTGGACGGGTAGCGCTGGTGGTGAGTCTGGTCGATCGCCGTCAGCCTTTGACCGCACCGGCGGTGAGGCCGCGGATCAGTTGGCGTTGGAAGGCGATCAACAAGATGAGAACGGGGATTGACGCGATGATGGCGGCGGCGAAGGGAAGATTGAGCTGGTCGAGTCGTTGGCCGGCAACGGCTCGGAGCGTGAGCTGAATGGTGCTGTAGCGCTCGTTCTGGACCGCTTGGCGGGGCCACACGTACTGGTTGTAGGTGCTGAGGAACGAGATGAGTAAGAAGCTGGCGATGATCGGCCTGGTGACTGGCACGGCGACACGGAACAGGAACCGCAGGTGGCCGTAGCCGTCGAGTTCGGCGGCGTCTCGGAGGTCTTTCGGGATACCGAGGAATCCTTGACGAAGAAGAAAAATTCCAACTGCGGTGGCGAGAAACGGAAAGATCAGTGCGCCGGTCGCGCCACCGAGAGTCTGCGTCGGAGCGATCCATCCGAGGTTCTGGAACGTCTTGATGTTGGTGAGCAGCGTGACTTCGACGGGCAGGAGCAGGGTGGCCACCACGATTCCGAACAGGATGCGTTTGAAGGGAAAGTCCAGGAACGCGAACGCGTAGGCGGCCAGCAACGAGGTGAGCATCTGTGCGCCCACGATCACGATGGCGAGGACGAGCGAGTAGGCGAGAGGTCGACCCAGGCCGCCTTCGGTGAAGGCTTGGGAGAACGCGTTCCATTGGATGTCTTCGGGGAGAAACGACGGCGTGGTTTGAAAAAATGACTTCGATGGGTTCGACAGAGCCCTGACGATCGTCATCCACAACGGGAACAAGATGACCAGCGACAACAAGGTGAGAACGACGTACCAACCGATGTCAACCGGTCGGAGGCGCCGACGTACGCGCGGTACCGGCGCGGACGCTGGGGTATCGGTGAGGAGCGCGTTACTCGCCATAGTGAACCCGCCGGTTCAATACCGCGAACTGTCCCGCGGCCACGATGCCGGTCAGTACGAACAAGCCGAGCGACATGGCTGCGCCTTTGCCGAAGTCGCTCGGAGCAGTGAGTTTGGTGATCTTGAACAGCACTGTCTCGGTGGAGCCACTGGGTCCGCCGCCGGTGAGGATCTCCATCTGGGCGTATGCCTGGAAGGCGTCGACGGTTAGGATCACTGCCAGGAACATCAGCGTCGGCGAGATGAGCGGAACGGTGATGCGGAAGAAGCGTCGAACCGCACCGAACCCATCGAGGATGGACGCTTCGATCACTTCCTCCGGAACGGCTTGCAGCCCAGCCAACACGATCACGAAGGTCAGCCCGAGATTTCGCCAGATCGACGATAGTGACACCGCCCACAATGCGCTGGTGGGGTGGTTCAGCGAGAGCCACTCGACGTTCTTGAAGACGCCGATGTTGGGATTGACGATGGTGAAGAAGACGACGGCGGAGACGGCGACCGAGCTGGCGATGGTGCTGGCGAACACCGTCCGGAAGAACTTGATGCCTCGCAGTTGCCGGTTGGCTGACACCGCCAACAACACGCCGAGGATGACGCCAGCCGGGACGGTCATGACGAGGAACAAGATGTTGACCCAGAGTCCTTGACGGAACCCGGAGCCGGTGAGGGTGTCGACGATCTGTTGCGGCCCGACCCATCGTTCTTTCGTGCCCTGCACATTCTGTTGGTAGAGCGAGTAGTGCACGAGTCGGTAGAGCGGCCAGAAGAAGAAGGCGATGAAGACGGCGAACGCTGGAGCCAAGACGGCATAGCCAGCCAGAGCGTGAGCGACGGTGCGACGGCGAGGAGCCATCAGTTGTGACGCTCGCCTGATTCGGGGTCGAAGACATGGACCCGATCGGCGTCTACCCCGAGGCCGATGCTGTCACCGGGGGCGATGGGCGCGGCATCAGCTTCCTGGCGGGCGGTCCATCGGCCGTCGGCGACCCGGCAGATGACGTGGCGCTCGTGGCCGAGCAACTCAACGGCGATAACGGTGGCCGTGAGGTCGGATCCCCCCACGGTGAGGTGCTCGGGGCGGATCCCCGCGATCACGTGGTCGCCGATCACCGGCTGACTGACTAGTGGGCGTATAGATGTGCTGAGCGTCGCGTTGGGCTCGAGGGGCACGGCGCCGGCGTCGGTCACGATATGTCCGGCGGCGACGGTGCCGGTGATGGTGTTCATGGGTGGACTGCCGATGAACCCTGCCACGAAGAGGTTCGCCGGTCGGTCGTAGACATCCTGCGGGGCTCCGACCTGTTGCAGTCGACCCGTACTCATGACCGCAACCATCGTGGCCATCGTCATGGCTTCGACCTGATCGTGGGTGACATAGACGAATGTGGTCCCGAGGCGCCGCCACAGATCCACGAGTTCGAGTCGGGTCTGGGTCCGGAGTTTGGCGTCGAGGTTGGAGAGCGGCTCGTCCATGAGGAACACGCCTGGTCGGCGCACGATGGCGCGGGCGAGCGCAACGCGTTGGCGTTGACCGCCGGAGAGTGCACCCGGCTTGCGGTCGAGGTACGGCGTGAGGTCGAGCATCTCAGCGGCGTCGCGGACGCGTTGGTCCCGCTCGGTGGCGTCGATCTTGCCCCGTGCGGTGAGCGGGGACTCGATGTTCTTGCGAACGGTCATGTGTGGGTAGAGGGCGTAGCTCTGGAACACCATGGCGATGTCGCGTTGGCGCGCTGGCATGTCGTTGATGATCTGGTCGTCGATGCTGAGTGTGCCGCTCGTGACGGTATCGAGACCAGCGATCATTCGGAGGGCGGTTGTCTTGCCGCAACCCGAGGGCCCGAGCAACACGCAGAATTCGCCGTCGGGGATCAGAAGGTCGAGCGAGTCGACTGCCGTGACGTCATCGAAGGTTTTGGTGACAGCTTCGAAGCGGACCGAGCTCATGGGGGCTCAACTTAACCGGGGGAGCGCAGCGGGGACGCGCTCGGTCACTCGAATTTCACCCTGCGTTTCCGCACGTGCCGCTTCGTAGGTTGCACGCTGCGCCGCTCTCGGCGCGGTTATCGATTCAGGCCGGGCTGGTTCGTAGGTTGCACGCTGCGCCGCGCTCGGCGCGGTTTTCGGTGCAGGCTTCGCCGTGGAACGACCGCAGGGGCAGGTCTTGCTCAGTTTCAAAACCGAGTGTGCGAGTTGGTCGAGCGGATTGCTACAGTTCGTCGCTGCCTCAGGGCAGCCTCGCTTCGGCGGGTACCACCGATCGGGGGTGGTGTAATTGGCAACACATCTGGTTCTGGTCCAGTCATTGGGGGTTCGAGTCCTCCCCCCCGAGCTCAAAATCGGCGCGAAACCCCAATGAAATCAAGGGTTCGGAGCGACGCCGGACGGCCGAATCGGCCCGATGGTCACATTTTGGTCACGGAATTTCGGATTCAGGATTCCGAGGGCAGCGCGGGCTCGCCGAAGCGAGCCTCGTTTGGGTGGTTCAGGCGGACCCGAAGATGGCGGTCGCCACTCGTTCGGCGGCGTCGGACTGCATGCCCTTGGCCACAGCCTTCTCTCCCAGCGGCACCACCAACAACTCCACCGGCAACCCGAGCGTCCCTGAACGCCCCGCCCCCACCACCGAAGCAACCGCCCCATCGGGCGTTCTTCGCGCGCCGATCGTGTGAGCTGCTAGATCGAGTACGAGATGATGATCCGACCGTTCGAGCCAGCTGTCCGTGAGCTGAGTTGGATTGCGACGTTGGTTGCCGAACCAATGGTGTAGCTCGCTCCTCCGCCACCACCACCACTGGTCCCGAGGGGAGGTGGCCCGCAGGCCCCCGACACGGGGTCCACCCAGAAGCCTGAGCCTCCGGCGCCGCCGCCCTGGTAGCCGCCGCCGCCGGCGCCGCCGGCCACGTAGTGAGCAGCCGCTCCGCTGCCTGAATTGTCAGCGGAGTTGGCTTGCTGAGCGAACCCGGTCAGGGCACAGGCGCTGGTTCCGCTCATCGAGCCTGAGTCGCCCCCGGCTCCGCCGGCCCCCGGGGTTCCGCTTCGTCCACCACCGCCGGTGACGAGCTGTACCGCTGGCGAGTCAACGACGAAGCAATCCAAGCCGGCTGCGCCATCGGACCCAGCGTCGCCTCCTGCACCGCCCTCGACCTCGAATGGGTTGCCAGCCGATGGGTTGGTGCACCAGTCGGAGTGAGACCCGGCTCCGCCACCACCGCCCGCAACCACAAGGATCGTGGAGCCCATGATCTGGATCCGCGATGCGCCGCCGCCACCACCAGCGTAGGAACCAGTTCCTCCACCTCCGAAGCCCGCTGTCCCCTGAGCATTGAGATTGTGCTGATCGGCGTCGCCGGCCACGATCAGATCGAGTACAGCTCCGGGTGTCACCGCAATGGTGCCCGAGACGTTGGCCCCGCGACCGCCGACGCCATGGTTGTAGTAGCGGACACCGCCATGACCTCCCCACGCCGTCACGCTGATGCTGGTGACACCGGCCGGGACAGTCCATTGCTGTGTGGCGCCCGTGAAGTCGAAGGAGGCGGTCATCGGAGTCGGCGCCACCGTGGTGCTGGTGGTTGTCGACGAGCTGGGCGATGACGAGGTGGTCGTCGGTTCGCTACGAACCGCAGCGCTGGTCGTTGTTGCACGATTGTTCTGGATCAGCCGAAGAGCTTGGGCCACGGTCAGTCCGGTCGAGATCCAACGGCCGTTGCGACACACCAGCACGTGGGTGTTGTCGCGAGCGAGGTCGGTGGTGCGACACGGCTGGCCAACGGTAACGAGACGGCATCCGCTCAGCACCAGGGCTGCGACCACGACCGCGGACATGGCGCAGACGTGCGATCGCAGGTGGGAACGTTTGAACATGAGGTGAGGATCGGCAACGATCGGGTGTTACCTGAGCGAATCTGTCACGCAGGTTCGGAGGGGGGACGCTGCCATTGCCGACCTCATTGGTGCCCCAGGAAATATCGAGGCCCTGACCGCGTTCGCCGAGGGTGTTCGCCGAGGGCCGCTCGCCGGACTTCGCGAATCTGCCGCCCGGGGATTGAGCGACGCCCGCGTCGAGGGAACCTTTTGCGGAAATCGTGACGTTGGACCCTGTATCGACGCCACCAGTTGGGATTCAATCGGCAGAGATGTCCGATCACCCCGACACGCGAACCGCCGCTGGCGCGCCACCGAACCTCGGTGACTACGCCGCCACGCGGGCGTCGTTTTCGTGGGAGGCGGCCGCACGGTCACTCGATGGACTTCCCGGTGGGGCGGGGCTGAACATTGCGCATGAGGCAGTGGATCGGCACGCCGCCGGAGCCCGGTCGGATCGCGTGGCCTTGCGATTCCTGGATCGGGACGGCACGGCCGAGGACATGACGTACGCAGCGCTCGCCGAGCGCACCAGTCGATTCGCCAATGCGTTGGTGCAGCTCGGCGTGCACCCTGGCGACCGGGTCTTTTCGCTGACGGGGCGGGTCCCCGAGGTGTACGTCGCCGCAATGGGCACACTCAAGGCGCGTGCAGTGTTCTGTCCGTTGTTCTCCGCGTTCGGTCCCGATCCGATCCACCAGCGGTTGAGCCGCGGCGATGGGCGGGTGTTGGTCACGACTGCCGCCCTGTACCGCAAGAAGGTGGCGGCCATCCGGGACCGGCTTCCCGGCCTGAAGTACGTGCTCCTGACCGACGCTCCGACGCAGTCCCCCGATGTCCTGTCGCTTCAGGACCTCCTCGACGACGCATCAGGGCGCTTCGAGATCGCGCCGACGGACCCCGAGGACATGGCCCTGTTGCACTTCACATCGGGTACCACGGGCGCGCCGAAGGGCGCAGTTCACGTGCACGGAGCAGTGGTCGCCCACCACAGCACAGGCGGCTATGCGCTCGATCTGCACCCCGACGACGTCTTCTGGTGCACTGCCGATCCCGGATGGGTCACCGGGACGTCCTACGGCATTATTTCGCCGCTCACCCATGGCGTGACCGTCATCGTGGATCCGCTCGATTTCGAGGCCAAGCGCTGGTACCGCATCCTCGAGGAACAACACGTCAACGTCTGGTACACCGCCCCCACCGCGGTTCGCATGCTGATGAGGGCCGGCGACGATCTGGCGCACGATCATGATCTCTCCGCCCTTCGCTTCGTCGCGTCGGTTGGCGAGCCGCTCAACCCCGAGGCGGTCGTGTGGGGCGAGCGGGCGTTGGGCGCTCCGATTCACGACAACTGGTGGCAGACCGAGACTGGGGGAATCATGATCGCCAACTTCGCCGACTGCGAGGTCAGGCCTGGCTCGATGGGTCGGCCACTTCCCGGCATTGATGCCACGATCCTTGCCGTCGATGACCAGAATCAGCCGGTCATCGGCGCCGACGGTGCTCCCGTCGTGACCGAGCCAGGCCACGAGGGAATGCTGGCGTTGCGCCAAGGCTGGCCGTCGATGTTCCGCGGGTACCTCCACGACGACGAGCGCTACGCAGCCTGCTTCGCCGGGGAGTGGTACTTGTCAGGCGACCTCGCATCGCGAGATATCGATGGTTGGTATTGGTTCGTCGGGCGCGCCGACGACGTCATCAAGACCGCCGGTCATCTTGTCGGTCCCTTCGAGGTCGAGAGCGCCCTGATGGAGCACCCGGCGGTCAGCGAGGCGGCCGTGATCGGTCTCCCGGATCCGGTCGCCGGCAACATCCTCAAGGCCTTCGTTACACTCGCTCCGGGTATCGAGCCGAACGACGAGTTGCGCCTGGAGCTCATCGGGTTCGGCCGGTCGCACCTCGGCGCGGCGATTGCGCCGCGGATGATCTCCTTCGACCAGCAACTCCCGCACACGAGGAGCGGAAAGATCATGCGTCGGGTCCTGCGGGCCCGCGAACTGGGTTTGCCCGAAGGGGACCTCTCGACGCTCGAAGTGCCGCCGGCACCCGACGATGGGGAAACGAAGTGAGCGAGACCACATGACTGATCACCGGCTGGAGCTGTTCCGCCAGATGCTTCGGGTTCGCCGATTCGAGGAGCGATGCGTCGAGCTGTACTCCGGGGGATCGATCCGCGGCTTCCTTCACCTCTACATCGGCGAGGAGGCGGTGGCCACGGGGGTGATCTCCCAACTCCGTCCGACGGACGCAATCGTCGCCACCTACCGAGACCACGGCCACGCGTTGGTCCGTGGCCTGTCGATGCGATCCATCATGGCTGAGATGTTCGGAAAGGCCGACGGTTGCAGTCGTGGTCGCGGCGGATCGATGCACCTCTTCGACTCCGCGACCCGGTTCTATGGGGGTAACGCCATCGTGGCCGGCGGCCTCCCTGTGGCCGCTGGACTGGCACTGGCCGACCGGATGTCGGGCCGTGAACAGGTGACCGTGTGCTTCTTCGGAGAGGGAGCGGTGGCAGAGGGCGAGTTCCACGAGACCATGAACCTCGCGTCGTTGTGGAAGCTCCCCGTGCTCTTCTGCTGCGAGAACAACCTCTACGCGATGGGCACTGCGTTGGATCGATCAGAGGCCGACACTGATCTCGCGGTCAAAGCCACGGGCTACGCCATGGCAGCGTGGTCAGTCGATGGGATGGACGTCGAGGCCACCGAGGTCGCAGCCCGTCGGGCGATCGACATGGTGCGCTCGGGCGGAGGCCCGGTATTCCTCGAGCTGAAGACGTATCGGTTCCGGGCACACTCGATGTACGACCCGGACCGTTACCGCGACCCTGCCGAGATCGAGCGGTGGAAGGAGCGAGATCCGATCACGATGCTCGAGGTGCGCCTCCGGGACGACGGACTGCTCGACGACTCCGCGCTCGAACAGCTCGACGCCGACATTGGTGCCGAGATCGACGATGCCGTGTCCTTTGCTGAGAGCGCCGCGCCGGCTCCCCTCGATGAACTCAGCAGGTGGGTGTACTCCGACTCCTCGACGGTGACTACCGCAACTACCACGGGGGGAGCGGGATGATGACCACGTATCGGGAGGCGCTCCGAGCTGGACTGCGTGAGGCGTTGGCCGATGACGACCGCGTGTTCTTGGTGGGTGAGGACGTGGGCCGCTACGGCGGCTCCTTCGCCGTCAGCATGGGCTTGCTGGAGGAGTTCGGACCTGAGCGGATTCGGGACGCCCCCCTGTCCGAATCGGCCTTCGTCGGAGCGGGCATCGGTGCTGCACTTGGCGGGATGTTGCCCATCGTCGAGATCATGACGGTGAACTTCAGCCTCCTGGCACTCGACCAGATCCTCAACAACGCGGCGACGTTGTTGCACATGTCGGGCGGACAATTCAACGTGCCGTTGGTCATCCGAATGACGACGGGTGCCGGCCGGCAGTTGGCGGCGCAGCACAGCCACAGCCTCGAGGGGTGGTACGCACACATCCCCGGCCTGCGGGTGGTCACTCCGGCCACTCTTGCTGACGCCCGTGGGATGCTGCGCACCGCTCTCGCCGACCCCGACCCGGTCCTCATCTTCGAACACGGCGGGTTGTTCGGTCTCGAAGGCGAGTTACCGGATGTCCCGGAGGTGGTCGATCTCGACCACGCCGCCGTGCGCCGCTCCGGCAAGGACCTGACGATCATCACCTATGGCGCGTGTCTGCACACCTCGCTGGCCGCAGCGGACCGGCTCGGCGCCGATGGCATCTCCGCCGAGGTGATCGATCTCCGTACGCTCCGACCGCTGGACACCGACACGTTCGTCGCCTCGGCGGTCCGGACCGGTCGCGCGCTGGTGGTCGAGCAGGCGTGGCGAACGGGAGGGATCGGAGCAGAGGTCGCCGCGCAGATTTCCGAGCTCGGGTTCTGGCACCTCGATGCTCCCGTCGGACGGGTGGCCGGCCTTGAGGTGCCGATTCCCTATGCCAAGCACCTCGAAGCCGCATCGATCCCGCAGGTCGACGACGTCGTGGCCGCCGCGACTGGGCTGGTGCGCTGATGCCGGACTTCACGATGCCGTCGCTGGGTGCGGATATGGAACAGGGCACGCTCCTGGAATGGAGGGTCGGTGTCGGCGACCATGTGCGCAAGGGCGACATCGTGGCCATCATCGACACGGAGAAGTCGACCGTTGAGGTCGAGGTCTTCCTGAACGGAGTAGTGGAGGAACTGCTCGTATCTCCGGGGACCGAGGTGCCCGTCGGTACGCCTCTCGCCCGGATCCGCGTTGAGTCTGCGACCACTGCGACCGTTGGTCCTGCAGGACCAGCTGAGCATCTGGACGCCCCGTTGCCTCCGTCGCCTCCGTCGCCAGCTCAGCCTGCCGCGGTTGAACCACGGCAGGACCGGAAGGTCCTGTCACCGATCGTCCGCCATCTTGCTGATGAACTGGGTGTCGACACCGGGCATCTCGACGGCACCGGCGTCGGCCATCGCGTCACCCGCAGTGACGTCGAACACGAGGCGGCCCGTCGGATGAGTTCCGGCGGTCCTGGGTCGTCGCCGTTGGCCCGCCGCCGTGCCAGCGAGCTGGGCATCGACATTGGCGCAGTGACCGGTTCGGGCGAGGGAGGAGCCGTGCGCGAGCGTGACGTCTCGGCTGCCGCGATCGGTTCAGCTCCTCAACCCGCAGCGACAACGCCTGCGGCGACGACGCCCGTGGCCGCGACAACGCCTGCGGCCGCGACAACGGCGCCGAAAGCGGGGCTCGAGCGTCAGGCATCGATCCGCACGGCCATCGCCCGCTTGATGACGAAGGCAAACCGGGAGATCCCCCACTACCACCTATCGAGCACCGTCGATCTCCATGCAGCGCTCGACTGGCTCGGCCATCGCAACGATGGGCGGCCTCCGGCGGAACGAATGCTGCCGGCAGCTCTCCTGCTCCGTGCGACGGCGTTGTCCGCTGCTCGTCACCCCGAGCTGAACGGTTTCTGGATCGACGACGGGTTTCGGCCCGCTGATGGGGTTCACCTTGGTGTTGCGATCTCGCTCCGGGGTGGGGGACTCATCGCGCCGGCCATCCGCGACGCCGACCGGCGCTCCCTTGACGACACCATGGAGGTGCTCCGCGACCTCGTCGCTCGAGCACGGCAGGGATCGCTTCGGGGCTCGGAACTGACAGGGGCATCGCTGACGGTCACCAACCTCGGCGACAGGGGCGCCGAAGCGGTGTTCGGGGTCATCCATCCACCGCAGGTCACACTCGTCGGCTTTGGTCGCGTCGTTGATCGGCCCTGGGCGGTCGACGGTCTGGTGGGCGTTCGGCCCACGGTGACGGCCACCTTGTCTGCAGATCACCGCGCGACCGACGGCCACGTGGGAAGTCGACTCCTCGAGACGATCGATGAGCTGCTCCAACATCCCGCCGACCTCTGAGCAATCTCGCCACGAACCACCCACCCCGTCCCGAACCTGGAGGCAACCATGACCGACGCCGAGGCCCGCACCGTGATCGCCGCTGTGCTGAGAGGCATCGCCCCCGAGGTCGATCTCGCCATGTGCGACAACACCGAACCCCTCGGGCGGGAACTCGACCTGGACTCGATGGACATGCTGGCGCTGCTCACCGGCATCGGTGAACGCACGGGCATCGACATCCCCGAGACCGACATCGAGGCCGACTGGAGCCTCGACGATCTGGCGGCGTACCTCGTCGAAACGTGACGAACCCGCCGGGTCGAACGGTTGGGTCCTTCACCCGCTCCCCAGATGATCGATCCTTAACATGTGACTAATAAGTCACCTATGTTCGCTGCGTGGACGATGTGTTCAAAGCCCTCGCCGATCCCACCCGAAGGAGCCTTCTCGATGAGCTCTATCGCGAGGACGGCCAAACGTTGAACGCACTCGACGGGCACTTCACCATGACCCGCTTTGGCGTGATGAAACATCTGAAGCAGCTCGAGGAAGCGGGACTCGTGGTGACCAAGCGTCGCGGCCGCGAGAAGCTCCACTTCCTCAATCCCATCCCGATACGACTCCTCCACGATCGGTGGGTGAGCAAGTACACCGAGCCGCTCACCGCTGCGCTGGTGGGACTCAAGAATCAACTGGAGCAACCCATGGAAAAGGTCTACGAGATCTACATCCGCACCACCCCCGAGCGCCTCTGGGAGGCGATCACCGACAGTCACATCCGCTCCAAATTCCAGTTCGGCAACGAGGTGCACTCCGACTGGGTTACGGGAAGTCGAATGGAAATGACGAATCCGAATGCACCCGGCTTCGTACTCGGTGACGGCGAGATTCTCGAGATCGATTCGCCTCGTCGACTGGTGCACACGCTGGTTGCGTTGTGGGGCGACGACGTGAAAGCCGAGGGTGCATCGCGCGTGACGTGGGAGATTGAGCAGGTCGCCGATTCGTGTCGGCTGGTTGTCACCCACGACCAGATGCGGGACGGCACCAACAGCCAGATCTACGGCGGCTGGCCCATGATCCTCTCGGGTCTCAAGACCTGGCTGGAAACGGGCGATGTCCTGACGACGCCAGGGTCACTGATGCACAATGGCCCGCTGGCTCGTTGGGACCTGGTTGCTGGTGGTTTCACCGCTCGAGTCGAGGGCGTGCCAACAGATCGCTGGGACGATCCGGCACCGTGTGAGGGCTGGGTAGCCCGCGACGTGGTGCGTCATCTCGTGGAGTGGGTCCCACCGTTTCTCGCATCGGGGAGTGACGTGACCATCCGGGTCGGGCCGTCGGTCGACGATGATCCGGTGGGTGCGTGGTCGAACCTGGCGTATTCGGTCCGAGAGACGCTGGCCGAACCGGGAGCGGGGGAGCGCCGCTTCTCGCATCCGACGGCCGGGGATCATGCACTGGATTCGGCGATCGGCATGTTCATTACTGGCGACGTGTTGATTCACACGTGGGACCTCGCGCGGGCGACGGGTCAGGACGAGACACTGCCAGCTGGGGTCGTTGAGGAAATGCTGATCGGGATGGAGCCGATGGATGAGATGCTGCGTGGCAGTGGTCAGTACGGAGCGCGTGTCGAGGTTGCCACGGATGCGTCGACGCAGGATCGTCTCATCGCGTTCACTGGTCGCGATCCAGACTGGTCGGCGCTGGTGAGCTGAATCAGTTGGCGGTCGCCGCTCGGGCGATTCGCCGGAGAGGCGGTTCGCTCTTCGGTGGTTGCTTGCGCGGCGGAAGGGCGTTGATCAGAACCGTCGTTGCTTCGGTGACTCGATGCACGGCGATCTCGAAAGCCTCAGCGGTGGCCGTCGAAGTGGACTGCACGCCGCTCACTTTTCGGACGTATTGCTGGGCGGCGGCCTCGATTTCCTCGGCAGTGACAGCTGGTTCAAGGCCACGCAAGGTGGTGATGTTTCTGCACATCGGCCCATGATCGCGCAGCGGTGGCTATCGGTTGGCTGGAGTCTTGGTGGAACCGATACGCTCTCTGCTCCTAGCCCCCATCGTCTAGTGGCCTAGGACACCACCCTCTCAAGGTGGCGGCACGGGTTCGAATCCCGTTGGGGGTACTCGCGAAAGCTCTGCATTTGCAGGGCTTTCTGCGCGTCTTCGGTGGTAGTCGAAGGGGTCTCGGGAGTGCGAGCCCGCGAAAAACCCGCGACGGGCGCGGGCTCGGCCAACTCGTTCGCCGCTGTGCGGAGTCCGGTCACGAAGTCATCGAGTTTGTCGGCGATCAGCTGATCTCGATCCGCCGCAGCCTTCTGGTAGCGAATGGCGGCGGAGGTGGTCGAGTGGCCAAGTCGCGACATGACCTCCTTCATGGTCGCCCCCTGCTGAGACGCGATCGTCCCGGCGGTGTGACGGAGATCGTGGAAGTGCATCGACGGCAGGTCGAGGGCGTTCTTGGCGAGCCGCCATTCGCGTTGGAACCAGCCGTCGCTGATGATGCCGCCGGCCTCACCAGGGAACAACGGGCCGTCCGGATCGCCACCGACGAACGTGGCCAAGGGTGTGTCGATGGCATCCAATACGAAGCGGGGAAGCACTACCGTGCGTTGGCTCGACTCGGTCTTCTGTACCTTCCGACAGGTGCGCTTGTCGATCGACTCGCCGATGGTCGGGGTGGCCTTGAGGCGGTCGTAGCGACGCCTACGCGGCGGGCTTCCGTCGTGCCCACAGCAAACCTCGAGGCGTGGCTACGGGCGCAGTGCGCCGGGTTCATGTGTAGGCCCGAGGGCGTGTATGTCGCGGAGCGCAATCACGACTGGCCTCTGATCGCCCGAGATTCTTCGCAATTGACAGCGAGGCTCGAGGACGGCGATCACCCTATTCAATGTTGAGCCGTTTCAGCCGATGGGATTGCATGACGAACTCGTTCGCTTCCCTTGTCCGTAGGCTCCTCATCGGGCTCGCCGCCTCGATCCTCGCCGTGCCGATGTTCACGATGCAGGCCGGAGCCTCTGGCCTCGATCTCGATGGCGACGGAATCTCCGACTCGATTGACATCGACGATGACGGCGACGGCATCCTCGACATCGACGAGACCGTCGCGGACTTCCAATGGGCGACGTTCAACACGCCCGTCTCCGGTACGAGCGCTACAGGCACGATCGGTTCGAACGCATTCACGTACACGTCGTCGCAGAACCTCATCACCACCTCGAACATGTTCAACGTCGGCGTGTTTCCGTCGCAGTACGGCGTTCCGAGCCGCAACCCGACGATCCGCAACGACGTCGCCTCGTCCAACACACTGACCTTTCCCAGCCCCATTCGGAACCCGCTCGTGGCGTTCTCGTCGATCGGCAATCCGTCCACCCCGGTTCCGGTCCAGTTCGACCGGCCTGTGGAGGTCCTCTGGTCCCAGGCGACGGTGATCAACACGTCGTCGCGCTTCACCGGCAGCGAGGGCTTCGTGGTCCTCCGCGTGCCGGGCGTCCACACGTCGATTTCGTTCGATTACCTCGCCAACGAGACCTACGTGAACTTCGCCTTCGGCGCGGATCCCCGCGCTACGGTCGACAGCGACAGCGACGGGCTCGACAACAGCCGTGACCTCGATTCCGACAATGACGGCATCCCCGACAACGTCGAGGCCCAGACGACAGCGGCGTACGCCGCTCCGTCGGGCACGGACAGCGACGGCAACGGTCTCGATGACAGCTACGAATCGACCCCCGGTGCAGGTGAGGGCATCCAGCCGGTCGACACCGACGGTGACGGCACCGCCGACGTGGTCGATCTCGATTCCGACGCCGATACCGTGAACGATGTAACGGAGGCAGGTCTCGGGCTGGTCGACGCCAACGCGAACGGACGGGCCGACGGTGCCGTGGGCGCCAATGGTCTCGATGCGGCCGCCGAGTCGGCTGACTCGTTCGCCGACGTGAACGGCCTCGCTCACAACGGCTCGGCCTTCCAACTCGCTGACGTGGACGGCGATACGGCCGCCAACGGTTCGGATGCTGCGCCTCGGGGCCAGGACCTCGACTACCGCGACAACCGCTTCGACTGCGACGCCGGAAACGCAAGCCTCGACTGCGATCTCGACGGCATCGCCAACGGTGTCGACCCGCACCCAACTGTGGCTACCGCTGTGAACGACACCGGTTCGGCCCGCGTCGGCACAACCTCGACGACCGACATCCTCGTCAACGATGACTTCGCGCCAGGAAGCGACACGTCCCTGGTTCGCAACGGCGGCACCGCGGGCGGCACCGTGACGTTCGATCCGGCGAACGGCACCGTCTCCTACCGGCCGCTCGCCTCCGAAGGCGGGACGACCAAGACCATCGGCTATAGCGTCTGTCATGTCCCGACCGGGCCTACCTGCGCAACGGCTACCGTCACCGTCACCGTGGCCGCGGCATCCGCGGACCTCTCGGTGTCGGCGACGGATCCCGGTCCGCTGGCCCCGGGCTCCAGTGGCAACGCTGTCGTTGCTGTGGCCAACCTGGGCCCCTCCGACGCCGGAGTCGTGACGATCGTCTACTCCCCGCCCACTGGTGCCGTGGTGGTCAGCGGCTCGCTCCCGTTCGGCTGCGTCATCGATGCCCCGACGGCGGGCTCGGTCACCTGCGCTCTCGGAGCCATCGCTGCCAACGGTGCCGGGTCGGTGACCATTCCCGTGAGCGTGGCGGCGTCTGCTGTTGCTGGCGTCTCGCTGACTGGAGGTACGGTCAATGTCTCGTCCGAGGCGGCTGATCCGGTGGGGGCCAACAGCACCAACCGGCCTGCAGTGGTGGGTGTCGGCGCCGGCCGCGCCGATCTCGCGATCGCGTTCGTTGCCGCTCCGACCCTGCGCCCCGCCGCCACGGGCGTCATCGAGCTCACGGTTCAGAACCTCGGCCCATCGACAAGCGGAGCGTTCCAGGTGTCCTACGACCTGCCCGTCGGCGTCGCCTTCGACACTGCCGGAGCGAACCCATCGGCATGTACACGAACGGGCATCACCATCTCGTGCCCGGTCGCCGGGCCGCTGGCGGTCGGGGCAAGCGCGAGTGTTCAGATCCCGATCAAGATGTTGCTCACCCAGCCGACATCGGGACCGATCGCTCCAGCCCAGGCCTCGATCACCGGCCGGTCGATCGCCGACCCCGAGACTGGAAATGACAGCGTTGGAGCAACGCCGGTCCTCGACCTGAGCGGCGACAGCGACGGTGACGGCCTGTCAGACCTCGACGAGATGGATCCCAACGGCACCGGCCGTCCCGCGGACAGTGACGGAGACGGGGTGCCCGACTATCTCGATCTGCCCGGCGTCGAGGTGACGGGCGAGGTGTTCCGCGACCTGGAT
>Ga0335397_10004240_pt1 | contig 19000 bp, 18 predicted proteins | sample MAT04_FD_205740 | JGI IMG/M metagenome (GOLD analysis project Ga0335397, IMG submission 205740) | Freshwater microbial communities from Lake Fryxell liftoff mats and glacier meltwater in Antarctica - MAT-04 (spades assembly) (version 2) ... | reverse complement strand
TCGCATACGTTTCTTCACAATTTGCGAGCAGGTGCAGAGGTCTGAGACAAAACCTTAGTGAGGTAGTGATCATTCCACCCTGCCTTGAGCCGCTTGGCATGAGTGCCCCCTTTTGCCGTCTTCTCCTGAGTCAATAAATTAACGGCGAGATGACGAATGACGGCTAAGTTTTCCGCACTATAGCCCTGAGTCGCACGGGTGTCATCCTCTCGGAAGCCGACATCGAGAATCCAATGCAGTTGATTTTCAATGCCCCAGTGACCCCGCACAGCCTCCGCAAATCGGGTCGCATCCAGCGGTAAACTCAGCAACTAATAGCGCATTTCGCTCGTATTTTGTCACCGATTTGTCGTTGTGATTCAACATAGCCAATCGTCGTTAACTTTGCCCAGTTCTCGGCACCGACCAAATATTCTGCTTGCCCCATGACCCAGTAGCGACGATTTTCCTGTCGTCCATGTCCTTTCCTTTCTCTTCCGTTTCATAGAAGTCATGTTCGATGTCTCGAAAGTTTTGTGTGTGGGCATGGTCAAAAAGTTGCCTGACATCTGGATGCAAATTCCCCTGATTCCCTTTCAGCGCCAACACGTAATCTCCTTGCTGGGCAACGATTTGCGTGGCTATTGCCGTTTGGCATCCCATCGCATCAATACTGACTACAGCGCCTGCGAGATCCAAGACTTTTAGAAGTTCTGGAATGGCGGTAATTTCGTTGGACTTCTCATGCACTTTCCGTTGTCCTAACACCAGCCGATTCTGATGTGCCCAGGCACTGACCATATGAATCATGCCTTGTTTACCGCCTCGTTCATAGCTGCCCCGAAGCGTTTTCCCCTCAATGCTAATCAGTTGACCATTGGCGATGTTAAAGACAGCTTGTACCCAATTCAGAAAACATTGCTGTTGTTCAGGATGTAATCGAGCCAACGTTCGCTCTAATGTGTCGTGGGAGGAAATCCCATTGGGCAACTCCAACAAAGTTTCCAGCCATTCCTGTTTGGCGATACCGTAGTTCTCAATCTCAACTCAATGATCGGCTCCACAAATCACGGCACAAATCGTGATCAAGACAGTATCTAAGAGTAAATGCTCAATACTGTGTTGTGCTCCTGGGTTGTCGAGCGCACTGAAGTGTTCCTTGAGTGGAATAATCGCAGCATCCATCATGGGAAAACTTGCCTCGAAGCCAGGGACGTTCTGGATTCTATGCGCTTCTCACAAGCAGTTCAACCCTTTCGCCCCAATTAGTTAAGAAACGTATGCGTTCGCCCTAGCCACTTGCAGCAGTGTTGTTGTCTACCCCAGAGGCAGATGAATTATCCTAGCTATTTCCCGTACTGTCCAAAAACCTCATCTAAACTCAGTTCTGCATCTATTGGCAAATCTAGCAGTGGCGAAACATCATTCATTCCTTGCTCCTGATGCGCAAGTGGTTGAAATACTAAGTTTTGTAGAGGCGGTAAAGTATCATCCAAAGTGTTTGATAGATTGCCTACGATCGCTAGCTCTTTCAGCTTCACTGAAGGAAAACCACCTTCCTGCCGATCGCCCCCCAACACTGCTGCCCGACCCTGAGAAAAATCTGCCAACGCTATTGTCGCAATCTTTAACACTTGCTGCGGATTCACCTGAAGCGCCGTTAAAACGGTCTGAGCGATCGCCCCAAACCCTGGCAAGTTCATTGACTCTGCTACCCCTAAAAAAAACTCTGCCTTTTCGTGCAGCAAGACGATCAGTTGATCGACTTGAGGATAGAGGAGCGATCGCTCCAGGTCGCCTAACCGCTGAGCAACGCTAACCTGAAATAAATTTTGCACTAGGTCAAAACCCAAATCTACTGAGGTTAGAATCGGCATTTCCTGGTCAAAGCAATCTCCTAGCTTTGCCTGAATCTGGGCAATGACCGAAGCTGCCCGGTTTAGCGCCTCTGGCTCATCAATTTGAATTCTGGCAAACTGTGCCATTAAAGGCATTTGCAAGCACTCGTATCCTTTTAGCAAGAGTAGCTCTAGCTCTAAATCAAGATTATCCTCTTCTGAGTAGCGCAGCGCTGCAAAAACGTCCTCTATGCCATGCGCGATTTTGGCAATGGTTTGTAGCCCCACACTGGCAGATCCGCCCTTAATAGTGTGAACCGCTAGCAGCAGATTATGGATTTTTGCAAGGCCATGATCCTCCCGAAAACTCAATAAATTCTGTTCAAGCTCTTTTAATAGCTCTTGTGCTTCTGTGACAAAGTAGCCATAAAGCTTTTGTTGATTAGAGAGAATAGTCGGAAAAACAATGCACCAAGCCGGGCTTACCTGCCCAATCTGGCGTCCGTAAACTTTGAGGGTCTGAATTCCCTGGAGATGAATTTGCCCACGGCGTACTTCAGGTTGAATTAAGGTTGCCTGTGTCCGGTCGGGCACAATGCTTGCTTCCAGTAATATGCCTAAGCGATCGCCCTTCCGCGCCACCCTTGCCGTCATATTTGGGGGAAGCGAACGGCTGATGAGAGCGGCGAGCGCCTCCAAATTTTCTTGAACCAAACAGCCTGGCTCAGCCAAAAGCATTGGCTTTGAATCATCGAACGTTTTAGCAGAAGCCATACTTTCAATTAGCCTCCATTGCAATTAGCTATTGGTTAAAGTCTCTTTTAACAGGAGCGCTGTTGTTTCGCCCATTTCATAGTCTCCTGACGGTTTTGGCTTTGGGTCTTTCAGGATTAAATATTTTTGCACCACCGCCAGCAGCTTATCGGCTTCGACAGGCTTCGCCAAATAGTCTGAAGCTCCAGCCATTTTTGCGCGCACGCGATCGACGATGCCATCTTTCCCGGTCAAAATGACGATAGGAATGTCTTTGAGCACTGAAACTCGACGAACTTGCACACAAATTTCATACCCATTGGCAACAGGCATCATCAGATCTAAAAAGATCAAGCTGGGCTTGAGTTCAATTAATGTCGGCAAGGCTTGCATCGAGTCTTGAATGCTCGTAAATCGATAGCCTGCCGGAGCCAAAATTTGATTGACTGCCTGACACACCTGAAAACTGTCATCAATACAAACAATTAGCGGTTGATGGATGCGAATGCGTGGGGGTGCAGAGACATCTCCTGCCATCTCTTCCTGAAACTCGGGGAGCTTGATGTCGGGAATATTTTGAAAGCCAATCAGTCCACGGTGGATGTAGGGGAGGAGCGATCGCGCCACTGTGAGCGGATTCTGCTTAATTAAAGTCGCAATATCTCGCAACGTCGAAGAGCCATTAACCAACGACTTTAAGGTTTTATACGTGCTGGCAGAAGTTTGTTTTTGTAATTCATCTGTGCGTCGTAGCACCGGCGCAAAGTTAGGCGAATAAGGTGCCAAGTTAGCGTTGCGCCAGGTTTCCCAAGTGAGCTGTGCCCGCAACAGAATCTGCTCGGCATTAATTAAGGTCAAAGGTTCACCAATGTTTTCTGAATTCTCAGAAACATAGGTCAGATGACTCACCTCATCAATCCCTTGAAGAATATCAAACAAAACCTCGTTAACGCTGTGCTGAATTAGCATCACCGCTTGTTCTAAACGAATGCGCTGCCGCTTGATTAGCACGGTGAGCACCAAATATTCCCAAATTCGTGAAACAGAGGCTTCCCGTAAACGAAATCCTGCGGGGCTAATTTCAGGACAAAACTGCGATAAGCTCCGATACCATCGCCGGAAACGGTGAGCACCCCCTGTTGCCCAGACCAAACGACCCAGTTGAAAATATAAGCTCCAGTATTCTCCTTTCGCCAATTGCAAATCGACTCTACCCGTATAGTGAGAGCGGTGATTGACTTGAAATTGATGAACCAACTGGTCAACCGTCAAACGTTCCATAGTCTGTGCTCGATTGGCGAATATAATGTCAGGAATGCTGATCCTGGCAGACTTTCCATAAAAATAGGGTGCCCATTCAAGGTCATGACTTCACTATTGATTAAGAACTTGTCAAGAACAAAAAAGATGACAAGCACAAGATTTTGTTACAGAAATACCGTGAAGTTTTGACCCAAGAACAGTGCTCGCTCAGCCTGTCGGCGGCGCGTTAAGCCAGGCAGTTCTTGAGTGCCGCCTTTATTCCAGCGCAGCAGTTGATCTGCCGCCCCTAGGTAATCTTTTTGGTTGAGGAGTTGTAGCAATGTTGACCCAGCAAATTCCGTTGCGCCAATGTTGTAAATAAAAGAAACTAGGGCTGAGAACTGATCGTCGGTGAGAGGAACCGTAACAGTGTTGGCGATCGCCGCTTCAAAAGTAGCCAGATCTCTTTTCAAAAATGCTTCCGCTTGCGCTTGTGAAATCTGCATCCCTGGCACAACGTCTGCTGTCGTGCCGTAGCCAATTGTCCAAACTCCCACAGCATCTAAATACGCCTCTAATCGTAATCCCTCAAATGATTTCAGGATGCGCAGCCCGGTAGTATTAATTTTCCCCCTGCTGGTATCTGGGGAGCTAGTTAAAGAAACCCTTTTCCCGTCGCGCAAGATCTGCACCGTAGGACGATAAACATACCAAGTATTGCGTCCTTTCAATGCAAGCTGTCTCCCTTGGCTATCTAATCCTAACGTCACTTTAAGATGATCTTCTTTAACAGGTTCGTAACTCGATAGGGCAATTAAGCTCCCGGCATCAACGAATTGTTTTTGCTCATTGGGCAATAGAGAGCTTTGAACGGTACTGAGTTTGAACCATGTATCTATTGAAATTTTGAGTGCGTAAGCTGAAACAGGGGCAGATTTGGCAAGGGCAATCACTTGCCCATCGCGCAAGACTTGCACTGTTGGACGGTAAGCATACCAAGTGTTACGCCCCTTAAAGAAAACTTGCCGACCCTGGGGATCTTGCCCAAATGCCACCCGAATATGGTCTGCTCCAACTGCCTCGAAATTGGCGATCGGAATCACCGCACCGGCACCAATGTATTGCTTTTGATCGTCTGGCAACTTAGAACCCTGGTCGGTACTGAGCTTGAGCCAGGTGTCTAACATAATTTTGAGAGAATAAGCCATAGTTTCTGCTCCTGAGTGAGATCCAACGCCATACGCCGAATATGCTGAGCTTCAGACTCTGCCAGAGAATGTCCGTAGGGCACAATCTGTTAGCGTTCCCAGTCAGATCGGTGGAATCGCAGCAAGTCTCTCAGAAATTGCAATAAGCGCGTCTTTTAGGATACCTAGCTTTATGCCTACTTCATCCGAGTAGTTCTACGGGTTTGATTATTTTATCCTGATCAAATGATTCAGACTGCGTAACTTGAATTAAGACTACCTAGACCGCACCTTTCAGGTTATTGCCAGGTCATTATCACTATGCGTGTTTCAACTGCTACCCTGTGGACTCTAACCGCACTCGCTGCCGGGGATTTGACCCAACAAGCGATCGCCGCTCCTGCCCCATCTAGCCCCTCCCCTGAACCAGAAGATTTGGCGGTATCGCCTGAGACTTTATCTACTGATGTCGTCATTACTTCGATCGCACCAGCCGAATCTATCGTAGTAGAACCCTTTACTAATCCTAAAGTTCCCGTGTCTGTCGCCAATGATGTCATGGGGAGTCCAGTCCAGCTTGCCGTGGAAGAGAGGGCGATCGCTTCAATCGCCGAGCCATCTGTTGCTGAAGCCACGTTTATTCCAGTCGCCGACCTCGTTACAGTCAATACCACCCCTGAAGCTACCTCAATTCCCGAAAGGCGCATTGTCTCTAGAATGCCCCTCGAAGCGGTGCTTCCGGTTGCGCCTGCTCCGGTTGCTGAATTGATTGCACAAGAGACCCCGATCGCGCCTAGCCCTTCGACCGTAACACCTATCGATCAAGATCCTGCCGACTCAGAGATCGAAGAGTTGCAACGTCAGTTAAACGAAGTGCCCAACCTTCAACCCGACTTTGGTGACGAGTTTGGCGGTTCTCCAGCCATTACCATTTCCAATCCCAGTGGGCGAGGTGCCGATCGCTTTACCGCTTTCTTAAACACAAACTTTCAAGCAAACACGCGCTATTCAAATAGATCTGATGCCTCTTTGGGCATCGGCATTGGCTTAGGCGATGCGCGGCGAGCCGTAGGGCTTCAGCTTTCCTATACTCTGGCAAGCTTTGGCACTATAGGGCGAGACTTTGGCACAGGCGGCTTTAACGCCAAGCTTCATCGCCAGTTTCCTAACGGTTTGAGTGCTGCATTGGGCTGGGAAGGCTTTGCCACTATTGGCGACGACGTAGATTTTGAAGACACCATTTATGGCAGCGTGACCCAAATTATTCGGACGACGCCGAATATCGATACGCCCCTTAGTCGCATTGCTTTAACTGCTGGGGTGGGCAACGGGCGCTTCCGTTCAGAAGATGACTTTATTGACGGGGTTGATTCTATCAATGTGTTTGGCAGCGCCGCTGTCCGGATTGCTCGTCCCATTAGTGTAATTGTGGAGTGGACGGGGCAAGACTTGGCGGCAGGGCTTTCTATTGCGCCTTTCCGTAATTTTCCTTTAGTCATTACTCCGGCGCTACGAGATATTACGGGTGCAGGAGACGGTGCACGCTTTGTGATCGGTACGGGCATTTCATTTCAGTTTTAATGAGGAGCAGAGAGTCATGATACAAGCGATTCGGAGAATGAGCGGTAGAAATTTTGGTGGGCTGACGATGGGTGGGCTAATCATCGGCGGGCTGATTAGTCTGATGCCTCTAGTGTTATTGCCGGGGGCGATCGCCCAGGAGATTCCCGGCGGCACCGGCTCCGATAACACTGGCACGACTGTTACAGAACCCGCGATTCAAACCCGCGATGGCGATGAGAACTTTGTAGAACAAGATGTCTTAGATGCTGCCGAGCGCTTTTCGACAGAGCTGGGCAAAGCCCGGATTGCCTGCGCCGATTCGAGAGTGGCAGCGGCTAACCTGCCTCGGCGCTTTGCGCGTGGTCCTGTGACTCAGACAGTCTGCGTCAGCCAAGAATGTCAAACGTTACGGGTGGTGACCCAGCAAGCCAAAGAGTTTTTGCAAAGCCTAGATCAGGCACAGCGCGATCGCCTTCGTCAAGTTCAAGCCCTCCAACTTTGGTAAGTCTCTTTCTATCTCTTCATCCCCCCACAATTTCTATGCTGAACTCTAAAAACTATTCTCCCCTGCTCCAAAAAGCTCTTCTCCTCGCCACTTTGCTAGGCGGATTGTTGGCTGCCCCAGCCCATGCCCAAGAAATATTTGATGGTAATGGCGTTCAGTTTGATGTAGACACCGTAGTTGAGTTTGAGTTTTTAGAGTCTCACGGTGCCTACCAATCGACCTTTGGAGTTGTCAATCTGCAAACGGGCGAAAAAACGCCTTTGATTCAAGAAATCAAATCTTCAGATACTCCGCAAAATGCCGAGGTTCCCTCTAACTATCAAGACGATATCGGCAGAACCTCAGACTTTCTAGGTTCGGTGGGCAATACGGTGACTCAGCCATTGGCAGAGTTTAACTTTAAGGCAAATACACTTTACGCTTTTTATCTAGAATCTTTTCTCAACGGTAAGTCTGAACAAATTTTTTATTCTGTCGATAGCCGTAATCCCAATAATACCCAGCGCATTAAGTTTGATAGTGCGATCGATCGCCTTGGCACTGGCGGCGTCATGCTCAATTGGGATGATACAGGCTCATTACTGGTCATGGTTCCTGATGAAGATCGAGATTTTGATGACTTTTTGGTTCGGGCAGGTGGTAATTTAGCTTGCCTCTATGACCAAGTGAGCAATGCGGGTTCTGCCAATTTAGTAGCAGCAAATCCTCAGGGATCCTGTGAAACGCCTCAGCTTTAGCGATCGCCAGTCAATGACGTAGCCTACCCGTGGGGGGAATAGTGCGATCGCCCGTCGCCCTCCATAATAAGGGCAAGATCATTGCGAGATAGAAAAATGGCAACTGACTTTGTTCTATTTATCCACGGGGTCAATACGCGCCTTAGTCCTAAAAATCCTAGTTTTGCCCAAGGCTTAATGCAGTTGTTGACTCAGTTTGATTCTGCTGCTGCTCCGCCGCTGGTCATGAAAGAGCTAGATTGGTTTAAGGTCATGCAAGAAGCTGAAGCCCTTTTGCTCGACTGGCTTGATGAATCCGACCATTGGCACCGCTCTTGGTTCCAAGACTTTCGGAAGCGGCAAGTTATTCCTTTTACAGGGGATGCTGCGCTGTACATTAGCCGTTACATTGGCTCGGAAGTCGTAACCCTGTTGAGAGAGCAAGCTGAGGAAATTCTGAGAACCTGTGACCCAGCGCGCGATCGCCTGCATTTAGTGGCTCATAGCTGGGGAACGGTTATTCTGTTCGATATCTTATTTGCCGGACGGTGGGACAATACTGATATTCCAGGACATGCCGATGCTCAATTCATTCGGCGCGCCATTTTTGGGCTTGGACTTGAAAGTGAGAAAAGACAGGGCATCAGAATTGCCAGCATCCATACGATGGGTTCACCGATCGCCCTGGCTAATCTTATTAATTTGAAGCGAATTAAAATTGACCCAGGTCAAGAGTTAACAGAGAGAAAAATTCAAACCGTTTTTACTCACGATATTACCTTTGGCTTAGAGCAGCTTCTCACAGAACTCTACAACACCCGACAACAGCCTCTCTTATGGCGAAACTTTGCCCATGTCGGTGACCCGATCGCCTATCCGTTGGCAACCATCATTCCTAAGTTAATTAACCCTGAAGCCTCAGATGGGAAATACCTCGATATTCGAGACATTTCTACGCGGGGCAGTGGCTGGCTAGAAATGTTAGCGAGTCTCTTCCGCAGGTCGTTCCTAGCTTTAATCAATGGCGGTAGCGCTCATGGCAGTTATTGGAAGAGTAAGCAGGTGGCACAAGTCATTATCCAAAGTATTCGAGGCAGCGTATAGCCTAAAAAAGCAGGCTTCCCATTTAGGAAACCTGCTTTTTGAAAAAGTTTTTTCTTAACTTATCTAAAACCAACCGATGCTTGCCAAACAAAAGCCAGCAGTAAAAAGAACACAGGGATCACGGGTAGAACATCTACCAGAGGATCAAAAATTGCGTAGGCTTCAGGTAATTTTGCTAATAGCATTGCCGCTTCCATGAATTAATCTACCTCTTCAACACAGCTTGAGAATTGTTAAAGATCCTAGCATGACTAGGGTTACAGGAAGATTATCAATCAATGCTTTTTCCTAGCTTTCCAAGTACCGCCGTAGGTGTAATGCGGATTATTTTGGCTGACGATGGGCAAGCAATGGTCGCAGATGAAGAGCCACCGTTGAAAGGCATCGTATTGAACGCGGTAGAGGACAGGCGCGAGGAGGGAACAGCGATCGCATTTCTTCACCCGTACTCGTATCACGCCATAACTGAGGCTTCGGGGCGGGCAAAAATCATTCGTCCGGCGGAGGTTTGTAGCGCTCCCGTAACTACGACTGTCACAGCATCGCCAATTAAAGTACCGCCTTCTTCCACCACCACCATCGTGCCATCGTTCAAATAGCCAACGCCTTGAGCCGGCTCCTTTCCTTGCTTCAGAATTTTTAGGTCGAGCGAGTCTCCAGGCAGATATGCCGGGCGCATTGCTTGAGCCAGCTCATTGATATTTAAGACCGTTACCTTTTGTAAACTAGCGACTTTATTAAGGTTGTAATCATTGGTGAGCAGCATTCCATTAATGTCTTGTGCCAGTCGAACCAGCTTGGCATCTACCGTTGCAACATCATCATAATCAGCCGGATGAATGGTAATACGGGTGGGGAAAGCTTCTTGAATTTGATTCAAAATGTCTAATCCTCTGCGTCCTCGTACCCGCTTTTGATCGCTAGAAGAATCAGCGACTTGCTGCAATTCTTGCAACACAAACCGTGGGATTAAGAGTTGCCCTTCTAAAAAACCTGTCGCCAATAAATCCTGAATTCGTCCATCAATAATGCAGCTTGTGTCTAAAATTTTAGTAGTCGTTGGTTTCAATGTGCCTTCCGCTATCAGCATTGACTCAACGCTATTAGGGTTAATTAACCGCAATAACGTTCGCCCATGAACATCAGCTAGATTGATTCCTGAGAAGGCAAATATCACACTGCCCAACACTGCTGCCAAGGGCTTAATGAAGGCAAATTCTCGGGGGATGGGCAACAGAAAAATTGGCGCCAGCATCAGGTTGGCAACCAGTAAGCCCATCACGAGACCGACGGCGCGGCTCAGCAGCATATCAACGGGCATCTCTCGGACTTGCCGCTCGAAGCGGCGATAGCTGGTTTGGGCAACCAATCCTAATGCCGTCCCCATTAGGGCACCAAATCCTCCTGTGACCGTACTTAAGCCTTCTAGATTGTTGACTTGTTCTAGGGCGCTAGTCGGCAAGAAATCGACGCTGAAAAAGCCAATTCCTGCGCCTGCTATGATGAATGAGATAATAATAATTGCGTCGATCATGGCTTCAATCCAAAGGGATTACTGTGCAATGGTGGCAATCAAACCACTGCCGACCGAAGACAGGCTTGCACTGCCTCATTATATCCCTCACCGTTGAATCTAAACGCTTTTGAGCTTTTCGAGAGATCCTCTAGCCATGTCCCTGGCGTTTGACCGACCTACAGCCGCTTACGTTCATATTCCGTTTTGTCGGCGGCGTTGTTTCTATTGCGACTTTCCAATTTCGGTAGTGGGCGATCGCCCTCCCATTCACGATAGCTTCGGTTCTGTCGCAGAATATGTCGAGATTTTGTGTCAAGAGATAGCGATCGCCGCCTCTTCCCGTGAAAACTCTCCCCTCACCACAGTCTTTTTCGGCGGCGGTACACCCTCTCTCCTCACCGTCGAGCAGTTGGCGAAAATTCTCGACACGCTCGATCGCCACTTTAGCATCGCCGCCAACGCCGAAATTTCTATGGAGATTGATCCCGGTACCTTTGACCTGGCACGTCTCCAAGGCTATCGCGCGGCTGGCATCAATCGAGTTAGTTTAGGCGCTCAATCCTTTCAGCTCGACATTCTGCAAGCCTGTGGCAGAACCCACACTCCTGCTGAAATCTATGCTGCGGTTGAAATGATCCACCGAGTAGACTTACCTAACTTCAGCCTGGATCTGATTTCAGGACTGCCCTATTTGACCCTAGAGCGCTGGCAGGAGTCTTTAGAAAAAGCGATCGCCCTCTCTCCCACTCATCTCTCGATCTATGACCTGACCGTTGAACCGGGCACCTCTTTTGATCGCTGGTATAAACCCGGAGCCGCGCCTCTGCCCACCGATGAAATGACGGCGCAGATGTATCGTCTGGCACAACAGACCTTAACGGCTGCGGGGTACGAGCATTATGAGATCTCTAACTACGGGCGATCGGGCTATCAGTGCCGCCACAATCGGGTGTATTGGGAAAACCGCTCCTACCAAGGCTTTGGCATGGCGGCAGCAAGCTATGTTAATGGGCAGAGGTTTGTGCGTCCGCGTAAACGGCGAGAGTACTTTGAAGGGGTAGTGGAGTTGGAAAAAAATGGTGGGGCGATTGCCTGTGCCGTTGTTTCTCAAGAAGAAATGCTGTTGGATACTTTGATGTTGGGGTTACGGTTGGCGGATGGGCTGAGTTTGAGGGAGGTGCGATCGCAGTTTGGAGATTCCCCTGTAGAGAGAGTTCTAGCAGCTCTTCAACCTTACTTAAAGACTGGATGGGTTGAACTAATCACCGATTCAGAACCCCGGATTAAATTGACCGATCCAGAAGGTTTTTTGTTTTCCAACGTTATCCTTTCTACCCTATTTGAAAAACTTGGCTAACGGTCATCAACACGCAGCCCCTCAAGATTTGATACTCTAACTTTATTCAGTCTCATGAAAGGGTGGAAAGCGTGGATATTCAAATCGGCAGAGGCAAAACAGCCCGCAGAGCATACGGCATTGATGAGATTGCGCTTGTCCCTGGACAACGAACCCTAGATCCATCACTAGCAGACACTCGCTGGCAAATTGGCGGGATTGAACGTGAAATTCCCATCATCGCTAGCGCTATGGATAGCGTCGTGGATGTAAAAATGGCGGTGAAGCTCTCTCAGTTAGGCGCATTAGGAGTACTCAATCTCGAAGGCATCCAGACGCGCTACGAAGATCCAGAACCCATCCTGGATCAAATTGCCTCAGTAGATAAAACAGAATTCGTGCCGTTGATGCAAAAGCTATACGCCGAACCCATCAAGCCAGAACTGATCGAACGTCGAATTCAAGAAATTAAACAGCAGGGAGGCATCGCAGCCGTCAGCGCTACCCCCGCAGGAGCCGCAAAATATGGAGCAGCGGTGGCAAAAGCCGGAGCCGATCTGTTTTTTATCCAAGCAACAGTCGTCTCTACCGCCCATCTGTCTCCCGAGTCAATTACGCCCCTTGATTTGGCTCAGTTCTGCCAAGATATGCCCATACCTGTTGTACTAGGCAACTGCGTTAGCTACGAAGTCACCCTCAATTTGATGAAAGCTGGCGCAGCAGCAGTTCTGGTCGGTATTGGACCGGGTGCTGCCTGCACCTCCCGTGGTGTTTTAGGCGTCGGCATTCCTCAAGCCACGGCCGTGGCTGATTGTGCCGCTGCTCGAAACGACTATTTCCAAGAAACTGGCAACTATATCCCTGTGATTGCCGACGGTGGATTGATTACAGGCGGCGACATTTGCAAATGCATCGCCTGTGGTGCCGATGGTGTGATGATCGGTTCTCCCTTCGCCAGGGCTGAAGAAGCACCTGGACGCGGCTACCACTGGGGCATGGCAACACCTAGCCCTATCCTTCCCCGAGGCACTCGCATTCGGGTGGGCAAGACAGGGACGCTCGAACAAATTTTGCGCGGTCCTGCCCAACTTGATGATGGCACTCACAATTTACTGGGGGCGCTTCAAACCAGTATGGGAACTTTGGGGGCAAAAAATATTCGAGAAATGCAGCAAGTGGAAGTGATTATTGCCCCTGCATTGCTAACCGAAGGAAAGGTTTATCAAAAGGCGCAACAATTAGGTATGGGAAAGTAGCTCAATTTTGTCAAGAAACTTGACAAAATTGAGCTGGGCTTGACAAATTCGCCTCGTGCAAACTTTAGACCGTCGCCTACAATATAGGGAGCGGAGACGTAAAGTTTCCGTTCACTCCTCACACCACATTCCGCCTGAACCTTGGTTCGGGCGGTTCCTCTTTCTGCGTCCGTCGATGGTACTTTGCGAATTCAATTTTGTCCACTTGCTTCAACTTTGTTCACAATTTATCTGTAATTCTTACCCACTTTATCCCTCAATTGAGAGATCCATTGGCTTGTTTTTGCGGCTAATTGTGTCTGATTGTATAGAGCTTGTTGTAGGAGGGACTGTTTTCGCTATGGTAATATTTTGTCAACTAAACATAGACAAGGATTTTCAGGCATGTCAGCAGCCGCGCAAGTTACAGATTCAACCTTTAAGCTAGAGGTTCTGGAGAGTGATGTTCCGGTACTGGTGGACTTCTGGGCACCATGGTGTGGACCATGCCGGATGGTTGCTCCCGTAGTCGATGAGATTGCTGAGCAATACATCGGTCAGGTCAAGGTGGTTAAGCTTAACACCGATGAGAACCCCGGAGTTGCTAGTCAATATGGTATCCGCAGTATTCCTACTCTCATGATTTTTAAGGGTGGGCAGAGAGTAGATATGGTGGTAGGAGCAGTGCCTAAGACAACTTTGGCAACTACTTTGGAAAAGTATATCTAGCTCGTTTTGATACAACACTTTTACTGATGCCTTGGCTGAATGAGTCAAGGCATTTTAATTGGCAAAGCAAACCCTCTAAGCTGTTCCTAGACAAACAAGGCGCGCTTCACGCCTAGAACAAGGGGCTTAGGGCGTGTTTTAAAAGTCCTATTAGTAGGCGCTTTGGCTCTTCTGGGTGCTTGGTGAAAAAGTATCGAATAATACTAAATTAGCTCATTGTAATGGCTGAAACCCTTGCTACGACAGCAGGTAGGATTAATCGGTCACCATAAACTCAGAAGAGCCGGCGCTTTAGTCTTAGAGATCCCCCTAAATCCCCCTTAAAAAGGGGGACTTTGAAGGGGTCGGTTCCCTTTATTAAGACGGGTTAGGGAGGATCCAAGGGTTTTAAAACACTGCCTAAGCCCCTTGTCTACCTAAACGAAGTTGGGAGCCTCCATCTTTTAAGTGGAGGGTGAAAACCAGAGAGAGGCTTTAGCCTCGCGTGTCGGATCGGATCTTGCGTTTCAGGCTGCGAATAAACTCTCTGACGACTTCGCTTTGCTCCCTATCTTCCTGCTCACAGTATCTTTTCAAAATCTCCATCTCTTGCTCCGAAATTCTTAGATTTAACTGAGTTCTAGGTGCCATATTGTCTAGTTTAATGCTAGACTAATCATATCACTTCGGTGCTCGCTTGGATGTTCCAAGCGTTTATGGTGTGCAAGTTTGGCGGCATATCGCACCTGAGTTAGTCGCCAGTAGATTCATCCACAATTAATGGACGATTTGCGAGAAATACGTCCGGGCTGGAAACAGCTTGTCTCTCAGTTCTTTAGAAGGCTTCTCCTATAATGGGTTGAGTTGTCCTGAGAGATGCGGTGCATGACACTCCGCAAGATCTCGATCTTCTTAAACAATCGGTGACGGTTGGATGGGTAACTAGGAAGCGTCTCGCAGTGTGGCTTTAGCCCACGGAGAGACATCGCCTAGAATCCTCCTTTTTCAAAAGGGGGAGTGTCAAACTTCAATGAATTGAGAAATGCCATACCCTACCTAAAGGCGACATCCATAGAGGGAACGAATCTCTTAGAATAGGATGCTGCACGTTCTAAGTAATACATGACTATATCTCCCCTATCCTCTGATCCCCAATCTCTTCAGGTCGAGATTAGTGAACTATTGAGCCATCTCCCGAACATGAAGCATGGGGAATTGATTCAGCGTGCCCTGACGACGCTTGTACGGATGGCTGAAGTAGAAGCCGATCGCTTGGATTGGAAAATCCTTAATTCTTCTCTGCAAGACATGGAGCAGGCGTTCCGGGTGTTTTATCCTTATCGCCACATCCGCAAGATTTCTATCTTTGGCTCGGCTCGAACTAAGCCTGATGCGCCCGAGTATCAAATGGCAGCAGAGTTTGCCCAATGCGTGACGCAGCTGGGCTTTATGGTGATGACGGGTGGCGGTCCAGGTATTATGCAGGCGGGTAATGAAGGCGCGGGGCTAGAGAAGTCTTTTGGGCTAAATATTCAATTGCCGTTTGAGCAGGGTTCTAACCCCTTTATTGAGGGTGATCCGAAGCTGATTAATTTCAAGTATTTCTTTACTCGCAAGTTGTTTTTTTTGAGAGAGAGCGATGCTTTGGCGCTGTTTCCGGGTGGCTTTGGCACGCAGGATGAGGCTTTTGAATGTTTAACGCTGATGCAGACGGGTAAGGCTGATCCGTTGCCGCTGGTGTTGATTGACCCACCGGGAGGAGATTATTGGAAGAGCTGGGAGGTTTACCAGAGAGAGCATTTGCTGAGAGCCGGGTGGATTAATGAAGATGATTTGCACCTGTATACGTTGACCGATCGCGTCGATGAAGCCTGTGAGGCGATCGCCAGTTTTTACAAAGTTTTCCACTCCAGCCGCTACGTGGGCGAAAATCTGATCCTGCTCCTCAAGTGCGAACCCTCAGAAAAAATTATTGATTACCTCAACCAAAAGTACAGTCGGTTGCTGGTGAAAGGAAAAATTCAGAGAGGCACTGTTCTTCCTCAAGAAATCGGTAGCGAAACCGAGTCCCTAGCTCGCCTTGTTTTGCACTTTAATCAACGTGATTTAGGGCTGCTCTATCAACTGATTCGAGATATTAATCGATTAGTTGAACCTGCCCCAGAGGTGATTCACCCCGAACAAAAATAGCGGTAGGGTAGAGAGATTAAGTTCAGACGACCTACTGGGTTGTTTCATCGCTACCCGACGACGAAGGATTCAAGATGCCGATTATCAACGTCGAAAATCTCAGCAAAGTTTACCCCGTTGCTGTTAAACAGCCTGGGCTGAAGGGGACGCTAGCCCATTTCTTTAAGCGTACTTATACGGCGATCGCTGCCGTCAAGTCGGTTTCTTTTGCCATTGAACCTGGTGAGGTGGTCGGTTTTTTAGGAGCCAACGGCGCCGGTAAAACGACTACCCTCAAAATGCTAACTGGGCTAATTCATCCTTCTTCAGGGCGATTAGATGTTGCGGGTTATAATCCATTTCGGCGAGAACCTGATTTTCTGCGAAAGATTACGTTGGTGATGGGGCAGAAACAGCAGTTGATTTGGGATTTGCCCGCCCTGGATTCTTTGCGAATTAATGCAGCAGTTTATGGCATTCCTGATCAGGCGTTCCGTCAGCGGGTTGGAGAGTTGAGTGAAATGCTCACCCTCTCCGATAAATTGACTCAGCCCGTCCGCAAACTTTCCTTAGGCGAGCGCATGAAAGCCGAGCTGCTTGCCGCTCTGTTGCATCAGCCCCAGGTGTTGTTTCTAGATGAGCCAACTTTGGGGTTAGACGTCAACGCCCAAGTTAGCGTTCGGGAGTTTTTGAAAGACTACAATCAGCGCTATGGAGCCACCGTTCTACTGACCAGTCACTACATGGCAGATATCACTGCTCTATGCCAAAGAGTGCTGGTAATTTATGAAGGGCAAATGATTTACGACGGCAGCTTAGATGGATTACTAGAAAAGTTCGCCCCTTGCCGAGCCGTGACGGTAGAACTAGCAGAAGTGAAAACTACAGCCGAATTACAAGCTTATGGTGAACTCAGCGAAGCATCAGGACGCATTGCCCACTTTATTGTTCCTCAGGAAAAACTGACTCATACCCTTTCCCGCATTTTGGCAGAACTCAATGTGATCGATCTAACTGTTGCAGAACCGCCAATTGAAGAAATCATTGGGCAAATTTTTCGCTCTGGAGCGGTTGGAATATGAAGCGCTCTATGCAGCACGCCATGCGAAAGGCTAGTACCTTAGTAACGGTTTACTATGCCTATATGTTGGAGTATCGCGCAGAGCTATTGCTGTGGGTGCTGTCGGGTTCTTTGCCGTTTATTTTGATGGGCGTTTGGGGTCAAGCGGCTCAGGGTGGACGGTTTGGGCTGTCATCGTTAGATTTTATTCGCTATTTTCTGGCGGCTTTTCTGGCAAGGCAATTCACGGTCGTCTGGGTAATTTGGGAATTTGAACGAGAGATTGTAGAAGGTAAGCTATCTTTTCGCCTATTGCAACCGCTCGATCCAGGATGGCATCATTTTGCTTCCCACGTTGCTGAACGGTTCGCGCGCTTGCCGTTTGCGATCGCTTTCATTGGCTTATTCTTTTTACTGTTCTCCCAGGCAGTCTGGATACCCAGTATATCTAGTGTTTTGCTGTTTACTTTAGTGGTAATACTGGCGTTTATTTTGCGATTCATCACTCAATACACATTTGCGATGTTTGCCTTTTGGATAGAACGTGCCAACTCTATTGAGTCGTTCTGGTTTTTGTTCTACTTGTTCCTGTCAGGATTAATCGCCCCAGTGCGGATTTTTCCACCCGCATTGCAAAAAATTGTGCTGTGGACTCCCTTCCCTTACCTGATTGATTTTCCGGCTAGCATTTTGGTGGGGCTTCCGGTTAATGTGGCGCAGGGCTTGTGCGTGATGATCGGGTGGATTATCTTGTTTTTTGGGTTGAATCGGTGGTTATGGCGACGGGGGTTAAAGCGTTATTCGGGAATGGGGGCATGATGAATGATTCAGGATTTAGTTCTGCTTTAAATCGACTGCGAGCAAGCCGGACTGGAGAATTTGTAGAAAACCAATATAAGTCTTGAATCACCTGACTTCCATCTGTTCCCTCAAAGTGAACAAACGCTAGGTTATTTAACCCTACGACCTCTCGCCCATCCTGAAACCAGAGACTCTTCCAAAACATTAAAGGTCGCCACCATTTTCCTAGTCTTGCCCGTTTCCAGGGCGGCATTAGCCAAGATGTATCGTCTTTGAAGTAAGTGATTTGGGCAGCCTCTCGCGGAATCCATTCTAAGGTACAGTGCCAGTCAGGAGTGTGGGTTGGCGATCGCCCTTCCTGCCTTCCTTGGCATTCCAGCATATTGATTGGATCATTCCAACCGATCCAATGGCGCATTTTTTCAGGTAATAACCAGTGCTTTAATCGAGTATGAAGAACTTCTGTAACCACTTCTTCATTTTTTACCGCACTTGATGTTAACTGCACTAGGATGGATTCTGTTTGAGATCCAATAGAGGAATGTGCTAAGCGAATTGCTGAACCATAATGAATATCTCCCGATAAGACTACAATTCGTTCTCGGTGTTGAAATAATGTTAGCAGCAGCTTTGCTAATGCTTCAGTATTAATGTTCCAAGCATCTCCGACATCAGTTGCAAATACTTTATTGCGCCCTAGCTGCCAGTGGTGAATCCAATCGATTATTTTTAATCCAAATAGGTTCGTAGGAGCAATTACAAAGGTGGCTTTATGAGAGGAATCGGCTATTTCTTGTAACGGCGAAGCCAGCTGTTTTTGAAAGGCTTGTGGGCAAAGCAGCATCGGTGGGGCGATCGCTTTTTTGTCTGCTGGATAGCCGCGCCAAGTGCGAGTATCTAACACGATGACCTCGTGGCAATGACTGTGAACTGTAAAATTCCAGGTGATTGCTTCCGGGTGCCGATCGAGTATGAGCACCGAGCCATCTTGAACAAAACGAGGCATTCCGGTTTGAGAATCGTTGGGGGGTAGACCAACATATTGGGCGATCGCAGCTTTTGCATTTTCATCAGTACCTTCAGATGCCGACCAGGCAGCAGCAGCAGCCAACAGCTTTCCACCCGATTGACCTGGCTCAAATTGTTCTGGCGTATTGCCCCAAGCTTGAAAAACAGCATAGCCTAGCAACGCATTTTGCACCGTGTTTCGTCCCAACGATCGCCCCAGTACGCGCAAGCACCAAGCCTGATTTAAGTTCCAATCATCACTCACGTCATGATCATCAAA
>Ga0335397_10004239_pt1 | contig 19003 bp, 17 predicted proteins | sample MAT04_FD_205740 | JGI IMG/M metagenome (GOLD analysis project Ga0335397, IMG submission 205740) | Freshwater microbial communities from Lake Fryxell liftoff mats and glacier meltwater in Antarctica - MAT-04 (spades assembly) (version 2) ... | reverse complement strand
CCAGCGGCGACCTCGAGGTAGATGTTTGCTGCCCCGTCCGTTGGAGCGAGCGTGAGGGCAAACGGGTGCGTCATGCCGGGAACACCGGCGGTGCCGAGGAACAGCGCATACAGCGACCAGAGGAACGCCGCCGTGGTGCCCATCGAAATGAGTGTGTCCATTGTGGCCGTGCCATGCTTGAGGTTGGCCCAGGCAGCCTTGTGGAACGGCAATGCAGCCCAGACGATTACCGGCGCGGCTAGCGCGAGTGACGCCCACTGCCAGTACACGAATTGAAATGCGGGAATCATCGCCATGGCGATCACGGGCACAGTCAGGGCGATCGAGACGAAGAGACGGTTGCGTAGCGACGTCAGCTCGGGGTCATCCGCATCCGCATCCGCGTTCTCGGGGCCGCCCTTTGCCCTCTTTTTGACTGCCGGGACTGCGGCCGTGTACCCCGTCTTTTCCACCTCAGCAATCAGCAGTGCCGTATCGTACCCGCTTGGGACGGTAATCCGGGCCTTCTCTGTCGCGTAGTTAACGGTCGCTGCGACTCCCTCAATCTTGTTGAGTTTCTTCTCAATTCGCATCGCGCAGGATGCGCAGGTCATCCCGCCGATCTCGAGTTCGACGCTTGTATCCGCCGCGTCGGCGGCAGTTGTAGTAGTCATGTTGTGCCTTCTTCTGGTGAGTCGTTGGGATTGGTCGACGGTCAGTGACCGTCTGGGTCGCTTTCGCTGTGGCCTTCTGCTGGCGCTTCCCCACGGTGGTTGGTGGCGTCTAGCGCGAACTCGGCCGTGTGAACTTCTCCGTCGACCTTGAAGTCGAGATAGAGCAGGTAACGGCCGGGCGTGGGTGCTTCGGCGAAGAAAGTGATGTCGGGGCCTGCTCTATCGTCGACCTCGGGTTCGTCGCCCTCGGCGTGGACGTGGAGGTAGGCGAGGTCCCCGTCGCGCAACGCAACCAGGTGGCCAAAGGCACCCAGGTACGGCTCCAGGGCGGTAACCGGCTCATCGTCACGGAAGACGCTCAGCGTCAACTCCGACGTCGAGCCAGCCGTCAGGTTGCCGGCAACCGTCACTTCGTAGCCGTCCACCTCAACCGTGGTGCCGGTTTCGGTGGTCGCGGCCGGATCGATCTGACCGGCGACGTCGATCGTTCGCGTCAACGTCACCTTGTCGGGCCCACCTTCAACCGCAGGCTCGAAATCGGCGTACACCCGGTAGCTGCCGGCCTGAGCCCATTCCCATGGAATCGACCAGCGTCCGGTGTGGTCGTCGAGCGTCGGATGCACATGCCGATACTCCCGGCCGTCCGTGCGCACAACAATCAGATGAAGGTCCTTTTCGTGCGAGGTCTCGTACGCCGTCAACTGCGTACCTTGCTCATCAACAATCTGGAAGCTCAACTTGCCGACATCGCCGACGCTCGTCGGCGCCGCGACAGGGGACAACACATAGCCGTAGGCCGACAAGGAGAGGCCGGGAAGTGTCCCCTCCGCGACTGCATCATCGGCTGTGGCGGGCGCCTCATCCGCGCCATCGTGCCCTCCTGCGGCATGGGCGGGTAACGCCTCTCCTTTCCAGTCAGTCACGAGCTGGTCGGGTACGACTGCGGCAGCGACGGCGAACGCGCCGGCAAAAGCAACGACCAGTCCCGCGGCGTAGATACTCAGGCGTCCGGCACCGTTCATGAAGAACGCACCGCCGAGTACCCGGCCTCGTCCACTGCGGCAAGAATCGCTGCATCGTCAACCGAGCCGTCTGACAAGACGACCAGCTTTCCAGTTTGTGCGCTCACCTCAATCTCCTCGACGCCGAGTATTTGACCGACTTCTTCGCGGATCGACAGCTCGCAGTGGCCGCACGTCATTCCCACAACCTGGTACTCAGTCTTAGACATTTTCTTCCTTTCGGCAGATACCCCCGGTGGGTATCCAATAAGCTTAACCCCTACCCCGCTGGGGTATTCCCTCCAATGGAGAAACAAGTCCACGATGAACGAAGAAGATCACGGTGCGAACCGGAGTGTCGACGACCCGGACGGAAATCAAAAAATTCAGGATAGGGCTGCACATCTACTGGCCACCTTCCGCGAGGCAGTCCTTCGACTTTCGTTGGGCCACGCTCTCCATCCGACCGACGCTCCCCGAGGGCACGCGCCAGGCAAGGACGCCCATCGGATTCTCCTACTTGGATCCGGGCCCGTCACTGGGTGGGGCGTGACCACGCACGAGCTCGCCCTACCCGGAGCGCTCGCCCGCGCTGTATCAAGCTGGACGGGACGTGGGTGCACCGTCGACCTCGCTGCCAATAAGGACTTGACAGTTGCGACTGCACTCACAGCCGCCAAGTTTCGCGATCTCTGGAAGTACGACGGAATCGTCGTCACGCTCGGGGTCATCGATTCTCTAATGCTCATCTCACCGTCGAAGTGGAGGCGGCATATCGGCGAGCTTCTTGCGATGTTGATTGCCAGCGCATCATCCGAAACGGAGATCTTGGTAGTCGGGATACCTCCGATCCGATCGATGCCAGCTTTCGACACTCCGCTTCACAACTGGGCACAAGCACGCGCACGCCTTCTTAACGAAGTCACCGCACGTCTCTGCTCAACGACCGACGGCGCAACATTTGTCCCGCTCCCGGGAGCAGATCTGGCCGCGAGTGACGCACCCCACCGTCGAAGTCCGCTCCAGCATCAGTTCTGGGCGACGTGGCTCGCACGTCCGTTGATTGCGCTTCTGCCAACTCGGGCCGACACTGACGACCCCCGTCCAGGTCAGGCGCACAATCCGAAGTCGGAACAGGCACGGCAGAAAGCCGTGGATCAGCTGGACCTCACCAGCGCCGCGACCGACGAGCGGCTGATGCGAATCGTCGTCCTGGCACAGCGTGCGTTCAACGCCGAGACCGCCCTGATCACGGTGATCGACCGGGGCCGGCAGCTGAATCTGACCCACGCCGGGCGACGCCTTCGCGAGGTGACGCGCATCGAGTCGATATGCAACCTCGCCATTCAGGGACACGGAGCGATGATCGTGCGCGATGCCCACGAGGACCGCAGGTTCCGCGACAGCGCACTGGTGACCGGCGAGCCTCGCATCCGCTTCTATGCCGGATTTCCGATCGAAACTCCATCGGGCGAGCGCATCGGGACGCTCTGTGTCATCGACTCGCAACCTCGCCGCCGAGCCGACGACATCGACGTCGCGCTCCTGCGGGAGCTCGGTCACCTGGTGCAGCAAGAGATGGAGCGCCACATGCCCAGCCCGTGGGACTGTCGCTGGGAGCACCGGTGACCAAACCGCAGCAGCGACCCGGCTCTCGAGCCAAGGCGCAACGTCCGCCTGCACAGTGAGAGTTGAAGCATGATGAGCGTCGTCTAGCGAGTGCCGACGCGAAGGACGACATTTCCCCGTTTGCGTCCGGTGTCGACGAAGCGGTGCGCTTCGACGATGTCGGCAAGGAGATAAGTGCGGTCGATGACCGGACGGAATTGGCCCGATTCGGCGAGGTCGACGAGGTACGACAGATCCTCCGCCCGGTACGCGCCGACGTTCGCCGTGATGAGCTTGCCGGTCTGTCGGCTTTGGCCCGAGGCCCGCACAATCCCCATCAGATCGGAAATCACGAGCAGCAGGGCTCCGCCGGGCACGAGGGATGCCTCGACTCGGTCAAACGACGCATTACCGACACAGTCGACTATCACGTCGTAGGCCAGCGCCTCCCAGGTGAAGTCGCACAGCCCGTAGTCGATGACGCGGTCTGCTCCGAGCGAGGCGACGAGGCCCCGGTTAGGCGCGCTGCAGACGCCCGTCACATGCGCGCCGGCGGCTTTCGCCAGCTGCACCGCCGCGGTCCCGACCGCCCCGGACGCGCCGTTCACCAAAACCCGGTCCCCCGGCGCGATCTGTACACGGTTCAAGAACCCCTTCGCCGTCATCCCCCCGAAAACGAGCGCTACCGCCTCCTCAAAATCGAGGTTCCGGGGTTTCAAGGTGATCGCGGCTGTCTGGGGCACGCTCACGAATTCTGCGTGACCGCCAAACTTCCCCCCGAGCATCGCAATGACCTCGTCGCCCGGCGCGAACAGCGTGACCTCCGCCCCCACTGACTCAACGACGCCGGCGACATCCATACCGAGGATGGGGCGCCGCGGCTTGAGCACGCCGACCCCGACAGCGGCAAGAAACTGCAGTCCCTTCGGAACGTCCCGGCTACGTGCGCGACGGTCGGCTGCGCTTACCGTGCTCGCACGAACATTCACGAGCACATCGTTCCGGCCGGGCGAGGGCTTTTTGAGGATCTCTATGCTCACCTGGCCGGGGCCGCCAAATCGGCGGTACACCGCCGCTGACATTGTTCTGGTGGCTTTCTGCCGGGATTTGCCGTTCATGTGAAGCTCCTTGGGCGGTGTGGGGCAAGTGGCAGGTCGTCGCGAGGGGTCCCTACCGTGAGAGGCAGGGAAGGGACCCACATGTTCAGTTCGTGCGGACTGCCTTGGGCACGAAGGAGCCCATGTCCACGGAACTTGATCGACCGACGCGAAGAAGCCAGAGCGCGAGCAGGCTGACTCCGACTGCCAGGCCGACAAGTCCAATCTGAAGGGCCACTTCAGGGAACGCTGTGCGAAGTGCGATGGGCACCGAGCTGATGACGCTCACGAGTATGGCGATCTTGGGCGACTGGGACACACGCCACAGTGCAATGAAGAAGATTATGGAGCCAAGCAAGAACGACACTGAGGTTACGAGGAATGCGATGCCGAGAGGACCGCCGCGCAGCTCGCCGATGACCTCGGGGGCAACGTAGGGGAACACCAGGTTGATGACGAACTCAAGCCCGACAAGTGCCACAAGCGCCGCGACGTACAGCACGACGCCGACGGAACCCATCCGGCCCCTCATCGCCGGGGTCGCAACGAAGATTCCGATGATGAGCCCGATCGCCATGACCTGCGCGAGCGGCGCGACGAGTTGGGTCACCGGCGACAATTCAAGTATCCCCGCGCGTTTTGCGGCGTTGACAACAAGGACGATGCCGGAGATGAACCCGGCAATGACGAAGACGAGGCTGAGAGATCTGGCTCGCGTATTGGACTGGAGCATTTTGGCTACTTTCTTTGGTTTTGCTGGCCCAGCGGATGCCGAGGTCAGATTGAAGATACGGTTCGGCGCGGTGACGCGTCGTCACCACAGGTGGTGACTCTCGGGGTGATTGATCGTCAGGGTCGTTGGAGTGACGGGTGGTGGGCTCCTCGCCGCCGGTGAATGATCAGCTCGGCGACGAGGAGGTTTAGGACCCACCCCGACCCGATGGCTACTGCCCGGGACAGCTCGTGCGTCGACCCGAAGGCGATCGAGCCGGGGATGAGAAGAATGGCCTGGGTGCCCGCCGCGACACCGAGCGCATATGCGCGCATCATCCAGGCGCCGTGCGCGCCGAAGGATCGACGACGGATCGCCAGGATGGCAAGGGCCAGGCTCACTGCCATGTACGAGCCGAACACCACCCGGAGGCAGAAGAGCAGCACGCCGTCGCCGACGGGGTGCGGGTAGGCGACAGTCATCCACAAGCCGGAAAGTGCCGCAATCGTGCCAGCTGCCGCGACGATGCGCCCGGAGGCTCGGTGCCAGCGGCCCCTGTGCGTAGCTCTCAGGAATTGGAATGCTCCGATGACGCTGAATACCGTCGCCGAGATGATGTGGAGTGCCACTGGAATCGGTGAGTTCGTAAATCTCTCGGCGGAGGGCAGGACCTCCGGACCCCCGCTGAGTTCAGTCAGGCGGAACGCGCCGCCGGCGATCGGAATCAGGGAGAGGAGAATGAGGCCTGTGGGAATCAGCCATTGGACGTGCGCGGCACGCGATCGCGTCGTCGTTCTCATGCGTACCTCTCCTTTCCCGCGTTTGATCCTCGCCAGGGACTATGCACGCGGAGTGCGCGGGTTGCTGACGCGACTGAAGTTACGGGTCCTCTGGATGACGCGTCGTCACCACATGTGGTGATTGTGAGGGTGACTTCATCCCGCGCGGACCGGCAATGTGCAGCTGTTGCGGTCCCGGAGTGCCGCGCATCCTTAGGATGGCCCCATGGCGACGCCTGTCCTCGCGACCAAACTCTTCATCCCGCAGCCGCGGGCGCAAGCTGTCTCGCGGTCGCGACTGGTCGAACGTCTGAACGACGGCCGCGACCGGGGCCACAAGCTGACACTCATTTCTGCACCAGCCGGGTTCGGCAAGACAACGCTGCTCGGCGAGTGGGTCGCAGAATTGCAGCAACAAGAACGCGGCGCCAGGATAGCGTGGCTGTCTCTTGACGCTGGAGACAATGACCCGTCGCGGTTCTTCGCCCACCTTTTCGCTGCGATTTGCAGAGCCGACGCCGGGATCGATGAGCCAGTGGGCGCGACGCCGGTCAGCTCAGTTGAGCGCGTTCTGACCGATCTCATCAATCGCCTGGCCGAACAGGCGCACAGCGTTGTGCTCGTTCTGGATGATTTTCAGTCGATCGAGGCTGCGCCGGTCCGTGATGCGCTCACGTTCTTGCTCGACCATCAGCCGGCAAACCTACATGTTGTCGTCGGGAGCCGCTCCGACCCGCTCCTCCCCGTCGCCCGGCTACGCGCCAGCGGCGACCTCAATGAGTTTCGCGCCAACGACCTGCGGTTCACACCGGACGAAGCGGCGGCATTTCTCAACGAGGCGATGGGTCTGCGGCTCGTCCACGCTGACATCGTTGCCTTGGAAGATCGCACCGAGGGGTGGATCGCCGGGCTCCAGCTTGCTGCGCTCTCGCTCAGGGAGCGCACCGATGCTGCGGGCTTCATCCAGGCCTTCACCGGGAGTAACCGCTTCGTGATCGACTATCTCGGTGAGGAGGTTCTGCAGCGTCAGCCCGATCCGGTTCGGAGCTTTCTCCTTGACACCGCCTTTCTGGACCGGCTGAGTGGGCCGCTGTGTGACGCGGTCACCGGGAGATTCGACGGAAGCGCGATGTTGGATGCGCTGGAACGGGACAACCTCTTTGTGGTGCCGCTGGACGAGCAGCGCGAGTGGTATCGGTACCACCACCTGTTCGCAGATGTCCTTCGGGCGCGATCGTTGCGGGAGGATCGCGACGCGGTCAGCGCACGCCATCGACTGGCCAGCGAGTGGCACGATCGAAACGACCTGCCGGAAGACGCCATCAAGCACGCCCTGGCTGGCGCCGACTTCCCTCGGTCGGCGCGGCTCATCGAGCGAGCGCTTCCTGAGATGCGCCGCAGTCGTCAAGACGCAACACTCCTCGGCTGGCTGCGAGCGCTCCCCGACGAGGTGATCAGGCGGATGCCGGTGCTGAGCGTCTATTTCGCATGGTCGTTGCTTGTTACCGGCGACTTGCACACAGTCGAGGAACGTCTGCGCGATGCCGAGAACGCGCTCGCCGCTGTACCGGGGGATGCCGGCACACATCACGATTCAGCCGCTGGTGAGGAGTTGGAGTCCCTCCCGGTGATGATCGCTGTCTACAGGGCAGCCCTCGCCCAGGCGGGAGGCGATGTCGCCGGAACTCTGGACCACGCTCGACGTGCCGTGGAGCTCACCCGGCCAGGAGACCATCAAGGGCGCGGCGCCTCAGCTGGGCTCCTCGCATTGGCGCTGTGGGCGAATGGCGATCTCACGGCAGCGATCGACACCTTCGCCTCTGCACGGGCCAGCCTCTCACTTGCCGGGAACACCGCCGATGTAATCGGGAGCGCGATCGTCATGGCCGACATGCTCCAAGCCCAGGGACGGCGACGGGAGGCACGTCGAACCTTCGACCAGGCCACGGCCATCGCCGCTCGGCTGGCAGATGCCCCCGTCCAATCAACCGGCGACCTGCACGTGGGTCTGAGCGAGATGTATCGGGAGGAGGGCGACCTGGTTGCGGCCAATCAGCACCTCTCGGAGAGTACAGCGCTCGGTGAGCACGCATCGCTGCCGGAGCGCCACTACCGGTGGTTCGTCGCGAAGGCCCTGATTCGCGAGGCCGAGGGCGACACGGACTCGGCGCTTGAGCTGCTCGATGAGGCCCAACGACTGCAGGTGCCAAGCTTCGTCCCGGAGATCCGCCCACTCTCAGCGGTGAAGGTCCGAATCTGGACCGCGCACGGCAATCTGACCGAGGCACGTGTGTGGGCCGAGGGTCGCGAGTGGTCCCCCGCGGAGCCGTTGAGCTACCTGAATGAGTACGAGCACATCACTCTGGCACGCGTCCTCGTTGAACAACACCGGCTCGACCGCGATGAGGGCGCCATCCGGGCAGCCCTAGCACTGCTGGAGCGACTGCTCGAAAGGGCTCTCAGTGCGGGACGCAACGGGAGCATTATCGAGATCCTCGTTGTCCAGGCGCTGGCACACCAGGCCGATGGGCAGATGAAATTCGCCGTCGCGTCTCTCGAACAGGCCCTAGCCCTCGCCGAACCCGAGGGCTACCTCCGCGTCTTCCTGGACGACGGCCCGGCCATGGTGGCCCTTCTCGAGCAGGCGTCACGCGAAGGGATCGCTCCGACGTACGTCCATCGACTCAGGGCATCCACCCACCCCGCCAGAACCGCGACCGAAGCGGCACCCCGGCCTGACGGCACCATGCTGAGCGAGCGCGAACTGCATGTTCTGAGGCTTCTCACCACGGAGCTGAGTGGTCCAAGAATCGCTGGAGAACTCTACGTTTCGCTGAACACACTCCGAACTCATACGAAGCACATCTACGTCAAGCTCGGCGTGAACAGCCGCCCGGCAGCCGTGAGGCGAGCACGACAGCTGGGCCTGCTCTAACGGCATTCGACTGCCGCGAATCACCACGCATCTCACCACCTGTGGTGACGACGCATCCCCACCAGGCTCCCTAACGTCGAATTATCCCGCCGCATCGGCTCGGGTCAAATTCGGCAAGAGGAGCCACCATGAGCATCACGACGTCCACCCTGACGCGAGCGGCAGCCCTTGCCACGGTCGTCGCCGGCGGGATCTACATTGCAATCCAACCGCTCCACCCGAGCGACGACCTCGCCTCAGTGAGCGAAAACTGGTGGGTCATCGTCCACGCGATGAGCTTCACGATGGCGGTCCTCGCACTGGCCGGGCTCACCGGAATCTACCTCCGTCAGGTACGGGAGTCGGGCTGGCTGGGTCTGATCGGGTACGTGCTGTTCAGCATGTTCTTCCTGCTGCAGGCCGCGTTCACCTTCGCCGAGGCCTTCATAGCCCCCCTCACCGCGGCCGGATCCCCTGAATTCACCGAGGACCTGGTCGGTCTATTTGCTGGTACCGCCGCCCAGACGGACCTCGGCCCGCTGGCTGCAGCCGGACCACTCGGGGCGCTGTTCTATATCGGCGGAGGGCTGATCTTCGGAATTGCTCTCTTCCGAGCCCGCATCCTGTCGCGCTGGGCCGCAATCCTCCTTGTCGTCGCGTCAGCCATCACGCCGCTTGCCGCAGTCCTCCCCCATGAGGTCGAACGACTTCTCGCGATTCCGGTGGGAGTCGCCCTGGTCTGGCTCGGCTGGTCTCTCCTCTCGGATCAGCGACAGGTTGGAAGCCCGGATGTGTTGCGCGGACCTGCTCCGCAGGCGCACGTCGTATGACTCGCCAGGGCATCCGCCTCGAGCACATTTCTTCCGTTTGCTTCAATCACATCGAAAGTGCCTACCGCTATGCCAAATAGTCCGAGGAGCGCCAAGTGGCCGGCCTGGTACCAGATTCGTCTCGACGGGCATATCGACGCCCAGTGGGGAGATTGGTTCCACGGCATGACATCGTCCACCGAAGCCGACGGAACGACCATCGTCTCCGGCCTGGTCGTCGACCAAGCAGAACTGCACGGTCTGCTCAGAACGATCGGCGACCTCGGCATGACTCTTGTCTCCGTCAACGTCGTGGATCCGGGCCCATGAGCGGTCATGCATCTGCGCTTTCCCGCACTACTCCACCACCTCACCGAAGGATCACCGAAATGAACACAGAACTATTGGGACCGGGCCCTCTTCTGGCTGCTCGCGACATCCGCAAATCGTATGGTCGTGGAACTGCGCGCTTCGATGCGCTCGCCGGCGTCTCCCTTGCGGTGCATGCCGGGGAGTCGATCGCAATCGTCGGCAAGAGCGGCTCGGGCAAATCGACGTTGATGCACCTGCTGGCCCTGCTGGACCAACCGGATGACGGCACGCTGCTGGTCAGCGAAGCCGATTCCACCCAGCTCTCGGTGCGGCAACTGAACCGGCTGCGCAACGAGGATTTCGGATTCGTATTTCAGCAGTTCTTCCTCACCCCGAATGCGACGGTGTTGGAGAACGTGGTGCTGCCGCTGAAGATCGCCGGCATCGGCGCAAAACAGCGGAGGGCTCGCGGCATGGCCGTGCTCGAGCAGCTGGAAATGGCCGACAAAGCCGGGAACAAGGCAGTCACCCTCTCGGGCGGTCAGAAACAGCGCGTGGTGATCGCCCGGGCGCTCGTGAACAACCCGAAGGTGATTTTCGCCGACGAGCCGACCGGAAACCTCGACACCGTCACAGGCGCCCTGGTTGAAGACCTCCTGTTCTCGCTCAACCAGAACCACGGAATCACCCTGGTGATCGTCACCCACGATCCCGACCTGGCGGCGCGATGCGATCGGCAGCTTTTCATCCGCGACGGACGCGAAGTGCGCTCCCTCGACACCCCAGGAGTTGCAGCATGAAACCTCTCGACCTCGCCCGTGCTGCCATCGGCAACACCTTCCGCAGCAAGACCCGCACCACCCTGACCGTGATTGCGATCATGATCGGCGCCTTCACCCTCACCATCACCAGCGCCATCGGCACCGGTGTATCGAGCTACCTCGACAACGAGATCGGCGCCTTCGGCGCTCCAGACGTGTTCACGATCACCAAGACGGCGGAAGACGCTGCCCCCGCGGACGAGGGGCCAACGCCGTACGATCCCGAGAAGGCAGCCAATGGAGGCGACGGGGGCGCCCAGTTCGAGACGCCGCGCCTCACGCTTGACGACCTCGACACCATCAGCAAGGTGGACGGCGTCGTCGACGTCACGGCGGTGCAGCATCTCAGCCCGCGTTATGTCGAGTACGGCGACCACGGCAAGTTCGAACTGCTCGTGAACGTCGACGGCGTCTTGGTCACACCCGACCTGGCGTCCGGCAGGCAACTTGAGGGCGCGGCCACAGGCGGCCAGATCCTGCTCGTGACCTCCTATGTCGAAAACCTGGGATTCGCGGATGCCGAGGATGCTGTCGGCAAGAGCGTCAACATTGGTGTTGCTGACTACACGGGCGAGGTTCACGAAGTGCACGCAACCGTGGCTGGGGTCATGTTCGAGACCATCCTCGCGTCCGGCGCGGCCGTCAATAATGCGCTTGCCGACGAGCTCCACCGGGTGCAGAGCATCGGAGCGCCGGCGGATGCGAACGATCTCGCCTTGCAGGCCAGAGCGAACTTCGACGCGTCGTGGGGCGAAGAGCGGGTAGATGTGCTGAAGGCCGACCTGGCGGATCTGGGTTACACAGCGAAAACAGTCGCCGACGAGCTCGGTGTCGTCCAGACAGTGGTGAGTGGCATCATCGGCGTGATGAACGGGTTCGCGATCATCGCTTTGATCGCTGCCGGCTTCGGTATTGTCAACACCCTGCTCATGAGCGTGCAGGAACGCACGAGGGAAATCGGGCTGATGAAGGCAATGGGCATGGGGCGCTCTCGCATCTATGCGCTGTTCAGCATGGAGGCAGTCTTCATCGGCTTCCTGGGCAGCGTGATCGGTGCTGCTGTGGCAATCGGCGTGGGGACGATCGCCAACGGTCTTGTCGACGGAACGGTACTAGCCGACCTTGAAGGGCTGCAGGTTTTGAGGTTCGAGCTGGTGCCGGTTGCCACGATCATCCTGCTGGTGATGGGCATCGCATTCCTTGCCGGCACACTCCCCGCGCGAAGGGCATCCCGCCAGAACCCGATCGACGCACTCCGGTACGAGTAATGACGACGTTCTCCGCTGCTTCGCGAGTTGTTCGTCCAACGTGGACTGCGCGACTCCTGGCTGCCGTCGTTGTCACCGTGGTCTCGACGAGCATCCTCTCGGGCGCTGTCGCAACGCAGGCGCATGCAGCTTCACCGCCGGATCTCGATACCCTGACCAATAGCCTGAACCGGAACGGGCCGCTGATCATGGCCGCCTACGACGTGCCCGGCGCTGCCGTCGCCGTCGTCCGCGACGGTGAGAACGCCTGGTCCAGCGGCTACGGGCTCGCCTCCGTTGAATATGGAACCAGGATGACGGCCGACACCGTGTTTCAGGTGGCGTCCATTTCGCAGACCTTGACGGCGTGGGGTGTGATGCTTCTCGTGGAGGCCGGTGAAGTCTCCTTAGACTCGCCCATCGAGGCCTACCTCACACGGTGGGCATTCCCGAGCTCCGAATACGACGCGAGCGGCGTGACAGTCGCTCGAGTGCTTAACCACACCGCTGGGCTCAACCGTGTCGACATCTATCCCCTCCCCGATGACCAGCCGCTCCGCTCTCTCGAGGAGTCCCTGGCTGGGGACAACGGCGGCGGGCAAAGCGCGCGCATCGACACGGAACCGGGACAGCAGTTCAACTACTCCAATGCCGGCTACACCCTCCTGCAACTGATGATCGAGGAGCGAACCGGACAGCGATTCGCCGACTTCATGCAGGTTGCCATCCTCGACCCGCTGGGCATGACGAACAGCACGTTCGACCCCGAGAGAGTGAGTAGCCAGGCAACCGGTTACTACCCGACCGGCGAGGCGCTGCCGCACTACCGTCTGACCGAGCAGGCAGCCGGAGGTCTCTATTCCACCGCCAACGACCTCGCACGTCTGATGGCGGCCAGCATGCCCGGGCCCGATGGTGAGCGGGCCGGCAGAGGGGTGCTCACGAGCGATTCGGTCGAAACCATGATGGCCCGCCACGATGTGCCGGACGGGTCATCCGTCAGCTTCGGCTACCAGGTTGACGATTTGGAGAACGGCTACACCACCACGGGGAACTTCGGCCGCAATGTGGGATGGATTGCCAACGCGGTCATGATTCCAGAGCTCGGGGAGGGAATCGTCATCCTCACCAACAGTGACACCGAGAGCACCGGACTCACTCTGCGCTCCTGGACACGATGGTTGGGCGTCTCGGATACCGTCACCACCCAGAATGCGGATCGCGCCCTCGACCAGCTCAGCACCATCTTGCTCGTCGGTGCGGCCGCGGTATTCCTCGGAGTCCTCGTAGTCCTCATCATCATCGCCGTTCAGGCACGCCGCCGCAGTCGGCGGTGGCTCTGGCAGGTTCGGCCATCACTGCCCCGACTCGTGACCCGCGGAGCCATCATGGTCGTCGCTGTTGGCGGGCTGGTCGCATTTCTAACCTGGCCGGAGCGGCAGCAGTATGTTGCGCTCCTGCCATCAGAAGCGGCCATCGTTCTGGCAGCCGTCGTGCTCGCCATCGGGACTGTGGCACTCCTCGTCAGCACCCAAAGGGCAAGCAAATGAACCAAACAAAGCAGACGAGACAGTTGATCGTCGTCTCGGTCCTCGCGATCATGGCACTGACCGGATGCGCGTCTTCCGACAGCTATCCGGTTCCTCACGGCAGTGCACATCTGGATTGCCGGGGCGAGGGAAACACCACCGTTGTCCTCATGGCAGGCATCGGCGATGACTCGACCGTCTGGAAACCACTACGGGAAACCCTCGGACCGGACGTCAGGACCTGCGCGTGGGACTACCCGGGCGTCGGTAAATCCTCCGGGACCTCACCGATGACCGCAGGCGTCGCCGCAGCCGCCCTCGACGCGACTTTGACCGCCGCCGGCATCGACCAGCCGGTCGTGCTCGTCGGACACAGCATCGCAGGCCTCACCGTGCGCCTATTCGTCGGCCTGCACCCGGATGATGTGGCCGGGGTGGTGCTGTTCGATCCGACCGTGTCGTCCTTCGCACACCGCTACAACTTCTCGGAGTTCCAACCCGCATGGGATGGTGCCATGAGCGCACGGGAAGTCGAGGCTGTCACCGCCTGGCCGGATATCCCGTTCGAGATCCTTCGGCACGATGCGAGCGTCAACCATGACCGAGGAGTCGTAGACGTCGAAGTCGAGGCCGCCTGGACGGCGGGGCAGGATGACTTCGCCGCACTCGCCCGCCGCGGAGTCGTAACCGAGGTCGCCGATTCCGGACACTACGTGCACCTGGACCAGCCGCAGATCGCCGCGGAAACGGTGCTCCGCGTTCTGGATCAGGTTGAGTAGGCGACGATGACGCCCCGGACCGCGCGCGGGATTGGGATGACCTGCCGTTCCAACGCGGCTTTCGGACTGTTGAACCCGATGCTTGCGGGCGCTGCCATGGCAGCTGTCCAGCGTGTTCGTCATCGGATACAGCCTCCGCCTGCGCGGGTTCACAAGCAACGCCATGGGGTCGCTTTGAAGTATCTAGCGCCGCGTCCCTCCCCGGCTCCCACAAACCAGAAAGCACATCAAATTGCCTCGCATCATTGACCTCAGCCACACGATCTCCCCGGCGTCGTCACCTATCCCGGTCTTCCCACCCCCACGATCACGCCGTTCCGCTCGCGCGTCGAATCACCCTCCCGATATGCACCCGGAACCGAGTTCACCACGGACATCATCACCATGATCGGCAACACCGGAACATACCTCGACAGCCCCTTCCACCTCTTCGCCGGAGGTATCGACCTCGCCGGACTCGAACTTGACTCCCTGGTCGGCCTCCGCACCGAAGTCATCCACCTACCAAACGCGCCCTTGAGGGTCATACCTGCCAGCGCATTCCGCGGACGGGACCTCGCCGGATCCGCCGTGCTCCTCCACACCGGCTGGGACCGCCACTTCGGAAGGCCGCAATATGGCCACGGGGCCCCCTTCCTCACCAAAGAGGGGGCCGATTTCCTGGTCGATGCCGGCGTCGGCCTCGTCGGAATCGACTCGCTAAACATCGATGACACGGAGTCCGGTGGCGAGCGGCCGGTACACGCTCAGCTGTTCGGCGCTGGCATCCACATCGTCGAACACCTCACCAACCTCGGCGAGCTACCGGCGAGGGGCGCAAGGTTCACGGCAGTTGCACCAAAAATTACGGGATTCGGCACATTCCCCGTGCGTGCATTTGCCGAACTCGAGCCCGCACACTAACAACCCAGACAGGAATCCCCATGGTCCCATTCATCGTTCTCGCGATAACGACAATCGCATCATTACTGATTCAAGCGGCGCGGTCGACGCACCCCGCACGCAAGTCATTGCCCGGCGCACTGGCGCACGGCATGGCCGCCATGTTCCTCACGGCCTCGGCCGGACACTTCATTGAGCCCCTGCGGTCAGGACTCGAGGCGATTGTGCCACCAGCACTCCCCTTCCCTGCTTTCGTCGTGGCGGCATCCGGGATCTTTGAAATCGCTTTAGCCGCAGCGATCCTATGGAACAGAACCCGCCGACCCGCGGCAGTCGTCGCGATCCTTTATCTGATCGCCATTTTCCCGGCGAACGTACTGGCGGCGAACGGAGTCGATCACCCTGCAGCGCCCGACACCCCCATAGTGCTTCGAACGATCATCCAGCTCGTGTTCTTGGCGGCCAGCGCCTATATCGCACTGAGGTCGCCTCGGCTGCGACGAGTCGCCGCTGTCGCCCGTCGCGCTACTTGACGAAGGCCGCGTCTTCGTGGATGACGATGCCCGGTGTAAAAAAGCCCCGTTGGATGATTCCGGCGGGGCTTTCGTCTGGATGGAGACGCGGCGCTCATCACGGGTGACGCGGGCTAATTCGGTGTGAGCAGGTGGGCTTCATCGATCACGACGACCACGGGCGGGCGCGGATCGCGGACGATTGCGAGGCGTGGACGCCGGAAAATAGCGCGGGACGCCTCCGAGGACAGTGATGAGGCGGGGATGGATGCGCTCGTGACCGTTGGGTCGGCGATGTAGATGCGCAGTGGCTGTCTGCTCACACAGGCGCCAGCCGGGGGGCGGCGATGACAGTGACGTAAGGACTCTCCGCGGTTCGGTCACGAACTTGCGCCGCCAGAGGGTCAAAGACCTTTCTGCCGAGTCCACGGCCCGCTTGGCTCCTCACCTCCAGCGACGGCAGAAATTCTGCCCCGCAATCCTCAGAACTGGCCCGGGTAGCTCAGTCACCATTTGTCCTCGCGATCAGAACGCTTCGCGACTCGGCTCCAGTCCGGTGGGACAGGGCCGTACCCGTCCCTAATTACGACGACGATTGTGGCGACAGGTGCATCCGAAGGACCTGCACTCGGCGAGCCGAGCGGACACGTCACGCTTCATTCGTGCGCTCCGAGTGCCCGGATTGCTGGAACCTTCATAGCTGCTCGTGTTGCCAGAAGGGCGGTGATGGTGGTGAGCGTGGCGACGATCAGGGTGATGGCGCCCAGGAGCGTCCAGGGAATCGCGATGACCGGTGCGCCGTAGATGCGATCGGTCGCTGCCCAGAGTCCTACGAGGGAGAGGACTGCAGCGATGGCGCCCAGGATGAGGCCGATGGTCGTGGCGACGAGGGCTTCAATGACGATGGTGCGTTGCAATTGGCGGCGGGTGAGTCCACTGAGTCGCAGGGTCGCCAGTTCGCTGCGGCGTTCGCCGATGGAGATTGCGAGCGTGCTGAGAACGCTGATGAGGGCGTACAGGCTGCCAAGCCCGACGACCGCGGCCAACACCGCGCGATTTCCCGCGTCCTTGGCTCTGTCCTGTTCTTCGGTGGCTTCCACGGGTGTCTGCACGGTGGTCGCGCCTGCGGCGGTGAGTGCCCGTTCGACCGAGCCCGTCTCAACGCCGGGAGCAAGTTGTACCAGGACGGTGGTGGGCCCGTCGAGCAGGTTGGTGGGCAGAATCGAGCGGTCGATGTAGAAGCCGTCGGTTCCGGTGAGGTTCTCGGACATGCGGGCGGCCTCCTCCAAAACGATGATCTCGCCGCCGATCTCAAGGGTGATCAGGTCGTAATGATCGCCAACCATCGTGGGGTCCAGGCTTGGGCCGAAGACGATGCTGTTGGAGCCGAAGTCGGCCACACGACCGCTGTTCGGTTGTTGAAGGTGGGTGGCGTCGAAGGCGTCAGGGTCAACGGCCACAACGGTGCCCGGGCCAGTGAAGGTGGTGGTGCCTGTGGTGAGCTGCACGGTAAGAGGCACGATCGTCTCGGGCGCGGCGAGGATGATGCCGTCGATGTCCTCGATTGCGGTCAGGTCAATGTTCTCGCCGGTGGCAATCAGGTCGGCGTCGAAAAGCCGCGTGGCGGCGCCGGCTTGGGTCTGAGTGTCGAGGAGGCCTTGGAGGCCCATGACGAGACTGACGAGCACGATCATGGGTGCGGCGCACGAAGCGGTGCGGCGTACGGCGTCGCGCAGGTTCGCCATGGCCAGGCCGGTGACCGCTGAGCGGCGGGCCCAGGGCGTGAGCGCCAGCGCTGCGGCGGGCACGAGCAGGGGCGAGAGCCGGCTCATCGCGACCGAGGCGGTCATGACGATTCCTAGGCCGAGCAGCAGTGGGATGAGGATGCCGCCGACGGTGGCTGAGAAGTAGGTCTGGACTGCGGTCAGCGCCAAAGCGATGATGGCGACGATCCATCGGCCGGTGGTCATGACGCGCCGTTCGTCGCGGCTGCGACGCAACGCGTCCAAGGGACGGACCTTGGTGGCGCGCTTGGCTGCACCCCGGGCGCCGGCGAGGCAGACCGTGAGGGCAGCGATCAGGTCGAGCGCCAGGACAGCGGGCTGGATGGGGGTGGCGAGGCCGTCGGGGAAGGTGCCCAGCCGAGACAAGAGGATTCGTTGCACGGGGGTGAGGACTATTCCGAGAAGGGTGCCGGCCAAGGTGCCCAGTAGCGCGGCGAGGAGGGCTTCGCCGAGCAGGAGTCTGCGGATTTGGTGGGTGGTGACGCCGCCGAGTCTGAGGATGGCGAGGTCCCCTCGGCGTTGGTCGACGGCGAAGCTGAATGTCGAGCCGACCACGAAGATCGTCAGGAACGCTCCGAGGATCAACGTGATTCCGGTCAGGGTGCTGGCGTCGCTGGCGGCGTGGTGGAATGCGTCCGCTTGTTCGGGGGTCAGACTGTTGGGTGCTTCAGCGTTCTGGACGCCGAGGATGATCGTCATCCCGGCGTGGACGATGGCGACCCCGACGGTCACGGCCAGGACGGTGCCGACGAAGAGCTGCCAGCGGTCGGCAAAGGTGCGCACAGCCAGGCGGATCATCACTGCCCTTCCGTACCGGCTCGCGTCTCCAGCTCGGTGAGCGTGGCGGCGATCTGGTTTGCGTCGGCGCCGTTCAGCGTTGTGACGAGGCGTCCATCGCGCAGGAACGCCACGTGGTCGGCGCGGGCGGCGGCGGTCGGATCGTGGGTGACCATGAGGATTGTCTGGGCGTGCGCATCAACAAGGGTGCGAAGGAGGTCAAGTACGGTGGCCGCGGAGGTACTGTCGAGGGCTCCGGTGGGCTCGTCGGCGAACAAGATGCTCGGCCGGGTTGCCACGGCACGGGCGATGGCGACGCGTTGTTGCTGCCCGCCGGAGAGTTCGCGTGGTTTGTGGCGGGTGTGCTCACCCAAGCCGAGGGAGATGAGGGCCTTGGTCGCGGAGCTGTCGGCGTCTTTGCGTCCGGCCAAACGTAGCGGCAGGGCGACGTTCTGCAGTGCGCTCAGAGCGGCAACAAGATTGAACTGCTGAAAGATGAAACCGATCTCGGTGCGCCGCATCCGGGTTAGCACGTCGTCGCTGAGGCTCGCGATGTCGTGGCCGTCGAGGAAGATCTGTCCTGAATCCGGCGCGTCCAGCCCCGCAGCGCAGTTCAGAAGGGTGGACTTGCCCGACCCCGATGGCCCCATGATGGCTGTCCACGAACCTCGACGGCAACCGATCGTGACGTGGTCGAGTGCCGTGAGGATGGATGTGCCTGACTTGTAGGTGCGTGTAATGCCTCTTAGGTGCAGAACGGTGCTGTCCGAAGTAGTTTCGGTCATGC
>Ga0335397_10004237_pt1 | contig 19009 bp, 16 predicted proteins | sample MAT04_FD_205740 | JGI IMG/M metagenome (GOLD analysis project Ga0335397, IMG submission 205740) | Freshwater microbial communities from Lake Fryxell liftoff mats and glacier meltwater in Antarctica - MAT-04 (spades assembly) (version 2) ... | reverse complement strand
ATTGTCGAAAGTAGCGCAGATGCACGAACCGCTACTAAATTAGCCGATCGCACTTTAGTGCAAAAAATTGATTGGTTAGAACCTGAGATGCTGCAACATCTATATCAATGGAGTGGTTTAGAAGCTGAAACAGACAATTCTTGCTGGAAAAACATCGATGATATAACTAAACGTCTTGCCGATAAATTCAAGTTTCCCACCATCCGATCCAATGGCAAATTCAAAAGTGATGGTCAATCAGCTAATAAAATCATCAAGTTAATCAGCTTTCTACAATATAAACAAAAGAGAGAGATTAAAGCCGTTATTTTTATGCGTGATTTAGACAATCAACCTGAGCGAAAAAAACATATCGAGCAAGTACGTTCAGAGCACATAAATCAACAACCTAAATTAGCAATTATTATTGGTACAGCCGACAAAATGCGGGAAGCCTGGGTTTTGAATGGGTTTATTCCATCTAATCAAGAGGAAAAACAAATTCTGCAAAAAATAACAACCGAATTGACGTTTAATCCTTGCGAGGAGTCACACAGACTGCGCTCTAATTCATTGGAAGAACCCGATCGCATTAGAAATCCTAAAATTGTTGTGGAAAAGCTCACAGGTGGCAAGATGGAACGCGAACAACAGTGCTGGGAAGACACGGATCTGGAAATTCTGCGAAAAAAAGGTGTTCAGACAGGGTTAACAGCCTATATTGATGAAATCGAGGAACGATTAATTTCCATCATTGGATCTGCTGAGTAAAAGAGCGATGAAATACAGGACACGGCATTGCCGTGTCCCTACCCGATATCGGTATTTCCAGAAATTTCAGCCGTAGTCAATCCAGCCTGAAAAATTTGTTGCGCCGTCAAATTCAACTCTGGGAAAGTTGGCGACTCAATCCTGTCATCTCCCCGAAATTGGCTAATTTCATACTCGCCATCAATCAACTGATAAATCGAAATAGTCGGTTGCTTAGGATTACCAATAAATCTGCGGCCGCCCAAACCGAGATAATCCACAATCCAGTATTCAGGAATCCCAATTAGTTCGTATTCACCTACTTTTTTGATGTAGTCATCTTGCCAATTCGTACTGACGACTTCCACAACCAGCGGAATTGATGGTCCTTGAGTCACAGTGGAGAATTTTTCCCACAGAGGTTCTGATGCTAAATTGGGGCGACTTAATATCAAAATATCTGGAGAATAAGCAGAGCCACTTTCGATATTCTTAACTAATGCTTGTTTGGGAAAAATGTAGGGAAGTTTTAGCCTTCTGGACTCAGCATTTAACTCTGAGCCTAAAAAACTGATAACTTCTTCATGGTCTCCTATTGGCTGTGACATTTCAAAAATTTCTCCATTGTGTAGTTCATAACGTCCGTTTTCTGGCTTCCATTCCGCAAATTCTTCAAACGTTAGTGTTTTAGTTGCTATTTGAATCATGGTTATTCTCCTGAATTAGGGCAGGGCGGGCTAGAAGCACACCCCACAAGATAAGCTCACTCTTTGTGGAACAGGCAAGATGCCTGTTCAAAAAAATCATGCCAAATGCAAGTTCCTACCTACATCATATTACCAATTCCCCATGCCCAATTACCAATTCCCAATTATCAATGCCCAATGCCCAATGCCCAATGCCCAATGCCCAATGCCCAATGCCCAATTACCATTTAATCAACTGTGCATCTTGATTAAAAAACCTGCGGCACAATCCCTCAGTCAATAGCAGAGTTGCGATTAAAGTTGCCAGCGCTAACACAAACATAATCAAAATCTGGTAAGATGCAGCATCTACCGGGCTGACACCGCTCAGCATTTGACCTGTCATCATTCCCGGCAATGTCACAATTCCTACGACTGTCATTGTGTTTAATGTCGGGATTAATCCAGCTTTGATCGCATCTTTGCGGTACTGTTTTACTGCTTGCTGCGGTGTGGAACCTAAACTTAAATGGGTTTCTATTTCTAACTGGCTGCTGTTAACTGTACTGACAAGTCTTTCGCCGGCGATCGCCCCAGAGTTCATCGCATTGCCCAAAATCATCCCCGCTAGGGGAATCAAATACTGCGGTTCGTACCAGGGGTCAGGTTGCAAAATTAGCAAGTTTGTATAGCCCAAAGTCAACGCCGTACTAATAAAAATTGAACCAGAAACTAACGGTAGTAAGTGCTTAATTTTTTTGCTGATGCGGTTGCTAGCCACCGTGCTAGCTGTTGTCAGCATGATTGCTAAAACTGCTAAAACCAGCCAAGGATTTTTTCCCTCCGGGGCAAATACGACGGCCAGCACGTAGCCGACTAGGATTAGCTGGATCAGGGTGCGCCCCGCCGCGATCGCGATCGCCCCTTCCAACCCCAATCCCTGCCATGCCGAAAGCCCGATCGCGATCGCCACCATCCCCAAAGCCCAACCCAAATCCGTAAAATCTAGCTGAATTAACACACGCGCTCTCTTTCGATAAAGTGATTGTTTGCCCGTCCAACTATAAGATATTTGAATAAAGGTTTCTGAAAAACATTTTTACTGTAAAAATTTGCTTTGATGATGGTTGCAATTTGTGGTGTCAAGAGTGAATAACGTTCCCCCCCTCGACTTAACCCAGCAGTACGCCCAGATTGGCGACGAGATCAGCGCTGCGGTACAAAAAGTGCTCGCCTCTGGCGGCTACGTAGGCGGCCCAGCCGTCAAGAGTTTTGAGCAAGAGTTTGCCAACTACATAGGCGTTTCCGACTGCGTTGGCTGCAACTCCGGCACCGATGCGCTGATTTTGGCCTTGCGAGCCCTCAAAATCGGCCCCGGCGATGAAGTGATTACCACTCCTTTTACCTTTTTCGCTTCGGCTGAGACAATTAGCGCTGTGGGTGCAACTCCCGTGTTTGTCGATATTGACAGCGAGACTTTGAATCTGGATGTCGAACTCATCGAAGCGGCAATTACCGAAAAAACCAAGGCAATTATGCCGGTTCACATCTTCGGACAACCCACAGATATGACTCGGTTGATGGAAATTGCCACCAAGCATAATTTAGCCGTAATTGAAGATTGCGCCCAGTCTGTCGGGGCCGAGTGGCAGTCTCGAAAAGTCGGCAGCATCGGCCATATCGGCTGTTTCAGCTTTTATCCGACCAAAAATTTAGGCGCTTGCGGTGACGGCGGCGCGGTGACGACAAACGATCGGGCCCTCGCAGCTTCCATGCGAATGCTCAAAGAACATGGACAGTCTTCTCGGTATTTTTATGAAGAAATCGGCTACAACAGCCGTCTGGATGCTCTGCAAGCGGTGATTCTCAGCATTAAATTGCGGTATCTCGACGGTTGGAACGCCCAGCGGCGCGAAAAAGCAGCCGTTTATAACGAATTTCTTTCCCGCGTGCCCGGAGTTGCAGTCCCCAAGGAATTGCCAGCCGCCAAGGGAGTTTGGAATCAATACACAATTCGGCTGACAAGTCAAGAAGATCGGCCAAATTCCTCTGGCAATTTCCGGGACTTGATGCGGACTAAGTTGCAGGAATCTGGCATCGGTTCGATGGTCTACTATCCCTTACCTTTGCACCTGCAACCTGTTTACAAATCTTTGGGCTATCAAGCTGGTCAGTTGCCTGTGGCTGAGCAAGTTTGTCGCGAAGTCTTGTCTTTGCCGATGTTCCCGGAACTGACCAGGGATCAACAAGAGCGGGCGATTTATGGGCTGAAAGATTGTTTGGCACAGGGCGGATAGGATTTAGTAGGTTTTGTGCGATCGCCTTCCTCGACAAAAACGCTTTCCTGACATAGGAATTACAGCGTTGCAGTGCCGTACTGTTTCCGCGATCGGGGAAATCTGTTAAGTATTTTGACCGATCACTTGTACTTTTATGTACTATAATTTTAATGAAAAGAAACAAATTTAGGCTGGCAATCCGCCTTCAACGGGTGCATTTTCCGCTCGCCTAAAACTTGCGATCGGTCAATGATCAAGAAGGAAGAAGGAAGAAGGAAGAAGGAAAAAGGAAGAAGGAAGAGCGAAGAAGGAAAAAGCGTTAATGTTTTAACTTTTTGCTGACGATGCCCGATGCCCGATGCCCGATGCCCGATGCCCAATTCTCAATTTAAGCTGTAATTTTCATAAAATCAGAGGAAAATAAACGAGTGCCTCAGTATCAATTCACTCAGGCTAGACGCTACGATCCACAAGCGATCGCTCAATATTACCGCAATCGTCCTTGGAAAGCAATTTGGCGAGCAATTACCGTTATTTGGTCTTTTGCAGGCTTCGTGCTGGGGATGCTGTGGGACAGTTGGCAGCACGAAGTCGCAGCACACCAGCCGGAACGCGCCGCCCACCTACGACAAATACTCACTCGCTTGGGCCCCACTTTCATTAAAGTTGGCCAAGCACTCTCTACTAGACCAGACTTAATCCGCAAAGACTTTCTCCAAGAATTGATCAAACTTCAGGATCAATTGCCGCCCTTTGACTCAGTGCGGGCTTTCGAGATTATTGAAGCAGAACTCGATCGCAAAATTAGCGAAACCTACAGCGAAATATCTCCCGAACCCGTCGCCGCCGCCAGTCTCGGTCAAGTATATCAAGCGCGTCTGATGACGGGTGAAGCAGTCGCAGTCAAGGTACAGCGACCGAATTTGCTGCCAGTCTTGAGCCTTGATCTTTACCTAATGCGCTGGGCTGCTGGATGGATTGGCCCCTTGCTGCCACTGAATCTCGGTCACGACCTCTGTTTAATAGTCGATGAATTTGGTATTAAACTATTCGAGGAAATTGACTATATTAATGAAGGCCACAACGCCGAGAAATTTGCCACAAATTTTGCCGACGACCAGACAGTAAAAGTTCCGAGTATCTACTGGCGCTATACTTCAAAATGCGTTCTCACACTCGAATGGATTGACGGCATCAAACTGACAGACATAGCTAGCGTGAAAGCAGCAGGTTTGGACACCAATAGGTTAATAGAAGTCGGAGTCCGCAGCGGTTTGCGGCAGTTGTTAGAACACGGATTTTTTCACGCTGACCCCCATCCGGGAAATCTGTTTGCTTTAGCGGACGGCCGCATGGCTTACATTGATTTTGGGATGATGGATCAGATGGAAGAAGCAACTAAAGAAAATTTGGTTGATTCTGTCGTTCATTTGATCAACAAAGATTATTTACAGTTAGCCCAGGATTTTATCAAACTCGGCTTTTTGACACCAGATACAGATATTATGCCGATCGTCCCGGCATTGGAATCTGTCCTCGGCGATATTGTCGGCGAAAAGGTGGCAGATTTTAACTTCAAGACGATTACAGACCAGTTTTCGGGGTTGATGTACGATTATCCTTTCCGAATCCCCGCGAAATTTGCCTTAATTATTCGCTCTCTGGTGACAGAAGAAGGTTTAGCCCTGACACTGAATCCCGATTTCAAGATAGTCGAGGTGGCGTATCCCTACGTCGCGCGCAGGTTGTTGAATGGGGAATCTCCAGCATTGCGGCGGCGCCTGATTGAGGTATTATTCAAGGATGGCAAATTTCAGTGGAGTAGGTTAGAGGACATGATCGCGATCGCCAGATCCGATCGTAGTTTCGACCTACTACCCACAGCCCAACTAGGCTTGCAATTCTTGCTGTCAGACGAAGGATCGTTTTTGCGCCGCCAGCTAATGTTAGCGTTAATTGAGGACGATCGTATTCACACCGAAGAAGTTCGCAGTCTCTGGAACTTAGTCAAGGAAGACTTGCAACCGGGCCGCCTGTTCAACGTTGCTCTAGACGCTTTGACCGAATTTTCCACAGCAGGAACAGCCGCACTGACTCGGTTTTAATTTTAGTCATTAGTCAGTAGTCAGTAGTCAGTAGTCAGTAGTCAGTAGTCAGTAGTTAGTTGTCAGTTGTCAGTTGTCAGTATAGCAATCCTAAATCTTGATCGAGACTATAGCAGTCCGTTCATCAGTTGTGTAATTCTTGTAGGGGCAACCCCCCGTGGTTGCCCTCTTTACTTTATGCTGGGGGTAGGCAGGGGCACTACCCCTACATATGTAAAAATCATTTAGGATTGCTATACCAACTAATGACTAATGACTAATGACTAATGACTACTGACTACTGACTAATGACTAATGACTAATGACTTCCCAATTTTCCATTACCCAAACTAAGGAATTATTCGTGTATTATTTTCCCGAACCTCCATATTTTTTAATGAGCGCTGGATTGCTAGCAGGTATGGTCTCAGGCTTAGCCTTTGAAGCAACACTCAAACAAGCAGTGCAGCAGTGGTCAAAAAATCGTTCTACTCGTACTTTAGCTAACCTGCCAAGGTTGCAATTATCCATACCTTTCATCGGAATGGCCGGGGGAATTTGCGTATTTTTAGCTTCAGGAATGGAGATTTTCGGCTTCCCAAAATTACTTTCTTATGCTCTAGCTTTACCTCTCACACTACTCACCGCATGGTTAGTTTGGACTCAGCTAAACAAACTTTTAATCGAACTAGAACGCGGAGGTTCCCAAGCGCTCGATTTAGATTCATTTGAACAATAAACTTCTTAAACCGCAGACAAACGCGAATAACACAGATAAAAACCCATCAGCGTCCATCAGTGTTAATCTGCCAACATCTGCGGTTCAAAAAAACAATCAAACTAATCACCATCAATCCCAAAACTTCGCAACTTAAACAGAATATTATTAATTTTTTTAATTACCCAAATTTTGAGATTTCTCCCCAAGCGAACCAGCAAATTTGGAGGCGTGAGTTTTGGCTGTGTTTCCGGCGACTTCAAATAACGGTAGTGCAGAAATACATCTCGGTAGGGAATCTCAACATCTTCCCCAGCACACAATCGAGTAAACTTTGCCGCCGAAATGCTCATGTAGTGCAAGTAAGTCAGCCGCCGTCCTTTATCGTATAAAACATAATCTATCACATCAAATTGAGAAGACCAATGATTACCCGTTACTTGTTCTGGTTGAGAATATGCAAAGTTATAAAAAGAAACGTCACTGCGGGCGACTAAATAGTTAAATAAAGGTTGGTCAGCTCCCCGCAAGGACAAGATTTCAGCTTCTCCTGAAGTCAATTTTTTTAATAGTTCTGCTGAATTATTACGATTTAAAATACCTTTTTTTGAAGCAAACCAACCATCACAAAAAATCAGAGATTTTAGTTCGTCAAGCTGGAAAATTTCTGCAAGTTTTTGTGATGATAAATCAAACACATAATTGAGGTCAGATTTGTACTGAAAATCGTTAGCTACCCACTCAAATTCATCAAGTTTGTGATAGATGTAATCCAGAGATCCCATTAACAGAGTGTCAGCGTCAAAATAGACAAATTTGTCAAAAGGGCCGTCAAAACAGCAAAGTTTTCGGTGCCTTTCCAGACAGTGAACTTGTCGCCAACCTTTAGTTTGCCAAACTTTTTGAGCTTTTTCGTGAGATGTCCAAGCTTGAGTCGCAAAGTCTTCCCAAAAATTGATGGAATCGGTATTTTCAAATAGAGTAACATTGCTTCGCGAGGCAATTTCTACTCGCACTTTTTGCAAGTTATCATCATAGGGAATGATGCAAACAGGAATATCTTGTGCGCCGTTGACTTCGAGACTGTTCAATAAAGCAACTAATTGGTCAAAAACCACATCGTTTCCCAGAATATAAATGCCATTAGTCATAGTTTTTTAATAAAAAATGTATTCCTACAAATATCTGAACAATCTTTGGATTAAATTAGGTTTTTCTTGATGCAAATAACAATAATGTTGCCAAAGTTTCCAGTAAGGGCTACCCGATTTAATTGGTATCCCAGCCCAGTGAATATATTTTAACCTTTTGTCTTTGTCATAAAGCACGTAATCTATTTCTTGAAAATGTCTAGAACCCGCCCAGCTACCGGGTTCTGCTGCTGATTCTTTTGCGAGATTGCAGCGCTTAGGAATCAACTTAAGAATCATGTAATTTAGTATAGGTTGGTCTGTGACATTTTGAGCAAAGTCAAAATATTCTCGATGCTGCGCGCATTCTCGCAAAATATTGTACATTTGCGATTCTGTAATAGTGCCTTTTCTCGAAGCCCAGAAACCGCTGTTAAAGACATCTTGAAGTTGTGAGTCGGTAAAGATATTTTGTTCTTTTACAACAGGTGAAAATACATTTCGCAGTTTTTCGCTGAGGTGGTGATAGTCGCAGCAAAAAAAGTCTACTTCTGAGAGTTTGTTTAGGTTGGCTGCGATGTCTTCAAAAACGATGATATCGGTATCGATGTACAGAAATTCGTCGAGGGGGCCAAACCAGGCGCAGAGTTTCCGCATTTTGTTGGGAAGGGCTAAAAAAGTGCGATCGAATATTTGGCCAATTTCCCTGGTAAACTGTTCCACAAACTCCAGATTTGGGAACAATTGCACCCCGTAGAGGCTGCTGAGTGCCGCGGCGACTTGCTGATAATTGTCGTCAAACGGGATTAAAAAAACTGGTACTTGACAATTGTACAGACGTATGCTGGCTAAAAGGGCGATCGCACTTTCGATCACTTGATCATTCGCAACAATATAAATACCGCGACTCATACATTTATCCTCAACCTTCTCAACACTCTTTCTAACAAATTTGGCCCCGAAACATTAGCATAAGACTTTAGCGGTTCCCTAAAAATCGGCCGCTTTTCTGGTTCCCGCAGATAGCGGTAATGTAGAAACAAATCGCGGTAGGGAAACTCAATATTTTCGCCAGCACAAACCCTGCGAATCAAATCCGGCTGCACCCCAATATAATGAATGTAAGTCAGGCGATTTCCCTTATCGTAAAGAATGAAATCTTGCGCTTTAAAATGTTGAGAAGTAACGCTGCACCCAGTTTTTTCAGTCTCTGGAAGACAGCGAGCAAAATTATAACTACTAATCCCAGTTTTCATCACCATATAATTGAGCAAAGGCTGTTCTCCAGCACCTCCATACAAAATTTTAGCCTCCCCAGATTGCAGTTGAGCTAGCAACCATTCCCTCGTATCCTCATCAAACAGTCCTTGCTTGCTTCCGTAAAAACCCGAACAAAATATTTCTGAATCAATACGATTTTGCGCGAATACTTTTAGCAGTTTCGGAGAATCAATATTGTATACTTTAGTTGGATCAGTAAATTGGAAATCATAAACCACAAAATCCGATTCATTTAACTTATCAAAAACCGCATCAAGGGAATTCATCACCAAAGTATCAGCATCCATATAGATAAACCTTTCAAAAGGCCCGTCGAAAGCACAAAAGCGCCGGTGAGCGCCATAAAGCCGAAACTTTTGGCGATTTAAGCGCTCAGGTGCGGCTGATTCCATGAATTTATCCCAGCGCTGAATCGATGCGCTATCTTCATACATAAAAACATTTGGACGATTGGCAATTTCAGCTTGAATTTGTTGTATCTCCTCGTCAAAAGGATAAATACAGACAGGAGTATTTGAGCCTAAAATCACTTCAATACTATTAAGTAAAGCAATTAGTTGATCGTAAACTGTATCATTGGCTAGCGTGCAAATTGCATTCATATTTAGTTGGGAAATTTAGGTAAGGTGCGCAATGCGCACCCTACGATTTTTAAGTTGTAACCATTTCCTAAGATACAAAATTAGACAACCAATTAAGCAGGTTCAATTCATGGAGAATAATTTGCCTAGCTTCAGCAATCTTCTCCCTCGCTTCCTGCCAATAATCCGCAGTAGCAATCACCTCTTTAATAAATTCTACTCCCTTTTGATCCAAACTAGGCAAGCGCAAAAAACTTCCCGCAGGCAACAACTTATCCGCCGCCACACCGCCATAATAAATCGGCAAATTCCAAGCTAACAAAGCATCCCAAAGTTTCTCGCTGACATACCAATCATTTTCTGCATAATTTTCAATAGCCAAATTGTAATAATAAGGTGCGACGGCGTGCCATTTATTGTTAACCGTGCCATTTCCCCGCGCCCAAGTTGGCAAATTTCGCCCGTAAAGGTCAAAATCTAATTCTGCTTCTTGCAGCAATTTGATAAAGTCTAATCTGCGCCGGTGATTGGCTGTGCGGCTAACACCTGAAGTAATCCAAGAACAGGACTTAGTTTTAGTTGGTGGCGGCATTTCATTTAGTTCTCTAAATGAGTTAGAGTGATACCAAATCGCGGGCATATAATCGGGTTTTGGTGCCAAATCATCGGCCCAGGAAACATAACCGCAATAAAGTTTTGCTTGTTCGTAGTTGGTTTTAGTAATCTCAATTACCTCTGCTAAAGGAGGCTCTCGAATTAGATAAATAATGCGTTCCTTTGGCACTGTGCGAAATTTATCTCGAATGTCATTTTCTGGTTTTAAATGCCTGTAGTTGCGTATTCTATCGAGCCAGGACTGCTGTTTGGGCTGTCGGGGAAAGTCGAATTGATACATCAACAAATAATCTGGTTCTGGATGATTTGCGAGCATTTGAATGTTGCCCCATTTTCCGAAGTAGTGAGGGGTTTGCTGCCACAGCCAGTCGCTTTGATTCATGCCTGGATAGGTGGTGATTGTGGCGATAATTTTTGGCTTCATAATTTGATGTTTGGTAGGTTCTATTTTAATTAGTAGGGTGCGTCAGCTTTGGTTATCTTCGGGATAATTGATCATATAAAAGCTGACGCACCGCACAGTTAATGGTGCGTCATTTTTGATGATTTCATCAATTATCTATCGGCTTCTGGCTGACGCACCCTACAACTCAGATTGGTTCGTAGTGCGGACTTGCATACGCTCATTATTGCGTATGCAAGTCCGCACTACGAACCGTTTTTGTTATGGTAATCGATCGCACTTGTATTTGAGGATCGAAAACTTAATAACTTAAACACCTCCTACAGTTCTCTCTCCTGTAAGTTGCAAGAAAAAAGGAGGCTCTTCCTCCGGATCTGCATTACCAGGCAGAGCGAAAGTAACGAGCAAGCTGACGCACTGCACAGTTAATGGTGCGTCATTTTTGATGATTTCATCAGTTATTTTTCGGCTTCTGACTGACGCACCCTACAAATGACTCATCTACATAACTCAAAATTTTCTCAATTCTATTTTCCCACGAAAACTGCCTGACAAAATCCAATGTTTCTGGATAACCTTCGCCCCTTCTCGGATATTTTGCTAAACAATCTTGAATGCTTTGTGCAAACTGGTGCGGGTTATCCGGTTCGCACCAAATTGCAGCGATATTTCCCGATTTAAATTCCATCAAAGAGGCGGTGGGCGATTACTAAGGTTGTGCGATCGCAGCTCAATTTCTCGATCGCAGATTGCACGTATCTTTCGGAAACCGTATCCAGCGAACTCGTAGCCTCATCTAAAATTAAGATTTCCGGGTTTTGCAGCAAAGCTCTAGCAATGGAAATTCTCTGACGCTGCCCTCCCGATAATATTACACCCCGATCGCCAATTTGAGTATCCAACCCCTCCGGCAACAGTTCGATAAACTCATAAGCATTCGCCCCCTGCGCCGCTTGCACAATTTCTGCCTCAGTCGATTGGGGCCTAGCGTAAGCAATATTTTCGCGCACCGAAGCATTAAACAAAAACGTATCTTGGCTAACAATACCCATCGCTTTTCTGAGACTTTTTAGCTCAAATTCGCGCAAATCCGTGCCATCTATAGAAATATTACCTTCAGTAGGATCGTAAAATCTCGGCAGTAAATCTGCCAAAGTTGACTTACCAGAACCCGAAGTTCCTACCAAAGCCAAAGTAGTGCCGTGAGGGAGAAATAAATCAACTTTTTGAAGAACTAAATTCTTGTGATTCGGATAACTAAAAGATACTTTATTAAAACTAATTCCCGATTGCAAATGAGTGTACGGCACAGAACCGTTCAGCATAAACGGTTTGTCATCGCAGCTCAAAAAATTATTGACTACCTCTACACTAGCCGACGTGTTCGCAAATTGACTGCGCCCGCTATTCAACTGAGAAATCAAAGGAATTAACCGAAAAAGTACCAATAAATAGGTCAACAAAACTGTTGAAATAGACTCTATTTCATGGGCAAATATTGTGTGGCCTATAAATACAATCAAAAGCATAACGATCAAATTAACAACTTCGTTAATTGGGGCGATCGCCGCCTAATTTACCTGAGCTTGAAAATCCGCTTGTTCTCGCCTTTGAATTAAATGCTTGATCCGCTGATACTCCCTTTCCTCGTTCCCCGTTGACTTAACCAGCCGAATCCCAGTTATAGTTTCCAGCACCCTAACCGAATAATCCTTCGACATTTCAGAAAGCAGATGACCAAAATGCTTGGAACGGTTAATAATATATTGATTTGTCCAAGCAACTAACGCCAGCAAAACTGTAGCTGTCACCGTCAGTTTCCACGAGATAGAAAGCAGCAAACCCACAAACACCAAAACAGTAATTGAAGTAGTAAACATTCCGATCGCCGTCCCGACTGCACTAGCCGTCCGGCCAATTTCTCCGCCCAATCTATTGATTAAATCCCCGACTTTAGTTTTAGAGTAAAAATCTAAATCTACTTCTAACAACAACCGCAAACCTGCTTCTCGTAAATCAAAAGTCAGAGAGCGCGTCAGAGAAGTAGCCACTAAAGTATTGATATAACTCGCAATATTTTTTAAAAGAATTGCCAGAAAAATCGCCCCTGTCATCAACATTAAACGCTGATTTTTGGGCATTCCTTCAAAAGGATACATCAAAGTTTTAATGAGAGTTGGAGCGCCGCGTAGCTCCACCGCTTCATCCAAAAAATTTAAAAGCACCGATACAATCAGAGTAGTGCTGATACCGCTGAATAAAGCCCCAGAAAAGCCCAGGATCACAGTTAACAAAATCCTGCCGGGATATCGTCTGGCAAATTTTAGGAGTAGCTTATTCGCAGACATGAAGCGTTCCCAGCTAAACAGTATGGCAGATCAAAATATACTTTAATTGCACCCAGTTTTTTTTCATCCATTCAGTCGCTTAAATGTCACCTATACAACCTGCAATTATATCTGAAAGTATCGGTGCCATTGCTTGAATGCTATATTTTTTCACGCATCTTTCCCGAGCTTTCATTCCTTGCAAATTCGCGACGGTCAAATTTTGAAATATCCATTGAATTTTTTGGGAAATTTGAGCGGGAGAACTCGGCTCGACTAAATAACCAGTTCCTCCTAAAATTGCCGGAATATCCCCCACCCGTGTAGACAAAACAGGTTTAGCCATTGCCATCCCATCTGTCAGCTTGAGCGGAAACTGAGCCACCGCTGTCAGAGTCTCTCGCTGAGGAACAACGACAACGTGAGCCGCCGCCACAACTTCAGGCATTGTCTCGACTGGAAACCTTGGCAGTTTAACAATCCAACGCCCCCATTGTTGCATAAGTCTATCATCATAATCATCATAAGGACTTCCGCCGACGATCGCTAATTTTAAATCTGGCTCGTTTAACTGTTCGAGGGCCATCAAAACATCCTCAACACCTTTGTGAGGTCGAGGCGCACCCGGAAACATTAATATTCTATACCCAGACAAGCCATAACGCTCTCTGCTCAATTCAGGATTGTATTTAGCAGGATAGAACATTTTAGTATCCTTACCGTTAGGCAAATATACACCACCAAAACGCTGTTGTAAAAACTCAGTATGAACGGTGACTGCATTAGCATGGTGGATCAAACTTTCCATCCACTTGATATATAGCGGGTGATCGGGTTTTCTTAATTGACCGTTTTGTTTGAAAATATCTCGATAAAGTTGTTTAAAAGAAGGGCGATATTTCCATTCATCCCCGCCGAACCAGCTAAGTTCCCAGTCATCTATATCTAAAATCACAGGGCGGCGAGTATCGAGTTTTTTTAGCAGCGATAAACCAAAGCTTGTGGGTTTAGGTTTGACTGCATAAATGATATCTCCATCTATTGTTTTCAAAATTTTTTGAGCATCCATCAAAAACGTCGGATAGTTTGTCCCTGGTATCGCACAGACTGGGATGTTTGCAGGAGGAATCGCGTACAATTCTTGACCAAACTTAAATCCGACAACTTCTACCTCATAGTTAAGCTCAATCAGGACTTGAGCTAAGAGAAAGGCACGAATTGCGCTTGCTCCCGATAAATCGCTCACCACTAATGAAACTTTCACTGAGTATTTTTTTTTACATTTATTTGATTTTCCTGCTTAACCGACTTTTTGTCAAGGCGATCGAAACTTGGATTTCCATACCAAAGAAATGGAGTTTTTAACCAAGGGAAAGCTCAGTCATCAGTCATTAGTCATTAGTCATCAGTCATTAGTCATCAGTCATTAGTAGGGGCTGGTTTAGAAGAGGATATATGATACAAATCAGTAAAAAATGGGCAAAACCCGCCCTCAGTCATTAGTCATCAGTCATTAGTCATCAGTCATTAGTAGGGGCTGGTTTAGAAGAGGATATATGATACAAATCAGTAAAAAATGGACAAAACCCGCCCTCAGTCATTAGTCATCAGTCATCAGTCATCAGTCATTAGTAGGGGCTGGTTTAGAAGAGGATATATGATACAAATCAGTAAAAAATGGGCAAAACCCGCCCTCAGTCATTAGTCATCAGTCATTAGTTATTAGTAGGGGCGGGTTTAGAAGAGGATACATGATATAAATCAGTAAAAAATGGGCAAAACCCGCCCTCAGTCATTAGTCATCAGTCATTAGTCATCAGTCATTAGTAGGGGCGGGTTTAGAAGAGGATATATGATATAAATGAGTAAAAAATGGGCAAAACCCGCCCTCTCGTTTCTTACTTGATCTAGGTAAATTCTCGGATGTATTGACGCTATTAGGAACGAAAATTTAATAAATCAAACATCTGCCACACTCCTCTCTCCAGAAGCCCAGGGGTAAAGAGAGGCTCTTCCTCCGGATCTGCATTACCAGGCTCTTCCTGGTAACGAGCCATATTAGAAGACCGGGCGGTTGAAACCGCGTCTATACAAACCAAACCCGCCTCCGCGGGTTGAAGATAAGAAGACCGGACGGTTGAAAGTACGTTGTTTTCTTGAGTCCGCGGAGGCGGACTTTGTTTTTGTAGGCGCGGTTTCAACCGCCGTCTTCTCTAAAGTTTATTTTAAACGCCAAGGGTTGTTAAGTTGATTTGGTAAAAATATTTTAGCTGCGCGATCGACTATTCGAGTCAAGAGCGATCGCGTGACGTTCTTTGCGTACTGCGGGCGGTAGGGATAGGTGCAGTGCATGACTTTAATCGGTTTGTCGATCGCATAAGCATCTTTCCACTTATCCAAGTAGTTGTAAACAGGCGATTGAAAATTTAACTACTTTAGTTTGGCTTTTCGTTGTGTGGACTTTAGCGTTTAGGTTTTGAAGCGGACTAAAGTCCGGGAGCATCTGGTGTTTTGCATTATAGTGCGAGCTCGCTTAGGTGCTCGCACTATCATAAAAAAAATGCTTTTGGCAAAACTGAAAAAGCAATTTCTTTACAGTGCGAGCTTAAGATCTCGCGAGTTGGATAGATCGCGAGCTCTTAAGCTCGCACTATAAAATCAAAACTGAGATGATCCCCTGAAGTCCTCACTACGAACCTGGTTTTTAAGCGAAAATTAAGGAATCTAATTTGTCAAGAATTTCCGCATCTTGTTTGATGTCGAATTTGCGCGCAAAGTGAAAATTGCCGTTAGTAATTGTCGCATAATCTTGCACTGTCAGCGTTCTTGGTGAACCTGCGATCGCATTTGTATAATCAATATAGCGTTTGTCGTCATTCACGAGATTTAAGTTTTTATTGTTGACTAAGATAGTCTGGATGAAAGACTCTTCTGGGACTACTGTTTTTTGATAATAGTCCACAAAATCCGGGCGAGTATTAACAAAATCTTTGATATATGCAGCGCACTTTCTAGAAAGAGTGTACCACAGCCACCGTAGCAAATAAACCGATCGCTAAATAAGGTCGATCGGCGCGGTATCCCCACCAGCGGGCCGTAACTCAGGTAAAATTGCAGCGGAGTCAATTTTTGCACCGCCGACAACTGCTGAAACTCTTTCAAAAAATTGTAACTCCAGCGGCCGGGAATTCGCCAGTAACGGCAATAATAGCGCTTGAATCCTTTCTGCGTTTCCCAAGGTATTCCCTCAGCCAAAACATCCCAATACCGAATAAAACCATCCGTGTCAGTTTTTGCGAGAAAATCTTCAGTTTTTGACAGCGGTTGAGTGGGATAATCTTGGCCTGTTAAATTAATCAGCCAGTCAAAATCAGAGTTATTTGCAAATAACCAGTCAATTGCATTTAAATAGGGTTGAACTTGACAAGAAAAATCTGCGCGGATTAAATATTCTTGATTAGTCAATAAATGAATGTTTGACAATTCTTGCAGCGGAGTTAAGTCTAAATCGCATCTGTTAAAGTTGTGATTGATCAGAATTTGAGCATGAGGACTCTATTTTTTTATCGTGCGAATCAGGCGATAAATTTGTTGGGGATTTTGATGAGTTTGGATAAAATAGCAAATTTTCACGGCTATTTCTCGGAGACAAATTGATTGAGGCGGCTTTGGAGGCGGTTTGCTTTCATAATTAGATAGCGGCGGGTTAAAAATATTTGCTGCTGCCAAATTGATGATTTACACCAACGATAATAAGCAGGAACAGCTACGTTTGTCAAAAAATTGCGCCACTGCGAAATAATCTGGGCATTTGCCGTTTCCTGTGCTCTGATTCTACCATTTTCGACCGTGGCTAGGCGCAAATTACGATCGCCCCGCAGCATCTCAACAGCAGCAATCGCTTCATCGGGCGAAGCTACTTCTATGTAATCGAGTTGGCTTTTGCGTTCCCTGCGGTATGCAGATTCGCGGCCGAGAACCGCCGGAATGCCCGCGTGCCAAGCGTTAATCAATTTCGAGGGAGGTTTCGAGTCAAAAGTGAGTTCGCCCTCAAAACTGCGAACAGCTACAATTACATCAACTTTACTGTAATCGTGCCAGCGATCGCACCCCACCATTGCCAATCCCAACCCAAAGCGCGGAGTTTTTCGCCCCAGGATGGTGCTGGCAATTCCGGTGCTAGACTGTCTAACACGCCGAAGAAGGCTACATTTTCAAAGATTTCGCCCCGGCTGCTATCGCGTGGAATTAACCCTGGTTGTAGCCAAGATTTGAGCGGATGACACTGCCATAAAAAGGGCGATCGATGAAATAGCGAATCGCGATCGTTCTGCACGACTTGCAACTGAGCGTAAGGGTGAGGTTCTCTATCCACTTTAATACAAACAACCAGCAACTTTGGCAGCGGTTGTAAATTATCGGATCAAAAATCTCGATGGGATAGCACGATGCCTTCATCCGGCATAAAATCTATTAATTGACATCGCAACCCGTCCGCTTTCAAATAAAGATAAGTTTGCAGAGTCCAATCATACTTTCCCCGGCCGTACCTACTGCCCCAAGAACTCATCCACTGCCAGTATTCTTGAGGAATTTGTGGCATTTTTCCCACTGGCCACTGGCTTTGAGGAATGTAAAAATAAATTGGCGGTAAACTCTCATTCATTCATTCATTCATCCATTCATCCATTCAGATGCTCCCTCAAAAACTTAGTTTTTGTACGATAATTCTCTCGTGTCCGATCGATTGGACTTCTGCAATTACCATTCACCTGCTGTAAACCAAACCTATTTTCAGCGCGGCACACAACCAGAGTTCGATCGAGGATTGCGAGAGTCAGCAGCATTACCCGGATTGTATCCAACCAGCGTAACTTCCCCTTTTGCATTCACCACCCAACCGCGAGCCGGAACAACTTCCCGATCTTTTTTTCCCGCTTCTTCCCTCTTCGCTCTATCCGTTACATCCGTTACATCCGTTACAGAATCCGCTGCCGAACCTTCCACCCACGGAAACGGCGTTTCTGCACTGCTGAGAGCATCATTAGGACTCACTGGCACTCCCCCTTTTCCAGTAACTGTAAACTCGTTCTCGTCCCCTTCAATGCAGGGATTTGCCGCAATTAACGCAGCCGGATTCACAACATTTTGCGGCAATTCTACTAAACCTTGAGCGGGATTCACCCCAGAAGAACTAAAAGTAACAGTCCCTTGCAAAGCCGGGCCGGCACTTTGGGAAATCGCGGCGATGTCGCTGGTGGGAACTAAAGAAGTAGGACTTACTTGTAAAGCTGCAAATTGAGCGTCACTGAGATTCAACCTGCTTCTGACTTGTTCGCGGCTGACTGCTGTAAAGCCGAAGACATTGGGGACATTGACATTCACGCGGCCGCCGGCTGCTGTGCGGGCGTTGGCTGTGATATCGCTGTTTTCTTGGGGAATAGCCAGCAAAGTATTGCTTTTGATGTTGATATTGCCACCTTCAGAAACACCGGCATCGGTGGTAATTCGACTCCCGCGCCGCAATTGGATGTTTTGTGCTTGCAGGTTAATATTTGCTCCTGTACCCGATACAGTTGTGCCGTCAATTCTCGCTTTGTTGTCAAGGGCGATCGAATTTGCGACAACATTAATATTACCAGCCCGCCCGGTTCCCGTAGCCTGCACCGTGATTGTAGCTCCATTTGTGACAGTTAGTCGATCGCGCGCCGTCAGATTCAACGAGCCGGCATTTGCTGTAGCATCGGGATTAGTACCGAATGTCTTGCCAACCGAAGCATCTATCGTACTGACAAACAAACCGTTATTACTGGTGCCGCCGACCAAAATGCGATCGGCATTCACAGTAATATTCCCCACATCTCCCCTACCCAAAGAACTCGTAGAAACTATCCCCCCATCCCGCACAATCAGGCTGGGCGTATCAACACGAATATCCCCGCCCCGACTAGAACTCAAAGTACCAGAAGTCAGCGCGCTAGCATTCTGAATTCCGCTAGTCAAAACTTGAGAAATACCAGAAATTTCTACTGATTCACTAGCCCTAACTGTTAAATTTCCAGCAGGCCCGCCATCCTGAGAAAACAAAAACCTGCCAACTAAAACACCCGTTCCTAATGTAAACGCAGAACCGCCAGAGAGACTCAACCGCTTCGTCTCAACATTAATATTACCAG
>Ga0335397_10004236_pt1 | contig 19011 bp, 15 predicted proteins | sample MAT04_FD_205740 | JGI IMG/M metagenome (GOLD analysis project Ga0335397, IMG submission 205740) | Freshwater microbial communities from Lake Fryxell liftoff mats and glacier meltwater in Antarctica - MAT-04 (spades assembly) (version 2) ... | reverse complement strand
CACGTATGGGTTCGACGCGACGGTGTGTGGCAAACCGTCTTCGCGCAAAACGCCAACACCGACTAGGTCGCACTTGAGTTTCACGTAAAGTGCGTCGGGCTTTGACCCGCTGTCTCCGGTCGTGTCAGCAGCACGCGATTGACACAAACCCGAGCGGTCACACCGACCTCAGGTTGTCGTAGTCGGTTGTCGCAGTCAGTGGCGCCTTGGCGCCGCGAAGCAGCCGAATTAGCCTTCGGCGAAGTTGGTGGGTGCTGTGTTACAGACAACGCACCCGACTGAGCGCTCAACGCCGGAACTGGGTGGGTCTGAACTCTGGGCGGCGCGGTGATTGACGGCTGACATCCCCGCGGCGATCACGGCGGCGACGATCCAGCACCGGTCGGCGAAAGGAATCCGAGCGCAGCCGTCACGAGTTCCTCCGCGGAGAATCGGGCACCGCGTTCAAGGGCATGTGGTTGACCACCGTCGGCCAGCACGAGTGCACGCGCGAGGTTGCGGAAGCCAAGCCGGTCTTCCAGCCCGTAGCCGGGTTTGTGGGCATCGAGATGACCAATGACGACCGCGGCGTCGGCGGTTCGCCCGCATTTAGCGAGTGTGAGGGCGACGGACTCGAGGACCTGCCACAGCTTCTGCCAGTAACGGGCCTCGTACAGCGCATCGAGGGCGTCGCGGCACCGCTCGAGAGCATCGTCGGCGCCCGACCCCGTCGCAGTGAGTGCTATCGCGCGCAGGGCCTGGGTCTCCAACTGGACAAAGTGAGCGTCCTGGGCCATCTCCAACGCGCGCTCGTAGTGGACACGGGCTGTCGCGTAGACGGATGTGTCGGCGGTGGCGCTATGGAGAAGCGCGTGCGCTTCGTTGAATTTCGAGAAGATCAGGAGCTGGGGCGCCCTAACGCGTGCTGCCACGCCCTGGAGTTGCTGTTGGTGCCCATTAGAGGCCGTTGGTTCTGCGTGCATCGACGCATCGACGAGATCGACGAGGGGCATCCAATCCGCGTCGACGTCGTCGATGTGCATGAAGGCCGCTTGCATGTGCCGGAAAGCGTCGAGAGCGGCCGGTGACTGCAGCAACACCAGCGGAGAAGACCCGGCGAAAAATCCCCAACACGCGACCGTCGTACGGTGTTCCGGAAACGGCGCAACGTCGATACCGCGCAGGGCCAAGCGATGAGCCTTCTCGTCCTCTCCGTCCACGTTTGCCCAGGTGGCCAAATTGGAGTACAGCACCGTGGACGGCGAGCCGATCTCCTCTGCCAGATCCAGCGTTCGAGCCGTCCACGACGAGTGTTCGTGGCGCACCGCGCCAACTGCGAACTGCATCGTCTCAACCACGATCCGTTCGGCACATTCCAGGTTCCGACGGGCCAATGCCCACAGGTGAGCCGCGCGTAGGTTGTCCCAGTCGGCATCCATCGCCAACGTCGCTTCCGGCTGACGCGAGCTGCGCATCAGGCTGCCGATCTCGGTGGCCAGCGCCGTGAAGTGCTGCTGATGGCAATCACGCAGGGTGCTGGTTTCTCTGCGATTATCGAGCTGTTCTTCGCCGAACTGGCGCAGGGTCTCGAGCAACCGGTAGCGGGTCGACAGCGGTTGCCGCTCGGCGACCACCATCGACTTGTCTACGAGTTGGTCGAGCAGATCGACCACGTCACTTTCGTCGAGGGGGTCAGAACCACACACCTGCTCCGCGGCATGCAGCGTGAAACCACCGGAGAACACCGACAGACGGTTGAACAGCGCCTGTTCATCGGGCATCAGCAGCTGATACGACCACGACACCGTTGCCCGAAGGGTCTGGTGACGTTCGAGCGTGCCTCGGCCGCTGCCGCGCAGCAGCCGGAACCGATCCTGCAGCCGTTCCAGAAGCTCCTCTGGCGACAACGAACGCATCCTGGCAGCCGCCAGCTCAATCGCCAGCGGGATGCCGTCAAGGCGAGCGCAGACAATCTTCAACACTTCTTCATGGCCGTCGACGACGAATGACGAGTCAGCTTCTGTCGCCCGCTCGCAGAACAGCGTCACCGCGTCCCCGACTACATCAAGTGAGGGCACACGATGTACTCGTTCGCCAGCAAGACCGAGGGGTTCCCGACTAGTCGCGACCACCTGGAGTCGACCGCACCCTGACAGGACCGTTTTGACGGTGACGGTCACTTCGTCGAGGAGGTGCTCGCAGTTGTCGAGCACGATGAGCACCCGACGGTTCGCCACCCAATCGACGATTGCATCAAGCATCGACGTGCCACCCGTGGACACCATCGGCAGACTCGCAGCGAGCGCCGCAGATACCGCGCCTTCGTCCGAGACGGGTGCGAGGTCGACGAAGAACACGCCGTCAGCGAATGCGTCCAACTGCTGCCACGCGAACTCCAAGGCCGCCCTCGTCTTACCCACTCCACCCGAGCCTGTGAGAGTGACGACCCGGCTACTCTCCACGAGTGCGCCGATCGCCGACAACAGCTGCTCGCCGCCGACGAACCCAGAAGACAGCCGAGGCAGATTGGTGCGGCTGCCGAGCACTCCGCGTAGATCGGGAAAACCACGTTGCAGCTGCGGATGCCCCACCTGATACATGGCAATCGTGCCGACGTCGCGAAGACGATGTGAGCCGAGCGCAACCAGCGCGGTGTCCGGTGGCAGCCTGAGGACGCTCTCGCGCACCGCAGCCGACAGCACCACCTGCCCGCCGTGGGCTGTCGCCGCGATCCGTGCGGCGTGGTGAACCGACAGGCCGACGACGTTTTCGCCGTCGGCCGCGACCTCTCCTAAGTGAAGACCCATTCGCACTCGCACGCGAAGGTCGTCCGGCCATTCCTCGCCCTCCAGCTCTAACTGGGCCTGCACCGCTGCGGCGAGACCGGCGGACGGAGAATCGAAGGAAACGAAGAACGAATCCCCCTCCGTGCCGTGTTCCACTCCGTCCCAACTGGCTATCGCCCCACGCACGATCGCTCGATGGCGGTTCAACAGATCGGACCACCCGTCGCCAGCACGCTGCACTAACGCGGTGGAACCCTCAATGTCGGTGAACAGCAGGGTCCGCACGGACAAAGACATGACGGCGCACAGTAGCGAATCTCAGTCGCCTTGAAGCCCCAGAAGTTCGTGGACCAGGGAAGGGTGTCCATAAGAACGTGTGAGGTTGGCGATGACTGTGTGCGCTCCTCCGTTCTCGGCTAAAGGGCTTAACCCGTAGCCTGGCCGCGTGTTCGAACCGTTGCAGCTTCGTAGCCAAGCGGTCCCCGAACGGATCGTTGTCGTTCGCCTCGGCGTGACGATCGCATGGCTGATCAGCGGCTGACCGAGGCGTGTCAACGATGTCACGAACGTTGGGGGATCTGGGGCTTCTCTGTGTTGGAGGTTCCCGATGGCGACAACTTTTCATTGCTCGCCAGAATGCGCCCGGAGCTCACCCTGCGACGCCAACTCCTGATTGCCGACGGCTCGACACTCGTCGCCAACGGCTTTCCACTCCTTTCGACGTTGTCGTACCCTCACTGGACGGTTCAGCTCGCCCAACCAGACGGCGGCACCTTTGCTCGTGTCGACGTGGCAGCGAATACCGAGTGCTCGCGCCAAGCGGGCGTCGGCCGAGACGAGCGATCATGAGAGGCCTTCCGCGAGCGCAACGTAGGTGGCGTCGTAGGGGGTCATGTTCGAGCGGAGTTCGTAAGCCCGGATCATCAGTGGTCCTGTAGGGAAGCGGGCGATCGGTAGCGAGAGAAGGTCGGCGGCGGCTCGGTCGAGGCCGACCCGGCCACCCTGCCGGCGGGAAATGCGTGAGAACACGTCGTTCACTAGTCGCGTACAGGTTTCGGCTGCGGCGTGATCTTCATCGGCGACATAGCCCCAAGGTCGATGTCGAGGATCCACGGTCCACCCTGCGCAACAGCTTTGGTAAACGTCTCGCTGAACTGCGCCACCGATCCGATCGTTGCCGAGTTGATACCGAACGCGGCGCCGACGGCAGTGAAGTCGGGAGTCGCCAACTCGACGCCGGTGCGGCGACCGGCAACAGCCATGTCTTGGATGAAGCGCAGCATGCCGTAGCCGCGATCGTTGAACACACACACGATCAACGGCAAGCCGTACTGCGCCGCCGTCGCCAACTCGCCGATGCTGAGCATCAAACCACCGTCGCCTTGAATGACAACAGTTGGCTTACGTGTTGCGACTGCCGCACCGAGGCCGAGTGGAACACCGGGCCCGATCGCTTGCGAGGTCGGTCGCACGGCGGTGCGTGTTTGATGAACAGGCAGCAGCCGGTTGCCCCACAGATAGGCAGAGATAGTTGCGTCCTTGGCAACAACTGCATCGGGCGGCAATGCCGCGGAGATTGCGTCCATAATCGCGGCGATGTCAGGCCCGACATCGCTGCGGTTCGCCGCAACGACCTCGTCGCGTCGCTCCTGGCACAGCGCGACCCATTCGGGATGCGCTGACGATGCGAGGCTGCTGGCGAGCAACGCCTGCAAGCCGAGGCGTGCATCGCCAACGAGCGCAATGTCGGCCGGATGCACACGTCCGATCATCATCGGATCAGCATCAAGGTGAATCAACTTGCCGGGGAAGCGCAGCCACTTCAGCACGTTGGTGTTCTGCTGAAAGCGTGTGCCCACCGCGATGACAACGTCGGCTTGCGCAAGCACAGGGTCCATCGCCGACATGTCGATGTTCGGGCCGAGCGCCAGCGCGTGCGTTTCAGGGATAGCACCGCGACCCTCAACAGTGGTGAGCACTGGCGCCGACAACGTTTCGGCGAGCTTGGTCAGCTCGGCCCCCGCGTTGGCAATCCCAATTCCGCCGCCCGCAATAATCAAAGGTCGTTGCGCGGACGACATCAGCTCGCGCGCCTTGTCGAGCAGCGCAGTTGACGGAGTAGTGCGGCGCGGCGCTAGAGCGTGCAGCTCAGCAACTTCGGCGGCCGCGTACTGCTGATCGATGGGAATTTCAATTGCTCCGGGGCCAGGACGGCCACTGAGCATGTCGAGCACTACCGACATAATGACGGGAGCAATGTCGTCGGCGCGATCGATGTGCTCGGCGCGCTTGGTAACGGTGCGCAGCATCGTCAGCTGTTGTTCGGCCTGATGAATCGTGCCGCGACCGCGGCCGAACTCGCTCGTCTCCACTTGGCCGGTGATCATCAACACCGGTGACGACGCGTAGTTCGCTTCGAACAAACCGCCCATCGCGTTGGCGGCACCGGGCCCGGTGCTGGTGAGCGCGACCCCGATCTTGCCGCTTGCTCGCGCATAGCCATCGGCCGCGTGAACTGCGCCTTGCTCGTGACGACAAGCGATGAATTCGATCGAGCCGGATCGCCCGATCGCATCAAGCGTCGGCACGTTGTGAATGCTGACGATGCCGAACACGGTGTCGACGCCGAGCGCCTTGAGCGCCGCAACCACTGCTTCGCCGCCGGTCATGGTGGTCATTTGGTCAGTCCTTCTTTAGGTGGAGTTTGGGGACGCGGGTCCCGCGGCAATCCGAGCACTCGCTCGGCAAGAATGTTGCGCATTATCTCGTCGGTTCCGCCAGCGATCGAGAGACCCGGCGTCGCGACTGCGATGTCGGCCCACGTCGCGCCAGCTTTATCGGCCGGATCCCACGCCACCGACGCGGGGCCAACAAGTTCAAGTGCCAACGCAGCGGAGGTCTTCGACAAGCGCGTGCCGGCGAGCTTCGCGATCGAACCTTCTGGGCCGGGTTCGGTACCACCGAGCAACGCTTCAGTGACGCGCATCCCGAGGAACTTGACTATGCGTTCGGCGATCACGATCGACACCAGCTTGTCGACCATCACCGGATTGCTCGCTTTGCCGTTGAGCTTTGCTTCCTCGATGAGCACCGACGACGGGAAGCCAAATGCACCTGGCGAGCTGGTGCCGATCGAAACGCGCTCATTCATCAAGGTCGTGATCGCATTGCGCCAGCCGGAGCCCACGTCGCCGAGCACTGCCTCAGGCCCAAGCTTGCAATCGGTGAAGAACACTTCGTTGAACTTGGCGGCGCCAGTCATCTCGACCAATGGGCGTACCTCGATGCCCGGGTTATCCATCGCAACGATAAACGTCGTCAAACCCGAGTGACTCGTACCGGTGCCGTCGCTGCGTGCGAGCAGCAAGCCGAAGGCGGCGTTGTGCGCTCCCGACGTCCACACCTTTTGCCCGTTGACAACCCAGCCGTCGCCGTCGCGATCTGCACGGCACTGCACGCCTGCAAGGTCGGAGCCGGCACCGGGTTCGGAGAACAGTTGGCACCAAACTTCTTCGCCGCTGAGCAGAGGCGGCAGGTAACGATCCTTCTGCGCTTCGGTGCCGTAGGTCAGCAGTGTTGGGGCACACATGCCGTGACCGATGATGAACATGCCGAGCGGCAATGAGTAACTGGCGATCTCTTGGTTGAAGATCACCGCCTGTCGATTGGAGAGACCCTGTCCGCCGTACTGCGTCGGCCACGAAATCGCGCCGAGGCCATGATCGTGGAGCAGTGAGAGGCAGCGTCGGTTGCGCGCCAAGCGCACATCATTCGGCGCGTTGTCCAACGGTGCCCGGCCGTACCGGTCGCGCCGCCACCCTTCCGCGTCGGCGTACTGCGCGAGAAAGTCGCGAATCTTGTCGCGCCACTGATCGTCGGTAAGTTCAGTCATTTCCAAGACCGTCATGTCACAAGCGGCTGTTGTAGCCGCCGTTGACGGAGAAGGTCTGCCCGGTGACCCAGTCGGCCTCGGTCGTGGCGAGATAGCGGATCATGCCGTACAGATCTTGCGATGTGCCCATCCGCTTCATTGCGGTGCCGGCGATCATCTTTTGAAACGCAGCCTCCGGGAGTTGACCGCGGGTTGCCTCGTTGTCGATCGGGCCGGGCGCGACGGCGTTGACCGTGATGCCCGAAGACCCCAATTCGGTCGCCATCGTGTACGTCATCTGGTTGAGTCCCAACTTGGAAACGCCGTACACACCGGACGGCATATACGCGCCCATCGATGAGATATTGATGATGCGACCCCAACCCTGCTTCTTCATTGGCTCGAGCACGGCTTGCGTGCACAGCAGTGGGCCACGCAGATTCACCGACATCACAAAATCGAAATAGCTCGGCTTGGTTGCCGACAGCGGTGCTGGTTCAAGATCGCCCCAGATACCGGCGTTGTTGACGAGCACATCGACGGTGCCCCACTTCTCCACAACGCCAGCGACCATCGCACCGATGCTCTCGGCATCGGTGACATCGACAGTGACGGCAACGACATCGCAGCCGGGAACTTCAGCCGCAAGGTCGCGACCGGCGGCGCTCACCGCGTCGGAGTTGACGTCGGCCAATGCCACCTTGGCGCCATCGCGCGCAAACATGCGGGCGTAATCGCGACCGAGACCGCGAGCGGCACCAGTGACGATGACGACTCTGCCGGCAACACTGTTCGGAGCTTGCGGAGGTGTTGTCATGATGGTTCTTTCTTGACGGTCGGATTGAGAAGGTCGGTTGAGAGTCGAGTTAACGGATGGGAAGTTTCAAACCTTGGCCGGCGATCACGCCGCGCATGATCTCTGATGTGCCGCCGCCGATCGTCTCGCTGATCGATTGGCGCCACAGGAATTCGATTTGCGAGCCAGCGACGACCGAATCCGGAACACCAAGGTCGCCAGCGACACGCGCCACTGCCTGCGCGGCTTCACTGCCCGCGAGTTTGTTGGCGGCTGCCTCGACGGCGGCATCGCGACCGTCTTGCACCGCCTCAAGCATTGCCAGGGCATGCGCTTCGACTTCGGCGACGATCACGGCGGTCTCGCTCAAGCGCCGACGCACGAGCGGATCGTCGGTGAGACCGCGCTCGCTAAGCCAGGCGACCAAGTCCACAAAGTCCTGCCGCACGCGCGCTGGGGAGAACTGAACGTGACGTTCGGTGGCCAGTGCCGTGCCGATCAAACCCCAGGCACCATTCTCTTCACCGACACGATTGGCAACTGGCACAAGCACATCGTCGAAGAAGATCTCGTTGAAGCGTTCGCCGCCAGTCGCCGGTATCGGAGAGATCGTGATGCCCGGTGAACGGCGATCGACGATGAGGATCGTCAGGCCGCGTCCACGGTCCTCTTGTGTGCCGGTGCGACACAGCACCCACAGGTAGTCGGCGCGATGTCCGCCGGAAGTCCAGCGCTTCTCGCCGGTGAGGATGTAGTTGTCGCCATCGCGCACAGCCTTCGTGCGCACGGAGGCAAGATCTGATCCCGCTTCCGGCTCGGAGTAGCCGAGCGAAAACGCGATCTGCGCAGTTCGCAGCGCTGGCAGGTATTGCGCCTTCTGTTCTTCGGTGCCCGCGGCGATGATCGTCTTCGCCACAATCCCCGAGCCGAGTGGCGGACGCGCCGCGCGATAGCGAGCTAGCTCGTTCCACAACACGAACTCGTACAACGGATGCTTACCTTCGCCGCCGACTTCGCGAGGCCACGCCAGCGCGAGCCAGTTGCGCGTAGCGAGCGCGCGATAGAGCTTCAGGGTGGCATCGTGATAGTCGCCCTCGTGATGGAAGAAGCCGTGCGTGTCCTTGTAGTCGTCGAGGAATTCGCGGACCTCGATCCGAAAGGCAGCGAGCTCAGGCCCGAGATCTAAGTTCATTCCTCACCAGTGGCCCACACAGGATCGCGCTTCTCCACGAACGCCTTCGGCCCTTCCTTGAAGTCGGGGTGGTCCCAGTGCATGCGCAGCAATGCCCAGCCGTATTCGAGGCTGTCGCGATAACCCAACTCGACCGAACTCCACACGGCCTGCTGCGACAGGCTGACTGCCGCCGGCGAGTTGGCACAGATTTGGCGAGCGATCTCCTCGGCGGTCTTCATCAGATCCGCTGGCTCGCACAGTTCATCGACCAGGCCAAGTTGATACGCGCGCTCGGCTGTCATGCGATACGCCTTGCCGCACAACGTCATGCGCAACGCCGAACCGAGCGGAAGACGCTTGGCCAGGCCGATGTTCTCCAGCGCCCCGACCATGCCGACGTTGACATGCGTGTCGAGAAACAGCGCAGTCTTGCTCGCGACGATGATGTCGGAGTCGACAACGAAGTGCAGCCCCGCCGACGCGACCGTGCCGTTCACCGCGCAAATCACTGGCTTCCATACGCGGTTGTGGCGCGGCGACCAATGCACTTCCTCACTCATCGGCCCTTTGCCGGCAGAGACGCCACCACGGCTGGCGACGGCACCGACATCGGCACCGGTGCAGAAGTGACGATCGCCGGTGGCTGTCACGATCGCACACCGAATCCACGGATCAGTGCGCACTTCCGCCCAAATCGCCTTCATCGGCTCGACCATCGTCTTGTGCAGCGCATTGCCGCGGTCAGGTCGGTCGATCGTGATGTACGCGATGTGATCCTTGCGTTCGTAACGCAGCCCTTCGAGGGGCGCTGTGAGGTCGATCATGATGCGGTCCTTTCTTGATCTAACAGTTGATTGAGCACGAGCTCGTGTGAGTAGTTCTGGCTTGGCGGCAACAAGCCAACTTGACGGATGCGATGACTCAGGTGGCCGACTGGCCCTTCCATCGTGAAGCCCATCGCACCGAACAGTTGATGCGCTTGATAGCCCGCGGCCATCGCCGAGCCGACCGCGGACAGTCGCGCGGTCGCAGCGGCGACTTCGCCACGTGCGTCGTTGCTTTGGCGATTGTTGGTGTCGAGTTGTTGTGCAGCACCGCGAGTGAGGATGCGCGACGCGTTGAGCCGTACCGACACGACGGCCAACGGATGCGATACAGCTTGGAATGTCGCGATCGGCTTGTTGAACTGCACTCGATCGCGGGCGTACTCGGCAGCGAGACGAACGAGTTCTTGACCGGCACCGACGAGATACGCCGCGGCCGCGACCTGCGCACGCGCCATTGCGTGGCGCGCCGACCCGAGCGAGCGCACACGCTGCGGCTCGATGTATCCCCACGGCTCGTTGCCGGTGGTTTGGTGTGGCTCGATCGCGCCATGTGGTTCAACGAGCCACGCTTCCTCGCCAGCGATTTCAACAAAAAGCGACGCGACCGGCGCCCACGGAAATAGCCGGTTCTCGCCGACGCTGACCAACGCCTCGCCGCTGCCGATGCGTTCGCTCTCGTCAGGCCCAACCAACGCGGTGGCCGCAAAGGTGCCGACGAGGGGCCCGGGTGCGCCGTGGGCGCCGAGCGTCTCCATCGCGGCCGCGATCTCTAACGCTCCGCCGCCACCCGCCTCAGTCCCTAACAGCAGAACGCCCAACTCCGCGAGTCCTGGCCAGAACCCTGCGGGAAGCGGAGTGTCAGACGCGAACAGCGGTCCGGTTCCTGCGCGCCGACAGAACCCATCAATCGAATCTTGCAGCGCAAGTTGCTCGTCGTCGTACGACAGTTTCAAGTTCAAGCTGTCTGTCCCTTTCAGTACACTGAATAGTATATCCTGAACCCTGATGGCGCCTTCTCTGCACAACGAGGGGCTCGCTGGCGGGCCACCGAAGTTCTACACGTTTGCCGAAACTCCTCCCGGCGCGTTATTGGTCGGCAGTTGCGTGTGCGGCATCTCGCGATCGCTCGACGGTGGGGCCAACTGGCAGCCAGTCGGCGAACTCAATCACCTCAGCGTCAACACCTTTGCGGTCGAATCCGATGGCAATCTGCTCGCGGCGACATCGCACGGTTTGTGGCGCTCGGCTGACGACGGCATGACATGGACGGCACTCAACAACGAACCGTTGTACGCAGTGTTGTCCGACGGCACCGACGGCCCGCAAGGGGCGACCACGCTTCGGCTGCTGCAGTTAAGCGACGGGCGCAAGTTGGCCGGAACGAACGGCGACGGCGTCTGGATTTACAACGAGGGCGAATGGCAACGGTTAGGGCTTGCGGGGGCGATCGTGTACAGCCTGCTCGAGACGACCTCCGGCGCGCTGTTGGTGGGCACACGCGGTGACGGCGTCGCGCGCTCGGACGACGGTGGAACAACTTGGTCGCCATCCAACACTTCCCTACCAGACGTCTATGTCCACTGCCTCGTGCAACTGAGCGACGGATTCGTGTTGGCGGGCACGGGCCATGGCATCTCGATCTCGACCGACGACGGACGGTCGTGGGATTCGTACGCAACCGAACTCCACGGACATCGCGTGTTTGCCATTCGCGAGCTCGCCGACGGTCGGCTCATCGCTGGCAGCTACGCGCACATATGGATCGGTCGCGACGAGAAGTGGCGCCAAGTCGACCCCGGCCTGACACCCGATGAGGGTTGGGCAGTGCTCTTCGGTGAGCACGGCGACATCTATGCAGGGACGAAGGCGGGCGTGCTGCGATCCGACGATCGCGGTGCGACGTGGCGCAACGTGGCACCTGGTTCGGTCGTGTTCGCACTCGCCAAGACAGCGAACGGTGAAGTCCTGGCGGGTGGCACCGACGGAGTGAAGCTCGGCCCTGAATGGAAGTCGTTGGGCGAAGTCGGCCCACGTGTGTACGCACTCTTTGAGGTCGCGCCGGATTTCATTCTGGCAGGCACGTTGACAGAGGGCCTCTATCAATACAGCTATCGTGAAAGCGGCACAGGCGCGAACGGCAAAGGCGAATGGGGTCCTGTCGTTGATGGACCTCCCGACTGGCAGATCTACCAAATCATCCGTTCGCGCACCGGCCGCCTACTCGCATGTAGTGGCGCCATCATCAACGGCGAAAAAGACGGCAGCGTGTACGTCTCCGATGACGAAGGTCGCACCTGGCAAGCGACGTTGTCGGGGCGCAGCTACTACAAGATGACGCAATCCGCCGATGGCACGATTTATGCCGGAGGCCGTCGCTGCTACATCTCGCGTTCGACCGACGATGGCAACTCGTGGGAACTGTGCCCGCTGCCGCTTGGGCAAGAGTCGAAGATGTATTCGCTCTCGGCCGACAAAGCAGGCCGCTTGTTCCTCGGCGCTGGCAGTCAACTGCTGCGCAGCGCCGACGGCGCACAGACATGGACCCTGCTCGACAACGGCATCGACGGCGTCAGCGTGTACGACCTGCGCGAGGGACCCGATGGTTTGCTCGCGGCCGCGACCAGTGTCGGTTTGTTCGTCAGCGACGACGGTGGCGACAGTTGGCGCGCGGGTAAATGACCAGCCTGTTTGCTCGCGTCAAGTCAGCGGGTCTCGATCGCTTTGGTTACCGCGTTCACGTTGAAACGCTCAGCGAGCCCGCCGTTGGTTTCGTACTCGTCACGCTCGTCGGATCAGAACTCGCCGAGAACACATGGCACGCCGGCGACCGAGTGTCGCTGCGTATGCCAGAAGACGAACTGCGCAGCTACACGCCGTTCGATTGGGACCAACGCGCCGGGCGGGCGCGGCTGTTGGGCGTCGGTCTCGCCGACGGACCGGGCACGCGGTACTTACGCGCGTTGAAAGTTGGCGACCAGGTGCAGGTGCTTGGCCCCAAACGAAGTGTCAACCTCGATCTCGAACGGGCACCGATCATCGTTGGCGACGAAACGGTTCTCGGTTTGTGCGCCGCGTGGAACAACGCGCATCCCGATCTGTCGGCAACGGTGCTACTCGAAGCTGCCGACATCGCTGCCTGCCGAGCCGCGGCACACGCGATCGGTGTCGCGCCCGACCGAATCGTGAACGACCGTGCCAGTTTGGTTGCCGACACCATCGAGGCCGCGCAGGCCAACGCTGCCGCTCCACTGGTCTTGTCCGGCAGGGCGCAAACGATCGCCGCTGTTCGCCGCGAGTTGAAAGCCGCTGCGCTCAACGACCGCCATACCAGTAGGTCAACCAGTAGGTCAACGGCTGCCCGGGCCTACTGGGACGAGAACAGAGCCGGGCTCGACTGATTGTTCCGGCCCTGTCCTGAGATACGTCTTGATTTACTGCACGGCCGCTATGTAGTGTACTGAATTACGGAAGCGGGGGCTTCCCGATCGATCGAGCGAGACTGTTCGAACGTCCAAATTCCCCAGGGGGACCAACCAATGATCAGTTTCAGAAAGGTTCAGGCGGCTGCACTTGCTGGCGTTCTGATCCTCGCCGCATGTAGCGACGACGAAAAGTCGTCCGATACAACAGTCGCTGCTACCGACGCTCCGACGACCGTCGCCGAGACAACACCGCCGACCGACGCGCCGACCACGACAGAACCCGCACCGACGTTTGACGAGGCTGCTGCTACCGCCGAAGTCGACGCCAACGTCGTCGGCCTCTTCGACCAGCTCGCAATCGCTGGAAATGCCGCATCCTCGCCCGAGGACATCGCCGCTGCGATCGGCGCCGCATCTGGCCTGATTCAGGGTGGCGATTGCCCAGCGATCCGCTCGACAGTTCCCACCATCGCTGGCCTTGCCGCTGCTGCAGAGTTGACCCTCGTCATCGACGAAGAGCCAACCTTCAACGCTGATGGCACCGAGGCGAACTACCTGTTCAGCGCATTGAGCTTCGGTAACCCGTCGCAGCTCGACAAGAGCAACGGCATCTCGGTTCTCGAGAATGGCGTGTGGAAGCTCTCCTCCGACATCTGGAGCGCATTCATCGCAATGGGCGGCGGCACGCCGGCCGACCCGAACGCTCCGTTCGATGCAGCAGTCGCTGGCCCGGAGGTCGGCGCCAACGTCGTCGACCTGTTCGATCAGCTGGCAATCGCTGGCAACCCCGACTCCGACCCGCGGGTCGTTGGGCCGGCTTTGGCAGCTGCAGCTTGCTTGGTCCAGGGTGGCGACACCGAAGAAGTACAGGCTCAAATCCCGAACATCGCGGGCCTTGCCTTCGCAGCAACCTTGACGATCGTCATCGACGAAGAGCCGACCTTCAACGCTGATGGCACCGAGGCGACCTACCTGTTCAGCGCACTCGCTGGCGGGAACCCGTCGCAGCTCGATAAGAGCAACGGCATCTCGGTTCTCGAGAATAACGTTTGGAAGATCTCGTCCGACATCTGGGCAGCGTTCGTTGCCATGGGTGGCGGCTGAGTTAGTCCGTAACACCAACGTTTAGAAACGGCCGCCGGCCGCGTCAGATCACTCTGACGTGACTGGCGGCCGTTTCAGTTTTGGTCCGCTTTCTACGCCGTCCAAGCGAGTGCTAGATTCGGGCTACTGAATTATTCCCTGGGGGGTTAACCATGAAGCACAAGTCTCGGATCGCGGCGTTGATGGTTGTTTCGTTGATCGCAGTCGCGTGCAGCGACAGTGGCAGTGACACGAAGTCCACCGACGCAACCGAAACCACCATCGCCAGCGACAGCACCTCGTCGGCAACGACGGTTCCCACCGGGGAGACTCGAACCTTCAAGATTGGCTACGCCTATCAAGACGTCTCCGCGTTCGCCATCCTCAGCAAGAAGTTCTCGCTTGGTGACATCGAACTGCAAGCTCAGTCAGTGCTTGAAGCGTGGCGGCGCGACGGTCTGCTGCCGCCAGGTATTGATATTGAGTTGGTGTTCGCCAAGTTCAATACCCTGAGCCCGGACGACATCTTGGGCGCATGCAACAAGTTGGCCCAGGACGAGGGGGTGTTCGCGGTGATCGCCAGCCGCGACTTTGGCATTGGTTCGCAGTGCCTCGCCGAGCGCTTTGGCATCCCGACCATCTCGTCGCAAGGTATGTCCACATCCGCCTACGAGCGCGGTGCACCGTGGCTGTTCTCGGTGCAGCCAACCGAGTCGCAGGCGTTGCTCTCGTTTGTGGAGTGGGCCAACGCCAAGGGCGCGCTTACCGGCAAGAAGGTCGGCATCTACTGGGACACTCGCTCCGAAGAAGCTGCCGACGACCTGAAGGCTGCGCTGGCCGAACTCGGCGTTGAAGTTGCCTCCGATCTGCCTTCCGACGGCGAAGGCATTGGAAGCCCTCAGGATGCAATCGTGGTGCAACGCTTCGTTGCCGATGGCGTCGATCTGCCGGTGTTGATGGTGGGCACCAGCAGCGTGACCAGTTTCCTTGCTGTCTCCGAGCAGCAGGGTTACGACCCTGACCTGCTGTGGTTCGAGTGGGCGAGTCAGTTGAACGATGTATCCGCCGACGCTCTACCGCAGACGCTGCTCGATGGCCTGCAAGCGATGACGTTCAGCCGAGTCGGCGAACTGGCGGCCGGAATTCCATCCAACGCGGCGGCCCAGACCTGCATCGACAACTACCAAACATTCGCCGGCGAAGACGTCAACGAGGAGGTGCCAGCGAGCGCCGCCACCGGTCAGTTGCTGTTCACCTGCGACCTGATGTCAATTCTGTTGGAGGGTCTGAAGAACGCTGGTACCGACCCGACACCGGAGAGCCTGGTTGCTGGGTACGAGATGATCAACAACCTCGAGATGGCGTGGTGGGGCCCAGTGTCCTACAGCGCCGACAAGCACGCCGGCGTCGATCAGGTTCGCACCATCACCTGGGGAACCGACTGCGGGTGCTGGACAGCAGAGGGCGAATTCGCCAGCCCAGCTCCGTGACCATCCACGGAATCGAGCTACCCAAAGGTTCGTTGCTCATTGGCGACGGTCGCGTCGAGCGAACCGACGCGGGTGTGTTCGAACAAGTCGACCCGTCGACCGGTGAAGTTCTCGCGGCCGTCACCCTCGCTGGCGCGACCGAGATCGACGACGCTGTTCGCGCGGCTCACGAAGCTGAGGCTGACTGGCGCGGGTTGGCCCCGAGCCGCCGGCGCGATCTGATCCTGGCGTTAGCCGACGCGCTCGACGAACACCACGAGGAACTGTCGATCCTGCGCTCGCTCGAGCTCGGTGCCCCAAAGAAGCAGGGCAAGGGCCTCAACATGGCCGTCGAGTACATCCGCTACTTCGCCGGTTGGGTCGACAAGCTCGAGGGCAGCACGATCCCGATCAGCTCGACGGTGCTTGACTACACGATCCCCGAGCCCTACGGCACCGTCGCGGCGTTGACGCCGTGGAATGGTGGCGTGGTCTCGGTGGCGATGAAGGTGGTGCCCGCGCTCGTGGCGGGCAACTGCGTCGTGCTGAAGCCATCCGAGTTGGCGACCTTGGCACCGCTGCGCTTCGGCGAGTTGGCCCTCGCCGCAGGCATTCCTCCCGGAGTTTTGAACGTCGTTCCGGGTGGTGTCGCTGCTGGCGAGGCGTTGGTCGCACACGCTGGCGTCAACAAGATCAGCTTCACCGGCGGCACTGCGACGGCGCGGCACGTGCTACGCGGCGCGGCGGCAAACCTCACACCGGTGATTCTCGAACTCGGCGGCAAGTCGGCCAACATCGTCTTTGACGATGGCGATCTCGATTCCGCCGTCATGACAACGGTCTTCACCGCACTGGGCGGCATGAGTGGGCAAGGTTGTGTGCTGCCAACTCGACTGCTGATCCAACAGGGTGTTTACGCCGAGCTTGAGCAGCGCATTGTGGCTGCAGCATCGGCGCTTTCTGTCGGCCGCCCGTTCGACGCTGGCGTGCAGGCCGGACCCGTGATCTCACAGGCCTCGCTCGATCGCATTCTCACGGTGGTCGATGCTGCGCGCACACGCGGCGACGGCAAGTTGCTGACTGGCGGACAACGTTTGGAAGGCGATTTGGCTTCCGGCTTCTTCGTGGCACCGACCGTCTTCGGCAGCGTCGACAATTCATCGCCAATCGCGCAGGACGAGGTTTTCGGACCAGTGCTCAGCCTCGTGTCGTTCTCCGACGAGGACGAAGCCATCCGGTTGGCCAACGACTCGCTATACGGCCTCGGCGGCCTCGTCTTCACTCGCGACATCGGCCGCGCCCACCGCGTCGCTCACGCGTTGAAAGTCGGCTCAGTGGGTATTAACGCCTTCGCACCGATGCCGCCCAGCGTGCCCTTCGGTGGCGTCAAACACAGCGGCTACGGACGCGAGGGTGGCCTTGTCGGCGTCAAAGAGTTCTTGCAGGACAAGAACATCTACGTCGACATCGGATCGCGCAAGTAGAGAGCGTGGACCGGATGAAACCAGTCCTGTTCTGCACCGATCATTTCATTGACGAGTACCGACAGCGCCTGACCGCGGCCGCTCCCAACATCGACGTCGTCGCGCTGGGCGCAGCGGATGAAATCTCGCCCGACGACCTAGCACGCGTGACCATCGCCTTCATGTCCAAGGACACATGGCCCAAGCGCGCTCAGCCATTTCTGGCCGTCGTTGAGAGTGCCTCACATCTCGATTGGTTCCACATCTTTTCGGCAGGGGCAGAAGGGCCAGTCTTCGACAGATTGCGCGAGCGTGGCGTGCGCGTCACGCGGTCCGCTGGGGCATCCGCGCACGCGATCGCTGAAAGTGTTTTCATGTTCCTCTATGGCTTGTCGCGCGATGTTCGCGGCATCGCCAGCGCGCAGACCGAGCACCGCTTTGAGTGGCACGAGTGGTCCGAGCTCGAGGGCCGAACTATCGCCGTTCTTGGTTACGGTCCAATCGGGCAACGCATCACCCAGCTGGCCTTGGCTTACGGCATGCGTCCCACAATCGTTCGCCAAAACGTTCGCGGCGACGAGCCGTGCCCGACGCGGACTCTGGCCGAACTCGAAGACATCGCAGCGCAGCACGACGTGATGGTGGTGGCGTTACCGATCACCGACGAAACACAAGGCGTCATCTCGCGTCGTGTGATCGATCGCATGCCAGCGCATGCCCTCTTCGTCAACGTGGCACGCGGTGCGCTTGTCGATCAAGCTGCACTTACCGAGGCTTTGGCAACAGGGCGAATCGCAGGAGCGGGACTCGACGTGTTCGCGACCGAGCCGCTGCCGACGACCGATCCATTGTGGGACCTGCCGAACGTGCTGATCACACCGCACAACGCGGGCTCGAACCGCGGCGGACCAAAGGCGGTCGTCGAGATCTTCTTCGCCAACCTCGCGCTGTATCTGGCTGACAAGCCAATGCGCCACGAGTTGCCGCGCTAGAGCGTCAGGTCGTTGAGCGCAATTCCGTAGAGCGCGGCCGCGTTGCCATAGAAGAGTGCCGACTTATCGGCCGCGCTGAGATCGCCGAAGATCGTGTGGTACGCACCAACAACATCGGCGTAGTTGCCGAAGAGTCTGTCAACCGGCCAGTTGGTTCCGAGCGTCACCCGATCTGGACCGAAGACGCTGTAGCACGCCTCGGCCCACGGGCGAATGGAATCGATCGTCCAGTGCGGGTCGGAGCCGCCGCAGAGCGCGGAGATCTTGCACACAAAGTTTGGACGCTCGGCAACCATCGTCGCCGCCGCAGTCCAAGCCTTCAGCGACTCGGGAGTGCGTTGCAAGGGCAGCGAGGCGTGACTGAGCACGAAGGTCACCTTCGGCCAGCGGTCAGCGAACGCCGCCAACATGTTGAAGTTCTCGGGTGCTGTGCGCAGTTCGACGGAGAAGCCGAGCCCTTCCGCGGCGTCGAGAGTCGCCGCGCATGCGTCAACATCCAAACCCTTCGGTCCATTCATGTCGCGCACCGAGCGACAGTGTTCGCTCGCCGCGCGATGGCGACGCAAAAGGTCGGGGCCGTCGGTTGACGCGAGGTCGCACGAACCGATCATTCCCAGCGGCCACCCATCGGTGCGCGCCATCGCCGCGACCCATTGCGTTTCCAGCGCAGGGTCGGCCATGCCGGACGCGGCGTGGGCGTGGATCATTCCCGCCACCCCGACACCCGCCACTTCCGCACGGAACTCGGCACTGATGAAACGACGCGCATCGTGCATCGCCGCTAGCCGCTTGCTCGCTGACTCTTCCGTCCAGCTGTGCAGCGAGCTCTTGAAACCCTTCTCGAGCCACGGCCAGCGCATGCCAGCAACATCGTGATCCCAGAAGTGAACGTGTGTATCGAGAATTGGTGTCAGCAAGTGCAACCGTTATCAGAGTGGTAGTTATACGACAGTGATGGTGACGTACTCGCCTTGCGAGACGTGCGAGACCTCGCCCTTGCTTTCGTCGTCGCCACCGTTGCAGTAGATGACGTACGTACCAGGCGTGAGATCAACGGTGAGCACTCGGGTAGTGCCGAGGCCGGGCATCAACAGGCCTGTCTTGGCGATGAGGTCGGCGCCGAGCGCCTCGATGTCGATGGCACCGTTA
>Ga0335397_10004234_pt1 | contig 19016 bp, 14 predicted proteins | sample MAT04_FD_205740 | JGI IMG/M metagenome (GOLD analysis project Ga0335397, IMG submission 205740) | Freshwater microbial communities from Lake Fryxell liftoff mats and glacier meltwater in Antarctica - MAT-04 (spades assembly) (version 2) ... | reverse complement strand
TTACAGGATTCTACAGGTCAGCTAAAGCCAGGTATTATCAGTAATGGAGCCGGTGGGGACATCATCCTGGATAATCGTTTCCCCATCAAAATGGGTGCATCAGGCAGCGTCTTTTACGATTTCAGTTCCCGGAAAGCGGGAGCTGCCTTAAGTTAAGCGCCGGCCTGGACTGTACAAAAAGATGCTAAAAACCAAGTCATCAAGTGCATGTTGCTGGATCGCTCAGGTGTATTATGGGTTGGTATGCTGGGGCATGGCTTATATAAATACCGCATAGGCAGCGACCGGTTCAAAATCTTTCTACCTAAACTGAGTGTACAGCGAATAGCTATTTTGGATAATGATGTTATTTATGTGCATGGGTGGAATGCTGTGTCATCTGTAACATCTGAAGGATTTGAATGCGTGGATCCGTTAAAATCTGTTGTTAAGGGGGCCCCTTATACCAATCTGCTGCAGGCGAAAGATGGGAGCTACTGGGCTTACCGCCTGGTTGAGAAACTACTGATCCGGTATACAGCAGATTTAAAACAGGTGGCCAGTTATCCGGCACCGGTAAATCCAACGCCCACTGAACAGCTCCAGCCAATGATAGAGGACAGCAGGCATCGTATATGGGTGTGTGGCGCTAATGGAACATTGGCCAGGGTTGATCCCGTTACAGGTAAGTTATCCAGGTTTGTGATAAATGTTGAGCAGAATATTGGTACGTCAGCCCTTGCTCAAACAACTGCATTTTACGAAGACCGGGCAGGTGCTTTTTGGATGGGTACGGAACATGGTTTCGCAAAACTGATGTTCACTAATGATACAGCACCTCCTGGAGTACAGTGGTTTAAAAATATTCCGGGAAATATTAATTCACTAAGCTATAATTATGTTTCCTGGTTTATGGATGATCGGGTTAATCCCGATTATTTGTGGATAAGCACCAAAGGGGGCGGCCTGAACCGCATGCAAAAATCCACTGGCAAATTTATTCATTATACCACAAAGCATGGATTGCCAAATAACGTAGTGTATGGAACGCTTACAGATACTGCGGGTAACATATGGGGCAGCACCAACCGGGGATTATTTTGCATGCTGTCCGGCAGCAGCAAAAACTCAGCGAAATACGCTTTCAGGGTGTTCAGTACCAGTGATGGGTTGCAGGCAGACGAATTTAATACCAATGCATTTGGCAAATTAGCCAACGGCGATCTTGTATTCGGCGGCGTGAACGGAATCAATATTTTCAACCCATAGAAAATTTTGGCAGCCAGTTTCACGCCCAACGTATTTATCACAGGCATTCAGATTGGAAATAAAATGCTGACACCTGGCGATAAAACCGGGGTGCTGAAGAAAACCATCGAACAAACGCATTCCATCACACTTGATTATTTACAGGATGTAGTGACGCTGGAATTTTCGTCTCTTGATTTTACGGCACCACAGCAGAACAAATATCGCTACCAGTTAGCAGGCATTGACAAAGAATGGGTGGAGAGTGGCACCCGGCGTACAGCAACTTATCTCCACCTCCCGGCCGGTAATTATATTTTTAAGGTGCAGGGTAGCAATAGCCAGGGTATTTGGAGCGATAATATAGCCGAATTGAAAATAAGGGTATTACCTCCCTGGTGGCGAAGCTGGCGGGCATATACAATATATGCTTTGCTGATAGCATTGGCTATCAGGGCGTACCTTAAGTTCAAAGTAAACAAGGCAAAACTGCAATCGCAGTTAACCTATGAGCAGTTGGAATCCAAAAGAGCCAAAGAGCTGGATACCATCAAAACTCAACTATATACCAATATTACCCACGAATTTCGTACACCACTTACTGTTATATTGGGAATGGCGCAGCAGGTAATAGAAAAACCCGCAGAGCAGTTTGAAACCCGTATGGATATGATTGTTCGCAACGGTCGCAGCCTGCTGAACCTGGTGAATGAAATGCTGGAGCTTTCCAAACTGGAAACCGGTAAAATGCAATTACAATTGTCGAATGGAAATGTGATTCACTATCTGCGTTATGTAGTGGAATCCTTTCATTCGTTGGCCGAGAGTCAACAAAAGCAATTGCATTTTTTAACAGACATTGATATGTTGTATCTGGAATATGACCGGGAAAAATTAAAACAGATCGTTTCCAACCTGCTGTCCAACGCCATTAAGTTCACACCGGAAAAAGGAAATATTTATATCAGTGTAATGGAAAATGGGTCATCCAATAATATAGACAACTCCACATTGATCATTAAAGTAAAAGATACCGGCATGGGTATACCCGAAGATCAGTTGCTACATGTGTTCGATCGTTTTTACCAGTTGGATAATAGTAATACCCGTAATGTGGAAGGTACGGGTATTGGCCTGGCATTGACAAAAGAGCTGGTTAAGTTAATGGATGGAGAGATTATAGTTAAAAGCCCGCCGGCGGGGGCTTTTAAAGGTAGTGAGTTTGTGGTGTCGCTTCCGTTGAAGAAAGTACCTGCTGTTGAAGAAAGCCTGGGGAATGATTTTAAAAAGCAACCAGCTTCTCAGGCGACAGTGCAACTGGATTTCACCGCATCTGTAGCGCCTGATGAAGAAAAGAATGTACACGTTCCTTTAATATTGCTGTTTGAAGATAACGCGGATGTAGTGGCGTATACCGCATCCTGCCTGCCTGATTACAGGCTGGCCGTAGGCAAAGATGGCAGGGAAGGTTTTGATATAGCAATTGAGATGATTCCCGACCTTATCATTACCGATGTAATGATGCCATTTATGGATGGTTTTGAATTTGCCAATAAATTACGCTGTAACGGGAATACCAGCCATATCCCTGTTATTATGCTAACCGCAAAAGCTGACATTAGCAGTAAGATTGAAGGCTTGCAGCAAGGCGCCGATGCATACCTGGAAAAGCCATTCAATAAAGATGAGTTGCTGGTAAGGATAAAGAAGTTACTGGAGATGCGTAAAAACCTGCAACAGTATTATCTTAGGAAGGCGGGTATAACAGGTGATACATCGACGAATAATCTTGTGCTGCCTAACCGAAAAAACGGCGACAGCATAGAAGATAGTTTTGTAAAAAAAGTAAGGGAGGCCGTAGAGCAGAATTTAACGGATGCAGATTTTACGATAGAGCAATTGTGTAAGCTTGTTTTTATGAGCCATTCGCAACTGCACCGTAAATTGGAGGCGTTGACAGGATATTCCCCCAATAAATTTATCAGGATGATACGGCTTGAAAAGGCGAAAGATTTGTTGCAGGATCCAGCTAATAGCATTGCTTCGGTTGCTATAGAATGTGGTTATGACGATCCGGGATATTTTGCAAGGGTATTTAAACAGGAGTATAATGTAACGCCGCAGAAATGGAGAAATGCATAAAACCATCGTATTGACAAATCGCTTTGTCTAAGAGTCACTACCGTAATATAAATGTAAATCTCACAATCATCAATTCGATTGTTTACGACATGGGTTGTAAATATCTGCTACACTTTACCCGGTTATTTTATTTATACAAAAACTTCTGTAACACCGAATGAGCACAAATCGCCAAACTGAGTTAAAATTACATGCGTAAGAAACCATAAATTCTCCTGAAGAAACGATTATGATTTGGAAGCTATAATTGCACTAACAATTGGATTTCTTGAAGATGGATTTTGAGAACCCTTACAAGATTCGAACTTGATAAATTATTCTCCCTCGTCTTATTATGAATTATTGAGTAAAGAAAGCTAAAATGCTTGAACTAAAAAACCCGCTCTGAGAGCGGGTTTTAGCATTTTTAAAAAAAAGTCGGGATGGCAGGATTCGAACCTGCGACCTCCTGGTCCCAAACCAGGCGCGATACCGGGCTACGCTACATCCCGAACTAAAAAACTATTTACCATTTGACATCACTTCAAATAAAGTGAATCATTGGGAACAATGGCTAAAACTAATTAAGAACTTTGCGGAGAGAGTGGGATTCGAACCCACGGTACAGTGTTACCCGTACGACGATTTAGCAAACCGTTCCTTTCGGCCACTCAGGCATCTCTCCTACCTGCCCTAACTTTATTAAGGGGTTGCAAAAATACAATTCAACAACCGAATACCCAAAATAAATTGAAAAATATGTAGAAATAAATAACAGATCCTTACAGCGACTGCACTTCAAAGGATTATAATAATAATACGGAACTCCGCAAGCTGAAAAAAGTGCAACAATAAGTTCTTTAACCGGCATTTATACATCCATATTTTAAAACAAAATAAAAAATCCAAACTCAATAAAGAATCTGGATCGACAAAATACTGTTATCAAACATTAATTACATCGCAGCCAACTGAACTTTCTGCTGCAATTCCAATACGCTTTCCTTAAATAAATTGTCGGTATCCATCAGGTCCTTCACCGTTTGGCAACTATGAATTACAGTAGTATGATCTCTTCCACCAAAATGCTCCCCAATTGTTTTCAATGAATTTTTTGTAAAAGCCTTTGATAAAAACATAGTGATCTGGCGGGCCTGCACTATCTCACGCTTCCTCGTTTTTTGAAGTAATTTATCATAAGGCACATCAAAATACTCACATACCATTTTTTGAATAGCATCGATTGTTATCTCCTTACTGGAAGATTTTACAAAATTTCTAAGTACTTTTTTAGCCAATTCAAGATCAATTTCTCTCTTATTTAGCGAAGATTGTGCCAATAATGATATTAAAGCTCCTTCCAGTTCACGAACATTGCTGTTAATGTTATAGGCAATATACTTAACCACTTCTCTAGGCATTTCCAGTCCATCATTCTTCATTTTCTTCTCTAAAATCTCAATCTTTGTTTCATAGTCCGGTACCTGCAGGTCAGCACTCAACCCCCAGCGAAAACGGCTCAACAAACGCTCCTGTACCCCTTCCAGGTCTTTGGGAGGCTTATCACTGGTTAGTATCAACTGCTTACCGCTTTGGTGGAGATGATTGAATATAGAAAAGAAAGCATCCTGCGATTTTTCCGCCCGGTTAAAAAACTGCACGTCATCAATTATCAACACATCTATCAACTGATAAAAATGAATAAAATCATTGATGGCCCCATTACGGCCGTGATCAATAAACTGGTTAATAAATTTCTCCGAACTCACATACAACACCACCTTATTATTATGGAATCTTTTTACTTCATTACCAATTGCCTGGGCAAGATGCGTTTTACCCAAACCAACCCCACCATAAATAACCAATGGATTAAAAGAAGTAGTACCAGGTTTTTCTGCAACAGTTTTGCCGGCTCTGCGGGCTACCCTGTTACAATCGCCTTCAATAAAACTGTCAAATGTATATGCATGATTCAATTGAGGATCTATCTGCATCTTTTTAAGCCCCGGAATAACAAAAGGATTTTTGACAGGGTTGTTTATAACCAACGGAAAATCCATTTCATTATTAGAATATGATTTAAATCCATGTCCCGGTACATCCATTGTAAGCGGCTTGTTTTTACTATTGCCGCTATCTACCATTATGCGGTATTCCAAACGGGCATCTTTACCTAATTCCCTTTTGAGTGTTTTTGCCAGCAGGCTGATATAATGTTCTTCGAGGTATTCAAAAAAGAACTGACTTGGAACCTGTATTGTCAATACTTTTTCCTTTAATGCAACTGGTTTGATCGGTTCAAACCACGTTTTATAATGCTGCCATTCAACGATGTCTTTGATTATTTCTAAACAATTAGCCCATACTTTATCAAAAACTTTATCCATTATTCCTTTAGCAATTTATATATTGAGTTAATATTATTCCTTGAATTTTAGCAAAATAATCATCCAGGGTTCAACCGGATTATTTTTGAGAAAGACAGCGAATATCAAAAGAATTTGTTGAAAAAAAAATTTTTTATTCCCTTGTTTTTTTACGTGTAACCACAGTATGCAATTTCATAATTCGTTTATTTTTAATTTTCATTTCAGTCAAAATCGACGCATCCCGATACAATGCAAGCCCAGCCTCAATAGTTCTGCCTAAAACGAAATGACAACCATTTTTTTTAAGTTACCAGGCATTTTTTAGATAAAAATTTATGCATGTTAATAAATAAATTATTTTTATCCATACGAGGTCATATTGCACAATAAATGCCCCGGCTTTTTAGTACACATTTGCAGTTATTATTTTCCTGCCTCCATTAAACTTCTCAAAAATCAAATTATAGTCATTTTGCATCATCATAATTACAAAGAACCGTCTAAGGAATAATGCCCATTCTTAAGCTTGTTTGAAAGATTAACCGGGACATTTCTTATAAAGCAACATAGTACACTACTCAACTGGCAACAAAAAACGTTGGGCCTTTATCTATGAATATATTTATACTAATCTTCTTTTTATTAACAATGTTCATAAAAGGTTTCAATAACCATTCCATACTACTATCTGTAAAAAGCTTTACCCTGCAAAAACAACGGCGGTATATAGCAAAGAAGTGGTAGTAAATAGTTTTGTAATAGGAAAGGAAATAAATTATTGCAGCAGATAACAAAATAATGTAGACTAAAAACATGAATATATTTGTGGTTTGCTTGCAGGAAGGTAGCTATTTTTTTAAAACCAAACTGAAAAGAACAGGTAAATATTTTTATTCGCAAATAAGTTTACTTTTGTTGCATAAAATTTATAAAATGAGTTACGAATTAACAGGGAAACTGGTTGCCAAATTTGATACTATGCAAAAGTCTGCAACCTTTAAAACACGAGAGTTTGCTGTAGAAAAAACAGATGATATCGGTGGAAGAACAGTTATCAACTATGTGAAATTTCAGGCAGTGCAGGATAAAACAACCATCATAGATAAAGTAAATATTGGTGACGACATAAAGGTGTATTTTAATATAAAAGGAAGTAAATGGGAGAAGGAGGGCAAAGTAAATTATTTTACAAACCTGGATGCCTGGAGAATAGAACAGGTACTGCAACCCACAGTTGATAAATCCGGTACTGATACGGAATACATGGAACCCCTGGATACGTTCTCCGCTACTTCACCGGATGCCATTGATGATTTACCGTTTTAATGAAAGTTAAAGGAACCTCAACGTTTTTTAGATAAGAAAAGTATTAAATTTTAAAGGGGACTTTGAAGATACCAACTCTTCAAAGTCCCCTTTAACTAATCCAGGATGCAACAAATTATTTCTTTAAAACTTTTGCCCCACCAGTTGGCTGATGAAGCCATTGTAAAGAATGCTATTGCCAAAGCCATTGGCAAAAAAGAAAACAGTATATACGGTTTCCATATTCATAAAAAATCATTGGATGCAAGAGGAAGAACTATATGGATGAATGTGGTGGTGAATGCTTTTATTGACGAGCCATTTCAAAAAAGAACTTTCCAGGCATTCAACTTTAGAAATGTAACCAACAGTTCAAAAAGGGTTATCATCATTGGCGCAGGACCAGCCGGATTATTTGCAGCCTTGCAATTGCTTGAACTGGGCGTTAAGCCTGTTATTTTGGAAAGAGGAAAAGATGTACGATCCAGGAGAAGAGACCTGGCCATACTGAATAAAGAAGGTGAAATTAACCCGGAAAGTAATTATTGCTTTGGCGAGGGTGGTGCAGGTACATACAGTGATGGCAAATTGTACACCCGAAGCAATAAACGGGGAAATATTGACAGGATACTAAACCTGTTTGTACATTTTGGTGCGGAAGAAAAAATATTGTACGAGGCGCATCCGCATATTGGCACCAACAAATTACCTCAAATTATCACGGCCATGAGGGAACAGTTAACTTCAAGTGGCGCCGAATTTATTTTTGAAAAAAAAGTTACCGACTTCCAAATTACTGACAATGAAATTATTGCTGTTTCCACTTTGGATGGTGATGTATTTAAAGGGGATGCGGTAATATTAGCCACGGGGCATTCTGCAAGAGATATTTTTGAGATGTTGTATAGAAAAAAAATATTGATCGAAGCTAAACCTTTTGCTTTGGGTGTAAGGGTAGAACATCCCCAAAACCTGATTGACCAATTGCAGTACCATTGCCCAACAAGGGGAGAATTTTTACCACCTGCATCTTATAATTTGGTACAACAGGTAAATGGCAGAGGTGTGTTTTCATTTTGTATGTGCCCAGGCGGCATCATTGCCCCGGCAGCAACATCACCGGGCGAACTGGTTGTAAATGGCTGGAGCCCCTCTAAAAGAAATAATCCTTTTGCAAACAGTGGCATGGTAGTGCAGGTAGAATTAGCCGATGCGGAAAGAGAAATAAAAAAATATAAACACACTTACACTACTGAAATGGGCGGGCCATTACAATTTATGAAGTTTCAGCAAATGGTGGAACAGCGTTGCTTTGATGCCGGTGGTGGATCTTTCAAAGCTCCTGCACAGCGCATGGTTGATTTTTCGAATGGAAGGGTATCTGTAAGTTTACCAGATTGTTCTTACCAGCCTGGATTAAGTTCAGTGCAATTGAGTGAGGTACTTCCGCATTTTATTTATCAATCACTTGCAAAAGGATTTGTAGAATTTGGAAAAAAGATGAAGGGGTATTTTAGTAATGAAGCGATTGTAGTGGCCACGGAAAGCCGCACTTCTTCGCCTGTACGTATACCTAGGGATGATAAAACTTTAACGCATCTCCAAATTAAAAATCTGTACCCTTGCGGTGAAGGTGCAGGTTATGCAGGCGGCATTGTAAGCGCAGCGATGGATGGCGAAAGAATTGCAAAGCAAATCGCTTCCATCTTAATTTAAAAATAACTCAATGACTCAATTTGACAATGGAAAAGTCAGTTGGCGTTTTTTAAAAAAAGAGCTGCCACTTTGTAAGGATTTTCAAATAAAGCATACTAATGATAAAATAGTCAATGAAAAAAATAACATTCGTTTTCAGTTAGCGCTCATTTAAATGATTGACTTTTGAATTGGAAATATTTCCAAATGGAGCCATTTTTACATTGAGCCATTTTCTTATTGAGTAATTTTCCTTAATCTTACATCTCAAATTATTAACCGATGAATATTTTAGAACTGCACAACCTTAAAAAATATTTCGCCACACAAAAAGCGGTAGACGATATCAGCTTTAATATTGAGCAGGGAAGTATATTTGGATTACTTGGACCTAATGGGGCAGGCAAAACAACCTTACTTCGAATGATCACCGGAATATTTTACCCGGATAGTGGCCACATTATTTTTAATGGTAAAAAATATGACCCCGTAAATGATGTTAGTTACATAGGCTACATGCCGGAAGAACGAGGGTTGTACAAAAAAATGAAAATTGGTGAACAGGCACTTTACCTGGCCCAGTTGAAGGGATTGAGTAAGTCGGATGCCACACAGAAAATAAAAGAGTGGTTTATAAAATTCGAAATGCAAAGCTGGTGGAATAAAAAAGTAGAAGACCTTAGTAAAGGCATGAGTCAGAAATTACAATTTGTTACCACTGTATTGCACGAGCCTAAATTAATTATACTGGATGAGCCATTTAGTGGATTAGACCCGGTAAACGCCAATTTAATAAAGGACGAAATATTTAACCTGGCAAAAAAGGGTAGCACCGTTATTTTTAGCACTCACCGAATGGAACAGGTGGAAGAAATATGCGATCATATTGTATTGGTAAATAAAGGAGAAAAAATTTTAGATGGTACCGTAAGCGATATCAAAAACAGGTTCAAGGAAAATTTGTATCAAATAGGTGTTGCAACAAGGCCGGAGAATTTAATGACTTATATTTTTGAAGTGATCAGGCACCAGCCAAACCAGCTATTAATAAAGCTCCAGCACGATAGCACTCCCAATGATGTATTGAAATATTTTATCAGCCAGGATCTTGCTATTCATTCATTCAATGAAGTGCTGCCGTCGTTGAATGATATCTTCATTAAACTGGTGGAAGGTACACCCGGGGCAAGGCAATTTCAGAAAGTGAATTAGAAGTATATAAGGCAAAAAGAGTATAAAAAGTACTTAGTTTTTTGGCTCGAATAAATGTTTGCAACTATTCACTTCTGCCCAAATTAACATAGGATCAAAATAATCATATCATCATTGTAACCGTTCAATAAAATTTGTATGAATAAAATCTGGCTCATTTTCAAGAGAGAATATATTACAAGGGTTCGGAATAAAACATTTTTGCTTTCTACCTTTTTACTGCCCATTGCAATGATTCTGTTCATTTTTGGCAGTGCCTATTTCGCCATGTCATCAAAAGACAGCCTTAAAAAAATTGCGGTTGTAAATGACCCGGGTATATTTAAATCAAATTTAAAAAGCGATTCAGCCCGGATGCTGTTTGAATTTACCAGCAATGTGGACAGCAGCAATTTCGAGGGCAAGGGCTATGATGCAGTGTTAAATCTCAATAATGATTCTGTTTCTAAAAAATTTACGATCCATTCTAAAAAACAATTGGGCATGGATGGCAAACAAATTATAGAAAACAGGCTGGACAGGGCTTACGAGAAAAATCAATTACAAAAAAAGGGCATCCAGAAAGAAATATTGGATAGCATTAATAAAGAATCGATGGGTGCCTATAGGATTGAAAACAGGCTTACCACAGAAAAAGGAAAATCTGAAGAAGTAAATGCCGCCGTAAATTATGGTGTAGGATTTGGCAGCGGCATCCTGATATATATTACGATGTTTATTTTTGGTGCGATGGTAATGAGGGGGGTAATGGAAGAAAAAACAAACCGCATCGCAGAAGTAATGGTGAGCAGTGTAAAACCTTTTCAATTGATGATGGGAAAGATTATAGGCATTGCTGCGGTGGGGCTTACTCAGTTACTGTTATGGGTAATTTTAATTGTGATATTATCATCTGCTGCAGCCGCATTTCTACCCACAGAGATGATTCAACAGGCAGGGGAAGCTAATAAATCAATGCCCGGTAGCATGGGTGGTAACAGCGCCATGGCAATGAAAATAATGGACCTGCAGAAAGACATCAGCAGTATCAACTGGCCACTCATAATCAGTTGCTTTATTTTCTATTTTTTAGGTGGCTATCTTTTTTATGCTGCTTTATTTGCTGCAATCGGCAGCGTAATCAATGAAGATCCCCAGGAAGCACAATCGCTAATGCTGCCCATTACAATGCCCATCATTTTCGCCTTTATTATTTTATCCAGTAACTTAAATACACCCGACAGTAAAATAATGGTGTGGGCAAGTATGATTCCTTTTACTTCTCCTATTGTGATGATGGGCAGAATACCAAGCGGGGTACCGGGCTGGCAACTGGCTATATCCATGGCCTTATTAATTGCCGGCTTTATTTTCACCACTTGGCTGGCCGGTAAAATATACCGCACCGGTATATTAATGTATGGAAAAAAAGCCTCCTGGAAAGAAATGTTTAAATGGGCCTTTCGTAAATCATGATGATGAATTTGCAGGAATTGCAGTGTCAAAAATACTTTTTCGAATTTCGTACCGGGCGTATTGGAACAGCAAGCTAAACACACAGATAAATGCAGCCAACAGGCAACCGGCAACAAAGCCTATTACACTGTATACAATAAACGATGGTTTATTAACCGTAAATGGAGCGGTTGGCTTATCCAATACAGAAATAATGGGCGTTAATTTTTGAAGCCGCCATAGGGCTTCCTCCTGGTTGTTTTGTGATATATCCCTTTGCCTCAGGTAACGCTGCTTATCGGAATTAACCCTTTCCTTTGGTATTTCATACTCCAGTTTATCCGGGGCAAAAAGTGTGGTGTTTTGAATACGAATTGCACGCCGGTCAATATTGTTAATAATCCTATCAAGAGAGTCAATTTTTTTAACCGTAAAACTATAATCAGCAGTTGCCTTTTTTATTTTAAGGTCAATATAAAACTGCGATACCCTATCAATCAACACAAAGGAAATGGGAGAAATTAATTTGCTATCCGGGTGACTATAATATAATTCAAGCACCCCGTTCTTACTCATTTTAGCAACAATACCCGACTTTAAAAACTCGCCACCGGTAACTGCCAGCGTAACACTGTCCACTGGAATCGATACAACCTTATCTAAAAAAGATTTATGGCTGTTATAATCCTCTATCAACAATTGGGTAATGGTTTTATTACCAAAGGCGGCAAGCCTTGTGGAGGCCACTGCTTCTCTAACGTACCTGCTGTAGGTTAATTCAATAATATTAATGGCCGCATCGCTACTGAAACTTTTAGGTAAATCCCCCAACCCGAGGATGCCACTTAAAGCATTTGAAGACAAAGAATTTTCGGCTACATTCGATAATGGGAAAATCGTAGCTTTTGCTGTATAAACCGGCCTTTTACTTTTGGCATAAAATAGCATTAGTAATGCGGCTATGATGGCTGCACACAATATCAATATCCGGTATTTAACCAGCCTGCTGATTATTGCCCTTATCAATTCAGATGTGCTCAATGTATACGATTGTTAAAGTTTTAAAAGTAAGTAAGTAATTACTAAAGGAATTGCCGTAGTAAGTCCCTGTGTAATGGCACTGCCAACAACGGTTCCTTCAGGCCTTTCGGGAATCGTAATGGTGCTGCCTTCTTCGATAGTTGGGTAAAAATGTGCAAAGAAAAAGTTTTTGGTCCGCTTGCTCCTGCCGTTTGCGTATGTTACAAATATCCTTTTACGCCATGGTCTAATTCCAAATCCACCTGCCTTATCAATGTAGTAAGAAAGATTGGTATGGTCCTTATCAAATGTAATTTTGATGGGAGATTGTACCCTTCCTTTTACTGTTACAAATGGATTCACTTCGGGAATATAAATAACATCCTTATCCTGCAAAATAATATCATGTTTGGAATCTTTAAATTTCATTGCCTTGTACAAATCAATGCTAACCGGTTCGTCCAAACCATTCACGTTGCCGTCAATAAGCTTTCCTGCAGAGTCTTTCCTGGCGGTAGTAACAATTTTCGCTTTTGCCAATTCAGTTTTATTCCGGTATAAAATGGCACCACCCAGGTTGGCGTTTTCCACCACACCTCCTGCTCTTTCTATGTAAGATGATAGCCGCTCATATTTATTTAAGCGGGGGTATAATCCTGCATACTTTACCAACCCAAGTATCTGCACATTTTGTTGTAACTGAAAAGTGGGATTTTTTCTTACGAAAACCTGGTCGTATGGCTTTAGTAAGATGGCTGCTGCTGTAGTATCTAATTCAAGATTATTTTGAATAGCATAAGACTTTACAATGGTACGGGTAGGTTTTAAACCCTGCTGTGCAGAATCGATATCAACAATGCTCGAAATTTCAAGGCGCCCATATTCAGCAGATGGTTTTAAACCACCGGATAAATAGATGAGGTCCTGCAATGTCATACCGCCGTACTTCTTTACATCCCCTTCTTTTCTAACCTCTCCGTAAATTGATACCATTTGCTGCTCGCCGAATTCGCTGCTAAAGAATAACTGTATTACATCATTTGACTGAAGGAGTACATTATTAATATTACCAGCCTGGTCTTTTTCAATGTCGCTCAGGTTCACTTCCAACTTGTCTGATTTTATATTGGTAGAATCACCTGCTCCCCTGAAAATATAGGCCCTTGGCAGGTAGGTGTTTTTGGTAATGCCGCCTGCCCGGTTGATTACATCAAATAGCCGGTCATTTTTTCTCAGCTCATAAATGCCGGGGTATGCAACTGCTCCTCTTAATTCAAGTTTGTTTACAATACCCGGTTTTATCAGATCAGCTTTTACGATATCACCGTCGTTTAATAAAAAATCCTGCCCGGGTAGTTTTAAGATAACCGTGGCATTCACATCCCTGATTTTTTGTGTCTCGTTCTCGGTTCGTATCACTTTTATACCTGAGGTTAATGCATCCGCTTTAAATCCACCAGAATATTCAATCAGCGCTTTTACCCCTTCCTCCTTTTTTAACTGGTAATACATCGGCCTTTTAAACTGACCAGTAGCCAACACTTTCTTTTCAACAAAGGTTACCAGTACAAAGTCGTTGTTCTGCATATATATTTTCTTTCCCAAATCACCTGAAACCAAATATTTATATACGTCCAACACCTCTATTACTTTTCCGGCCCGCTTTACCTGTATTTCCCGCAGATTACCGTATTCCGATATTCCACCAGCTAATCCAATTACATTAAAAGCATTTGAAAAGGCAGATACCGTAACAGGGCCCGGGTTATTTACCTCTCCCCCCACATTTACATTGATGGTTCTCGGCTGACCCAGTGTTACCTGTATGTTGGTACCTTCCGGCACTTTGCTTCTAAACCTTGAATAAATTAAGGAACGGGCAACTTCAAATGTAAGGCCCTGTACCGTTATCTTTCCCAGGCTGGCAGGAAAAATTGCACCATCCCGGGCTACAATATAATCTTCCTGGTATTCTCCCCCTCCCCATAACGAAACCACAATGTGGTCACCCACGCCAATGGGGTAGTCTAACGGCGGCGTGGAAAGTTCAGAAACATCATTCATCGCAACATTTTGGAAAATATTGGCGCCATAGGTTTGGTCCGGGCTAAAAGCGCTTTGTTTAATATTATCTAACTGGGTGCTATCCCGGTCCAAAGATTTGTTTTGAAGCCGTCTTGCTATTTCAGGATTCTCTTTATTCTTATCGTTTCCGGTTGTTTTCTTTTGATTGTTGTCCTTAAAATAACTCTCAAACCCCGATTTGGTCATTTGGGTAGGATCAATTGCACCTGGCAACAGTTCATTTATTTGCTCCTGGGTAGGTACAGGTTGCTGGCAAAAAGAAAACAAAGGAAGGCATGTTACAAAAAATAGCAGCAGCACACAATTCTTACAAAGAAAAAGGAAAATACGTTGCATTTAATATTGGTTGTTTAACAAATAGTTGAATTGACCAAATATAATTATAATTTATTTTAAAGGTTCCAGTAATGCCGATTGAAAACCAAGCCATAACTCTTTTACAATTGTTGCAGCAGGTTGAATGGCATTTATCAAGGAAGCAACCTGTCCTATTTCCAGCTCGCCTTTTTCCAAATCACCTTCAAACATCCCTTTTTTAGCACGGCCCCTGCCCAACAAACTTTTTAATGCTTCGGGTGTGGCACCATTCAGTTCCGCATTTTGCACCTCATCAAAAAATTTATTTTTTAACAACCGCACAGGGGTAAGTTGTTTTAGAGAAAGCATGGTATCTCCCTCTTTTGCATTAATAACGGCCACTTTAAAATCCGGGTGAGAAGATGCCTCTTCGCTGGCAACAAACCGGCTACCGATCTGTACCCCTTCGGCACCCAATACCATTGCGCTTAACATTTGCCTTCCTGTAGCAACACCACCTGCTGCAATTACAGGTATAGTAACTGCATTACAAACAGCGGGCACTAATACAAAAGTGGTTGTTTCCTCTCTTCCGTTGTGCCCGCCAGCTTCAAACCCCTCAGCTACTACTGCATCACAGCCAGCTTCCTGTGCCTTTAATGCAAACCTGCTGCTACTTACCACATGCACCACTTTTATGCCATGCTGCTTCAATATCGGCGTAAATGCTTTTGGATTGCCTGCAGATGTAAAAACTATGGGTACTTTTTCTTCAATAATGATCCGGATATGCTGATCTGTATCGGGATACAACAGGGGAACATTAACGCCAAATGGGCTGTTGGTAGCTGCTTTACATTTTATAATATGCTCTCTTAATACTTCGGGGTACATGCTTCCACTCCCAATGAGCCCCAATCCGCCTGCATTGCTAACCGCACTTGCCAACCGCCAACCGCTGGCCCAGATCATACCTGCCTGTATGATGGGATAGTCAATATTAAAAAGCCGGGTGATTCTGTTGGTGAATGGCTGCATTCGTTAATAGCGGGAAAAATGAGAAATGAATGATGAGTGATGAATGATGAGTAATGAGTAATGAATAGTGAAATATAAATTATCAGTTATAAATGATGGGGCTCGGTCAAAAAATTTCTAGTTACTTAGCCTACATCAATTGAAATATTTTTTGTAAAGCTTTAATACAAATGCCATCTTTAAATTTCCACTATAGTATTTCCATATTATTTAAAACGTTCGTAACAATTGTAGTTCCTTAAGAATTTATTATTTAAAAATAATGATTCATCACTCATTCCCCACTCTTCACTCTTCACTCATCACTCATCACTCATCACTCATTACTCATCACTCATCACTCATTCCTTATCATCCCAAATCGATATCCGTGTTATCTCCAATATTGAGCGACCTTGTTTCGCCTTTGATAACAGTATCGCTGCCAATCAGTGAGTCATCCAATACTACATCGTATAATTTAGAGAAGGAGCCAATAATGGAATCTTTTACGATAGTATAATTGAGGATGGTGTTTTCACCTATTGACACATTGGGGCCAATTACCGAATTCTTTATTTCGCAGCCCTCTGCTATACTTACCGGCGGAATGATGATGGTATTTTCCAATTTCTCCATACCCCCTACCTTGCCACCAAATTTTTTAAGCAATGTTGCATTGGATTTTAAGAGGGTTTCCTTTTTGCCACAATCAAACCAGGACTGCACACGTACTGATTTAATTTTAGCACCTGCTTGAATCATACATTCAAGGGCATCTGTTAAACTTAGTTCCCCAGTTGACCGGTGTGCTTTATCAATAATTTTTTTCAGGCAGATAAACAGATCATGGGTTTCAATAATCTTATAAATTCCCACCAGTGCCATATTGCTTTTGGGTATCGCCGGTTTTTCCACTACCCTGGTTATAAACTCGTCTTCTTCAATTTCTGCTACACCAAAATTACGGGGGTCATCCACTTTTTTTACCGCCAGCATGGAATAGGGGGAATCAATCATGCCTTTTACATCATACTCTGCAATAGTGTCGCCCAATACAATCAATACCTGGTCTTCGCCTACAATTTCCTTTGCCAGGTCAATGGCATGCCCGGTTCCGTATCGTTCATTCTGGTAAACAAAATGACAGGTAAGATCAGGATAATTTGCTTTTACGTAGTCCTGTATTTTTTCACCCAGGTATCCTACAATAAAAACAAATTCATTTATGCCTGCCTCATGCAACTGGTCAACAATGATACTTAAGATGGTTTTTCCCGCCAGCGGAATCAATGCCTTTGGCTGTGTATATGTGTGTGGTCGCAGCTTGGTACCTGCTCCTGCTACTGGAATAATCGCCTTCATACTTAAAACTTAATCCGCATGATGCGAATGTTTTGTTTGCAATAAGATGTTGTTACTTAAAAACTATGTGTGAAAGTAGTTCATTTTGTGTAAATTCTACATCATATATACTTCCGGAAAGATAAAAACTAACTGCCCCTTTTTACGAAAAGTGCACGTAACTTATTATAATGCAGTCAATAGGATCATTCATCTATAATTGTACAATGGACTTTTTTTTCAAAAAAATGGCTGCAATGCCTGTTATTTTTTTGGTACTTTCTAATTTATCGAACAGGGTTGCCAACCTTTTACCATCTTGTAATTATTTTTAGATTCTTTAGTAAGGTTGGCCTCCTTAATAAATAGCTAAACTACCAGTCGCATTGCCCGTATTTATTTGTATTCATTCTGTTAAGTAATCACACGTTTGTATATTTGCACTCATAAAAAAGATTCATGCAAAGAGATACATTGGTTTTTGATATTATTAATAAAGAATTAGTCCGTCAACGTCACGGGATTGAACTGATTGCTTCGGAAAATTTCACTTCTTTACAAGTAATCCAGGCTTGCGGTAGTGTAATGACCAACAAGTATGCGGAGGGATACCCTGGCAGAAGGTATTATGCCGGCTGCGAATTTGTAGACCAGACGGAGCAATTGGCAATTGACAGAATTAAACAAATTTTTAATTGTGATTATGCCAATGTACAGCCACATAGTGGCGCCCAGGCTAATGCAGCAGTTGCATTAGCGTTATTGCAACCCGGCGATAAAATTTTGGGCCTCGACCTTAGCATGGGTGGCCATCTTACACATGGCTCACCGGTAAATTACTCCGGTAAAACCTATGAAGCACATTTTTATGGCGTGGTAAAAGAAACCGGGCTGATTGATTATGATACGCTGGAAGAAAAGGCAAGAACCTATAAACCCAAACTTATTTTTTGCGGTGCATCCGCTTACAGCCGCGACTGGGATTATGCCCGTATCCGGCGGGTGGCGAATGAAGTAGGCGCTTTTTTACAATGTGATATGGCACACCCTGCCGGCCTGATTGCAAAGGGCTTGCTGAGTTCGCCTTTTGAACATTGCCATTTTGTAACATCTACCACGCATAAAACGCTCCGTGGGCCAAGAGGTGGAATCATTTTAATGAAAAAAGATTTTGAAAACCCATTCGGATTAAAAGATGTAAAGGGAAATACCCGCCTGATGAGCAACCTGATGGACATGGCTGTTTTTCCCGGCATACAAGGGGGCCCATTGCAACATATCATTGCTGCAAAAGCAGTTGCCTTTGGAGAAATATTGACAGATGAATTTACGGTTTACGCCCAACAGGTAATTAAAAATGCCCAGGCGATGGCGAAAGCCTTTGTAGATAAAGGATACCAGTTAATCAGCAATGGTACCGATAATCATTTAATGCTGATTGATCTTCGTAACAAGAACATCAGTGGTAAGAAAGCAGAGCAGGCACTGGTACTGGCGGATATTACGCTGAATAAAAACATGGTTCCTTTTGATGACAAAAGTGCATTCGTTACTTCAGGCATCAGGGTAGGTACCGCAGCAATTACAACCAGGGGAATGACGGAAGATGATATGCAATTTGTGGTAAATGCCGTTGACAATGTATTAATGAACGCCGATGATACCAATGTGATCAGCACAGTACGCAAGCAGGTAAATGATTTTATGAACCAGTTTGAACTATACCCGGAATTGTAGGGGTGAATGGGCAATGGTGAATGATGAGTGATGAATAATGAGTAATGAATAATGAGTGATGGAATGAGTAATGATGAAAGATGAATAAAGAATGCGAAATAGTATTATCAAAAATTAAGTTTAAAAAATATTGACATCTAACTTTTGCAT
>Ga0335397_10004225_pt1 | contig 19034 bp, 16 predicted proteins | sample MAT04_FD_205740 | JGI IMG/M metagenome (GOLD analysis project Ga0335397, IMG submission 205740) | Freshwater microbial communities from Lake Fryxell liftoff mats and glacier meltwater in Antarctica - MAT-04 (spades assembly) (version 2) ... | reverse complement strand
AGCCACACAGCATCCTTCAAAAGAGATTCCCTTGCTGAAAGATAAAACGGGAGGGTCAGATGCCTTGATTTATGTGTGCCGGGATTTTATGTGTCAACGCCCCGTCACTAACCTGCAGGAATTTGAAGCGTTGACCCAACCCTGAGTTTTTAGCTTTAGGAACGCGGCACCAATAACTTAGTCATTTGATGCCACCCTTTGTTCCATCATACGGCCCCTATTTTTCTTTAAATAGCCCCACTATTCGCAGAAAAATAGTGTTGTCTGATGAAAAAATGGTTGACCTAAAATGACTAAGTTATTGGTGCCGCGTTCCTTAGCCATGTTATAAATTTTTTTAAAAATCTTATTTCTACTGCTATGCGCCTGATTTTTACATCTTTATTGTTCTGGTGGGCCACGATCAGCCACCTTTTCGCTCAGCAGGCGCCTCAATATAGCCTTTATCTCCTCAATCAATATGCTGTCAACCCTGCCTACGCAGGCCTGGACAACACGCTGGTCGGCACCGCAGTATACCGCAAGCAGTGGTCAGGCTTGTTGGGCGCGCCGGTCACGCAGCACGTCAACGCACATTTGCCGATTTATCGGATCAGCAGCGGGGTAGGATTGAAAGTGGAGAATGATGTGATTGGCGCGCACCGCACCACCTCGGCGGCCCTGAGTTACAGCTACCAGTTTCCGCTGGGTCGCGAAGCCATCCTGTCAATCGGCGCGGGCGGTGGATACCTGCAATATTCGCTGGATGGATCAAAACTTCGGGCTCCTGAAGGTACTTATGCCGAACCAGGCGGGGTCTTCAATCACAACGATCCGCGACTGTCTGAAGGAAAGATACAAACAGGTACCCCTTTTGGCGAAGCCGGAATTTTTCTGCAAACCAAGCGCCTGGAGTTGAGCGCGGCGGTCCAGCCGGTCTTCGCGCCGATCCTGCGTTTCACGGGTACAGGCGACAATGGCTTTGGGTTGACCCCTGTTCGGCAATATCTGGTTTATGGCGCGTACTTATTTTCTTTTGGCGATAATTTTACGTTAAAGCCTGGCTTTTTATTGAAAAGTGACATAACGGAGACACAATCCGAGATTTCGGCGATGGCGCGATGGCGCGAAAATATCTTTGCCGGTCTTTCATACAGAGGGTTCAGCGCATCTGCGCGGGATGCCATGATCTTGTTCGGCGGATTTAAATTGAATGAAAAAGCGACGCTTGGTTACGCGTTTGATATTCCGCTTTCACCATTGCAAGCGGCCAATCGGGGCAGCCACGAATTATTATTGCGCTACAGTCTCAACAAACCAATTGGAACGGGCAAAATGCCTCCTATTATTTACAATCCCCGCTTTTTTTGAAGGGGTGCGAGAAATTTTTCGGCATTGTGTTTGACAATCAAACCGAGTTCACCAAATAATCATCGTATTTGGATACCTGAAATTCGGATTCGCGCAAAAAAAACAGGCATTGATACAATCAAAAGTTAAAAAGCCGTTTGTCTGATGCTTTCCAACCCCGAATCAGGGTTTTCAACCAATTTTGTTTGGAAAACTTTTTCGGGAAGAATTTAATCATCTACCTTTACGGTTACTTTTTCCAAACCGAACAATTAGTAGGAAAAAACACGGGTGTTTAACATGAAAAAACTACAAAATCTCTTTTTGCTCCTGCTCTTCTTCGCAGTGGTAGCTGCTTCCTGTGGTCGTCAAGAAAGCGGCCAATTAGTTGGAGTTCTTGACCGTCCGAAGTGGCAAGGAATTAATCCCTACGGCATGGTTTATGTGCCCTCCGGTACCCTCCACATTGGCACCGGCGATGAAGACCTCAGTAAACAACTGGTACAACGTCCGAAGTCCATTTCTATCCAGGGCTTCTTCATGGACGAAACCGAAATCACCAACAACGAATACCGGCAATTTGTGCAGTGGGTTGTGGACTCTATCGCCCACGACAAACTCCAGCACTATGTCGAGTCCGATGAAGGTGGCGGCGACGGTACTCAACTGCTTGACTGGGACCAGGAGATAGACTGGGAAGAGAGCGCAGAAGATCTCTCCGACCTGTACTATCAGGGCAACGACAAGTTTGCCGGCCGTAAAGAGCTGGACGCAAGCAAGATCGTGTTCGAGTACGAATGGTATGAGTGGCAAAGAGCGGCACATGACCGCAATGCCAGCCGGACGTCTCACATTCGCAAAGAAAAGGTCAAGGTATACCCTGACACCCTTTGCTGGATCCGCGACTACGCGTACTCTTACAACGAGCCGATGACGCGTAACTACTTCTGGCACCCTGCTTTCGACGACTATCCGGTGGTCGGCGTAAACTGGAAAATGGCGAGCGCTTTTACATTCTGGCGCGGCAAACTCTGGAACATGTATTCTGATGGTGATGTTCGCACGGAAGAATTCCGCCTGCCGACCGAACACGAATGGGAATGGGCCGCCCGCGGCGGTCGCGCAGAGGCCCCATATCCATGGGGCGCTTACTACACCCGCAATGCAAAGGGCTGCCTGTTGGCTAACTTTAAACCCGGACGCGGCAACTATCCTGAAGATGGCGGTCTCTACACCGTGAAAGCCGATGGATACTACCCCAACGATTACGGTCTGTTTTGCATGGCTGGCAACGTATCCGAGTGGACTTCCACTGCCTTCCAGGAAAACTCCTACTCTTTTGTACATGACTTGAACCCTGACTTGCGCTATGATGCCAAAGACGAAGATCCTATTACGTTCAAGCGTAAGGTGATTCGCGGCGGTTCGTGGAAAGACGTTGCGTTTTTCCTGCAAACTGGCACCCGTAACTACGAGTACCAGGATACGACCAAATGTTATGTCGGTTTCCGTTGCGTGCTGACATTCCTGGGTCGTTCGATCAACGATTTCTAGTTTTTTCCTATCCAAAAACGCTCCGATCCACTTTTGGGTCGGAGCGTTTTTTTAACAAGGCAATAACAATTTGAAGGTCACGTTATTATCTTGTTTCTCATTCATTCAATGTGATTGTCTGCAAAATGCTGCCCCAAGATTAACCTCCCTCCACAATCCGCGTCTCTGCATTTTGCCCAATATCTCTCCCCTCCGATTTGTCTCAACAAATTTATACCCCCAGAACTCAGGCTTTTTGCGTTCCTTCGCTCCTGACGGACAATTATTAGAGCCTATAATCGTTTAGCCCAAAATTTTCTTTGGATAAATTTTGAGGCTATTACTACTTTTGCCGCGCTTAAAACACATCGTAGGTGTTTGAGATATTATCGTCGAATCATTTTTCTAAACTGCTAAAAAAGTTCATTCGCAATGAGTACTTTCGTTAAGTCTAAAGGCTTCAAACGTTTAAAAAATTTCCTGATCGGTGTTGGTGCCGCATTCGTATTGGCTGGCGCCCTGTTTAAACTCGAGAGTTGGGAAGGTGCATCCGAGATGCTTATCTTGGGGATGGGCATCGAAATCTTTATCTTCCTGTTGCTCGGTGTTCTGCCGCCAGAACCAGACTACTACTGGCACAAACTGTACCCGGGTCTGGATGATTATGACTCCCGCATGCAACCGCTTACCACTGGCGCACTTAACCAGCCTGAGATCGTACCGTTGCACGGCGACGTCATCGAGCGTCAACTGGGCGGTATGTTGACCGAACTGCAAGGCATGTCGAAAAGCATGAGCGCACTGAAGTCGCTCCAGGAAGTTGATTTCTCCGGTACTTCGGAGCAGATCAAGAGCATGAGTAACTTCTACACGAAAATGAACGAGGCAATGGCCGACATGGCTAAATCTGCTGAAGACGTGAGAGCGTACAAAGATCAGATGGGTGCTTTGAACAAAAACCTCGGCTCGCTCAACACCGTATACGGCAACATGCTGGCTGCTATGGCCAACATCGGTCGTCAGTAATGCAGTATGCTTTTGGTATCAACTTCCTAATTCACAATTCAAAAAAGTAAAGACTTATGTCAATACCAAAGGAGCCGCGGCAACTGATGATCAACCTGATGTATCTCGTGTTGACCGCACTGCTCGCACTCAACGTGTCGGCTGAGGTGATGAACGCTTTCTTCTCGCTGGACAAAGGCATGAAAGATAGCCGCCTGATTGTTGAAAAAAACAATGATGCTATGCAGGCTGCTATTGTAAAAGGTGCTGCAGACTATCCTAGTACGCAAGCTGAAGAATATAAAAACCGTGCAATTCAGACTAATAAATTGACCGCTGAATTTGTAGCCTATATAGATGGGATTCGCAACACGCTTTTCGAAAAAGCGGGTGGGCAAAATCCAAAAGTGCCTGATCAGCCCAGGGACATCCGCAACAAGGACATTACTACAAAAATGTTCGTAAATGATGGTTTGGGTGCTGAAATTGAAGCAAAAATCATGGATACTCGGGAGCAATTGAAGAAACTTGCGGACGAGGATGCAGTGGCAGTGGGTGGCATATCTTTGGACATTGAGAAATTGCCTGAGGTTACTAAAGCAAAGAACTGGTCGGAGTTGAAATTCAAGCAAATGCCGGTTTCTGCTGTTTTCCCATTGCTTGGCAAAATCCAAAGTGACGCAAAAAGCTCTGCATCTGCTGTTTTGAACTATTGCGCCACCAAAGTGCAAGGAGAAGACCTGAAATTTGACAAATTTATTCCCGGCGTCGCACCTGAGAAGAATTATATCATCTTAGGTGAGGACTTCAAAGCAGATGTATTCCTGAGCGCTTTCAGTTCCAAAGCAGATAACATCAGCATCAACGTAGGTGGCCGGAGTCTTCCTTTGAAAGAAGGCATCGGTACATTCACGGAAAGGGCGTCTTCTGTCGGCGAGAGAAAATACAATGTCTCTATTAACATTAAAAACCCGACGACAGGAAAGACCGAAACGGTATCCAAAGAGTTCTCCTATGAAGTAGGTCAACGCTCTATAGCAGTCGCTTTGGACAAGATGAATGTGTTTTACATTGGTGTGCCCAACCCGATGTCGGTATCGGCTGCCGGTGTGCCTTCCAGCCAGGTAAAAGTAACGGCAAGCGGCGTGAATGTCTCTGCGGGAGGTGGCACAGGCAAGTACATTGTAAATGCAACTACGCCAGGTGAAGCCACTATTACGGTTTCCGGCGGAGGTGTTACACAATCTTTCCCGTTCCGCGTAAAACGTATTCCTGACCCGAACCCACGTCTCGGTGGTAACGCGAAAAACAAGGGCGGCAGCATGGGCAACGGGGAATTCAAAGCACAAGGTGGCGTTTCTGCCATTCTGGAAGGCTTTGACTTCGACGCCAAATGCGATGTGGTCGGTTTTGAAATGACCTATCTCGCAAAACGCCAGGACCCCATCTCGCGCCAGAACAGCGGTGCAAAATGGAGCGGCGATGTGGGCGATTTCATTCAGCGTGCTAAACCGGGTGATGCTTACTTCTTCGACGAAGTGAAGTGTCGCTGTCCGGGAGAAATTGCTGCCCGTAACATTGGTGGCATCTCGTACAAGATTAAGTAATTTTACTGAAAAAATAAAGAGCCACAGCCGGCGTTCAGAACATCGGCTGTGGCCTTTTTGCAAATTGCTAAACACAAATTCATTAATCAAACCGATGCGCATCATGCAAACTTTTATGAAATGGACTTGCCTGTGCCTCCTGATGTTTCTTTCCTGGAGCAACCTGATGGCGCAAGACCCTGAAGAAGTCGAAGTGAAAACAGAAGTCACCGAAGAAGAAGCGCCGGGCGATGCTCCGCTCGACGAGGTGGTAAAAAAAGACATAATGCAGGAGCGCCGTGTGCTGGCTTACCAGCCCATCCGCGAGAGCGATATTTTTTGGGAAAAACGCATCTGGCGCATCGTTGACGTGCGCGAGAAAATGAACCTCCCATTTGCTTACCCGGAAGATCCATTCTTCAAAATCCTTTCGGATGCTGCTACCAAAGGCGACCTGCCGGTGTACAGCACGGACGAAGAAGGTGCGAAATTCAAAAAACGCATGAGCACGGAAGATGTACTTTCCATGCTTTCCAAAACGGATACCGTTGTCACATTCGACCCGGAGACGTACGAGGAAAAAATTCAGATCGTTCGCAACGACATCAACTGGGAAGACGTAAAACGTTTCCGCTTGAAAGAGGTGTGGTTCTTCGATAAAGAAATTTCACAGTTGCAGGTGCGCATCCTCGGGATCGCTCCGATGATCGACGTGAAAGACAACGAAGGCAACTTCCGGTTCGAGAAGCCGATGTTCTGGGTAAACTACCCACAGGCGCGCGAACTGTTCGCACGTCACCGCGTATTCACGCTGGGTGGTAACACCAACGCGACGATCTCTTGGGAAGACCTGTTTGAGATGCGTTATTTCGCCTCGTACATTTACAAGGAATCGAACGTATATGACCGCAAGATTCAGGATTACCTGACCGGTTTGGATATTATGATGGAGTCTGAAAAAGTCAAGAACGAAATCTTCAACTTCGAACACGACCTCTGGCAATATTGAAAGTTTGAGGTTTGGAAGTTTGAGGGGTCAGATTTCGGAATAAAAAAAGCGGGGTGCAACGTCAGTTGCACCCCGCTTTTTTTCGGAATCTGACCCCTCAACCAACGATCAAATCACCGAATGCCCCGGAACATCTTCGGGCATATCAGGAAGATTGGGGATTTTATCTGCTATTTTCTCTCGTTCGCTGATGATCTCTACCAGGCGGCGAATAGCCCTGCGGCGGATTTGGCGCTCCAGTTCTTTGTTCGGCTCTGTCAGGATGTACTGGAATTTCATCGCCACGTTGTCTTTTTTTACATCGGCTACCCGCAGGTAGTAACTCTCCGGCTTGATGAGATCGTGGAAAGGTTTGAGCACTTCAACCAAGTTGCGTTCGAGCTCTTCGACAGTAATCAAGTGTTTGAGATCAATCTCGAAATCAATGCTCGTGCGTTTGACCTCCCGTTTGGTGTAATTCACGACCTCCATATTGAGCACCAGGTTGTTGGGGATGTAGATTACGTCGTCGTCGTCATTCAGCAAATGGATATTTTGAAGCGTAATGTCCACGATTTTTCCACGTTGCTTTCCGATGCTTACGTTGTCTCCGATGCTAAGTTGCCCGGAAAACGTGATGATCATGCCATTGATCATGTTCGAAATATAGTCTTTCGTGATGATGGCAAGACCGGCGAAAATGATGGAGAGGGAGGTGAATAACTCCCGGACGTTGATGCGGAACAACGACAGCACTCCGACAATGACACCAACTGCCAGGAGCAGCGAATAGATATGGCTTACGCCAATGATAAAGTTATCTTCTCCCCGGATCTTATGGCGCCGCCGATACCACCATACGGTGAAGAACTGTACAAAATCCAGTAACATCAAAAACATCGCGATCCCTGCAAAGGCATCAATGTAGAAGGCAAAAGTATCGTGGTACCGAAAGCCAGTAAAAAATCCAGACAAGTTCCATTCGCCCAGCCGAATCTGAACGAGGACGTAAAAGACAATGAATTTGATAAGGAGGATCAGGTATTTCATGGCGGCGCAAATCTCATGACTGGATGGGTTGTGAGATGTTTAGGAACGGGCAAATAATAACTTGTAAGTTTCAGATAGATTGGTTTTTGCTCAGATGGGCTATCTTTTTGAGCGAATAGTGGGGCTATTTAATCAAAAAGATGGGTCATCTGGGTGAAAAGAAAGCATATCAAATTTACAAGTTATTATTTGCCCGTTCCTTAGGGACGTGTGAAAGATAAATGTCTGGTCAACGAGTGAACACAGAGGCACAGAAGCACAAAGCAGGAGGACTTTTCAACTCCGTGCCTCTGTGCCTCTGTGTTCATATTCAACTCCGTGCCTCTATGTTCAACCCATCCTTGTTTGCGTAGCCTATGATGCAGCGGTCATCACCGATTCAACCGTCGCCATTGGCAGGTTGAAGGCGTCGGCGACTCCCTGGTAAACGACCTTGCCTTTCACTACATTCAGGCCGAGCCGAAGTTCGTTGTTGTCTGCACAGGCTTTTGTCCAGCCTTTGTCGGCGAGTTGAAGCGCGTATGGCAGGGTAGCGTTGGTGAGTGCAAGGGTAGATGTGAACGGCACTGCGCCGGGCATGTTGGCAACGGCGTAATGCACTACATCTTCAATGATATAGGTGGGGCTTTCGTGGGTTGTCGCCCGGGTGGTTTCCATGCAACCGCCCTGGTCAACCGCTACGTCTACGACCACGGTACCGGGACGCATCAATTTGAGCATGTCGCGGGTAATGAGATTGGGCGCCTTGGCACCGGGGATCAGCACGGCGCCGATAATCAGGTCATGGTCCTGAATGAGTTTGCGGATGTTGTACTCATTGGAGAACATCGTGATCACATTGGCAGGCATCACATCGCTGAGGTAACGCAGGCGGGTGAGGCTGACATCCAGAATGGTCACCTGGGCGCCGAGACCGGCGGCCATTTTCGCAGCCTGGGTGCCTACGATGCCGCCGCCCAGTACGAGCACTTTGCCCGGTGGAACGCCCGGTACACCTCCCAGCAAAACACCGCGGCCTTTTACGGGTTTTTCCAGGTACTTGGCGCCTTCCTGAATCGCCATACGACCCGCTACTTCCGACATGGGAATGAGCAGCGGCAACTGGCGGTCTTTGGTCTCTACCGTTTCATAGGCCAGACAGACCGATTTGCTGGCAATCATCGCATGAGTCAGTACTTCACTGCTGGCAAAGTGGAAATAAGTGAATATCAGTTGATTCTCCCGGCAATGCTTGTATTCTTCAGCAATGGGCTCCTTTACTTTCATGATCATTTCGCCTTTGGCCCATACTTCGTCGGCCGTTTTGAGGATTTGACCGCCTGCTTCAATATAGTCGTCGTCGTCGAACCCGCTGCCGACTCCGGCGGTGCTTTGTACGAACACGGAGTGTCCTCTGCGGGTCAGTTCAAGTGTCCCGCCGGGCGTGAGCGCAACGCGATTTTCGTTGCTCTTGATCTCTTTTGGTACGCCAATAATCATGGTTGATCCAGTTAAGAATGATGAATAATGAGTGTGGTGGTTCTAAACCGGACAAAGGTAAATTTTGACTGCTTCCCGTTATGTATGGGCATAAAAAAAGCCGCGAGACTTTTCTCGCGGCTCTTGAATTTCTTCAATTCTTGAAAACAATACTTACACACGATATCAGATGTTTCGAAAATCGTGCCAGAAATGGAAATAATTTTTAATTTATGAATTCTCCTCCCAAATTTTTTTCAAAAAATGCCAGGGTACATTGCCAGGCCAATTTTGCCGCCGCTTCGTTGTAGCGGGCCGCCGAAGTGTCGTTGACCCCTGCCTGAGCGGCACGCCGCGCTGCATCCTCAATGTGCGCATTCAGCCCCCGGTTTTCATATATCACCACCACGGCGGCGTACCGTTTTGCTTTTTGACGACGGGCAACATACGTTTTCACAGTGGCTCCATTGACGCCAGGATACGTGATGTATTCCGTGAAAAGATCGTTTGACTGGGTCTTTGCTGCGCTTGCACAACCGGTTTCCAGCAGGGGTAAAAGGGTTGTGGCCGCAGCCATTCCACCCGCTAATTTGGCCAAACGGGTCAGGAATTCTTTTCTGGACAGCGGTTTGTGGGTGTATTCGTCGTAGAGGTGAATAATGCGTTGACCCATGTTTGGCTGTTGACTTTTGACTGTTGGCTGTTGGCTGTTGACTTTTGACTGTTGGCGATATGGTATAAGTGCCTCGCTAAAATTGGATTAGATTTTCTAGCAAAGGCGCAAAGGTAACTATCCAGCCGCCCTGCTCCATCGGAGCAACATCTTTGTAGCATTAGAGGAATGGGCGGTTCTGCGTGCCGTAGGTACGCTATTTCGCACAGTAGATAGCGTACCTACGGCACGCAGGACTCCAATTTTGGCACTTCTACAAAGATAGCGTCCCGCTGGGACGAGTCGGCTGGATAGTTACGCGCAAAGTTTTGATAGAGCACTCTTTGCGCCTTTGCGAGAAATTTTGCCTTCGTACTTGGTTGAAAATAAATCTTCCCGAAATTCCTGGAATTACCCCTTAGGTACGATAAAGATGCTCGTTGATTGGAGGTTCGACTTCAAGTCGAACCTCCAATAGATCGCACGAAATGACTTTAAGCCGAAGCTCCTCTGGGCAAAATAGACTCTAAAAACAGGTCTTCGCGAAAGCCTGCAATCACTCCTTTTTCCTGTGCAATCCGGAACATCTGGAAGACGGCCTGGCGGCCATCTTCGCCTAAATCCAGCGTATAATGCGTCACATACAGATCAATATGTGCCTGCATCACCGAATCGTCCATCGCTTGGGCATGGGCGCGGACGAACGGCATTACATCGTCCGGATGTGCAAAGGCATACTCGACACTGCGACGCAGCACCCGGTTGATCTTTTGCCGGGTTTCAGGCGGTACATCGCGGTGTACGACAATGCCGCCGAGTGGGATGGGCAGTCCGGTGGTCGTTTCCCAATATTCGCCGAGGTCTAGCAGTTTCACCAGGCCGCGCTGCTGGTAGGTAAAACGATTTTCATGGATGATCAATCCTGCATCGGCACGACCGTCCAGCACGGCATCTTCAATGTGGGAGAAAAGTGTTTCCTGCTTGTTGAGCGCGGTGGGGTAGGCCAGGCTGAGCAAGAAGTTGGCGGTGGTCATCCTGCCCGGAATAGCGATGGAAGCCGTATTGATCTCGGCCTCGCTCTTTGGCTCACGGGCAATCAGGAGCGGGCCGCAACCCCGGCCCAGCGCACTGCCGGCTTCCAGCAAGGCATACCGGTCGGTGAGGTGTGCGAAAGCGTGGTAACTGAGTTTGGTGATCGCTATATCGCCTGCGAACGCCCGTTGGTTGAGGGCTTCCACGTCGTGCATAAACACATCAAAATCAAGCCCTTCGGTGTCTACTTTACCATGCAGCATGGCATCGAAGATGAACGTATCGTTGGGGCAGGGAGAAAAGCCGAGGGAGAGCGTTGACATGGCGTTTTTATTTTTTGTCAATGGTCAATGGTGCTTTGCAATAGAGACAATCATAAACAGGAAATGTTGGATTTATCGGGTTGGGTTTTTCGCCGCGCTGGGTGTTTTCACCCAGCGCAAACGTACCGCACAATCTACCCTCTATAATGAGTGGGGTTGTGTCAAAAGTCCAACATGAGGAGATACAGAAAAACCAACCCCAATAATGTTTGGCGAACGTGCCAAATTTGACAGATTTAAAAAAAGTTGTCAAATTTACAAGCCGGGTTTAGCAACAATAATTTGGCAACTAAAAAATGGGTTTTCTTGCTTTCGACTTTTGACACACCCCGGCAAGAAAGTGCTGCGATCACCCGCCCTTCCCCCGCTCCTTCAACCTCAAAAACGGCTTCTCCAGCACCATCCAACTCACCCGCGCCGCCACATAACTGCCACCAAACGCCAGCAGCACGAACGCCGTCTGGATCGCGACCGGATGCCAGCCGCTGACCAGCAGCCAGTCACCGAACCAGTGCATCCAGGTGTATTTCAACATTTCGTGGAACACATACAGTCCATAACTGTACTGACCGAGGTGCATCAGGAACCTGTTTTCGCAAATGCGCCGCACCAATGCCTTCGGGTGCGGATTGAGCGCGAGGTAGAGCAGGGCCGCAAACGTGAGCGCCGACAAGGTACCGAGGTACTGCGTACTGCCATAAGCCACCGCATCGAGCGTCCGCCAACCCATCCAGACCAGCAGGATACGGGCTACCCAGCGGTCGTAAGAAATAAACGGTTGCCAGCCGAGCCGGAAAAATACCGCAAGGAAACTACCCGCTGCCAACCCATCCATGCGACAGTATGGGAGCATGTAGGAAGCCAGTGTCCAGCCACCGTTGCCGCCAAAATCCGTATCCGTCCAGTGGCGGATGTCCGTGCTGAAATGTACCAGCAGCGCGCAAAGGATCAGCAGCATGCGGGGGGGCAACAGCCTGACAATCAGCGGCCAAAAGATATAAAACTGTTCCTCTACGGCCACCGACCAAAGGTGATTGAGACTAAAAACATGACTGTGATACAGCCAGTTGCCCTTAAAAGCCATGGCGATATTGGGTACAAACCCAAAAAACCAGCCGAACGAATCCCAGCCATGCAACCGTTCGGGTGCATGCTCGACGAACAGCACCGTCAGCCACACCACCACCACACTGAAATAATAAAGCGGAAAAATCCGCAATACCCGCCGCCGGTAAAACCGCGACCAGTAGCCTTCCGGCCGTTCCCGCGAGTCCACCAGGATGCCAGTGATCAAAAAGCCGGACAACACGAAGAACAAATCCACCCCGAGCCAGCCGCATTGCGCAAGGTTGAAGGTCGTTTGGTTCTGAAACAGTTCGCGGAACAAAAAATGGCTGATCATTACCATGGCAATGGCAAGTCCGCGAATACCGTCGAGCGCGGGGAGATGGCCGCGAAAAGTATAATCGGAGCGTTCAGTGTCAGGCGCATTGAGCATGGGGCAAAAGTAGGTGTTTAAACAAGCATTTGACGGAACACCTTTGCGTCCGGCTTTTCTATCTTTGCGTTCCTTAAATCACCCGACCGCCAAATCCTTGCATCCACACACCAACACTACACCATGATTTTAAAAGGAAAAAAAGGCATCATCTTCGGCGCACTCGATAGCAACAGCATCGCCTGGAAAGTCGCCGAACAATGCATCGCCGAAGGTGCTCAAATCGTGCTGACCAACGCTCCCGTCGCCATGCGCATGGGTGAAATCAACCAACTGGCTGAGAAATGCAACGCCCCGGTCATTGCCGCCGATGCCACTTCGCTCGAAGACCTGGACAACCTGCTCCGCAAAAGCATGGAGCATTTCGGCGGCAAAGTAGATTTTGTGCTGCACTCCATCGGCATGTCGGTCAACGTCCGCAAAGGCAAATCCTACACGGACCTCAACTACGAGTGGATGCAAAAAACCTTCGATGTCAGTGCAATTTCGTTCCACAAACTCATGCAGACCATGTGGAAACTCGATGCAATCAGCGACTGGGGAAGCGTCGTCGCTCTGACTTATATCGCTGCCCAGCGCGTTTTTCCCGATTATTCAGAAATGGCCGAGTCGAAAGCCCTGCTCGAATCTTTCGCCCGCTCGTTCGGCTACCACTACGGCAGCACCAAGCACGTACGCGTCAATACGGTCAGCCAGTCGCCGACCAAAACCACGGCCGGACAAGGTGTTAAAGGTTTTGGAGATTTTTTCGACTACGCCGACAAAATGTCGCCGCTCGGCAACGCTCCTGCGCAAGACTGCGCCAACTACTGCGCTGCCTTGTTCAGCGATTATACCCGCTACGTGACTATGCAAAATCTCTTCCACGACGGCGGTTTTTCCACGATGGGTATGAATCCGGCGGTTCTGGAAATAAAAGAATAAGGATAGGATCTTTGAAAACTCACGCTCAAAATTGGCAAACCACAAACAACACTCACCCAATAGAGGCTGTCTCATCAGGTTTAAATTCCGACAGGATGGACAAGATTTTGCAGGATTTGCGTCTTTTTTAAGTAAATCCTGTAAAATCCCGTCCCATCCGGTCAAAAAAACTAATTGTGAGACGACCTCTTGCTTTTTGTCCTGTTCCCTGCGGTGGGTGTTGTTCCTCTTTGGTCTGCTGCCCGTCGTTGTCGCTGCTCAGCAACCGACCGCAGCCAGCCGCACCAGCCGCCGCATCCCGCGCGATACCACCCCACTGCTTTACAGCTTCGCACTGACACCCGAACGCTCTCAGCCCGTCGGCGACACGCTGCCCGACCACAACTTCCGGATGTACGACCCGGCCCGCCGCCAACCCGTGGACTGGGGTACACTTGGCAACCTGGGCAGTTCGGCGCGACCGCTTTTTTTTGATACCAGGATGCGGCGCGGATTCGATCTCGGTTCTCATTCGTTCGACTTGTATCGCCTGAAAGCCAATGACTTGCGTTTTTATCGAAACACCCGCTCATACAGCGAGGCATTTTTTTCACAAGGTCGCACCCAATTCGATGGCACCCTCAATGCCCGCTTCGGACGCACCTTCGCAGGCGGTACCAATTTATCGCTCGACTATCGCACCATCAACAACAAAGGCCAGTATCTCTATCAGCGCGACAAACACAACACGCTGGGCATCGGACTTTGGGTGCCGCTCGGTACGCGGTACGATGGATTCGTGATTTTTTGCAACAACATCAACCGCCAGCAAGACAACGGCGGTATCGTGACGGACACCGTGTTCGGAAGCGGCGACCTTTCCGGTCCCGCCGCCGCCGCCATCCGGCTGCCCGATGAAAACGCCCTCACGCGGGGTGCTGATCAGACGCTGCAATTGACCCAGCACCTTAAATTCATCGGACTGGGTGACAGCAGCGCAAGCAAACGGGTGCTGCGCGCCACCCACACCCTTGCGTGGGTACGGGAAAGTTATAAGTTCTCAGACACGCCACTGGACGATGACCTGGCGTTCTTTGACACATTCGGAGTGGATTTTCGTGGCTTGCGCAACTATATACAGATGCAGCGCCTCGACAACACGCTGATGCTCTCCACTTTCAAGGCAAAAAACAAGGGGCGGCCTTCTGATATGCTGTCGGTGGGCTTGCGGCATTCCTGGTTCAACGTCTACCAGGAACCCGAAGAAACGTCGTTCTCCAACCTGTTCCTGACCGGCGAACTGGCTTTTACGCCCTCAGAGCGGTTTGGTTTCACGGCTCAAGGTGATTTGGGTGTGCTCAAAAACCTGGGGGAATATGTGGTGCGCGGTGACCTGGTACTGGGCCTGGGTCGGGCGGGACAGTTGCGGGGCAGCCTGTTGAGCCAACGTTATCCGCCGTCGTTGCTGAGCCAGCGGTTGTTTATCAGCAAGCAACTGTTCTGGGCCAATAGTTTTGAAAAACCTGTAGAAAACACGCTCTCCGCCACTTATGCGCTGCCTTGGGCTGGGCTGGAAGTAACCGCGCGGACGCAGTTGGTGAACAATTACCTGTACTTCGACCAACGGGGCCTGGCGCAGCAAGCATCAGCCGCCGTACAGGTCGGACAATTGCTGGCAACAGAGCACCTGAGACTGGGCAACATGCGGCTCGACGGCACAGTGGCGGTGCAACAGATCAATCGCACCGACGTAATTCGGCTTCCAAAATGGTTTGTCAAAAGCAGCCTGTACTATTCGGGCAAAATTTTTCATAAACGCCTGCACCTGGAAGCAGGGGCCGATCTTCGCGTCAACAGCGAATTCCGCCCGGACGGGTATCAGCCGCTGACCGGGCAGTTTCATTTGCAAGACACCCTGAGCCAGCCGCCCTTCGTCTGGCTCGACGCCTTCGCAGCCTTTAAAGTGCAGTCGTTCCGGTTCTTTTTTCGCTATGAAAACATAGCGACCTTTTGGGATAAAAAATCCGTTTTTTACCAAACAGCCCGCCATCCGTTGCCCTTCGGAGGGATCCGGTTGGGCATCGCCTGGCGCTTCATGGACAATAATGCAGAGGACAAAACCGAAGAGCCCAGTTCGCCGAACGACAGCAGCAGGCCACCCGGCAGTACGATCGGTCCGAGGGGATGAGTTGTTGGTTGTTGGTTCTTAGTTCTTAGTTGTTAGTTCTTAGTTCTTTAACTGGCTAGCACAGCCTCGGAGAGGCGCAAGGTTTGTAGGCTTTGGCGCAAATGATATTCTGAAGGTGCAGCGCACCGACCCTACACATTTCGGTGTGCTGCACCTCCAAACATCTACCTGATAAACGCTACAAATCTTTCGCCGCTCTGCGGCTGTCCTAACCAGTTAAAGAACTAAGAACCAACAACCAACAACCCCTACCAGCTCCACAGATCATGCTCGGCATTGAACATCCGGTCGTCAATTTTCTGACCTTCCGCTACCGCATCTGTGCCGACTAAATAATCCTGAATGCGACGATCGAACACATTATTTTCCTTGATTGGCTGCGCCGAAAAATAGCGCATTTCAAACCAGTCTTCCCAGGACGTGGTGGAGGCATAATTGCCCGACCAGGTTACCACTTTGTTGCGGGCCAGCAAGGGCCGGGCAGAGGGATAATGCACCCAGAAAATCGGTTTTTCGTACAAGAAATCACCGTCTTCATTCAGCACTTGCACCAGTGGCGCGATGCCCAGGATTCGTACTTTCAGTGACGACGTATTCTTATCGAAATACCAGGATTCTTTCAGGCGATACCGCTTGATGTCTTCCCAATTCATTTCGTTGCGAACAATTTGCACCCGCTCTTCGAAGGTGACCGGATCAATCGTAACGATCGTGTCTACACTGAACAATTCATTCATGACCTGTTCCGCAGTCAGTCGTTTTGAAAACTTATCGTCCTCCGTGCTGTACACCGTCAAATCTCCAGAGAGTACGGCGTTGGAGATGATCTGAAAAAACGACGATTCCGGCGCGACAAACGGCTTGTTCATCTTTTCCCGGGTATCGATCACCCGCCAGATGCGTTTTTCCCATAAAATATCCGCTTCGCGGATAGGCGGGTAAGCGAGCACCGCGTGCTGCGACACAATGGAGCGGGTAGTGATGTCGTCGAGGGGTTCATTAGCCGTCTGGATTTCTTCTATCGCCGAAGAAGCAGGCTCCGGATCATCAGGAGATTGCGCGAAGGCCATCTGGGTGCAGAGCAGGGCTCCGCCAAGGCAACACGAAAGCCGCGCCGCCCACAAGAAACTGTGTTGAGTCATGAGTGGAAAAAAGTGTTTAGTAAATTTGTAGCAATAGCACCCGATGCAGGACGTGCGTCCTGATACGTGGCAAAAAGGGAGTAAAAAAAACGGTACCGTGTTCGTTGCCGGAAGTTGGGAGAGCAACTTCTCCTGTTCTGAAATTCAGGATCGGAGAGGTGAGTATAAATCGTCCATTGGTTTTTATTAGGGGAAACAACTGTTATAAGGGAAGAACGGGTAGGGTAAACCCTTATTTCCGACTGTTAAAAATTTTAACAAATTCCAGCAGCGAACCGCATCGAATGTCTACCTCCATATTGTTCAATATTTCCGTTTCCTCCGTTTTTCCGGTAATCAGCGCAGTGTGCATGCCCAGCCGTTGGCCGAACTCGATGTCAGAAGCGGAATCGCCTATCAGCCAGGCATCCTTAAAGTCAATGTCGGGAAAGTCAGTCTTGGCCTTATGCGCCATGCCTGGTGCCGGCTTGCGGCAATCACAGCCCGCGTCGCTGCGGTGTGGGCAATAATAAGCCTTGTCAATACGCCCACCGGCCGCTTGCACAATATCAATCATCTTGGTGTGCACGGCGATTAAATCCGACTCTGCCATACGTCCTCTGCCAATGCCAGCCTGGTTGGTGACGACCACAATCCGCTCGAACAGTCCGGCCAACAACCGCATGGCTTCGCCCAGTCCTTCCACCGGAACAAACTCGGCGGGTGATTTTACATAGTCGCCGACGGTGCGGACATTGATGACGCCATCGCGGTCGAGGAAAAGAGCAGGCATGGATGTTGGATGTTGGACTGAAGACGTTGGACGGGGTGCAAGGTTCGGAGGATTTTGGTAAACTTTTGAGGGTGTCGTGCGTTCCAAAGCAAGTTTTTGAAATTTATTCCAGCACCGTTCCGTATCTCTCTATCACAGGCAAAAAATGCACATCTCCATCATTTCGTCGAGTACCCGAATGAACCGCCAATCGCATCGTGTTGCGCTTGCTTTGCAGCAATTCATTCAAGCGACCGAAGAACATACTGCCGAGGTGCTTGACCTGGCGGATTATCAGTTTCCGATGATGGAGGAAGTATTGCACCGCCATCCCAATCCGCCCGTTAGATTGGCAGATTTTGCTACTCTTATCCGCCAGTCTGATGCGCACCTGTTCGTATCGCCGGAGTACAACGGTAGTTATACGGCCGCCCTCAAAAACGCGGTGGATTATTTGAAAGAAGGTGAATTTACACGAAAAGTGATCGGCGTAGTATCCGTGACAACCGGGCCTATGGGCGGTATCCGGGCAGCATTGGCGATGCAGCAACTGGTGCTCGGCATTGCCGGTTATCCGATCCCGCAGATGTTGCCGGTGGGCAATGTGGCACAGCGGTTTGATGAAGCGGGACATCTGCTCGACCCGATTTTCGAAAAGAATATCAGTACTTTTTTGGGACATTTTTTGTGGTTGGCCGAAGCAGTAGCCGTGAAAAAATTGGCAACAGCAACGACTTGAAACTTTCAGATGGTTGATGCAATCGCCTTCAAACTCTCGAACGCTCAAACTTCGAACGCTCAAACTTCGAACGTGAAACTTTCAGGTGTTTGATTGAATCGCTTTTTATCTTTGCGGAAATTCATTCCAGCAACCGGGGAAAAGCAGTGGCAGAGCCACCACAAAATCACCTGTTCCTTACTGGCACCTACGCTTTTTGATATGCCACTTTTGAAAAAAGGCTCTAAATCCTACAGCATTTTTTACCTGAAATGCCCGCGTTGTCATGAGGGAGAGATGTTTGAGACGGGCAGTTGGTCGTTTGTCCGGCCATTTGATATGCTGCACCGTTGTCCGCAATGCAACCTCAACTACTTTCCGGAACCAGGCTATTACTACGGTTCCATGTTCATCTCCTATATCTGGACGGGCTGGTTCTGCCTGTTGTTCATCGCCTGGTTCCATTGGGGACTGGGTTGGAGCCAAACAGCATCTTTTAGTTTGCTGGGCATCTTCGTCGTACTCAACTTTGTCTACATCTTCCGCATCTCCCGCCTGATGTGGATCAATATCAATGTGAAATACAGGCCAGGAGCCATAGAGAAGTTTGGGAAGAAATGATGTTGGACGGAGGACTTTGGACGGAGGACTTTGGACGGAGGTAACTATACAGCCGCCTTGAAATGCTTTTTGCCATACGACCTCGGAGCGGTCAGAGGTTTGTAGAAATGTAGCATTTCAATGTTTTCCTGACCTCTCCGAGTAGGCTGTCCAAAGGGCGAAAATTTATCTTGCACATTTCAATTGAAAAACGATTCACGAAATTGTATTAATTGGTTGAATATCAGTAATTTGTATCTTCGTTTAGGATAATCACT
>Ga0335397_10004223_pt1 | contig 19037 bp, 15 predicted proteins | sample MAT04_FD_205740 | JGI IMG/M metagenome (GOLD analysis project Ga0335397, IMG submission 205740) | Freshwater microbial communities from Lake Fryxell liftoff mats and glacier meltwater in Antarctica - MAT-04 (spades assembly) (version 2) ... | reverse complement strand
GGAACTGCGTGTGCCGGGTGCGGGGGAGTTGGCCGAGGCGATAATAAAATGGCATGAACAATCGTACCGCCGCCGCGGCGGTACGAGCGGGGAGGGAGCGGGATCCCGGGCAGGCGGGCTCAGCCTGTCGCTCCTCACGCTCGTGCCCACTGCACAGGCTGACTGCTATGACCGGAGTTGCAATCCAAAGCGAGCCGGGTCCACTTGGGCGCGCCTGAACTCACAGCGAGTGTTCAGCTTTCTGACCTGCCAAGTGCTGTGGGAACGAAACGATTCTTCGGCGCTGGGCCCGAAGGCGACCTCAGCTTTTCAAAATGCTCTATCTCGTTCACGCGCGCTGCAGCCCAGATTCGGCCCACACCAGCCCAGAAACGGCGCGCCGCATCACGTTTTCTGCCCGCCGCGTCCCGTTTTCAGCGCGCCGCATCCCGTTTTCTGCGCGCCGCGTCCCGTTTTCTGCGCGCCGCGTCCATGCGGCGCTCTGCCGCGTCCATGCGGCGCTCTGCCGCGTCCACGCGCCGCGCCGGCGCAGGGCTTGTTGTGGTTGCTTTATTCCGTCTGCACCGGCTGCAAGGCGCAAAACCGTTCCCTGTGCAGGTGGTTGGTGGATTTTGCGTGTGGTATGCGCCCAAGTCGCGGGCGTAGCGGCTCGATGCTGTGGAGTCAGCGGCTCACCTGCACGCGTTGTGCCCGATGGGTCCGTGTTCTTCCTGCTGAAAGGTTCGACCCATGGGTACCTATCCCACCACGCCCCGCGCGGCGTTCATTTCCTGGTGCTCGGCCCACACCGGCATCTTCCTGGCCAATGACGAGCTCATCGGGCTCACCTCATTGCAGGCCGGCGCGTTCGTCACCGCCACCAGCGAGGCCGTCAGCGCCATCAACTCGGCCGCGATTGCCAAAAACGCCTACCTCGCCGCCAACGACGTGGCCAATATGAAGGTGGCCACCCTCCGCACCACCGCCAGCGAGACCGTCCGCACCATCAAAACCTTCGCCATCACCTCGGGCGACCCCAACGTCTACGCCCTGGCGCAGATCCCCGCCCCCGCCGTCCCCACGCCCGTCGCGCCCCCCGCCAAGCCCAGCGATCTTCAGGTCGCCCTTGACCCCTCCAGTGGCGCAGTCACCCTGCGCTGGAAGGCCGCCAACCCCGTCGGCAGCGCCGGCACCTCATACATCATCCGCCGCCGCAACCCCGCCGTCGCCGGCAGCGGGTTTGAGTTTATCGGCGTCACCGGCACCAAGAAGTTTGTCGACTCCACCTTCATCGCCGGCCCCGATGCCGTGCAGTACACCGTGCAGGGCCAGCGCTCCGACTCCTCAGGACCGCTCTCTGACGTCTTCACCGTCAACTTCGGCCGCGCCCCCGGCGGCGGCCTCAGCGCCGTGGGCTTCGTCGGCGCCCAGCCCGATGCCCCAGTCAAACTCGCGGCCTGAGGCACCCGCCACAGATACGACCCGCACTCGACACTCGACACTCAAGCGGCCAGCGACCTTCATCGGCGCTGGCCGCTTGGCGTTTTGAACGGGAAAAGGCAGAAGATTGGCTACAGAAGACCCAGAATTGCACAGAAGACTGGGGCGGGGTTGGGGTGAGGGGGCTTTGGAACGGAGGGAGTGGTGGGGCCTAAGGGAGTCGAGGCGGCGCGTTGGTCTTTTCCGGCTTGATTCCTAGGTCCTTACGGATCTGCGCCCACGAGTCCGTTACATCTTTCGCATCGACCACCACCCCGCACTCCGGGCATCGCGGCTCCGTGAGTTGCAGCGTGTGGCCGCAGTTCAAACACGGCAACACACCCGGCTTGGCGGTCTCTTCTTTGACCCGCGTGGTCACCCGCCAGCCCGCCACGAATGCACCGGTCATCGCAACTAAGGGAAGCACCAACGCCATGAACGTCGCCGCCGCGTGCACCACTCTGGTCACCGGTGTCATGGGCGTAACCGCTGTTGCCAACATGACCTCCATGGCAATCCACCACGGCCCCGCTCCCAGAGCGGGCACCCACGCAACCGAACTGATCATGAGATACGCCCGCCACAAATAGCGCCGATCGCGACGCCGCAACCCCGCCACCCATGCGGGCGGATACACCTGCAGCAACACCCACCAGAGAAATGGCCAAACCCGCATCACCAAGCATATTCCATTCGTTCACTCCCCCTCGACCCGCGCGGCAAAGACGCGCCCCCCAACCATCCTCAGTCTTCTCCCATCTGGGCCCATCTGGGCCATCTGGGCCATCTGTGGCCAACTCCCCTCCCCGGCTTTCCACTCCCCCTCCATCGCTCTTCCCCAGCGCCCCCTCGACACCCGACACCGCTCCACCTATCCTTCGCCCCCTTACGGAAAGTCACCCGCAAGGCCCCTCTAAAGGACCTCGATCATGGCCAGCAGCGGCACGGTTACGCAAGTCATCGGTTCCACGTTTGACATCCAGTATCCCGAGAATCAGCTCCCGGAAATCTATAACGCCGTCAAGATTGAGGCCGACACCGTCGCCGGCAAGCTCAACCTCACCGGCGAGGTCCAGCAGCACCTGGGCGGCGGCAAGGTTCGCGCTGTCGCCCTCGGCACCACCGACGGCCTCCGCCGCGGCATGGCCTGCATGGACACCGGCTCGCCCGTCACCGTCCCCGTGGGCGAGGCCGTCCTCGGCCGCGTCTTCAACCTGCTGGGTGACCCCATCGACAAGGGCGCGGCCATCCCCGCCAGCGTCAAGCGCAGCCCCATCCACCGCGCCCCGCCCGAGTTCAGCCAGCTCAACCCCAAGACCGAAATCCTCCAGACCGGCATCAAGGTCATCGACCTCCTCTGCCCCTTCGTCCGCGGCGGCAAGATCGGTCTGTTCGGTGGCGCCGGCGTGGGCAAAACCGTCATCATCCAGGAAATCATCGCCCGCGTCGCGCGCAACTTCGGCGGCTATTCGGTGTTCGCCGGTGTCGGCGAGCGCACCCGCGAAGGTAATGACCTCTGGCGCGAAATGAAGGAAGCCGAATACATCGACTCCACCGGCAAGAAGTGCCACGTTCTCGACAAGGTCGCCATGGTGTTCGGCCAGATGAACGAGCCCCCCGGCTCGCGCCTCCGCGTCGCCCTCTCGGCCCTCACCATGGCCGAGGCCTTCCGCGACGAGTCGGGCAAAGAAACCCTGATGTTCGTTGACAACATCTTCCGCTTCACCCAGGCCGGTTCCGAGGTTTCGGCCCTCCTGGGCCGCATGCCCAGCGCGGTTGGTTACCAGCCCACGCTCTCGACCGAAATGGGCCAGCTCCAGGAGCGAATCACCTCGACCAACAAGGGCGCCATCACCTCGGTCCAGGCCATTTACGTCCCGGCCGACGACTACACCGACCCCGCCCCCGCCACCGCCTTCGCCCACCTTGATGCCTCCGTCGTGCTCCAGCGCGGCATCGCCGAAAAGGGCATCTTCCCCGCCGTCGATCCCCTCGGCTCCAGCAGCCGCATCCTCTCGGCCGACATCGTCGGCGAGCGCCACTACGCCGTCAGCCGCCGCGTGCAGATCATCCTGCAGCGCTATAAGGACCTGCAGGACATTATCGCCATTCTGGGCGTTGACGAACTCTCGCAGGAAGACAAGCAGATCGTGGCCCGCGCCCGCAAGATCGAGCGCTTCCTCAGCCAGCCCTTCTTCGTCGCCGAAGTCTTCACCGGCTTCCCCGGCATCACCACCACGCTCGAAGAGTGCCTCGATTCCTTCGAGCGCATCTGTAACGGCGAAGGCGACGACCTCCCCGAAAGCGCCTTCATGTACGTCGGCACCCTCGCCGATGCCCGCAAGAAGGCCGAGAAGATGAAAGCCTGATCTGATCGATACGTGCAGCATGCAAAAGGCCCCGGCATCCGCCGGGGCCTTTTTCGTTGCGGAAGTCCTCGTCGGCTCGCTGCCCGTACCATCATGCCATGCGCTATCGCCCCATCGGCAAAACCAATATCAAGGTTTCAGAAATCGGCTTCGGGTGCTGGACCATGGGCGGGCCCAACTGGTCACTCGCCAACGGCGCGCCCGTGGGCTGGGCCGACCCCAACGACGATGAACTCGTGGCGGGCATCAAGGCCGGGCTCGATGCCGGTGTCAACCACTGGGATAACGCCGACATCTACGGCAACGGCAAGGCCGAGCGGCGTCTCGCCGGGGCGTTTCGCAAGCTGGGTGTGAAGCGCGACGGTCAGGTCATCGCGACCAAGATCGGGCATTTCTGCGGCACCGCGCCCTGGGGCTACGAGCCAAGGCACATTGTCACCCAGTGCGAGCAGTCGCTGCGCAATCTCGAGATCGACGCCATCGACATCTACTACTTCCATCACGGCACCTTCGTCGGCCCGGGGTACGACGGCAAGCCCCACGACTATCTCGCCGAGGCCGCTACGGTCATGCACGGACTGGTGAAGGCGGGCAAGGTTCGCGCCGTCGGCCAGTCGGCATATACCGATGACGACTTCGAGCGGGCCGTGCCGATTGTGAAGCCCGATGTGCTTCAGAGCAGGGCGAACCTGAGGTTTGACGGACCGATCCAGCCGGGCAGCAGAATCCAGAAACTGATGGAAAAACACGGCTGCACGTTCGTGGCATTCGGGCCGCTGGATCAAGGAATTCTGCTCGACAAGTTCGATCCCGACAACCCGCCCAAGTTCGGCGAGGGTGAATATCGGGCCACCCGGAAGGACTTTGCTCCAGAGTCACTCCGGGCCGTGCGGGCCAAGCTCTCCAAGGCCAAAGCCCGTTTCGGGGGCACCATTGACGATCTCTCGTCGATGGCCTCGCGGTGGGTGCTGGCCCACCCGAACGTTTGTTCGGCCATCCCTGGCTTCCGCAACGCTTCCCAGGCCAAGTGCAATGTTCGGGCCGCAACCGACGCCCCGATGACCGATGATGAGGTACAGTTCCTGCGAACCCTTTTTGCCTCTTGAAGCGTAGAAGGACCGTCCTCGACCTGATATTGATCATGACCCGTCTCATCGCCATCTTGCTGCTCTCGCTCGCCACTGCGGTGGCCCCGGCGGCTTCGTGGTTCACGGCGGCAGGTCAGGCGTGCGTCACGGCGGGCACATCGGCGTGCGGAGACGAACGTGGGCAGTGTTGCTGCTGTTCAGAGGCCCAAGCCGATGCGCCTGCGGCGTGTCCGTGCTGCGTCTCCACCCTGCCCGCGCGGCCAATCCGCGAAGCGCCCGGCCCGCTCCCGGGAAGCAAGTCCTCGATTCTCGAACTGACCCTTGCCGCTTTTGACTCAACAGCAGCGATCGACTGGCCCGGCGCTAAGCCTGTGCTTCCGGCATGCATTGTGTGCCTGAGCCCGCTCCCCTGCCCGCCCGCTCCGTGCCGGGCGCTGCTCTGCTCGTGGCAAACCTAGCACACAGCCCGCGCGCCATCACTGCGCGCTCACCCCGGCCCAAATGGCCACCATCCGACACGCCTTTGTCACGAGTTCGCTTTTCGCGATTCCTCTGATTGATTCACTTGCCGATTTGCCAGCGATCCTGCGCATCGTCGGTCTCAAGGACCTTTTCCATGTTCTATAGCTCCGCCCGCACCTCTGCCCGCTTCGCTTCGTTTCTGTCCGTGGCCGCCACCGCCCTCTTGCTTTCGGGGTGCGCATCCAACCGCCCGAGCAATATGTCACCCGAATACGAAGAGAACGTGATCAACCACACTGTAAGCGAGGCCGACATGGCCGCAGCCAAGAGCAAGAAGGCCATCGAGGCCGACACCATCACCCTCTGGGTCAACGGGCTTGGCTGCCCGCTCTGTGCCTCCAACATCGACCGGCAACTCGAGCGTGTGCCCGGCGTGCAAACGGTCGCGGTTGACCTTTCGGTCGGAAAAGTCACGCTCGGCCTGATCGGCGGCGCTCCCCACCCCTCACCTTGGACCCTCGGCGAAGCTGTCGAAGATGCTGGCTTCACGCTGGTCAAGGTGGAGCAGGCTGGTGCCGCCGGTGCGACGCCCGCCGTGCCGCCCAAGCCATGAGCGTCTTGACCGTTCAACCTCTTCTCCAAAATCAACACCCATGAAAACACTCTCTGTTGTCTTGCTGCTCGCGCTCGCTTCGGCCGCGTCGGCCCAGGAAGCCATGTACACCGCCGCGGCGACCATGCCGTCACCGGGTGTCTCGGTCGTGCGTCCGCAGTTCAACTACCTCAAGTTCGGCACCAATCCTGAGGATGGAACACAGTCCACGGATCGGTATCAACTCGTCACCTCGTTCCAGACCGGGATCGCGCGGGCGTGGTCGCTCACGATCGACTTCGGCGCGGCGTTTGAGGATTCCGAGAACGCCGCCGGCAACAACCACCTTGACAAGGGCATCGAAGATATCGACCTCTATCTCAAGTACCGCTTCTACAAGAACGACACTGGCGGGATCGACACGATTCGGGCCGCCGTCATGTTCGGGGCCGAGTTCCCCAGCGGTGACGATGCCGACTTCTCGAGCGATTCGGTCGATCCGCACGCCGGCGTGGTGCTCACCATGGTGCGGGGTCGGCACGGGTTCAACCAGGAGATCGACTTCCGACTCAACACCAACGGCGCGGGCGTCGACAACAACGGCGGCGGCGAAGGGCCGAGCGATGCGCTCCGCTTCAACTCGGCGTACCTCTACCGCATCATTCCCGATCGCTTCACCTCGACATCGACCGGGGCGTGGTACATAACGGCGGAGATGAACGGCATCTACGAAACCAACGGCGACACAGAGCTTCGATGGTCGCCGGGGTTGATGTATGAGGGAACCGAGTTTGCCTTTGAGCTCATGGCCCAGTTCCCCCTCTACAAGGATCTGCATCATCGGGCCGAGCTCGATTTGGCTATCGGGGTCGGGATCCGACTGACGTTCTGAGGCGCGCCGGCGGGTGCCGTAGCGTGCCCAAAGCGGAAACGACAAACCCGAAAACGAAAAGACCCGGCATCAAGATGATGCCGGGTCTTTGTATTGGCGGACTTGCGCGGTCGGCTGGCGGAGGCCAGACAGACCCGTTAGTTGCTCACGATCATCTCTTCACGTGACCTGGCGGGCATGTTTACGGCGGCAGCCGCGGCGGCAGCGTCCTTGGCTTCCTTGTTGCCAAGGAAGTTCGCTTCCAGCGTCAGGCGGATCTTCTCCATGGCCTTGTTCTGGATCTGCCGGACGCGTTCCTTCGTGACGCCGATGATCTGGCCCACCTGCTCGAGCGTCATAGGACGCTCGGGATCGGTGGATTCGAGACCGAAGCGGTGTTCGATCACGGTCCGCTCGACATCGGTGAGCTCGGCGCGGTTCTGGATCACGATGCGCTTGACCTCTTCGGCGGCGTCCTTCTCAAACGTCGAGCGCTTGGTCTCGAGAAAGTTCGAGCGCTCAAGCTTGGGATCGAAGTCGGTCGGGAAGCGCTGACGGTACTTGCTGAGCTTCATGCCCTGGCGTGAGAACGCCTTGAGGATGGCGCGGCAGGCGTACGTCGAGAACTTGTAGCCACGACCGGCGTCGAACTTATCGACGGCGCGGAGGAGGGCCATGTTGCCTTCGGAGACCAGGTCGGCGAAGTCGACTTCCGACATGCGCGTCCGCTTGGCCATCGCCAGCACGAGCGCGAGGTTCGTGTTGGCGATCTGCTGGCGGATTTCATCGGACCGACGGTACCACTTAAGGATCTCCGCGGCTTGGACCGGCGTCGGCTTGCGCGAGATGGTGGCCCAGACTTCCTGCTGGAGCTTCCAGATGCGATATCGGGCGTAGTTGAACTGGTGGAAGAGCACCTTCTCCTGAGCGCCCGTCAGAATGATCTGCTGGGCGGTCTTGATGGTGCGGGTCCGACCCGAGAGGTCGTCCATCACCGGGTGGTACCACGAGGTGTCGGGCTTGGGGATTCCGGCCGGCTCGTCATAGATCTTCGTGACGGCATCGTCCTCGTAGAACGCGGGCGAGTCGATGAAGTCCTGCTCGCTTTCGAGCAGGTCAGACAGGAGCTTCTGGTCGGAAGCCGAGAGCGTCCGCGTAACAGTGACAACACCGGGCTTTTGTGCAACAGCTTTGTCGGCGACCACGTCGACCTTGGTGTTGCGCTTGCGATGCTGCTCAAGCGGGCTGAGAATGGAGGGCGTTGTCCGAACCATGGACTTGTTTCCTTCTTTCGAGTTGGCTTTGGCTTTCTTCACAGGGTGAGGAATGGGGCCCAACGAGGGCAGTTGAAGTAAGCGTCCGTTGCTTCTGATGCCGGAGCAGTCTCCGGATGGATTGTCACGATTTTCGGGCTCAGTGCCAGCGATTGAGGTCCGAGTTGGTGGATTCGTTGAAGATCGTGGAAAACTTGATGCTGACGGCGGGGTTTTTGTTTGGTTTTTGAACGGTCTTTTCGAGCGAAATCAAAGAATCGACCAGCAAGCCGGGCTTTGGCAGTCCGCTTGCCTTCACATACGTAAGTTGTACTTGATTGAGGAGAACCTGTTTCAGACTCGTGTCACACTATCGTCACTGAGCCCATCGGTTCACCCAACCCGGCGCGATTTCGCGCCTGATCTCGTACCTGCGACCGCATCCTGCAATCGAGGCCGAAACGCACACCTGGAGCCGACACATGGTCGTTCCCGGCAATCTTGTTCGGTATTAGTTCACGTACTTGGAGCATAAACGAATCGATCAGTGGGCTGGATTGGCCCACACCAACCACAGCTACGGTGTTGTACGGAAACCAACCACGTTCGGTTCCGCGTACGAAACACCAACCCGCCAGTACAGCTTCATTATGATGGAAAATTGCGGTTTGTCGAGGAAATAACACAATCGGGACGTTTGTGCAGAGAAATCCCACAACGGATCGGGCGTCCCGAACGCAGATCGCCCGTCTTGACGGGCATTTCACCCTGAAAACCGGGGGAGGGGTTGCCATGAAAGCCCTTTCATCAGCCAAACACGGCGCGATTGCGCGCACTATCATTCTGAGTCCTCGGCCGCGGTGGCTCAAAGCAGCGGGACCATGACCCCCCTGACCACTGCGCTGCGCGTTCGTTGTATTGACCGGCCCTTTTGTTGACCAGCCCTGTTGTTGATAGGCCCGACTTGACCCACTCTGTCTTCACCCGAAAGGTTCTGCGATGGCATACACGCTTCCCTCGCTTCCGTACGCATTGAACGCCCTCGAACCGCACATTGATGCCAAGACGATGGAGATCCATAGCCAGAAGCATCACGCGGCATATGTGACCAACGCCAACAAGGCGCTCGAAGGCACCAAGTGGGCCGACCTGCCCCCAGAAACCACGATCGCCAAGCTCTCCGAGCTTCCCGATGAGAAGCGGGCCACGATCCGCAACAACGCCGGTGGGCACGTGAATCACTCGATGTTCTGGAAGGTCATGGCGCCGGCAGGCCAGGGCGGCGGCGGCGAGCCGACTGGCGAACTCGCCGAGGCGATCAACACGAACTTCGGTTCGTTCCAGGCGTTCAAAGAGCAGTTCACGCAGGCCGCGCAGACGCGCTTTGGCTCGGGGTGGGCTTGGCTGGTCATCGGCGCTTTCGGCAAGCTCAAAGTTTGCTCGACGGCCAACCAGGACAACCCGCTCATGGGCGAGGGTGTCGCCGGGTGCAGCGGCACGCCGATCCTCGGGCTTGACGTGTGGGAACACGCGTATTACCTGAACTATCAGAACCGTCGGCCGGACTATGTCGGGGCGTTCTGGAACGTGGTGAACTGGGGCGAAGTGGCGCGGCTCTTTAAAGCTGCCAAGCAGTGATCGGGCTCGGCCACGGGCAATAGGCAAATAGACAGGTAGGCGAAAGGCGTGAAGCGGCAAGCATCGGCGCGGAAGTTGTTTGGAGGCAACGGTCATGAGGATGGCGAAAAAGAGGCTTTTTCTCACGTTTATGCTGGTGGCGCCGATCGCGCTGTTCTCGACATTTTATGTTTACATGGTGCGTGAAGCGCACGCGCGCAGGCTGGCCAAGGAAGCGGCGCGGAGCGAACAGCTCGCGCTCCCGGCTATGCTGCTCGTCAACGGCGTGCCGGTGGGGCAGGCCTCTGCCGCGCAACCGGGTGCGAAGATGGTGCGGCCCGAGTCGCTCGAGCAGGGGTACATCATTATCGTGAAGGACCTCGCGGGGATGGCATCGCCGGCATCGCCGATCTTTATGGCCTCGAGCTTCAACGGGTGGGACCCGAGCGATGTGAAGCAGAAGCTTACGTCACGGAGCGATCTGCGCTGGCAGATCATCATGCCCAAGGCCAAGGCCGATGCGGGCATCGCGTTCAAGTTTACGCGCGGCAACTGGGACCGTGAAGAACTCAAGACCGATCTAACAGTGCCGGACAACCGCTCGCTGCCGATGGTGGATGCGTCCAAGCTCAAGCCGGGCGAGCAGCCGGTGTTTGAGTTTGAAGTGGCCAAGTGGGGCGACATGCGCCCCGCGTCGGGAGCGCGGCCGGACCTTGACCCGTACCACGACATCAACAGCAAGGCCACGATTCGGCGCTTGCAGGTGACTGGCGGCGGGGTTGCCGTCGCGACTTCGCGTGATCTTCTGGTGATGCTTCCCAAGGGGTATGACGCCCCGGAGAACATCAGCCGGACGTATCGCGTGCTGTACATGATGGACGGGCAAAACCTGTTTGAGCCGCTCCCGAACCTGCCTGCGGAGTGGGGCATCGACGAGGCTCTCACGTCGCTTGATGACTTTGCGCTGGCCGACCCGATCATCGTGGTGGGCGTTCCCAACGCGGGCGCGGGCCGGATGAGTGAGTATTTGCCGTTTGCGATGGTGGACGGTGTGGAGCCGCGGGCCAAGCAGTTTGTGACGTTTCTGACTGGTGAAGTGATGCCCCGGGTGCAGCGGGCTTTTCGCGTGAAGGAAGGGCCGGAGTTCACGGGTATTGGTGGCTCGTCGCTGGGCGCGGTGGTGGCGATGTATGCTGCATGCGAGAGGCCGGACTTGTTTGGCAAGGTGCTGGCGGAGTCGATGAGCGGGCTGGGCGGCCAAGCGGGCGGTTCGGCGGGAGGCTCAATGTCGCTGGCGTTCTTTGACATATATTCGAAGTTCCCCGGCGAGGTGTACTTGGGCATGGGCGGCGCGGAGATGGGCGCGGACCCGAAGAACAAGGACTATAACGCGGCGATGGTGACGGGCGTGAAGGCGCTTGAAGCCCTGATCAAGAAGAAGAATCCCCAGGCGAAGGTGATGCTGACGGTTGATGATGCGACCACGCATAACGAAGTGGCATGGGCCAAGCGGTTCCCGGAGGCGATGAAGTTCCTGTTCCCGCGGCACACGCGCGATTAGGCACGAGGCGAAACGTAAGAGGCAAGAGGCATTTGGCACGAGGCAAGCGAAGGAGCCAAGGCGATCACTTGGGGCGGCGGCTGGCGCGGGCGGCGTTGACTGAGGCGATGGCTTGGTCGATGGTCTCGTTGAGGTCGCTGTTGACGAGGAAGACGTCGTAGACGCCGCAGGTGCGGGCTTTGTCCATCTCGCGAACGGCTTCGACGAAGCGGCGCTGGATGATCTCTTCGCTGTCGCGCTTGCGGGCGCGGAGGCGGTCAAGGAGCGTCTTGTCGCTGGGCGGCATGACGTACATGCAGAAGGCTTCGGGCATCTGGTTCTTGACGTTCTGGGCGCCCTGCACGTCGATCTCGAGGATCACGATTTTGCCGGCCGCGAGCTGATCGGCCACCCAGCGGCGGGGCGTGCCATACTTCTTGCCGTAGACGTTGGCCCACTCAAGGAACTCGCCGGCGGTGACCATCGATTCAAACTCGGCATCGGCGACGAAGTGGTAGTCGATGCCCTCGCGGTCTTGGGCCGTTTTGGGGCGGGTGGTGGCTGAGACGGAATAGACCGAGCCGGCGAAGGCTTTCTGCACGGCGCGCGTGATAGTGGTTTTGCCAACGCCGGAGGGGCCCGAGATGACGAGAAGGATGCCGGTCATGGGAGGAGGCACTACGCGTAAGGCAACAGGCAGAAGGCAAGAGGCAACAGCGGGAGACGGTGTTAGCCGCGGGCGGCGAGGCAGAGTTCGAGGACGGCCATGCGGACGGCGACGCCGTGGCCGACCTGGCGGAGGACGACGGAGCGTTCGCCATCGGCGACGGCGGCGGTCATTTCGACGCCGCGGTTGATGGGGCCGGGGTGGAGGATGACGGCGTTCTTCTTCATGCGTTCAGCGCGTCGGAGGGAGAGGCCGTAAAGCTCGGCGTATTCGCGGACGCTGCTGACGACGTTGCTGGCGCTTGATCCGCCGAGGACCGCGCCACCGACTTTTTCGCCCCCACCTGCGGCACTCGCTGCGTTCATGGGTGCTCCGCTGCTGGCACGTTCGAACTGGATGCGGAGGACGTTGATGGCGTCGACCTGGTCGATGACTTCGTCAAGGTCGTGGGTGACTTCGCAGCCGAGGACTTTGAGCGATGGAGGCGCGAGGTGCGGTGGGCCGACGACGATGACGGTGGCGCCGAGCGCGACGAGGGCGGCGATGTCGCTGCGGGCGACGCGTGAACTGGCGACGTCGCCGACGATGGCGACCTTGAGGCCCTTGAGATTGAAGTCGCTCAAGCGGCCGAAGGATTCGCTGATGGTGTAAGCATCGAGCAGGCCCTGAGTGGGGTGCTCGTGCTTGCCGTCGCCGGCGTTGACTACGCAGCACCCCCAACCACCTTCTTCCCCGACGGCCTTGGCGACGAGCGCTGCCGCGCCGCTGGCCTTGTGGCGGACGACGAGGCAGTCAACCCCCATGGCGGCGACGTTGGCGGCGGTGTCGCGTATGGTTTCGCCCTTGCTGACGGATGAGTCGGTGCTGGTGAGATCAACGACGTTGGCCCCGAGGCGACGCGCGGCGAGCGAGAAGCTCATGCGGGTTCGGGTGGAATCTTCAAAGAAGAGGTTGGCGATGGTGGCACCGGCGAGGACGGTGAGGGGCTTGGCGCGGGATCGGCTTCCCGATTGGACGGCTTCACGCGCGGCGGGTTCGTACTTGGAGGCGTGGGAGAGAATGAGGCGCATTTCGCCCGCGCTGAGTGCTTGCAGGCCGAGGAGGTGCATGTGGGGCCAGATGGCGAGCGATCGCGAGGGTGATTTGTTGGCGATCGAGGGGCGCGCTTTGCTGGGCTTGGCAGGCATGGCGGAGGGTAGCGGGGGGGAACGTACCGCCAACGGCAGTCCGGGTGGCGGGCGGGGGCGCGAGCGGGATCTCGGGCAAGCGGGCTCAAATGGTCGCGCTTCATGCTCGTGCCGGCCGGTGAGGTTCGGCGGCAGGGCCGCCGAAGTGGGGGAGGGGGGGGAACTTGCCGCAGACTCGCGCAGAAGGGTCAGAAGGGAAGACGGGAAGGCTGAGCAGTGGTGGGGCGAGGTGGTGTGCGACGGGCCGCCGTTTTTGGTTGAGTTTGAGATTGAGACGGGGTTGAGACGCGGGTGTTGGCGATGGAAACAGGAGTGCGGGGCCGGGCGTAATTTTGGTTGAGATTGAGTTTGAGATTGAGACGACGATGAGACGGGCCTGGTTGGCGAGGGTTTTTACCAAGGAACGGGCGCGTGAGGCCGGTTGGGGGTTGGGATTGAGATTGAGACTGGCGGCAGGACTGGCCGTGTGATTGGGTCAGGCGGGGGGTCGAGTGCACATGGTTTTGGGTTGAGATTGAGATTTTGAGACGGGCTCGGCATTCGGCAGTAGATATGAGGCGATTTTGGGGCGGCTGGCGAGGCAGGGGCGGGTCGGAATCGCGTTGAGATTGAGATTTGAGACGGAGTAGGCAATCGGCCGTAGGCATCAGGCTTGGGGCACGAGGTCATAGCGGAGGCGGGCTGGGCCGGGATGGGGCATGAAGTGGTGAGATTTGAGACGGTTGAGACGGCGGTCGGCGGCACCACCCTGTGGAGGGGGTTGGTGGCTGATGGGTCGGACGTGCGTCCTCTATATACATGGGGGTCGGGGTTCGCCCCCGAGGAGGGGTCCGAAGGAGGCCGGGCGGATTGAGCGGGTGAATACTCAGCGCGGCGATTCCGCCGCTCCGCCCCGCGCCGGGGGGAGCAGCCACTCGGCTGAACTGTCCGATTGCTTCATTGCAGAAGCGTCAAGTGCAGGCTCTCGCCCGCGCCCTTTACGGCGTATTTTGGCGGATGTCGGTGATTTTCTGCACGTCGGCAGGCACACTCAGTTCCACGCTTTCAGGGCCTTGGCGAGCAGGCTTTTGAGTTCATCGTTCTGTTCGGGCGACATGGTGCCGATGAACTGGGCGCGGAGGGCACCGCGATCGTCAAATACGAGAACGCTTGGAACGAGCGGGATGCGGCGGAGCCAGGTGGTGTGCGAGGACTGCACATAGGCGAGTGGGAGGAATGTGCGGGCGGGTTGGAGTTCGGCGGTGCGGGCGTGCGCGACGGGGTGCGTGCCGTCGGGCGATATTTGATCGATGGCGAATGAGGTTTGAAGTTTGAGCGCTCCCCGGAAGACCGGGGAGCGTTTTTTTGTTGGCTAGCGCAATGCAGACAGAACGGGGAGGCGACGGATGAGAGGGCGCGCGGTGTGAGGGCGCAGCGAGACAGGCCGAACGTTACGGAATCGTCACCTGTGAAAATTGCAGCATGGTGTTTCTGCGCCGATACCAGAGGAAGGGGAGGCCACTTCCTCTGGGACCTCCAACACCAAGAAAGCAAAGACGGCCCGGGTTCAGCCCCCCGGAATCAGCCGGGACCGGTTTCGTTCTGCGGTCGCTGAGCACAGTAGAATCGAGTCCGATGATTACTCTTGAGTATCTGCACGAGGGAAGCGAGGACTGTCCGCTGGTACGGCTCTATAACTTCGAGCGCTCGGACGGCGTAGCGCTGCGAGACTTGTGCCTCACGCTGGCGGCGGGCCGGGTGCGGGAAGTCTCGCTGGAGAATCTGACTTTCGTGAAGGCGATCGGCGGTTGCGGGTTTGTGCTCTGTGCGAGTGCGTTCAATCGTGGTGTCGACACTCCGAAGACCGGTGCTCCGTTCGTGATGGAATACTCAGAAGAGGGGTGGCGTGAGGTTGCTGACAAGATCGCCCCCTTCGTTGCTGATTCCGCTGGCTTCCAGTGGCTCACGAATGAGGGTGATGTGAACGTGTTGCTGTCTCGTGACGGCCTCTGGTAGGCGATCAGCCATCAATGCGGCCAGCGCCAGGCGAAAATGGTTGCGGTGATGGTGCCGGAGACGATGCCGTCGATGATGCTGGCGATGATGCTGGCGACGATGGTTCGCTATTGCGCCTCGGACGAGATGACGCTCGTGATAAAGGAGAAGGAGTAGGCGCCCCGAGTATGACGTGGGCCTCGAACCGATGGGCCGATGGGGCCTCGGGCTTGGTTCTGGTCTTGAGTTTTGAACAGGCCTGTGCGGACTGTGACGGCAGCGAACTTTGATATCCCGAGGATATCCCGAGCTTTTGATCCCTCGAGCAATGTCGCCGCGGCCGCTCTCGCGGGCGCGACGACGACACACAGGAGGCTTGAGCATACACCCGGCTCAGGCGGTCGGCAAGGCCACGTGTCGAGAGATTTTGAAAAGCATGAATATGCAGTAAAATTGTGGGTGGTTTGCGTAGGGAGGGGGTTAGGTTTAGGGGGAAGGGCGGTCGGTGATGGCGGGGCGAAGGGTGAGGCGGCGCGTTTGGGGCGATGGGAGCAACGGAGGTGCGGCGGTGGGTGGGCCCGGGCGGTCGGGCCGACGCGGGAGGAACTTCGCGCTTACGCTCATTCAAATCCAAGGGGTTTCGCGCATGCTCAAGCTCATCGAAGGAAATGCGATCATCGGGCAATCGGGCGGGCCGACGGCGGTGATCAACCAGTCGCTGGTGGGGGTGGTGGAGGGGCTGCGCGGGTTGAAGCCGATCAAGAAGGTGCTGGGGATGCGGCACGGGGTGACGGGGCTGATGAAGAACCTGCCGTGCGTGGACCTTTCGGGCACACCGTGGGAGGTCCTGGAGAAGGTGGCCAAGACGCCGTCGGCGGCGCTGGGCAGCAGCCGCGACAAGCCCAAGGAAGAGGACTGCGGGCGGATCTTCGACGCGTGCAAGGCGCAGGACGTTCGGTATTTTTTCTATATCGGTGGCAACGATTCGTCGGACACGTGCCGGATTGTGAGCGAGCTGGCGCGCAAGCACAACTATGAGATGCGGTGCTTCCATGTGCCCAAGACGATCGACAACGACCTGATGTGCAACGACCACACGCCGGGGTTCGGCTCGGCGGCGCGGTATGTGGCGCTGGCGTTCATGGCCGACGATCGCGATAATGCGTCGCTGCCGGGGATCAAGATCAACGTGGTGATGGGGCGGAACGCGGGGTTTCTGACGGCCGCGAGCGCGATGGCGCGGCACAACGAGGGGGATGGCCCGCACCTGATCTATCTGCCGGAGGTGGCGTTTGATCCCGACCGGTTTGTGGAGGATGTGAAGGCGGTGGTGGCCAAGCACAACCGCTGCCAGATCGCGGTGAGCGAGGGGATCAAAGACAAGGAAGGGCGCGACATCGGGGCGATGCTGATCCAAGGGGCGCAGACCGACAGCCATGGCAATGCGCAGCTGTCGGGATCGGGCGCGCTGGGGGACATGCTTTCGAACCTGATCAAAGAGAAGTTCAAGAGCCCGACGGGCAAGTCGCCGCGGGTGCGGGCCGACACGCTGGGGTATTTGCAGCGGTGCTGGCCGGAATCGAGCCCGATTGACGCGGCCGAGGCGCGCTCGGTGGGCGTGTTTGCCGGGCAGGCCGCGGCACGGGGTGAGATGGAGGGGAGCGTCTCGATCATGCGGCTCTCGAACCACCCATACCGGATTGAGAAGCGGCTGATTCCGCTCCGCGATGTGGCGGCCAAGACCAAGGTGATGCCGGTGGAGTTCATCCACGGCACGCACGACGTGACCCGGGCGTTTCTCGAGTATTGCAAGCCGTTGGTGGGCGAGCTGCCGCACTTTGCGCACTTTTGATTGCGGTGGGAGCGCGGGCCACTCATGATTCGATGTATCGCCTTTGACTTTGAGCGCAAGCACGACGAGCCGGTGGCGATTGAGGCCGTTCGGATGGAGATCGCATCGGGGCGGTTTGTGTGGGTGGATGTGGAGCTTGGTCGGTATGCGGGGCGGACGGATATTGAGCGCGCCGTGGGCGAGCATCTGCACCTGTCGCCGGATGTGATTGAGATCATGTCGCGGCACAAGGCCGACACGGGGTATGAGCATGTGCCCGATGGGCTGCACATCGCCGTGGTGTCGTGCAAGTGGGCGGACCATCGGTTGGCGACGACGCGGGTGGACGTGCTGATGTCGGCGGGGTTTTTATTGACGATGACGCGCGGGCATGCGGAGTTTCTGGACAATGTGCGGCGCGACTATCGCGATGACTTCGAGCGGTTTGCGCGGTCGCCGGGGTTTTTGCTCTATGAGATGTTCGACCATTTGACGCGCTCGTACGAAATGATTGAGCAGCACTTTGAGGAAGAAGTTGAGCGGATGCATCTGAAGCTGGCGGGACGGCTGGATGCGAGCGTGTTTCCGCTGGCATCGCGGGTGGCGGCAAATATCGTGCGGCTGAGGCGGCATGTGGCGCCGGCGCGGGCGGTGGCGGCGGAGCTGGGGTCGCGGCGGTCGCCGATGGTGCCGGAGACGACGCAGCCGTTTTTGCTCTCAACGGCGGCGGAGCTGGAGCGGATTCTGACCGACCTCACGGTGAGCCGCGAGATTCTGACCGACGCGGTGCATTTGTCGATGTCGTATCTGACGTATCGCACCAACAACGTGATCAACGCGCTCACGACGGTGTCGTTTATCTTTTTGCCGCTCACGTTTTTGGTGGGCGTGTATGGGATGAACTTTGAGTTTCAGCCCGAATACAAGTGGCGGTTTGGGTACCTGTGGTTTTGGGGACTGGTGGCGGCGGTCTCGGGCGCGGTGGGGCTTTCGCTGTGGCTGGTGATGCGCCGGGAGAAGCGGGCGATTGCGGCGGCGCGGCGGCCGGGACGAACTGTCGGCGCACGGGGTGCGGATTCTGTCGATCGAGATTGAGAAACACCCGGAACCGCGTTGGCGGAACCGGGTGGTAGAGAGAGCAGAGTAAAGTGAACCGAGCCAAGCCGCGACCGTTTAGGACATGGTCGCGTGCGCGCGCTTGCTGCCGGCGGCCTTGCGGCGACCGCCGTTCTTGCCGTTGGCGTTGTCGGCCGCGGCACCGCGCTGGCTGCCAGACTTCCCATTCGAGAGGGAGTTTGGTTGGCCGCTGGGGCGGGTGGAGGAGCGACCGTTTGAGTCGCCCTGTGACCGGCCGTTGAACTGGCCTTTGGCTTCGCCCTTGGCTTGGCCGTTCGAACGGCTATTGGTTCGGCCGGACGACTGGCCGGACGACTGGCCGTTGGAGCTGGCAGTGCGGGCTGAGGTTTGCTTGTCGGCCTTGGCAGGTGCGCGGCCGTTGCTGTTTCGGGTGCTGGGCTTGGTTTCGCGCATCGAGTTGGCGGATGCGGAGCTGGACTTCGAAGAGCGGGCACGGTCGTCGTCTTGGCTGGCATCGCGGTCAGTGGAATCGTCGGATTCGTCATTACCTTCACCGGTGACGGCCGAGTCATTGATGCCGCCCTCGGCCAAAGCGGTGAGGCCCTGATCGGCGGCGCCTTCTTCTTCGATAGTGGCGGTGAGCAGGGTGACGATTTCGCTGAGGCCGAGGCGTTTGGCGAAAGCGCGGGCGCAGCCATAAGCCGCGATCTCATAGTGCTCGACGCGCTGGGCGGAGGCGATGATGGCGGCATCGCCAGCCTCGGGCTCGTGGTCTTCGGTGATGATCTCGCTGGCTTCCTCAATGAGGCCGAGGATGGCGGGGCATTTTTCGCCCTTGGGTGGAATGCCCAGGAGCGAGAAGACTTCTTCAAGGCGGTTCACGTGGTTCTGGGTTTCTTCGGCGTGGTTGGCGAAGGCTTCCTTCAGATCGGGGTTACTGGCAGCGCGCTCCATTTTGGGGAGGGCTTTGACCAACTGCTTCTCGGCGAAGTAGATGTCTTTGACTTGATGGATGAGCACGTCGCGGAGATTCTTGAGCTTCATGGGTTGT
>Ga0335397_10004220_pt1 | contig 19048 bp, 18 predicted proteins | sample MAT04_FD_205740 | JGI IMG/M metagenome (GOLD analysis project Ga0335397, IMG submission 205740) | Freshwater microbial communities from Lake Fryxell liftoff mats and glacier meltwater in Antarctica - MAT-04 (spades assembly) (version 2) ... | reverse complement strand
GGATCTGGCCTTGGCTATAAACGAGAGTTTTACTCGTTACCAGTTAATCGCAATCAAATCAAATTTAAGCAGTAACTGCGAGCAATTTGTCGGCTTGTTTGGCGGTTTCAAAGAAGAAACGCACGTTATCTTCGGGAGTTCCTGGTAATACGCCGTGTCCTAAGTTGAGGATGTGTCCTCGATGACCCGCTTTACGAATTGTATCAAGAATTCGATCGCGAATAAACGCTTGAGAACCAAACAACACGCCCGGATCAAGATTTCCCTGAACGTTCATGTTGGGGCCCAAACGTCGGCGCGCATCGGCCATATCAACCGTCCAATCGACGCTGATGATATCCGCGCCGGATTTTGTCATCCGTTCGAGGAGGCCGCCACTACCGCTGACTAATAGAATTAGCGGGGTGTCGGGATGGGTTTTTTTGACTTGATCGAATACCTGTTTTTGGTATGGTAAAGCGAAAGTGTCGTAGTCCTGCGGGGACATTTGGCCGGCCCAGGAGTCGAACATTTGCACTACTTGCGCGCCACAGTCGATTTGATAGCGCATATAAACCGCGATCGCATCTGCAAATTTCGACAGCAACTGATGTAGTAAAGTTGGATCAGAAAATGCCATGTTTTTGATAATTGCATAATCCTTGGAACCTTTGCCCTCAACGGCGTAGGCTGCTAATGTCCAGGGCGCGCCGACAAAACCGAGCACGGTGGATTTGTTGCCAACTTCCGCGCGTAGGGATTTGAGGATAGTTTTGATGAAAGGCAAGCTTTCTTCGGGATTCAGCGGTTGCAAAGCGTCGATTTGCTGCTGAGTGCGGATGGGTGAGTGGATAATCGGGCCTTTTCCTTCGGCGATGTCCATGTCGATGCCCAAACCGGGCATTGGGGTGACAATATCGGAAAACAGAATTACGCCGTCGGGTTGAAATGCGTACCAGGGTTGCAGGGAAACTTGAATCGCAACTTCGGGTATTTCAGAACGTTCGCGAAAGGAGGGATACTTTTCTCGCAAATCTCGATAAGCCTTCATGTAGCGGCCGGCTTGGCGCATCATCCACACGGGCGGGCGGTCTAGGGTTTCGCCGCGGGCTGCCCGCAACAGTAAGGGAACTTCATTTAATGCCGACATTTTAACTTTTCTCTACCTTAGATATTTCAATGCCTTTGCTAGCTTACCATTGTGCGATCGTCCTTTTTGATCGAAAATTCGGCGATCGGCCCGCAGCAGCTATTGTCTGTCATTGCGAGGCACTATCTGTCATTGCGAGGCACTATCTGTCATTGCGAGGCACTATCTGTCATTGCGAGGCACGAAGCAATCTCCGCATCTGTTTTTCAGCGCTTCTGTTTTCTGGGCTGAATTAATTAATTGGTAGAGCTTGATTTGCGATCGAACTCTGGCAGTTTGCGAGGCTGAGGGGAAAATGGCTGAGATGACGCAGTTTCGTTGGGAGCCTCGCAGCATTGCTGGGCAAGGGTTTCAGCGATTTCTTCTGCGGGGTTGAAGGAGTTTTGAGGGGTAATTTTGGGCAGCCTCGCAAATGGCCTCTGGACATCTTGCCCTGTATATGGTGTATAATGGAGGCCTCCCCACTCGCTGGGGAAACTAATTGAATGGAAACTAAAAATAGCTTGACATCTTAAGAGATGTATGACAGACTATAAGAGTTAAGAAAACAAACCACTCCTTAAACGCTAGGAGTTCATCAAAGGAAGAAGGAAGACTAAATGCAGTCTAACCTTACTTCATCCCCCCGGATCTAGGTTACTGAGTTGGAGCTAAAAAGTTCCTACTATAACAGTTATCTAGCCCGGTCGGGAAAACCTCCCCACTCGCTGGGGAAACTAATTGAATGGAAACTGCAATAGCGGTGTTACATCATCGTCGCTGTAGTGATATCCGCTAACTCCCCACTCGCTGGGGAAACTAATTGAATGGAAACCAGAAAGCGTTTAGCTGCTCCTGAAATCGGAATAGGTTCTAACTCCCCACTCGCTGGGGAAACTAATTGAATGGAAACTGAATTGGGGTGGGAAAAATTTAATTTGATCATATTTTTAGCTCCCCACTCGCTGGGGAAACTAATTGAATGGAAACTTTATTATTTTTCGGTTTCCGATCATCCCTTTATGAGGCTCCCCACTCGCTGGGGAAACTAATTGAATGGAAACAATTCAAACTGACTGTCAAAGCAGATAACTGTTTTACTCCCCACTCGCTGGGGAAACTAATTGAATGGAAACGTGCGGGTAGTGGCGGTTGCCTTAAGTCCGAGGCTGGTATGAACTCCCCACTCGCTGGGGAAACTAATTGAATGGAAACACCGTAAAGAACCTCGTTCTTACCGTAGTTGTTTACGACCTCCCCACTCGCTGGGGAAACTAATTGAATGGAAACTGAGTTGGTGTGGTAGCTATTGCGTACAGGCAGCCTGCTCTGTTGACTCCCCACTCGCTGGGGAAACTAATTGAATGGAAACTTGACTAATAATTTATCTTTGCGAATTCCAATTAATCTCCCCACTCGCTGGGGAAACTAATTGAATGGAAACGTTATGAAACCGTGAGCATCTGAGATCGCATAAGGAAGCGACTCCTCCCCACTCGCTGGGGAAACTAATTGAATGGAAACTTTAAGTTGTATGCTTTCATGAGTAAATTCCTCTGTGCTCCCCACTCGCTGGGGAAACTCATTAGAATAGAAACAACAAAAAAGGTGGCTGTCAGCCGCCTTTTTCTTTTATCTACCCATGACTAAAATATGATAAAAAAAGTTCTACAGGACTTACGCACGGGTGGCCAGAAACCGGGTTTTTTCCGAAAGAGGCGTTACAGCCCACAAATTCGCTGAAAAACCCGGTTTCTTTGGTTTTGCGTAAGTCCTGATGAAAAAAGTTGTAGAAGGCAGAGTAGCGCTGGGAAGTTATTTATGCAAACAATCCTCTCTCTCTAAAAATAATCATTTTGGCTAGATTTCCCAACACTTTTATTGCCGGATTTTCCAAGTAAGAAAAATAGTTTTAAACATCTATCATGACAGTCTATCGAGGACTCTATTTCTCAGCTAATATTGCATCGTAATCGCCATGAGTCCCTATCCAAAACCAGACAATACCTTCAGGTTTCTCAACTCCGAGAGCTCGGTAACTATCGCCTACTCGCACCGATTGCAATTGCTTTCGCCTGCCCACTTTTTTAAAATGCAGCGAAGGGTGATACGGATCGACTTTCAGTAATTCGTAATTTTTATCGGCTAAAGCTTGTATTTCTTGAGGTAGCTGATGATAGCAGTTCCAAAAACGCGGTAAAGTCAGATGCTTCATAACACTTTAGCCAATCCCGCTTCATACTCTGCATCAACTTCATCCAGTAGCGCATCTAACCGCCCATCCTCCAAATCGTCTTCAATTTGCCCATCCCAGACTTGTTGGCGATACTCTATCAGCCAAGCAGTTAGTTCGGATAGTTCCTTAACTGACAAGTTCATAATTGCTGTTTCAAGTTCTTTAACACTCATAGATTTTGCCACATCATTAATCTTATTAATATACCAATAATCCTGAACGCATGGGTAGTCAGAAACCGGGTTTTTGCGAAAATACTTCGATAGTCGCGGTGTTTGGGGCGGGTTTTTGAGATGGTTGGTTTGACTCATTGATGGTTTGTAAAACCCGCCCCTACGAAACAAACGAAATTACCTAGTCACACACACTCCGCCTACAGATACCCGACATCGATCGCGACTTGGATCGAACCTGCTATCATCATTAGGGCGATCGAATCTACCATCATCACTCCTAGCCGAATCTAAATCCCTAGTCCGCGAATTGTAATAATAATCTCCCGCCGGAAAGTTTCTAGTCGGTACAGCGCAGTAAGTCGAATCTTGATTATTATCATCAAACCTTACTCTTACCACCGATCGCCGATCGCGGCAATCAACAGACCGCAAACCAAAATCATCCTGCAAAATCTGCGCCCTGTCACCCCGGCCATCATCACGGCGACTATCCCGCCTATCCTCCCGCCCATTGCGAGCCCGTCTGTCGCCGCCATCAATTCCCGCAACTTCCAGCGTGTAATTACCGCCCCTCGCAGCATCCTTCGTCAACACCAAAAGCTTATAATCGCCGCTACGGGGAATTTGATAATTAAAAGAACGGTCTTGGGTAAAAGCGACTTGTTTGTTGTTTCCGTAAAATAGTACCATCACGGGAGTAAAACCGCGACTTCTATCTGTATCTAAAAACACTTCAATGTTGTCGCCTTCCCGCGCACTGAAAGTATATTCTTGACCGCGCAATTCTTCCGTCGGAGCACCGGGAGTCCACATATTGCGGAAACGGTAAATCGGAGAAGTGCGGCGAATTACTCCATCTATGCGATCGTTATTTCGTATCACTTCGCCAACCGCACTAGAAGAAATCCCCGTAAGTGCCAATCCGGTAACTAGCACAGCGGCAGCAATACTGTTTAACAAGTTGTGTTTTTTCATATCAACCTCTCAAAAATTTTAAAATCTTTTTGCCTTGTTTGCACCGACATTTGCATACACAATCTATTTTAAATGTAATTGCCGCCAACCGTGTTAACCTCACCCAACAGGACTATTTGGGATTTATTTTACAATACGCTGGGCTTAGCGCTACTGTCATTGCGATCGCAGAGAGAGCAATCGCAGAGACTATGACACTTCTCAGTTAAGTGAGGTACGCCTTGAGTGATTGTATGGTACGTCAGGGCTGACTGTTTTAATCACAGACTAATTATTTTCCTCCTGACGCACCCTACCAACTACTAACTTCGCCAGAGTCTCTGCGATTGCTTCACTAAGAGTTCGCAATGACATTAGAGAAGTATCAACCCAAGCATATTGGGTTATAGACGTTGATGCCGAATTTAAAGTTGCGATGTATCTCCACAAATCAGCAATCCCGATTCAGCGTCGATACTCGCCTCAATTCCCATCGGTAAAGCAGCGTTAACGCCTTCGTGGCCAAAGGGCAAATCCGAGACAATCGGAATGTTCAAATCGCCCAGCCGATCGCGCAAAACCTGATCAATGCTAAAACTAATGCTATCCGGGCCAACCTCGCAGCGACTAAAGCGCCCCAAAGCAATCCCCCGCACCCCCGCAAAAGCCCCCGCCATCCGCCACATGGTCAACATACGATCGACCCTGTAAGGAGCCTCCGAAACATCCTCAAATGCGAGAATAGCACCTGTTAAATCCGGTTGATACGGGGTTCCGAGCAAATGAGAAGCCACCGTCAGATTCGCCGGAAACAGCCGCCCCGAAGCTTGTCCACCGCCCCATCCTTTACCTTGCAAAGATGGTAACGGACGGCCTTCGATATAGTCAAAAAGTCGATCGACAGACCAATCCGGTTCAGCGCCCAAAGTCGTCAGCAGCGGCCCGTGAACGCCCCAAATCCCCAATTTGTCGTCATTCCACAGCAAAGCCGTAATGTCGGAAAAGCCAATCAACCATTTCGGCGCATGGGAATCGGGAGTAGGAAACTGGGAATTTGCCCGATCGCCCACCTTGGCTTTTTCCAAAAGTCGGGTGCTGCCGACACCGCCTCTGGCACACAGAATACCGCGACAATCCGGGTCACTAAGGGCATCTGCGAGCTGTCGGACGCGGTTTTCGTCGGAACCTGCCAAGTAGCCAGTGCGATCGGCAAAACCCGGTGTTAATTCAATTCGATAGCCGCGGGATTTCCAAATTTCCAAACCGCGTTCAAAGTTAGTCAATTCTCGAAGCGCGCCGCTAGGTGCAATTACCCGCAGCAAATCTCCCGGTTGCAGCCATTTCATATTAATCATTATCTATTCTTCCATTCCGCGTCGGCGGACATTGTTTGTGTAGCCCCGAATTCCATTCGGCGGGTTTCTTCTTCGAGGTTTCTTCGAGGTTTCTTCGAGGTTTCTTCGAGGTTTCTTCGAGGTTTCTTCCATTCCGCGTCGGCGGACATTGTTTGTGTAGCCCCGAATTCCATTCGGCGGGTTTCTTCGGCGGGTTTCTTCGATGGGTTTCTACATTTAATATCTACCTTTCATACCTACAGCAAAGTCAGAATTTCCACCCCAGAATCAGTCACAGCCAGAGTGTGCTCGAATTGAGCCGAAAGCTTTTTATCCTTAGTGATAGCAGTCCAACCATCGGCCAAAATTTCCACATCCCAAGTACCCTCATTAATCATCGGCTCGATCGTAAAAACCATGCCTTGTCTGAGCTTTTTTCCCGTGCCCCGCTTGCCGTAGTGCAGAATTTCCGGTTCAGTGTGAAAAACGCGGTGCACACCGTGTCCCGCAAAATTTCGCACTACCGAGAAACCCTGGGCTTCTGCATATTCTTGAATGGCTGCACCGATGTCGCCGGTACGAGCACCCGGTTTGACTTCCGCAATTCCTCTTCTCAGACATTCCTCGGTTACTTCAACTAACTTTTTAGCTACAGGTGAAGGTTTCCCCACAAAAAACGTCTTAGAAGTATCGCCGTGATAGCCATCAACTAAAGGCGTTACATCAATGTTAATAATGTCGCCTTCTCTGAGAATTTGTTTGGCATTCGGGATGCCGTGACAGACTACTTCATTGACGCTAGCACACAGAGATTTCGGAAATCCTTTATAACCTAGCGGAGCGCTTTTTGCTCCGTGTGCCAAAGTCCAGCGTTCGGCTTCGTCGTTAATTGCCAGAGTGCTGACACCTGGTTTGATCATTGGTTCGAGATGCAGTAGAAGCTGGGCTGCTAAGCGGCCGGCTTGACGCATTTTTTCGACTTCTCTGCTCGATAAAAGCACTAAACGTTCAGTTGCCATAGTTTTTTTTCTGGTCTTTTGTTGTGGTTGATTAAGAGTTTATTTAACTCAATCAGGACTTAGCTGGAACCGATAACAAATAGATGCTGCGATTGCTTCGTTCCTCGCAATGACATATAAATACGTTATTTATTCGTAAGTCTTGTCAATTTTAGAATAGATTTGAACCAGTGTTCAAAACGATCGCCCAAAGCACCCAAAGAGTATTCTACCTCTGCTTGTCGCCGGCAAGCGCTGCGGTCAATTTGGTCTAAACGGGCGATCGCACCTACCAAACCATTTACACTGTCAGGTTCCACTAAAAAGCCCGTCAGCCCATCTCGAACAATTTCGGCCGGCCCCCCGCGCTCGTAAGCAATCACAGGTACACCGCACGCTAAAGCCTCGATCGCCACATTTCCGAAAGCTTCCACCCAACGCGGCGTCATCAAGAGCGATCGACACTGGCGGACTTGCTGTTGCATTTGGATTGTTGTCAGAAACCCTAAATATTCTACCGGAGCATCCGGGTAATCTGCACAAATCTTTTGCCAATAATCCTCATCCTGCATTTTGCCCATAATTTTCAAGGGAATGCCTGTAATTTTCGCTGCCGCCACAGCATCTTCTAAGCCTTTCTCCGGGGCGATGCGGCCGAGCCAAGCTAATTTTGGTTTTGGTTGGCTGCAAAATTCGTACAGCGATAAATCGATGCCGCTTCCCAACAACTGACACTCACGCGCAAAGGCAAAGGTTTCGGCTTGGGAAACGGTGTAAACTCCGATCGTACCGGGAAATTGGGCGGCGGTTTGTCCGGCGATGTGATCGAGCGATCGCGAAAGTGAGCCCATACTGATAAAATGTGCGATCGGAGTCCTAAAAAACGGCGTCAAATAAAACGGCAGCCAATCGTAGGCAAAGTTAACAATCAGATCCCATTCATCCTGAACTTGGCGGGCGTATTCCCACATATTCGCCAGCACAGAATCGGCTGGCATCACAATCGCATCATTGTAATCTTGTGATTGAGCAGTTACTTGCAAATCGCCCGTGATTTCGATGACTGGAATTGATTCTAAGACGGAACCAGCAGGCGCTACAACAGCTATTTTATGACCTCGGCGGTGCAATTCTTGAGCAATGTTGAAGACTGAAAGTTCGACTCCGCCGCCCAACCCTGAACCGAGTTGACCGACAGAAGTTGATAGAAACAATAATTTTAAAGAGTCATTGGTCATTGGTCATTAGTTATTAGTCATTAGTCATTAGTCACTTATTTTAGCATATTATCAATCATCAGATTGACCTTGACCTTAAGATAATAATTTTTCGATTGCAGTGCAAGCGTCCACACTCGCGATTAGTAATCACAATAAAACGTTATCATAATTTTCCGATGACCAATGACCAATGACCAATGACCAATGACCAATGACTAATGACCAATGACTACTGACTAATGACTACTGACTAAGCTGTCGCGCATTTAAATTACATATTCGGTACGGGCTAGAAGCCCATACCACAAGAGTTTGATTGATTTTTCACACACAATTTAAATGTAGAACAGCTTACTGACTAATCATCCCTCCCAGAACGCGGACGGATGCGGTTCAACTGATTGATTGCCCAGCGAGCAGTCTCCTGAACTTCTGCATCTGGATCGTCCGTAGCACGGTACAACAAATGACTGATTTGATTCACCAATTCGTAAATCCGCGTCAAGTCGCGAATCGCATTCTTTCGCACTTCGGGGTTTTCATTTTGCAACGAAATTGACCAAGCATTATTCATGGGTTTGAGCGTGCGAATGCCAATTTCCGAGAGACTTGCCAAAATTAAACTGTACTGCTTCGAGTCAGAATTTGGTAGCAAATCGAGCAACGGCTCAACTGCTCTGGAATCTCCCTGCTGGCCGAGTTCCCAAATTGCTTTGCGCCTATGAGCCGGATTTAGGTGCTGCAAATCTTCAATCAGTGTTTCAATAATATCAACTTTAGGTTTGTCATCCGTTTCTGCAAGGGAAATCTGTTTCTTCCTACTCGCTAGCGAATCGGCTCGATTAGCTGTTTCGGGAATGTTTAAACCTGTCTCGCTGTAGCCATTGCTCTGAGTTTCCAAGGGCACGATGTCGGAATTAATTCGATCGCCCTCAACGTCTACATCCTCGGATTCTTGTTCCCCAGATTCTAGGATAAACGGTAAAGGTCGATCAGTGTTCTCGACATTGTAGCCCTTGGGGAAATTCACAGGGTAGGGCAATGCTGGTAGCGGTTTTAGTCCCCCAGAATAAACCTGTTGCTGTCGTGTTTCCCGCAAGTTTGTCTGCTGAGCATCGGGATTGGTGAATCGAGGGTTTCTTTGGTTTTGGCGATCGCCTCGAACCCGTCTTCGATTAGAATTATTTGACTCGCCACTGCTAACCAATTTCAGCATGATTACTACTGCCGCTGCCGTGACGACAACTGCTGCCAAACCCAACATTAACAACCCCCGCTGCTGAGACAAAATGACGATTATATTGGAGATTGGTTTCGGGATTTTAGAATTAGATTTTGGCGTTTTGGACGGCTTAGATTTGTTTTTAGCGGGCGCAGGAGAGGGTTTTTGAGGATTGGAGTCCGGGCGATCGTCCGCCTGAGCAATTTCTTGGGAAACAGCCCGGTAGGACGCATTGAAAATCTGTTGCCTTCCGTCCGCACTTGGACTGAAGGCAGCGCCCAGACAGGCAATGCAGGTCAATAAACATAGAGTGGAGCGGTAGTGCGCCATAAGACTCAATCGGGGTTTTGAGAGGCAACGCCGCATGACGAGTTTTAGTGTAACCTTGAGTTAGCTCGATCCTAGCTGCTATGTGCTCAACTAACCCAGAAATGTCACGCCTGATCGCAAAAAACCCTGGTTTGAGATGGCAGCAAGCCGGATTTTATGAACACAATTGCGTCGTTGACGTGCAGTGCAGGCGCTGCGGGCGGGCGATGATTGCTCGCCGATCGCACGGCATGACCAAGAGTTTAACAAGCTTCTGATCCGGCGGGACGATCGCTTTTGTCTTAATCTGGGCCGGCATTTGGACAAGGAGGATTTGCCGTGGCTGCCAGAAACCGGGTTTTTGAGTGTATTTTTGGCGGCTTTACCGAATATTTTCAGTCTGTTTATTTTTACCCACTTAGTTAAGTTAAATCGATCGGCATTTAATTCTGTGCCACCAAAATTGATATAAGATCGAGCTAAATTTCTAGTGTGAGAGTAGAGGCATTTGTGAGCCAACAAGATATCTTAAATTTAGCAAAAGAAGGCGATGCCAGGGCGATCGCATTTCTGATTGGCCAAGCACTCCAAAGCTTCGGCGTCACAGCCAAAGCCAGCCTAGAGAATGACAGCCTGCACCTGCTACTCGAAGCAGCACAATTGCCCGCAGAAGAAGCCTGTCTCCGAGTCGCAGTCAAAGGGTTACAGCGGCTGCAACCAAACAACATTTACTCCGTGACAATTTACGGGCGACGCCACGGCCAGCAATTACCAGCTTGGACTCAAACAGTAGAATTAAAAAAACGCTTGACTTTCGCACCCGTGAGTGCAGGAGTTGCCGTGAATTCAGGAGTTGCCGCGAATTCAGGAGTTGCCGCGAATTCAGGAGTTTCCCGAATACCTGTAGCTTTGCCAAAAGTAGAAAAAACTCAAAACTTCACAACTGCACCTACTCAAACACCAGAAAAATCCCCGCCCAAACCCCGTAAAATTCCAACTCCCAAACCCACAAACCAACGCCAACAAAAGCCATCACCGCCGCCAGATTTAGCCAGTCGTAAAACTAAAAAATCTTGGCTGTCAGTTGGTGCTCTGAGTCTGATTCTCGTACCGATATCCGGCTTTGTTTTAGGTTCACAACTTTACAAACCCTCAAACACCACTGCCAATAACCCTCTAACATCAAAGCCTGCCGCACAAAAAGGCCGCGCACCAGCACCCGCAGCCAAACCCCAACCGGCTCCAAAATCTCCCTCCCAGGCTGCGAAACAACCTGCCAATCTGCCCGCAACAGTCAGCATCAAAGCAGTCGGCGACATCATCCCCGGCACCAATTTTCCCTACAACAAACTGCCGGAAAATAAGGAGCGTTTATTTGAGTCAGTGAAACCGCAACTCAAAGGAGCAGATATCTTGTTTGGCAATTTTGAAAGCACGATGACCGATTATCCTTACAGCTCCAAAGGACGCGGCGGAGGAATGCTGTTTGCATTTCGGACACCTCCAAGTTATGCCAAACTTTTGAAAGATGCTGGCTTTGATATTCTGAATATTGCCAACAATCACTCTTACGATTTTAACGAGCAGGGATTTAAGGACACAATTAAAAACATCGACAGCAACGGCATGAAGTCTGTTGGCAAAAGAGATCAAATTGTTTATCAAAATGTTAAAGGCGTAAATGTTGCCTTTATCGGTTTCAGCAACTACGGCGAAGTTCACAATTCCTTACTGGAACTGAAAGCCGGAGCAGAAATTGTCAAAAAAGCCAAGCAAAAGGCTGATATTGTAGTGATATCAGTTCATGCTGGAGCCGAAGGAACCGGAGCTCTGAATGTGAGAAATAAAAACGAATTCTTTTACGGAGAAAACCGGGGAAACATGGTTTTGTTTTCGCGGACAATGATTGATGCGGGAGCGGATTTGATTTTGGGACATGGCCCGCACGTTACCAGAGCTTTGGAACTTTACAAGGGGAAATTGATTGCGTATTCCCTGGGCAATTTTATGGGTTATCGCACTTTGTCCACAGCAGCAGAACTCGGTCAATCTCTGATTTTGGATGTGAAAATGACTCCGCAAGGGGATTTTGTTTCTGGTAAGATTATCCCCATCGAACTTGACAGCAGAGGTATTCCATCTGTCGATCATGATTTTAGGAGTGTGGGGTTAATTCGCCGTTTGACAAAAAGCGATTTTCCGAATACTCCTTTGACAATTGATGACAAGGGACAAATTTTGAAAAAGAGTAAGTAGTCATTAGTCAGTAGTCATTGGGAATTGGGAATTGGGAATTGGGAATTGGGAATTGGGAATTGGGAATTGGGCATTGGGCATTGGTGATTGGTAACAACAGTCAACAGTCAACAGTCAACAGTCAACAGTCAACAGTCAACAGTCAACAATCAACAGTCAACAGTCAACAGTCAACAGTCAACAGTCAACAGTCAACAGTCAACAGTCAACAGTCAACAGTCAACAGTCAACAGTCAACAGTCAACTAATTCCCAATAATTAGTCATAAACCATCGTTTTCAAAGCTTCTTTCATTTCCTCTGCTGTCGTCGTCGCCGTACCGAATTGACGCACGACAATACTAGCAGCTAAATTGCCCAAAACTGCCGCTTCCCAACCCGATGCACCGACGCACAAAGCTAAAGTCATTGCCGCTACGACTGTATCTCCAGCACCGGTTACGTCGAATACATCAGTCTTGTTAAAAGGGGGAATATCCCAACGTTGAATAGCAAATTCCCCGTTTTCGCAAGTAGATGTTGGAGAAGGTGAATTTTTGATTGTTTCGCCATTCACTCTTTCAAACAAACTCATCCCTTCGTCGCCGCGAGTAATCAGGATTTTTTGAGCTTGAGTTAAGCTTAATAAATCACGTCCTGCTTGCATTAAAGTTTGAGAATTTTTGATCGAATATCCGACTGCTTGCTCGGCTTCTGGCAAGTTCGGAGTAAACAGCATCGCTCCAGAATATCGCTGCAAATCTGTTTGAGCGTCTACAATTGTTTTGCCCGGAACAACAGCAGATTCGATCGCCAAACGAGTCAAAACTCCGTCACCGTAGTCGGAACAAACCACCGCATCGACTGTCGGGACTTGCTGCCGGATGTAGTCTGCCAGTTGCAACTGTAAGTCTAAATCCGGCAACTCGTCAGATTTGCGATCGACTCGGACAATTTGCTGAGTCACCGACTGTCGCGCGTGCCCAGAAATGCGAGTTTTGGTAACGGTTGGACGCTGCGAATCGATTAAAATCCCGCCCGTATCTATTCCCGCAGCCTCAAAAATACCGCACAAAGCCTTTCCCTGGTCGTCTTTTCCCACCAAACCGGCAACTTTGACTTTGCCTCCCAGTTTGGCTAAATTGTAGACAGCATTTGCGCCACCTCCGGGTAATTGCCGAGTATTCTCGTAGCGCAAAATCAACACAGGTGCTTCGCGGGAAATTCGCTCTACTTGTCCGGTAAGAAACTCGTCCAAGGTCAAATCTCCGATCGCTAATACCTGCGCTTGATCGAAGCAGTCTAATCTTTTCAACAATTGCTCAGTTGAGGCACGCAGTTGAGGCAAAAAATCGGAATAGTCGTTAGTCATTAACCAAAAAAATGAGACTGAGGAGTTGATAGTTGAGCGTGGCACGAGCGGCAATTAAAAATCCGAATTAAGATTAATACTTGATTTCCTCCCTGGTTTAATTTTCAACTTTCAATTGATTTTCTCACTAGGATTTTGAGAAACTCATTGCAAGCTGTTGGCGATCGCACACGCTCAACAAAATTGGCAAAAAAAGCGGATACAAGTACAAGCGAGCACATTGAGACTTAATAAGAAGTTGCACTGTGTGGAAGTTTCCTTCTACATAAGTGCCTTCTACATAAGTGCCTTCAAAAAACAAAGGACAGCAGAATTATTTTGCTTTCATCTGCTTGATGATCGTAATCACCTGAGTCATTTGTTTTTTGAGTGTATCAATTTCCGCTTGCATTTTCGCCATTTTTAGAGTCATCGCCTGAATTTCGGCCGCGCCAGCTCCCGAAGTGGCTGTAGCAGCAGCGGCTGGGGCTTCTGGTACTGGTTTCTTTTTGGCCAGTACCATCGCCGATTTGATCGCCTCGGTTAGCTGCTTCTTCTCAAAGGGTTTAGCGATGAATGCAAAGAAATGCTTCTCGAAGGGTTTCGGAATTTTCTCCATCACCTCTTCTTCGCGGCCCGACATGATCACCAAAGGTATCTTAGAAAGCTCAGGATGGGCTTGCACTTTTTGATACACTTCCCAACCGCTGACTTTGGGCAGTAGAAAATCTAACATAATTAGATTCGGTCGGGCTTCACGGATCAGTTTGAGTCCCTCTTCGCCGTCTTTTGCTTCTAGAACTTCAAAGTTACCTTGAGGTAACATTTCTCGGACTCGGACGCGGATGACTTTACTGTCATCGATTACCAAGATTTTTTGACCAGCCACGACTGACTCCTTCAGTAATGAGTGATGAGATTCGCAACCTTTAGTATATCCCTAAGAGAATTCTAGCCAGAATTCTGGGCAATATTGTTTTGCTGCAACGGCCGCCTGATTTTGATTTGGGTGAGGCTGCTACAAGTTGAGGGACTTTGATTTCGGATACGATCGACTATATTAACTCAATGCCATCCTAATTTTATGTCGCCCCAGACTCCTCAAACTCCTACAGTCAAAGCAACTGCCGCCCAAATGCGGGGTGAAATCGAAGCGATGCCGGAATGGCTGCGACGGCCCATTGGCAAAGCTAGCGAACTTTCCGAAGTGCAGAAAATTATTAAACAGCGGCAAATTCACACGATTTGTGAGGAGGGCAGATGTCCCAACCGGGGCGAGTGCTACGCCCAAAAAACGGCGACTTTTTTGTTAATGGGGCCAACTTGCACCCGCGCTTGTGCTTTTTGTCAAGTAGATAAAGGTCATTCTCCGATGCCCCTCGACCCGGAGGAACCGCAGAAGGTGGCCGAGGCGGTGCAGTTATTGGGTTTGCGCTATGCGGTGCTGACTTCGGTAGCGAGGGATGATTTGCAGGATGGGGGTGCGGGTTGGTTTGCGTTGACGATCGCCCAAATCCGCCACTTAAACCCCGATACTGAAGTTGAGGTACTAACACCAGATTTTTGGGGGGGAATCGGTAGGGGCGGTGCCCCCTGGCCCGCCCCAGAGGATCAGTTGCAGCGAGAGCGGATTCGGACGGTGGTGGAGGCGAAACCGGCTTGTTACAACCACAATATTGAGACGGTGCGACGGTTGCAAGGGCCGGTGCGGAGGGGGGCTAAGTACGATCGCTCGATCGACGTTCTCCGTATTGTCAAGGAATTTGACCCAACTATTCCCACCAAATCCGGTTTGATGTTGGGGCACGGGGAAACCGCAGCCGAGATTGTCGAAGCGATGGCCGATTTGCGGGATGCCAAGTGCGATCGACTCACCCTCGGTCAATACATGAGACCATCTCTAGAACACCTCCCAGTGCGTAAATACTGGACTCCGGTCGAATTTGACCGTTTTGGGTCGATCGCCCGCCAGATGGGGTTTGAGCGAGTGCGATCGGGGCCTCTCGTCCGCAGTTCCTACCACGCCGGAGCGATCGATTGAAAGCAATCTAAATTCAACTCGGTATCAAGTCCTATTTACAAAAAATAACACTAAAGGATTGTGTCATGTGCGACGCTCTCTGGTATTTGTAAATAGAGTGACAATATGAATTAGGAGCTTGAATCATGGCAGAGATAGCAAAGAACCAATTAAAATCCGACTCCGTGATGAAAACGGGCAAATTCCCTTACACCTTTCGCGCGGCCTGGTTTTTGGGGCTGTTAGCGATCAATTTTCTGGTTGCAGCCTACTATTTCCATATCATTGAATAGTTCTGCAAGTTGAATTTTCTAGTTCTGAGCGCAGAACCTCCATTTGTAGGGTGCGCAATGCGCACCTTACTGCTATAATTTCCACGCAGAATCCTACCCTACCTAATTAAGAATCTTCGCCCCAAACTTTTAGCTGAACATAAACTAATATCAAAGCTATCGCCATCAGGAAAGTTGCCGCTGCGGCTGCATAGCCAAAATCAAATTGTGAAAAAGCTTGCTCGTAAATATAATAAACTAGCAAATTAGTAGAGTTCAAAGGGCCGCCGCCGGTGATGACGTAAACTTGCTCGAAACTCCGCAGGGTAAAAATAGCTGTAGTCACCGTAGCAAATATTAAAGTCGGCCGCAAACCGGGTAAAGTGATGTACCAAAATTGTTGCCAAGCATTAGCTCCATCCAATTCTGCTGCTTCGTAACGATTTACCGGAATTGCTTGCAATCCTGCTAAAAATACTACCATATTAAAGCCTAATTGTTTCCAAACACTGAGCAAGATTATGACTGGCATGGCCCAAATTGTGCTACTCAGCCACGGAATTGGATTTAAGCCGATCGCCATTAACATATCATTCACCGGGCCTGCGGTTTGAAACAACCACCGCCAACCCAAGCCAACGGCAACTAAAGAGGTAATCGAAGGGATAAAATAAGCGGTACGCAGAGCTCCCCGCCAAGCAAAGGAACGATTTAGCAGCACTGCTAAACCCAAAGGAATTACTAAACTAGGAATGACTGTGGCGGTAGTAAAATAGATCGTGTTTTGGATAATTTGCCAAAAATCCGGGTTTGTGACTAGACGCGAGTAGTTATTCAAACCAATTAAACGCACTCCCGACTGGGTAAAGCTGCCGCTGGTAAAGCTGAGGTAGAATAAATAGGCGATCGGCCAAATCAAAAAAGTACCCAGAAACAGCAAAGCCGGGGCCAGAAAAGTCCAAGCTGCGATCGATTCATTGTCCAACCAGTTAAAACGCCCAGATTTCATCGGAACCATTCGCTTGTAAATTTTAGCTTTTAGTTTTAAATGGTATCACAATCTAGGTCAATCTCACAATGAATTGTACAATTGTACAACCGTCCATAACTGTCCGAAGAGAGGCACGAAGCAATCGCCAAGATTAAGATTGCTTCGTGCCTCTCTTCGGACAGGCAGTATTTTTTGCTTCTCCTAAATTATACAATTGATTTAGACTAGCTATATAGGTCAATGTCACAATGAATCTTCTCGATATATTAGCGAATTTACCCACTATAGAAACTGAAAGGCTCCTGCTCCGAAAAATCAGCTTAAACGATGCCAGTGATATGTTTGAGTATGCCTCAAACCCAGAAGTGTCAGAATACACAATGTGGTCAACTCATGTCTCCATCGAAGACACTAAATACTTTCTCAAGTCACTTACAAAAATGTACAAGAAACGAGAGCTTGTAGATTGGGGAATCGTCCACAAAGCCGAGAAAAAATTTATCGGCACTTGCGGATTTGTCGAATGGAGCATGACGCACAGCCGCGGCGAACTTGGCTATGCACTTTCTGGGAAATATTGGGGCCAAGGATATATGAGCGAGGCTGTCAATGCAGTTGTGGAATTCGGCTTCCGGGAGATGCTGCTGAATCGAATTGCGGCTCGATGTGAAGTGAACAATATTGCTTCGGCGAGGGTGATGGAAAAGGTGGGGATGCAATTGGAAGGGATTTTGCGACAGCAGCTATTTGTCAAAGGCAGATATTGGGATCTGAAAATTTATTCGATTCTCAGGGAAGAGTTTTTTGATAATATTGTTGTAGAATCTAATTGAATATTTTTGATGGCATTTATGACAACACTTAATCAAGTATCTGTTAATTCCACTCCCAGCCTGATTTCTCCTGAGATTAGCTTTCCTTCTACCTCTCCGGCTCATCCGCCCTTAAAACTAGGAGTTTTGGCTTCTGGTAGCGGCAGCAACTTTGAGGTAATTGCCGAAGCCATGCAACAGGAAAAACTTAATGTTCAAATCCCAGTATTAATTTACAATAATCCCGAAGCGAAAGCCGCAGCCCGCGCCGAAAAATACGGCATTCCTTCGATTTTGCTCAATCACCGCGACTGCAAAAGCCGCGAAGAATTAGATACAAAAATTGTTAAAACTTTCCAAAATTATGATGTAGAATGGGTAGTAATGGCTGGTTGGATGCGTATCGTCACCAAAGTTTTGCTCGATGCTTTTGCAGACAAAGTTATTAACATTCACCCCAGTTTACTGCCGAGTTTCCCAGGAATTCGCGCCGTCGAGCAAGCACTCGCCGCCAAGGTGAAAATCACGGGATGTACGGTGCACATCGCGCATCTGGAAGTAGACAGCGGGCCGATTTTAATGCAGGCTGCGGTGCCTGTCTTGCCGGATGATACCGCAGAAACGCTGCACGCGAGAATTCAGGTACAAGAGCACAAGATCATGGTAGGCGCGATCGCCCTGATTGCCGATCGACCTCCGATTTAACTTAGGCTTTTTGCAGCATACAATCATACCAAATTTCGCCGCGCAGAGCAACCACCGAGGTTATGATTATTTGCTAAAGTCGATCGCACTTTCCCACAACTTACACGGTTATATCAAAAATATTGTGACTAACAACCCCACCATTACCACATCTGTCCCCGAATTGTCCGTCAGCGATTCACCCGAAAGTGGCCCGCCGCTGACTGATTCCAATCGCCTGACATTAATCCTCAAACAAAGGCTCAAAAGGAACATCGGCATCAAGGGAGAATTTTATCTGCCTTGCTTGCCATCGATGTTAGACGACTATTTTAAATTACTCTCAGACTTCTTAAAAGTTCTGGGACAAAACCTCGACGCTGCCCAAACCGAAAACTTGCGAACATTAATTGCCAACCCCTTAGCAGAAGGATTCAAAAATTCTCCCCACGCTAATCTCATAGTCTCATACTTTCCCGCCAATTCCCAAACAGGTTTAGCAGGCGGCATTACTCTCAATACCAAGATTCAGATCGAATCAATGGCCCAGAAATATCATAGCTGGCCAGATATTCGTCCCGAACCTTTATTTGGCAGCCATCCCGATGCCAAAGTTATCGCCATTGCTGCCGAATTAGGTGAACCGGGTAAAGCAGTTATTTTAGATGTCGGTGCGGGCCCAGGGCGCAATAGTCTACCTTTAGCTAGGTTAGGGCATTCCGTGGATGCGATCGAACTAACGCCCATATTTGCCGAAAAACTATCAGCAGCAGCCACCGCCGAAAACTTGCCGATAAATGTCACCCAAGGCGACGTTTTAGATCCATTATTGAGGATGAAAACCTATCGGTACAAATTAGCCATTGCTACCGAAGTTCTCTCGCACTTCCGCTATCCCGAACAAGTCCGCTTATTCCTCGGCAAAATGTCCGATGCTGTGTTAAGCGGCGGCTTTATACTATTCAGCGCTTTCTTAGCTGTCGATGGATATGAACCCGATGAGATGGCAAAACAAATGTCTGAATTGTGTTGGTCTTATCTGATCACCAAGCAAGAATTGCAAGCAGCAATCGAGGGTTTGCCGTTAGAAATTGTTTCGGATGAATCGGTGATTGAATACGAACAAA
>Ga0335397_10004219_pt1 | contig 19051 bp, 18 predicted proteins | sample MAT04_FD_205740 | JGI IMG/M metagenome (GOLD analysis project Ga0335397, IMG submission 205740) | Freshwater microbial communities from Lake Fryxell liftoff mats and glacier meltwater in Antarctica - MAT-04 (spades assembly) (version 2) ... | reverse complement strand
GATGTCGCAGGTATTTTGCTCGACGCCATCCTTGTTGGTGAATTTGCCGTACTTGATGCGGCCTTCGATGTAGATCGGGCGGCCCTTCTTGATGTACTCGCCGGCGATCTCGGCCAGGCGGTCGTAGAAGGTGATGCGATGCCACTGGGTGTCCTCGATCATCTCGCCGGAGTTTTTGTCCTTGCGCTTGCTCGATGTGGCTAGCGTGACATTGGCCACGGCCTGGCCCGACGGGAGGTAACGGACTTCGGGATCGCGGCCGCAATTGCCGACCAGAATGACTTTGTTGACGGACGCCATGATGTACTCCACGAATTGACTGGAGCCATTATCAGCCCATCGCGGCGCCGCCCGGCATCGATGACCATGCGCCGTCCCACGGATGGTGGACGCGCCGGAGGCCTGGAGCATCAGCAGCTCCGACCCGTGGCAGCACGCGGTTGACCGCATCGCCACCGGCCAACAACTCCGCGGGCTGCCCACCATAATGGGGACGATACGGTTTGCCCTGCGCACCGTTGCCCGCCTGACACAACCCGATCGAGAAAAACCGACCATGGCCGCGCCGCGCAAAGTCCTTTTCATCTCCGCCGACCAGTGGCGCGCCGAATGCCTGTCGGCGGCGGGCCACCCGGTTGTCAAGACGCCACACCTGGATGCGCTGGCTGCCGATGGTGTGTTGTTCCGGCGTCATTTCAGCGTCACCGCTCCGTGCGGACCGTCGCGCAGCAGCATGCAGACCGGTCTGTACCTGATGAACCACCGCTCCGGCCGAAACGGCACGCCGCTGGACGCGCGCCACACCAACATCGCACACGAGGTGCGCAAGGCCGGCATCGACCCGGTGTTGTTCGGTTATACCGACACCAGCGCCGATCCTCGCGGCCGGCATCCCCAGGATCCGGCACTGCGCACTTTCGAGGGCCCGATGCCCGGATACCACATCGGACTGCTGTTTCCGGATTACATGGCGGCCTGGATGAACGATTTGCGCGCCAAGGGTTACCGCTTCGAAGGCCGCCACGACGTGTATCAGCCGCGCCCGGGTTTCGACAAACCGGCCGACCGCGGGCACCGCTTCATTCCGACCCTGTTCAAGGCCGAGGACAGCGACACGCATTTCATGGCCGACCAGGTCATCACCTGGCTGGCTGATCACCGCCAGCAGGACTGGCTCCTGCATTGTGTGTTCCTGCGCCCCCATCCGCCGGTGATCGCGCCCGAACCCTACAACGCCCTGTATGACCCGGCCGATGTGGAACTGCCGCGGCGCAAGGCGAGTGCGGCCGAGGAGGCCAGGCAACACCCCCACCTGGCGCAGTGGATCGAGGCGTTCGGTCGCCCCAACCACTACGACGAGCACAACCCGAACCACCTGGTGGACATGCCTGAACTCGAGCTGCGCCAGATGCGCGCCTGTTATTACGGCATGATGAACGAGGTCGACGATGCGGTCGGGCGTATCGTGGCCCACCTCAAGGCCAGTGGTGAGTATGACGACACGTTGATCCTCTTCACCTGCGACCACGGCGAGATGGGCGGCGACCACTACACCTGGGGCAAGGAGTTGTATTTCGACCCGAGCTTCCACATCCCGCTGATCGTGCGCGACCCCGGCAAGGCTGCCGATGCCGGCCGTGGACGGCAGGTCGACGCGTTCACCGAATCGGTCGATCTGATGCCGACCATGCTCGACTGGCTGGGGCTGGAGACGCCAACGCAATGCGACGGGCGCTCCTTGCTGCCGTTCCTGTGCGGCGAGCAGCCCGCGCGCTGGCGCACCGAGGCGCACATGGAACTGGACTTCCGCTCCGGCCCGTACAGCGGCCTCGACGCCGAAGCGGCGCTGGCTCTTTCCCCGGACGAATGCCAGCTGGCCATCGTGCGCGGCGAGCGCTGGAAGTACGTCTTTTTCGCCGCCTTGCCGGCGCTGCTGTTCGATCTGCAGAACGACCCAGCCGAGATGCACGACCTCGCGCAGGATCCGGCACACCGCGACGTACTCCTGGAGATGGCGCACAAGATGCTCTCGTGGCGATTGGTTCACCAGGAGCACGTGCTCACAAACCTGCATAACGGCCCGCACGGGGTCGAAGACCGCAGCCGCGTCATGCGCTGACGCGGTCGTGTGGCACGCTCAGATGCGTTCGAACGGCGACAGGTAGCGCCACTGGCCCACCGGCAGAGCGGCCAGTACCAGTCGGCCGATCCGGATGCGCCGCATCGCAACCACGGTCAAGCCGAGCGGCGCGCACATCTGTGCAATCTGGCCGGGGTGGCAACCCTTGAGCGCGAAGCGCAAGCCGGTGATGTTGCCGACCTGCCGGCTGATGCTGACCTTGGCAGGCAACATCGCCCGGCCGTCCACGACCGGGGCGCGATTGAGCTGGTGCAGAACCTGCGATGTGACCGCGCCAGTCACATCGACCATGACCTCGTGCTCGACCAGTGCCGCGTCCTGCACCAGTTTGCGCCGGATGGGCCATTCCTGGGTGAAAACCAGCAGCCCGGTGGCATCGACTTCGAGCGGCGTGACGCCAACCTGTTGGCTGCGGTGGCGCAGCAGCGGCCGCACGCCGCTGCGGTCACCCGGCCAGTGATTCGCCGGCGTGATCAGGCTCGCGGCCGCGTCACTGCCGCATCCGGCGGGTTTGTGCAGCAGCAGCGTGGCCGGCAGCACCGGCTGCGGTTGCGCCTGTGGGTCGATGACGACCGTTTCCCCGGATACCCGGACCTGCGGTGTCTCGACCACCGTGCCGTCCACCCGCACCCATCCACCCTCGATCAGCATCTCGGCTTCGCGCCGTGAGCACGGCATCATGTCTGCGACACGCCTGGCCAGGCGCACGGGTTCTGTCATGCGGGCATACTGTTCGTCGGATGGCCCAGTTTAGGGCTTGTGCGTGTGTAAAGACGGAGGGGTTATCGATGCACGGGGATGTGGTGCCGCCAGAGTCGGCGTTCGTCGTGGCCCTGATGGGTGCGGAGTGCACGGGCAAGAGCACGCTGGCACAGCAGTTGTGCGACGCGCTGCTGGCGCAGGGAACCCGCGCCGCGTTGGTGCCCGAGGTGTTGCGCGGATTCTGTGCCCGCCTGGGCCGCACGCCGAGGGTCGATGAGCAGCAGGCCATCGCCGACGCGCAGACACTGAGCATTGCGCAGGCCGCGGCGCGTGACCCGGTCGTGATTGCCGACACCACCGCCCTGATGACCGCGGTCTACAGCGAACAGGTGTTTGGCGACACCAGCCTGTATGCGCATGCCATGCGCGATCACCGGGCTTGCAGCCTGACGCTATTGGCGGCGACCGACTTGCCGTGGCAAGGCGACAGTCATCAGCGCGACGGGCCTGCGGTGCGCCTGGCAGTGGACCGGCTGTTGCGGCGCGCACTGGATCGGTCCGGCACGCCCTACGTAGTGGTCACCGGCATCGGGCCGGCTCGTTTGCAGGCGGCGCTGGCGGCAGTGCGGCGCGCGATGACCGCTCCTGCGCCGCCCAGGCCGGTGTCGCGCGGCAAGGCGGGAATGTAGGACACCGCCTACGACCTCGCCCGCATGCGCCCGATACTGATGTTGCACAATGGTGTGCATACTCCAAAAATAATCATGCTGCTGCCAGCCTGCCCCAGTCCTTCCATGCTGCGTCCCGACGACATCGGATCGGCTGGCGCTTGGCATGTTTCCCGCTGCTGGCGCTTGTGGCCGAGCGCGTGATCACACCATGCCGGTACTCCACGCCTATATCGTCGAAGACAGTCCGGTCATTCTGGACAGCCTGATCGCGATGCTGGAGGAAATGGTCCCGGTCAAGGTGGTCGGCTTCGCCGACAACGAGGCCACTGCTGTCGCATGGCTGACAGATCCGCGTTTCCACTGCGATTTGGTCATCGTCGATATTTTCCTCAAGCGCGGTTCTGGGCTGGGCGTTCTCAAGTCGCTGCAGAGCCAGATGCCACACCGCCGACTGGTGGTGCTCAGCAACTATGCCACGCCTGACATTCGGCGCACCTGCCTGCAACTGGGCGCCGACCGGGTGTTCGACAAGTCCAACGATATCGACGCGCTGGTGCATTATTGCGATCGCCTCGCCACTGGCGAGACCGGTCCGGGCGTGATGGCGTGAAGCCGGGGCTGGCGCTACTGGATCAGTCCGTTCTTGAGCGCGTAGTAGGTCAGATCGCTGTTCGACGCGAGCTGCATTTTTTCCATGATCCGGGTGCGATAGGTGCTGACGGTCTTGACGCTGAGCGACAGGCCGACCGCCAGCTGGCCAATGGTCTCGCCCTTGGCCAGGCGCAGGAATACCTGCAGCTCGCGCTCGGAGAGTTGTTCGTGCGGTGGCCGGTCGTCGCCTCCGGTGAGGGTATCGGCCAGACGCTCGGCCACGCCAGCGGTGATGTACTTGCGGCCCCGGTACACGGTGCGGATGGCCTGCACCACCTCCTCGGGGTCGCAGTCCTTGTTCAGGTATCCGCTGGCACCCTGGCGCAGCATGGTGGTGGCGTAATGTTCTTCCGGAAAACCGCTCAGGATCAGCACCGGCAGGTCGGGTGCGCGGGCGCGGATGGCCACCAGCGCGTCGACGCCGCCGCTGCCGGGCATGGACAGGTCCATCAGTATCACGTCGACTTCGCCCTTGCGCACGATGTCGAGCGCCTCGCGGCCATTGGACGCTTCCGCGACGACGGAAAAGTCGCTCTGGTCGGAGAAAAACTGGCGCAAGCCGGCCCGGACCATGGCGTGGTCGTCAACGATAGCAATGCGGATCATGGTTTCTCCCTGAGTCGATGCGCGGATGATCCCACAAACGGTGGCGTCGGAAAACACAATACAACATGACACGCTTGCGACACAACAGCCTGGTCTTCGCGCTGGCCTGCCTGACCGCACTGGCGATCGTGTTGGTCAGCGAAGGCGCTTACTGGGAGTCGGTCGACAAACTGGACAAGGTCGGCTCGCAACGCTTGGCGCAGAACAACATCCATGCACTGGTGCAGGGCGTCGTCGACGCGGAAACCGGTACCCGCGGCTACCTGCTCACCGGCAGCCCGGACTATCTCGCGCCCTACCAAGCGGCATTGCGCCGGGTCGACGCATCGATGCAGATGATCGACGCCACCTACGGTGCATCGTCCTGGCACGCGGTCCAGCTGGCGCAACTGCATGAACTCACGCACACCAAACTGTCCGAACTGGCACTGACGATACAACTGGTCGAGCAGGGGCGCACCAAGGCCGCTGCGGACATGGTCATGAGCGGCATCGGCAAAGAAAAGATGGAGGAGCTGCGCGCCATCGGTGATGCGCTGGTGATGAACGAGGATGTCAACATTGGCCGCAGCCGCAACGACATCTACCGTACGCTGCTGCTGAGCCGCTTTGGCATCATGTTGCTCAGCGCCACCGGTCTGCTGGCACTGTTCATGTATCTGCGCCAGACGCGGGCGCTCAAGTTGCAGCAACTGGAGCAGCAATGCATCGTGCTGGCCGAGCGCGACCGGCTGGAGGCCGAAGTTGCACAGCGCACCTCTCAGCTGGTGGAGTTGACGCAGCATATCCAGTCGGCGCGCGAGGATGAACGGCAGCGCCTGGCGCGCAACCTGCATGACGAGCTGGGCTCTTTGCTGACCTCGGCCAAACTCGACGCTGCGCGTATCCGGTCGCGCATCGCCGGCAGCACGCCGGAGGCGCTCGGACTGCTGGCCCACCTGGTGTCCACGCTCAACAGCGGTATTACCCTCGGACGCAGCATCATCGAGGACCTGCGTCCTTCGGCGCTGGGAAACCTGGGCCTGGTGGCGGCGCTGGATATCCTGGCACGGGAGTTCGCCGAGCAGTCGGACGTGAAGGTACATTGCGACCTGGTGCCGGTGGCGCTGGCACCCAACGCGGAGTTGACTGTGTATCGGCTGGTCCAGGAAGCGATCACCAACATCGCCAAATATGCACAAGCGCGCCAGGTCTGGATCCGGCTGGTGGCCATTGATGGCATGGTCGACGTGTCGGTGCGCGACGATGGTGTTGGTTTCGATCCGGAGGGCAAGCGCAGCTCGGCGTATGGGTTGATCGGCATGCGTTACCGGGTCGAGGCGATCGGTGGCACGTTGGCGCTGGTGTCCAGGCCCGGCGAAGGTACCTGGGTCGGTGCCCGTGTTCCGGAGCAGGCGGCGACCGTTCCATCCGACACGGTGTGACGCCGCAACGCGCAAGCGCCGCTCGTGGCGGCATCAAAGGGCGCCGTCGTCGCTGCCAGCGGCGTCGGAGCCGTCAGGCGCGAGCATCCGCCGCGGGTCGACCCAGAGATCGAACTGTTCGGCCGTCACCATGCCCAGCACCAGTGCTGATTCACGCAGGCTGATGCCATCGTGATGTGCCCTCTTGGCAATTTGCGCCGCACGGTCATAACCGATGTGCGGCGCTAGTGCCGTGACCAGCATCAGCGAACTGCGCAGCGCTGCCTGCAGTCGCTGCGCGTTCGGGCGGATGCCCTGGACGCAGTGGACGGCGAAGCTGCGCATTGCATCCGACAGCAGCCGCAGACTGTCGAGCGTGTCGTAGACGATCAGCGGTTTGTAGACATTGAGTTCGAAATGGCCCTGGCTGGCCGCGAACCCGATCGCCGCGTCATGCCCGAAAACCTGCGCACAGACCATGGTCAGTGCCTCGATCTGGGTCGGGTTCACCTTGCCCGGCATGATCGAGCTGCCGGGCTCGTTCTCGGGCAGTTGCAATTCCCCCAGGCCGGCGCGCGGTCCACTGCCCATCAGCCGGATATCGTTGCCGATCTTGGTCAGCGCGACGGCCAGCATCCGCAGCGCGCCATGGAAGGCGACCAGGGCCTCATGGCCAGCCATGGCGGCGAACAGGTTGTCCGCTTGTACCAGCGGTAGCTGCAACTCGCCAGCCAGTTGTACGGCCACCCGCGCGCCGAACTGTGCATGGGTGTTCAGGCCGGTGCCCACGGCAGTGCCGCCGATCGCCAGTGCATACAGCGCCGGCAATGTCTGCCGGATCTGGTGTTCGCACAATTGCAGCTGGGCCGCGTAGCCGCCGAACTCCTGCCCGAGCCGCACCGGCGTCGCATCCTGCAGATGAGTGCGCGCTATCTTGATGATGTCGTGCCATGCAGCGGCCTTGTCTGCCAGCGCATCATGCAGGGTCTTCAAGGCGGGCAACAAGGCGCTAGTTGCCTTCTGCGCCACGGCAATATGCATTGCGCTGGGAAACACGTCGTTCGACGACTGCCCCAGGTTGACCTCGTCGTTGGGATGGATGGCAGCGCAGGTCGCGTCCACCGCACGCAGCTGCCGGGTCGCCAGACGGGCCACGACCTCGTTCACGTTCATGTTGCTCTGCGTGCCCGATCCGGTTTGCCACACGGACAAAGGGAAGGCGTTGTCGTGTTCACCAAGCGCCACTGCGCGCGCGGCTTGAGCGATCGCCTGCGCGCGCTCCGGCGCCAGACGTTGCAGTTCATGGTTGACCCGTGCCGCCGCCCATTTGATCCAGGCCAGAGCGTGGACTTGCGCCAGCGGCATGGGTTGCTCGCCGATCGCAAAGAACTGCTGGCTGCGGGCGGTCTGTGCGCCCCACAAGGCGTCAGCCGGCACTTCGATGGCGCCGAAACTGTCGGTTTCGGTACGGGTGGTTTTCATGGTCGCATCTCCCGTGACGGTTTTTCATGCTAAATCAGATGCGGCTTTCATGCTGGCCAGCGATGTTGCCCTGCGCCATCATGCGGCGTCGTCCTACGTCGCCGGGCGATGCGCGCCGATGCCGCCCTCGACCGACACAACCTACAGTGAAGTCATGGATAAGGCGCGTCGTGTGCCTGCCACACACCCCTGGAGAAACTTATGACCATTCGAACCACTTTGGCAGCCGTTTTCGCAGCTGCCGTCTTGATGACAGCCGCTGGATGCACGGTCTCGCGCGGCCAGCAGACCGTTGGCGGATATGTTGACGACGCCGGTATCACCACCCTGGTCAAAAGCCGCATGCTTGAGGACAAGCAGGTAGCAGGCACTTCGATCTCGGTCGAGACACTCAATGGCACCGTGATGTTGTCCGGTTTCGCCAAGGACGCCACCGAGAAGATGGCAGCCGAGCGAATCGCGCGCGGTGTCAATGGCGTGAAGACGGTGAAAAACGAAATCGCAATCCGGCCGTGACAGCGCACGGCGGCGAAGGTGCGTGTCTGCAGAACTTCGCCGCCGTGTAGCTTGCCGGTCAACCCTCCTGCGGCACTTGTACTGAAAGAAAACCATCATGAAATACCTTGACAAACGAACGATGACGATGCCGGCACTGGCTTTGGCTGCTGTGTTCGCCCTGGCTGGCTGCGCCGGCATGACGGCACAGGAGAAAGGAACCGCAACGGGAGCGGTCGTGGGTGGGGTGGTTGGCAACGTGTTGTGCGGCGGCATTGCGTGTACCGGTGCAGGTGCCGCCGTCGGTGGCGTAATTGGTCACGAGGTCACGAAGAAGAAGTAAGCCTCTATCGACATTGGTCGCCTTGCGGCGCAGACGTTTTGCAACGTCTGCGCCGTAGTTGTTTGCGGCGCAGCCGAGTGGGTAATGCCTTATGTGCGCTTGAACGCGAGCAGAAAGATGCCCAGCACCACGGCACCGCCGCTGACGATCAGCGGCACGTTGACCGACTGCTTTTCCTCTACTTTCAATGCGATGGGACCCAGCTGCACGCCGGTCGTCTCACGGGTATAACTGAAACCGCCGTAAACGAGTCCCAGGCATCCGGCGACGATCAGGACGATTCCAGCGAGTTTGGTGGCATTCATGGTGATGTTTCCTTTGGCTGCGGGTCAAGCCCGTTCTGTACAACAAGCCGATGGGTGCGCCGCTTCAGCGAATGGCCGATGCTATTCGGGAGTCATTGATGGGTCCGGTCGTGACCGTGGCGGCCAGCGCTGCGCGCAACGCGTCGCCACGCTGCATGGAAAAGTGCAGCGTATCGATGAACAGCGACAGGATCAGGCAGGCAGCCAGCGTTGCTGCCGTGGCAACCATCCATGGCGCAACAGTGCGCAGGAATTCAGGCCAGAAGGGTGTTGATGCAGCCATGCGCTTGTCCGAAAAGTCTCTGATCCGGTGATGGTCGCGCAGACCGCGTTGCGCGCCTATCGGCGGCAGCTCCCTTAGTGTGTAGGACAGTGGCGCATGCTGGCGCGGCGCGGTTGGTCGGGCCTCAGAACCGCGGCAGGTTCGCGAACGCCGGGTTCTTCGGCGTGTTGCCTCGCACCAACTCGCGCCCGTACTCGGCGCAGCGCTGCAATGTCGGGATCACCTTGCCTGGATTGAGCAGGCCTTGGGGGTCAAATGCAGCCTTGACCGCAAACATCTGTGCATTTTCCTCGGCGCTGAATTGCACACACATCGAATTGAGCTTTTCGACGCCCACCCCGTGCTCGCCGGTCACGGTGCCGCCCATGGCCACGCTGGTCTCCAGGATCTCGGCTCCGAACAGCTCGCAGCGGCGCAGCTGGTCGGCGTCATTGGCGTCGAACAGGATCAGCGGATGCAGGTTGCCGTCTCCGGCGTGGAATACGTTGGCGCAGCGCAACCGGTATTTCTTCTCCATCACCTGGATCGCCAGCAGGATATCGGCCAGGCGTTTGCGTGGAATCGTGGAGTCCATGCACATGTAGTCCGGGCTGATGCGACCGCTGGCCGGAAACGCGTTCTTGCGCCCGCTCCAGAACCGCAGCCGTTCGGCTTCATCGCGGCTGACCGCGATTCTCGATGCACCGTTGCGGGTCAGTACATCGCGCATGCGGCCGATCTCCTCTTCGACTTCCTCCGGTGTGCCGTCGCTTTCGCACAGCAGGATAGCCTCGGCGTCCAGGTCGTAGCCGGCATGCACGAAGTCCTCGACGGCCGCCGTCATCGGCTTGTCCATCATTTCCAGCCCCGCCGGTATGATGCCCGCGGCAATCACCGCCGCGACCGCGTCACCGGCCTTGCGGATGTCGTCGAAGCTGGCCATGATGCAGCGCGCCAGCTGCGGCTTGGGCACGAGTTTGACAGTGACCTCGGTGGTGACTGCCAGCATGCCCTCGGAGCCGATCACGATCGACAGCAGGTCGTAGCCGCTGGTGTCGAGCGAATCCGAACCGAATTCGACCGGCTCGCCAGTGACGGCGAAGCCACGTACCTTGAGCACGTTGTGCAGCGTCAGGCCGTACTTGAGGCAATGCACGCCGCCCGAGTTCTCTGCCACGTTGCCACCAATGGTGCAGGCGATCTGGCTCGACGGGTCGGGGGCGTAATACAGACCCAGCGGCGCTGCCGCCTCACTGATGGCCAGGTTGCGTACGCCGCTCTGCACCACGGCGGTACGGCTGGCCGCATCGAGCTTGAGGATCTTGGTGAACTTGGCCAGGCTCAGCGTCACGCCCAACGCATGCGGCATGGCGCCGCCCGACAAGCCGGTGCCGGCGCCGCGCGCGACCACCGGCACCTCCAGGCGGTGGCAGGTGGCGAGCACCGCCTGGACCTGCTGTTCGGTCTCTGGCAATGCGACGACCAGCGGTCGCTGGCGGTAGGCGGTCAGGCCATCGCATTCGTATGGCGTCGTATCTTCCGGGTTCCACAACAGGCAATGCGCAGGCAATATTGCCCGCAAGGCCTGCACGACCTCGGCCTGGCGTTGCGCGCGGTTGCTCCCGGGCGCCGTTTCGGCAATGGTGGCTTCGTCAAGCATGGCGAGTCTGGTTCCTGTGTGTGTGGGCCGCAATTATCATAGTGCCCCGTGCCTCGCGGCGGGCTGAACGAATTTGCAAGTGTCCGTGAATCGCATCCGTCCGGCTCCGTGTCGCGCTGCATACAATGCCGGCTGCCCAACATGATTGACCCGGAGACATTTTGAGCGACCCGAAACAGGTTCTTGCGGATTTGTATCGCACGATGGTTCGTATTCGTGCATTCGAGAATGCGGCTGAGGTCGCCAGCCAGGGCGGCGTCAGCGTCTATGGCCAGGCGGCCCATGGACAAGCCAAGGTGCGCGGTCCGTTGCACCTGTCGACTGGCCAGGAGGCCGTTCCTGCTGGTGTTTGCGCCCATCTGCGGCGCGACGACTATCTGACCTCGACCCACCGCGGCCATGGTCACACGCTGGCCAAGGGCGCCGACATGGGTCGGATGATGGCGGAGCTGTTCGGCAAGGCGACCGGCTTCAATGGCGGCAAGGGCGGCTCGATGCATATCGCCGACTTCTCGGTCGGTATGCTGGGCGCCAATGGCGTGGTTGCGGCCGGGTTGCCGATCGCGGTGGGCGCCGCGCATGCGCAGAAGATCCAGCAGCGCGACGCGATCACCGTGTGTTTCTTCGGTGACGGCGGCATCAACCGCGGTCCGTTCCTCGAGGCGCTGAACTGGGCCCGGGTCTACGGTTTACCGATCCTGTTTGTTTGCGAGGACAACCGCTGGAGCGCCACCACGGCCAGCGCCCCGATGATCGCCGGTGCCGGCGCGTCGGCGCGTGCCCAGAGTCTGGACATCCCGGGCCAGAAGGTCGACGGCAATGACATCTTGGCGGTGCATGGCGCGGCGCAGCAACTGGTACAGGAGGTGCGCAGCGGCGCCGGCCCGCGCCTGCTGCATGCGATCACCTACCGGGTCAAGGGTCATGTGTCGGTCGATCTGGCCGCCTACCGCGACCCGGACGAACTGGCGGCTGCGCTCAAGACCGACCCGATCGCGCGCGCGCGCCAGCGGTACCTCGCGCTGGGCGGCGCCGTGGCCGAGACGCTCGATACGATCGAACAGGCTGCGCGGGCCGAGGTCGATCTGGCGCTGGCCCAGGCCGACGCGGCACCCTGGCCCGACGCTGCGCAGGCCTTCACGGACATTCAGGACACGGGAGCCGGGCAATGGCGCTGATGACCTACGCCGAAGCCGCGGTGCGCGCACTGGCGCGCGAGATGCAGGCCGATCCCTGCATCGTCGTGCTGGGCGAAGACGTGGGCCGGGGCGGCATCTTCGCGCAGTACAAGGGCTTGCAACAGCAGTTTGGCTGCGAGCGCGTGATCGACACTCCGATCAGCGAGGCCGCCATCCTGGGTGCCGGCGTAGGCATGGCGCTGGCCGGGCTGCGGCCGGTGGTTGAAATGCGGGTGGCCGATTTCGCTTTGTGCGGCATGGACGAGCTGGTCAACCAGGCGGCCAAGAACCGCTACATGTTTGGTGGCCAGGGGCGGGTGCCGATGGTGGTGCGCATGCCGATCGGCATCTGGGACTCGTCGGCAGCGCAACATTCGCAATCGTTCGAGAGCTGGTTCGCGCACCTGCCTGGCGTGGTGGTGGTCTGTCCCGGTACGCCACAGGACAACTACAGTCTGCTGCGCGCCGCGCTGGCCTGCGGCGATCCGGTGGTCTACATGGAGCACAAGACCCTGTGGGGCCAGACCGGCGAGGTTGACGAGAACCAGAAGGCGGTACTGGGCCAGGCGCGGACCGTGCGCAGCGGAGTTCGCCTGACCATGGTCAGCTGGAGCCGACAGGTCCAGCTGTGCGCCCAGGCCTGTGACCAGCTGGCGGAGCAAGGTATCTCGGTCGATCTGATCGACTTGCGCAGCATCTGGCCCTGGGACCGGGACGCGGTGTTGCAGTCCTGTGCCCGCACCGGCCACCTGTTGGTCGTGCACGAGGCGATTCAGGCTGCGGGTTTTGGCGCTGAAATTGCTGCGACTGCGGCCGAGCACATCGGCTGCAAAATACGCCGGCTCGGTGCGCCGCGTATTCCGGTCGGTTACGCGCCGGTGCTGGAGGCACAGTCACGCGTCGATGTCGATGCGGTGGTCTCCGCCGCGCGCGCATTCCTGGCATGAGGTTGCCGGCGATCGGCGTGCAGAAAACCAACCCGTTACGCTCGACATGACCGACCCCTCGTCCCCCCTGATGTCCGTTGCCGAAGATGCCGCTGTGCACGACGAGAAGACGGCCGTTCCTCTCAAGATCGAGGACTGGCTGACTGTTATCGTGATGGGTCTGCTGGCCTCGATCACCTTTGCCAATGTACTGGTGCGATATTTCACCAATCAGTCGTTCGCCTGGACCGAGGAGTTGTCGGTGTTCCTGATGATCGTGCTGGCCCTGGTGGCTGGTTCGGCGTCGGTCGCGCGCAACCGGCAGATCCGGATCGAGTATGTCGCCGACAACGGCTCGCGCTCCCGCCAGCGCGCGCTGGCACGTTTCGGTTCGTTGATGGTGTTCGTGCTGTTCGTGCTGATGGCCGTGCTCAGTTCGCGCATGGTCTACGACGACATTCGTTACGGCGAGACTTCGCCAGGCATCGGTGTGCCGGCCTGGTGGTATTCGATCTGGTTGCCGGTCATGTCGGTGGCCATTGCAGGGCGCGCGCTCGGACTGTTCATCCGCCGGGGGCGGCGCGCATGATCGCGACCTTCCTGTTTCTGGTGTTTATCGTGATGATGATCATCGGCGTGCCGATCGGTGTCGCCATGGGGCTGGCCGGCTCGGCTGCGATCGCCTTGGCCAACCCCGAGACGCAGTGGTTCGGGCTGATGGCCGTGCCGCAGAACTTCTTTGCCGGCCTGGGCAAGTACCCGCTGCTGGCGATCCCGATGTTCGTGCTGGTCGGCTCGATCTTCGAGCGTTCGGGTGTTGCGCTGCGGCTGGTGAACTTTGCCGTGGCTCTCGTTGGCCGCGGCCCGGGCATGTTGCCGCTGGTCGCGATCGGGGTGGCGATGTTCCTGGGCGGCATCTCGGGCTCCGGCCCGGCGACCGCAGCCGCGGTTGGCGGCGTCATGATTGTGGCCATGACGCGCGCCGGATATCCGAAGGCGTATTCGGCCAGTGTCATCGGTGCGGCGGCCTCGATCGACATCCTGATTCCGCCCTCGATTGCTTTCATCGTCTATTCGGTCATGGTGCCCGGTGCCTCGGTGCCGGCCATGTTCGCCGCGGGCATGGTGCCCGGCATCCTGGTCGGCCTGGCGCTGATGGTGCCGGCAGTCTGGCTGGCCCGGCGCCATGGCATGGGACACGAAGAAATCGGCATGGGCCGTCCGCCGTTCTGGTCCAGCCTGCGCGAGGCGTCATGGGCGCTGGCCGCACCGGTTTTGATCCTGGGCGGCATGCGGGCCGGCTGGTTCACGCCGACCGAGGCGGCCGTGGTCGCGGTGTTCTACGGCCTGTTCGTCGGCATGATCGTGTACCGTACGATCAAGGTGCGCGACCTGTTCGTGATCCTGCGTGAGTCGGGTGAGTTGTCGGCCATCATCCTGTTGGTGGTGGCGCTGGCCGGCATCTTCGCCTACTCGTTGTCGACGCTGAGCGTCATCGATCCGCTGACCCGCGCCATAGTTCAGTCTGGCCTGGGTGAGTTCGGCGTGATGGCGCTGCTGATGCTGCTGCTGATCTTCGTGGGCATGTTCCTTGACGGCGTGTCGATCTTCCTGATCTTCATTCCGCTGTTGCTGCCAATCGCCAGCCACTTTCAGTGGGACCTGGTCTGGTTCGGCGTGTTGTTGACAATGACGGTGGCGATGGGTCAGTTCACGCCACCGATCGCCGTCAACCTGATGGTGTCGTGTCGAATCGCCGGCGTACGCATGGAAGAGACCGTACGCTGGGTGGTCTGGTTGCTGGCCGCGCTCATGTGCGTGACATTGCTGGTGATCATGTTTCCGGAGCTCGCCCTGTGGCTTCCCCGCAGGCTGGGCTATTGATTTTTCGTTCTTTACAAGGAGATAAAAGTGATGAAAGTTCGTACTCTGTTCAAGTTCGCGGTGGCCGCGACTGCGTTGGCCTTCACGGCCATCTCGTCGGCGCAGAACTACAAATCCGAATACAAGATGTCACTGGTGGTGGGCACGGCCTTCCCGTGGGGCAAGGGTGGCGAGATCTGGGCCAATATGGTCAAGGAGCGCACCAACGGCCGCATCAACATCAAGCTGTATCCCGGCGTGTCGTTGGTGCAGGGAGACCAGACGCGCGAGTTCACCGCCATTCGCCAGGGCGTGATCGATATGGCCATCGGCTCGACGATCAACTGGTCGCCGCAGGTCAAGGAGCTGAACCTGTTCTCGATGCCGTTCCTGATGCCGGACTATGCCGCCATCGACGCGTTGACCCAGGGCGACGTAGGCAAGCAGATCTTTGGCATCCTGGACAAGGCGGGTGTTGTGCCTTTGGCCTGGGGCGAGAACGGCTATCGCGAAGTCACCAATTCCAAGGGACCGATCCGCAAGCCTGAGGACCTCAAGGGCCTGAAGCTGCGTGTGGTTGGCTCGCCGCTGTTCTCGGACATCTTCACCGCGCTGGGGGCGAACCCGACCCAGATGAGTTGGGCCGATGCGCAGCCCGCTTTGGCCAGTGGCGCGGTCGACGGCCAGGAAAACCCGATGTCGGTGTTCACCGCGGCCAAGATGCACACCATCGGCCAGAAACACGTGACGATGTGGGGTTACGTCGCCGATCCACTGGTGTTCGTCGTCAACAAGGAAGTCTGGGCTTCGTGGACACCGGCCGACCAGGCCATCGTGCGCCAGGCCGCCATCGATGCAGGGAAGGAAGAAATTGCCATCGCCCGCCAGGGCCTGGCCGAAGCCGGCAAGCCGCTGCTCAAGGAAATAGCCGCATTGGGTGTGACGATCACCGAATTGAGCCCGGCCGAGCGCGAGGCATTCGTCAAGGCGACCCGTCCGGTCTACGACAAATGGAAAAGCCAGGTCGGCGTCGAGCTGGTGACGTTGGCTGAAAAGGCGATCACCGCGCGCAAGAAATAAGCGCGATCGCCAGCGCGCAGGCTGACGGCCTGCGTCATGAAAAATGGCTTCCCGGCGATGGATGCCCAAGATGTCATCATGCCGGGTCATACTCTGCCTGCCGGGGCGCGCTGATCGGGCCGGCGCGGCCGGCACACCCCACAAGTCCGTTGAGGCGTCATTGCTTGGCATGACCGATTCCCGCCCTTCGGTTCCCGAGTGCGCCGTCGCGCGGGCGCCACCATCCGTCAGCCTGACCCAGGCATTCTGGTTCTGGCTCAAGCTCGGATTCATCAGCTTCGGCGGGCCAGCCGGGCAGATCGCGATCATGCATGCGGAACTGGTCGAGCGCCGGCGCTGGATCAGCGAGAAACGTTTTCTGCACGCGCTGAACTACTGCATGGTGCTGCCGGGCCCGGAGGCGCAGCAACTCGCCACCTACATCGGCTGGTTGATGCACCGGCGCCGGGGCGGGCTGGTCGCCGGCGGGCTGTTCGTATTGCCGTCGCTGTTCATTCTGGTCGGCTTGTCGTGGATCTACATGGCGTACGGCCAGTTGCCGGTCGTGGCCGGCATCTTCTATGGCATCAAGCCGGCCGTCACGGCAGTTGTGCTGCATGCGGCCTGGCGTATCGGTGGCCGGGCGCTGAAGAACCGTTGGTTATGGGCTGTTGCCGCGTTGGCGTTTTTCTGCATCTTCGCGTTGCGGCTGCCGTTTCCGGCCATCGTGCTGGGCGCGGCGCTGATCGGATATGTCGGCGGGCGTTATCGGCCGGCGGCATTCTCCGTTGGTGGCGGACATGCAGCCGACGGCACCAGCCGTGGCCCCGCGCTGATTGACGACGACACGCCGACACCCCTGCATGCCCGGTTTGCGCGCGGCGGGTTGATCCGCCTGCTGTTATTGGCGCTGGGTCTGTGGGCGGTGGCGATGGTGCTGCTGGGCCTGCTCTGGGGCTGGCAATCCACGCTGTCGCAGATGGGCTGGTTCTTCACCAAGGCGGCCTGGTTGACCTTCGGCGGCGCCTACGCAGTCTTGCCCTATGTGTACCAGGGCGCGGTCGAACACCACCAATGGTTATCGGCCACGCAGATGATCGATGGTCTGGCGCTGGGCGAGACCACGCCGGGGCCCTTGATCATGGTCGTGGCCTTCGTCGGTTTCGTTGGCGGCTGGCTCGGCCAGGTACTGGGTCCGGATGCGCCGTTCCTCGGCGGTGCGCTGGCGGCGACCGTGGTCACGTTCTTCACCTTCCTGCCCTCGTTCGTGCTGATCTTTGCCGGCGGCCCGCTGATCGAGACCACGCACGGCAAGCTGGCATTCACGGCGCCGCTGACGGCGATCACCGCGGCGGTGGTCGGTGTGATCCTGAACCTGGCGCTGTTTTTTGCCTGGCATGTCTGGTGGCCGAAGGGCTTTGCCGGACCGTTCGATGGGGTGGCCGCTGCGATCACGGTTCTGGCGGTGCTGGCGTTGTTCCGGTTCAAGGTCGGCGTCATGAGCCTGATTGCGGTCTGCGCGCTGGCAGGGCTGGGCGCCACACAGTTGTTGCCTTCGCTGCTGCACTGAAAGAAGAAACCATGAGCATGCATTCACACGCTGAAGACAGCGCGGACCTGGGGGTCGATCCGGCCGACATCGGAGGTGCGCTGGTGATCGACGTGCGCCGCGCCGCCGCCTTTGCACAGTCGCGTCACACGCTGCCTGGTGCATTGCGCGGCGACCCGGATGCGCTCGCCGACTGGTCACGCACGCTGGCGGACGCAGGCAGAGACATCGTCGTCTACTGCGTATTCGGGCACGAGGTCAGCCGCAACGCGGCGCGTGTGTTGTGCGCCTCGGGGTTTCATGCGCGCTTCCTTCGCGGTGGTATCACCGCCTGGGAAGCTGCTGGCTTGCCACTGGTCGACAAGCCCTGACCTGCGGAGCCGGGTACCGGGCATGCCGTCGGGGGCAGCAGGTTATTCCCGATTCGCTGTCGAAAAGTCCGATCCGCTGTCATGCCCCGAGATCGTCCAACAGCAAAACAGATCGCGGCCTCGCGCGATCCCTTCTGCATCGTCAGGTTTCATGTTTTGCGCCCCGGCCAACGTTTCGTGAGTCCTGACAGGTTGTCTGGAGCACCCGAACCTGCTCGTGAGTTCTGCCACTGCGTATTTGTCGGGACATCGGTCCTGCCCAGGCCGTGGTGAACGGATCTCGATATTCTGGCGGACCGCCCGTGCTCAAGGGTCCGGCAAGAGAAAGCGGTTCACGTGGGATCAGCAGGAACGTCGAGGATCCGCAATCCGCCGCAGACGCCTTTTTGCACCTGCATCCCCTGCCAGCCGTGATCGCCTGCATATGCCGATTGCCGCGCCGAGATTGCTACTCGCAGACCCCAAAAAACCTGTGAATGGCAGTGATCTGCCACGGATAAACTTCAAGCCACCGTCCCGATACTCTTTTGCAACCACTGCGAAAACGCCGCGCATTCCCAGCGTTCCATTGTGCCAGCGCGCCAGCACAGGTAATGCGCATGGGGGCTGGGCACGTCGTGGTCATACAGCCGAACGAGCGTGCCGTTGTCCAGCCACGGCGCGCCGAGCTTGAGCCGGATCAGGCCCACGCCCATGCCGGCGGCGGCCGCGTCGCACATCAGGCCAATGTCGTTGAACTGCGAACCTTCGAACGGCTCCGGCCAGTCGAGCTGGTGGGCGCCGAACCAGGTCCGCCAGGGCTCGAGCGGGCTGCGCAGCAGTGGCACGCCTTCCAGGTCCTGCGGTGATTCGAACGGCCCGTGTTCGCGCACGAAGGCCGGCGAGGCCAGCGGAGTGACCTCGTCCTTGAGCAGGCACAGATGCTCGACGTCGGCATACCGGCCGGTGCCGAAACGCACCGTCAGGTCTCCGTCCTCGGCCACCACGTCGAGCAGCGGGATCGATACCTGCAAGGTGACGTCGATCTCGGGGTAGGCGTCGGTGAACTGGCGCAGGCGCGGAATCAGGATGGAGCGCGCAAACGTCGGCGTCACCGCCAGGCGCAGCTTGCGCTTGCTGCTGCCTGCACCGCTGCGGCCCGGAAACTTCTGCAAAGTGGCCAGCCCGTCGCGCACATGGGCCAGGTATTCGACGCCGTCGGTCGTCAGCGAAAAATCGGCGCGGCCGAACAGCTTGGTGCCGATGATCTGCTCGAGCTGCTTGACCCGGTGGCTCACCGCGCTGGGGGTGACATACATCTCGTCAGCGGTCTGGGTCACGCTGCGCAGGCGTGCCAGCGCCTCGAAGGTCAGCAGGCACTGGATCGGCGGAATTCGGGCGTTGAT
>Ga0335397_10004216_pt1 | contig 19053 bp, 15 predicted proteins | sample MAT04_FD_205740 | JGI IMG/M metagenome (GOLD analysis project Ga0335397, IMG submission 205740) | Freshwater microbial communities from Lake Fryxell liftoff mats and glacier meltwater in Antarctica - MAT-04 (spades assembly) (version 2) ... | reverse complement strand
TCACTTCGTCGCTTCACTTCGTATTTCTCTCGCGCACGATAGGCCGCACGAACTTGACGGAAAACTTCCAGCCTTCCGGCGTGGCTTTGAGGATCAGGGCTTTGGAATTGGCGCCTTCTTCGAAAGCCGGCTCAGTGCCGAGCAGTTCTATCGCGCCTATGCCTTTGATGACGCAGGCGCCCGGCAGCGTGACGAAGGCCGCTTCCGCCGCCACCAGGACGAACTGGCCTTCCTTGGACTCGGAACAGGACAAGCCCTTGGGCAGGGTGGCGGGATCGCGTTTCCAGGCCTGGCGCAGATCGTCCAGACCCTTGAGGAGTTCTTCGGTGGTCTTGACGTCCAGAGCGACTTCACAAGATTTCGTATGGCCCATGCGTTTGCTCCTGCGTTGAGTTGCCCTGGCTATTTTAGCCTCCGCTGACGGCGCCGCCAGCCGCGTCGCTTGCGGCCTGGCTGGAGGACCCGAAACGGCTAAGTGCTGCCGAAGACCCGATTACCGGGTTTTTACCCGCCTTGTTCCGCGGTTACGCTGTGCATGGACGAGGCTAAGCTGCGCCCACAATGACACCCAACATGAACCAGACTGTGCCCATCGACCAGGCTATGCCGGCTGCGGTCTCGGCGCCCGTGCGCCGCGCCACGGACAAAAGGCTGCTCGATGCCAGTGAAACCTTGCTCGACGATGACGTCATGCGCGCCAACTGGGCGGTACCGTGGTCGGACTTGATGATGATTATGTTCGTGCTGTTCGCCGCGCTGCTCGCGGCGCAGACCATGAAGGGCCAGGCTGAGCGCGAGAAAATCATCAAGCAGGAGGTGGCCACTCCTATTCCAACGCCTACGCTGACGGCCCCCCCGACGCCTGAACTCGTCGCTGACGGCGCGACAAGCTCGACGCCAAACAAGAGCATAGAGCCGCTCACGCGCATCAACGTGCTGGCGCGCAGCCGTGAGGCGGTGCGCGAATCCAATCTGCAAAATGTGGAGATCGTGCTGCTGGAGGACCAGTCGGTCAAAGTGAGCGTCAATGGGCCGATGTTCTTCGCCCTGGGCGACGCCAACCTGCGTCCCGAGATGAAGTCATTCCTCGACCGCCTGGCGCAGATCACCAAGCAGACACCGTATGACATTCATATCGTTGGCCACACCGACGACCGCGCCATCAACACCAACGTGTTTCCGAGCAACTGGGAACTCTCGTTGCTGCGCGCCAGTAACGTGGCGCGTTACCTCATCGCCACGGGCGGCATTGATCCTGCGCGTTTCATGGTGATAGGGCGCGGCGAATATGCGCCGGTGTCCGCCAATACCGACGAACAATCGCGCGCACTCAACCGACGCGTAGAAATTATTTTTACCCGTGATGTGGGTAAAGCCCAGGGAGCGACGCGCCCATGAACAAGCACAATTGGATGGCGGTGGCGGGGTTCAGTAGCATATTCTTTGCCAGTTTTTTGCTGGGCGGCCATCCCACTCTGTTCATCAACGTCATTGCCTTCGTGATCGTGGTCAGTGGCACGCTGGCGGCGCTGTTCCTGTGCTATCCGACCGCCGACCTGCACGCGGCGCTACGTGTGATGCGCAATGTGTATCGGCATCCGCCGCCGACCTCGACCGAAATCGTCAAGACCATGCTCGAAGTGGCGGTGCACTCTGGCGGTAGTGACGGCAAGAACATCGCCGCTTTGGAAAAAATGAGCGGACAGTCCACGGTGAGTTTTCTCAAACGGGCGCTCGGGCTGCTGATAGATCCGCTCAGGGACGATGAACTCTCAGAGATACTACATACCGAGATGTTTCATTTCAAGCAACGGCGCGCGCAGATCGAGCGCATCTTCCGCCAGGGCGCCTTGTTCGCGCCGGCATTCGGCGTGGCCGGCAGCGTCATCGGCTTGATCAACATGCTCTCAGGCATCGCCGACCCTGACATGATTCTGCGGTCGATACCTGTCGCGCTGACTTCACCGCTATACGGCATCGTGCTCGCCAATGCGCTGTTTTTCCCGCTCGCCGAAGGCATCCACGCCAAAACGCAGAAAGAGTTGCTGATTCAAATGCTCATTACCGACGGCGTCATCATCATCCGCCGCGAAGCGAATCCGCTTCGGCTGGCGATGAGACTTGAATCTTTCCTCACGCCGTCCGCGCGTACGCACGAGCATCGCTCTATACAGGAAATCCGCGAACGCTTGCGCCTACGCCATCTCGAGAGCGATGCCGCACAACCTGCCTGGGTGGATAGGCGCACTGTTGCTTCATAGCTGGGCCGACCATTGGCTCAGCGATGTGCCTTTTCGGTTCTCCAGAAAGTGGCATTTTCCAGCATCGAAAATTTGTTCCGGTTGAATTCACCGCCGCTTGCGGCGTATGCTTTGCGGCGCTTGCATCATTCCGTCTCGAGAGGCGCTCATGGCAGAAAAGTTGAATTCAATCACTATCACTGCGAACGAAGTTGCGGAACCACCTCTTACAGCCAGATCGCCGATCTAGCTGGGCGAAGATAGGGTAGTTCGTCCGGACGGCGCGTTGCCGTGAGTGAAAATACGCTACCCGACCTCGTCAAACGTCGATGTTACGCGCGTAGAGCGCATTCCCCTCGATAAAGGCGCGGCGCGGCTCAACGTTGTCGCCCATGAGCTTGGTGAAGATCTCGTCGGCAACGATGGCGTCGTCGATTTGCACTCTGAGCAAGCGGCGCACCTTCGGATCCATGGTGGTCTCCCACAATTGCTGGGGGTTCATTTCGCCGAGACCTTTGTAGCGCTGCTTGGTGATGCCACGCTCGACTTCAGCCAGCATCCAGCTCATACCTTCGGCGAAGCTGGTGATGGCTTGCGCCTTCTCGCCACGGCGAATGATGGCGCCTTTGCCAATCAAACCTGACACCAGTTGTGCGGTGTTACGAACCTGACGGTAGTCGCCCGAAAGTAGAAACTCTTCATCGATCATGCCGTGCTTGAGGTTGCCATGATGCATACGTTCAATATGCAACTGCCAACGCTCGCTCTTTTCTTCGAAGCGGGCGTGAATCTTGATCGTGTCCGGCGTGTGCTTGGCAAGCCGCTTGGCGGATTCCTGGGCGGCGGTCTTATCGGTCAACTCGACTGAAATGTCGTGCGCCAGCATGGCGTGCAGCACTTCGTCGTCAAGGAAGAATCCCAAGCGGGAGATCACCGCTTCTGAAAGTATGTAGGAACGCGCCAGTTCCGCCAGCGCTTCGCCACGCAGAGGGGCCGCGCCTTCGCTAGGAGTCAGCTCAGTGTCGTCCAGAGCGAGCTTGAGGAGATACTGATTCAGCTCGTGATCGTCCTTGATGTAGCGTTCGGTCTTGCCATGCTTGATTTTGTATAGCGGCGGCTGGGCAATGTAGATATAGCCGCGCTCGACCAGCTCAGGCAACTGGCGATAGAAAAAGGTCAGCAGCAAGGTGCGGATGTGTGCACCGTCGACGTCAGCATCGGTCATGATAATGATGCGGTGATAGCGCAGCTTTTCGGGCTTGTAGTCTTCGCCCTTGCCAAAACCGGTGCCCAGCGCGGTGATGAGGGTGACAATTTCCTGTGAGGACAGTAGTTTGTCCGCACGCGCTTTTTCCACGTTGAGAATTTTTCCTTTGAGTGGCAGGATGGCCTGAAATTTACGGTCGCGCCCTTGCTTGGCGGAGCCGCCGGCGGAATCACCCTCTACCAGATATAGCTCGCACAAAGCCGGGTCTTTCTCCTGGCAGTCCGCCAGCTTGCCCGGCAGGCCGATGCCGTCGAGCACGCCTTTGCGGCGCGTCAGTTCCCGCGCTTTACGCGCGGCCTCGCGAGCGCGTGCGGCGTCAACAATCTTTCCGGTAACGATTTTGGCGTCGACCGGTTTTTCGAGCAGAAACTCGGCGAGCTTGGCGCCGACGATTTCCTCGACGACCGGACGCACTTCCGAGGAGACGAGTTTCTCTTTGGTTTGCGAAGAAAACTTGGGCTCCGGCACTTTCACCGAAAGCACGCAGGCCAGGCCTTCACGCATGTCGTCGCCGGTAGTTTCGACTTTAGCTTTTTTCGCCAGTTCGTGTTCGTCGATGTATTTGTTGATGACCCGCGTCATGGCCATGCGCAAGCCGGTTAAATGGGTACCGCCATCCTTTTGTGGGATGTTGTTGGTGAAGCACAACACTTGTTCGGCGTAGGAATCGTTCCACTGCATGGCGACTTCTACGGTGATGCCATCCTTCTGCGAGGTGGCGTAGAAGACATTTGGATGCAGCACGCTCTTGGAGCGATTTATATATTCGACGAAACCCTTCACGCCACCTGAAAAAGCAAAATCCTCTTCCTTGCCACTACGTTGATCGACCAGCTTGATCGCAACACCGTTGTTGAGGAAGGAAAGCTCACGTAGACGTTTAGCGAGTATGTCATAGTGATATTCGATATTACCGAAGGTTTCTTGCGATGCCAGGAAGTGTACTTCGGTACCGCGTTTCTCCGTGGCGCCTACCACTTTGAGTGGCTCGACTGCGACGCCCTCGCGGAATTCCATGCTGTATTTATTGCCATTGCGGCGGATGGTCAGACGTAGCCAGTCGGACAAAGCGTTGACGACGGAAACACCGACACCATGCAGGCCGCCCGAGACCTTATAGGAGTTGGAATCAAACTTGCCGCCGGCATGCAATTCAGTCATGACGATTTCAGCGGCGGAGCGTTTAAATTCGTCGTCTTCTTTGATGTCGACAGGAATGCCGCGACCGTTGTCACTGACCGAAATCGAGTTATCGGTGTGTATGGTGATGACGATCTCATTGCAATGGCCGGCGAGCGCTTCATCAATGGCGTTATCGACAACTTCGGAAACCATGTGGTGCAAACCCGTGCCATCAGAAGTGTCGCCGATGTACATGCCCGGACGTTTGCGCACTGCCTCCAGGCCTTTGAGAATTTTGATGCTATTGGAATCGTAGCTGTTGTCTTCCTGGCTCATGGGTTCTTTAGTCGTGTAGGTGTTTGGTACGGCTGTGGCTTATCGTTTCAGTTTGCGCACTAGATGCGCATTGGCATGACGACGTATTTAAATCTGTCGTTGCCGGGCACTGTGATCAAGGCGCTGGAGTTGGCGTCGGCGAGTCGGATTTCTACATCATCAACCGAGACATTATTAAGTACATCGAGAAGATAAGTGACGTTGAAACCGATATCCATCGCTTCACCTTCATAGGCGACTTCAAGCTCTTCTTGGGCTTCTTCCTGATCGGTGTTGCTGCTGATGATTTTCAGGCTGTCCGGTGCCAAAACGACGCGCACACCACGGAATTTTTCGTTGGTAAGAATCGCCGCGCGCTGCAAGGACTGAAGCAGGGTTGATCGTGGCAGGGTCACCACCTTATTGTGATTCTGAGGTATGACACGCTCATAATCCGGAAACTTACCGTCAATCAGTTTTGAAACCAGTTCGATGCTGCCGAAGCGGAAGGTGGCCTGGTTGGGCGCTAGAAAAATATCCAGGGCGTCGTCGTTATCGGCGAGCAAGCGCGACAGCTCCGTTACGGTCTTGCGCGGCAGGATGACCTCGGTACGCGGCAAATTGTCAGGCAAAGCTTCGCTGGCATAGGCCAGGCGATGGCCATCCGTAGCGACGACGCGAATTTCGTTACCGGTGACCACCAGCAGCAAGCCGTTAAGGTAGTAGCGGATGTCCTGCTGCGCCATGGCGTACTGGACGAAACCGATGAGACTTTTGAATTGCTTTTGCGTCAGTTGCAAATGCGTCTGCTCGCTTTTGTCTTGCGCCATGCGCGGATAGTCGTCGGCCGGCAAAGTTTGTAAATTGAAGCGGCTTTTGGTCGCGCGAACCTGCAAACGCTTGTCTTCGAGCGTCAGGCTGATTTCGGCGCTTTCGGGCAGGGAACGCAGGATGTCTTGCAGCTTGCGGGCAGCAACCGTCACCGCAGCTTTGTCGTCGCCTTGGGCGCCGCTGGCGTGGGTTTTGATCTGAATTTCGATATCGGTGGCGAGCAGGGTGAGCTGATCGCCATTTTTTTCGATCAAGACATTCGACAGTATCGGCAGGGTGTGCCGCTTCTCGACAATCCCGCAAACGGCCTGCAATGGTCCGAGAAGGTTGTCCCGTGATGTTTTTATAAGGAGCATTTATAAATCTCCAACTAGTTAACAGTACACCAGTGATTTCTGTGGAAAAGCGGATAAAAACAATTTAAAACAACTTGTTAGTCTGTTGGTAAAGCTAGGGATAAGGGCCTAGTTCACTTGTGGGTGGAATGTGGATCAAATTCACCAGTACCCGCTATTAGCCACTTATCCACAAATTCTCACCCGGCTATACAGCGCTTATTCATACTGATTTTATCCAACACGATAGTCTTTTAATCTTCACTCAGCCTTTTAAAACCTGGGTTAGCACCAGCACGTCGTGGTTGATGATGCTGTCCTTTAAACGTAGGTCCGCTATTGTGCGGCATGCATGCAATACCGTGGTGTGATCGCGGCCGCCAAACGCTTCGCCTATAGCGGGCAAGCTGGCCGGTGTCAGTTCTTTCGCCAACCACATGGCAACCTGGCGTGGCCGCGCGATGATACGCGTACGCTTCTTCGAATACATATCGGAGACTTTGATTTTGTAGTATTCGGCGACCGTCTTTTGGATGGATTCAAAAGTGATTTGACGATTATGGGCGCCAAGTAAATCCTTGAGGGCTTCTTTGGCCAGTTCGAGATTGATTTCACGACCGTGGAAACGCGAAAACGCCAACACTTTTTTGAGTGCGCCTTCCAATTCACGCACGTTGGAGCGCAAATGTTTGGCGATAAGAAAGGCTACATCTTCGCCAACTTCGATGGACTCGGCCTCAGCTTTCTTTTTAAGAATGGCGACGCGCATTTCTAGTTCGGGTGGCTCGATAGCTACCGTCAGACCCCAGTCGAAACGCGAGATCAGGCGGTCTTCCAGACCGGTAATATCTTTCGGATAAGTATCGCAAGTAATCACGATCTGTTTGCGTGCTTCAATCAACGCATTGAAGGCGTAGAAGAACTCTTCCTGCGTGCGGTTTTTGTTATTGAAAAACTGGATATCATCAATCAGCAGTAAGTCCAGCGAGCGGTAATAGCGCTTGAAGACGTCGAAGGACTTTTGCTGATAGGCGCGCACGACATCGGCATAGTAGTCCTCGGCATGGACATAACGGATGACTTTGTTGGGATTCTGCCGGATAACTTCGTTGCCGAGGGCGTGTATCAAGTGAGTTTTGCCCAGGCCGACGCCACCATAAACAAAAAGTGGGTTGTAGGAGGTGCCGGGGTTGAGCGCTACCTGGTAAGCGGCAGCGCGGGCCAGATCATTGGCGCGCCCGGTAACCAGGGTATCGAAAGTGAAAGCCGGATTAAGACGGGTTTTTTCATAAGCAGAATCGGGAATGCCAACATTGCCGCCTGGCGCAGGCAAGCGAATTGCCGTATTGCTTGCGCCGGCAAGTGATGCAACAGACGACTCAGGTACAGGCGCGTCAGCCGATTTCGGTGCTGACGGCATGACCGGGCTGCTCTCGGCTTCGTCAGGGGCGCGCAAGTCGATGGAAATTTGCACAGGCGTGGGAAAGAACTGCTTGGCCATGTCCTCCAGCCGCCGCATATAGCGCTCGCGCACCCATTGCAGCACGAAGCGGTTGGGTGCGACTAAACGCAGGGCGCCTTCTTCCTCACCGTCCTCAAAGCGCAATGCCTTGATCCAGGTATTGAACTGCTGGGGTGGAAGTTCCTGCTCCAATTGCTGAAGACAAGAACACCAGAAAGCGTTCATTCAGAGTAAGCCCTACCGGCATCCGATTGCTGGCGAGCCCAGTATTGGATGACGGAAATAATAGCTAAAGGATTGGTTTTATTATTGTTGTTATAAAAACAACACAACCGGGCAGCGCGCCATTTTCGTCTAACGCTGAACCGTTTCGTTCTCTTCGGCTGTGGATTCTAGCGCTTTTGACCGAAAGTTATCCACAGGCTACAAAAAAAAATGGGCTTGACAAGGCTGACTGAAGACGCTGTAATCGCCCGTTTCTCTTCGTACAGAGCCAGCCATGAAACGCACTTATCAGCCCTCAGTTATTAAGCGGAAACGCACCCACGGTTTTCTTGTTCGTATGCGTACCCGCGGCGGTCGAGCGGTCATTCGCGCCCGTCGGGCCAAAGGGCGGGCCCGTCTCGGCGTTTGATTGGCAGTGGCGGAAGGCGTCGATCAGGGCTTCCGCAGCGACTATCGCTTACGCAAAACGGATGAGTTTTCATCCGTTTTTGCTTTTCGGCGGTCCTTACGCTCCGCATATTTTGAATTGCTCCACCGCCCCAACGCTGGCCCCGGCGCACGTTTGGGTACGGTGGTGGCGAAGAAGCTTGTGCGTTTCTCTGTTCATCGCAATCTGGTGAAGCGTATCGTGCGTGAATCTTTCCGTAACCTTAGAACCAGCTTGCCTGCCAAAGACTTGGTGGTACGGATCAGGGTGAAAATCGACAGGCCCGACCGAACAGCCTTGCGGGCCGATATCGATACGCTTTTCCAGCGCTTGATGGCATGAAAAATTTCCTACTTATCCTGCTAAGGTGCTACAAGTTCGCGATCAGCCCATGGTTGGGCCGTAGTTGTCGTTTTTATCCCTCCTGTTCCGAATACGCGCTGGAAGCGGTGGAGAAGTACGGCGCTCGCAAGGGCGCCTGGCTGGCCGTCAAACGCGTTTCCTGCTGTCATCCCTGGCATCGTGGTGGATATCACCCGGTTCCGTGAACCTCAAGAGTTAATCGATGGATAATAAGCGTCTGATTTTATTGCTGGCTTTTGGTTTTGCCTTGACCATGCTTTGGGATGCCTGGCAAAAGCAGAATCAGCCCAAGCCGCTGGTCGCGAGTGGCCAACCAGCCATCCCTGCAGCTTCCACATTACCGGTTCCGAGTTCGTCGCTGACAGCTACACCCAGCGTTGGGGTGGCAGTGGCGCCAGTGACCGGCCAGTCTCTCGCACCTACAAACGTCGTCAAGGCGTTGGTGAAAACCGATTTGTTTGTGGCCGAGATTTCCTCCCAGGGGGGTGATCTGATCAGTCTGGAGCTGACCCGTCATAAGGCAACCGACGATGAAACCAAGAATTTTGTCTTGTTGGAGAATTCATCTCAACACTACTATCTTGCGCAAAGCGGCCTGATAGGCGAAGGACTGCCCAATCACAAAGTCGAGTACAAGTTGGCGGCCGGAACCTATGAGCTCACGCCGGGTAACGATACGCTGGAATTGCGTCTGGAAGCGCCGGAAACCGCTGGCGTCAAAGTCACCAAGCTCTATCGTTTCCATCGCGACAACTATCTCATTGATGTTGCCTATGAGCTGACAAATAACAGCAGCACACCCGTGACCGGCAACGCCTATTACCAGCTGACCCGCGACGGCAAGGTTCCACCGGCAGGCATCACCAGTGTCAGCACCTTCACCGGCCCGGCCGTCTATACGGAAGAGGGTAAGTTCCAGAAGATTGAGTTCGCTGATATCGAAAAAAACAAGGCTAAGTTCGTCTCCAAGGCAAAGGATGGCTGGATTGCCATGGTTCAACATTATTTCGTCGCTGGCTGGGCGCCTCCGGCCAACGACGAGAGGGAGTTTTACGCCCGAAAGGTCGGCGATAACCTGTTTAGTGCCGGTGTGATTGTCCCTGTTCCGACCGCAGCGCCTGGTCAGACGGTCCAGGTCAGCGTGCCTCTCTATGCCGGCCCGCAAGAACAGGCGCGCCTGACAAAAGTGGCACCAGCTTTTGATCTGGTGGTCGATTACGGTTGGCTGACCATCATTGCTGCGCCTATCTACTGGGTACTCGAAAAAATCCATGCGCTGGTGGGAAATTGGGGCTGGGCCATTATTCTCCTGACGATCTCCATCAAGCTGATCTTCTTTCCGCTGTCGGCGGCAAGCTATCGTTCCATGGCGAAAATGCGCCTGGTCACACCTAAGTTGGTGAAGATCAAGGAACAGTACGCCAGCGATCGCAACCGTATGAACCAGGAAATGATGGAGTTGTACAAGCGGGAAAAAATCAACCCGTTGGGCGGCTGTCTGCCTATCCTCATTCAGATACCGGTATTCATATCGTTGTATTGGGTGCTCTTGGGTAGCGTTGAAATGCGTCACGCGCCCTGGGTGCTGTGGATACACGATCTTTCCACCAAGGATCCCTACTATGTGCTGCCACTCATCATGGGTGTCACCATGCTGGTACAGACCAGGCTGAATCCGACGCCGCCGGATCCAATCCAGGCCAAGGTGATGCTGGCCATGCCTATCGTATTCACGGCGATGTTCCTGTTTTTCCCGTCGGGCCTGGTGCTTTACTGGATCGTGAACAACCTGCTGTCCATTGCGCAGCAGTGGCAGATCACCCGGATGGTCGAGGGTGGTGGAAAGCCAAAAGCCAACGCCTGATGTGATCGCCGCCGTCGCCACGGCGCCCGGACGGGGCGGCATCGGCGTTGTTCGTCTCTCCGGCCCCGATCTATCTCCCTACGCCCGCGCTTTGAGCGGTCGGGTGCCGGCGTCGCGGCATGCGACATGCGTGCCTTTTCTAGATGCGAGTGGTGCGGAGATAGACGAAGGCTTGCTGCTCTATTTCCCCGCGCCGCATTCCTATACCGGCGAAGATGTGCTGGAATTGCAGGGCCATGGCGGCCCGGTGGTGATGCAGTTGTTACTGCAACGCTGCCTGGAACTTGGCGCACGCCCGGCCCAACCGGGCGAATTCACCCACCGCGCATTTCTCAACGACAAACTCGATCTGGCGCAAGCCGAAGCGGTGGCCGATCTGATCGAGGCTTCCACCGCCGCCGCCGCCCGCTCGGCGGTACGCTCGCTGGCGGGGGAGTTCTCGGCCACCGTGCATAGCCTGGTCGACAAATTGATTGAGTTGCGCATGCTGGTCGAGGCTACATTGGACTTCCCCGAGGAAGAAATTGATTTCCTCAAACAGTCCAAGGCCTTTGAGAGATTGCAGATGCTGCAAGTTGCGCTGGCGGCGGTGCAGGGCCGGGCCCGGCAGGGCAGTTTGTTGCGTCAAGGGCTGCATGTTGTGCTGGCGGGATTGCCTAATGTTGGGAAGTCCAGCCTGCTCAATCGTTTGGCCGGCCAGGAGCGGGCTATCGTCACGGCGGTGGCGGGGACTACGCGGGACGTATTGCGCGAAGCCATCCAGATCCAGGGCATCCCCCTGCATATCATCGACACGGCGGGTTTGCGCGAGTCCGAAGATGAGGTTGAGCGCATAGGCGTGGCGCGCACCTGGCAAGAGATCGAACGGGCGGACGTGGTATTGCAATTGGTCGACGCTCGTCGCGGGCTGACCGAGGCGGATCACGATATCGCCGCGCGCCTGCCGGCTGGGGTCGAACGCCTGCTCGTGTATAACAAGGCGGATTTGGCCGAGCAGACTATCGGAAAAAACGAAGTCGGCGGGGTGGTCAGCGTCTATCTCTCGGCCAAGACTGGCGCGGGTATCGACTGTTTGCGCGAAGAGTTGTTGCGCGTGGCAGGCTGGCAGACCGGCGCTGGGGACGTCTTTATGGCGCGGGAGCGGCACCTGCTGGCCCTGTCTCGGGCGGCTGAGCATTTGAGCGCGGCGGCTTTACAGCAATCCAGCCTGGAGCTTTTCGCCGAAGAATTGCGCCTGGCGCAGGAAGCCTTGAGCGAAATCACCGGGGAATTCACGGCGGACAATTTACTCGGCGAAATTTTCGCGCGCTTCTGTATTGGCAAATAAGGCGTTGCCGCATTAACCGGAATACTTTGGTTCCACGTGAAACATGGCTTGAACTTTGAACCTGATCGAACTTAGCCTGCTCCTGGCTGCCGCTTTCGTCGCCGGGTTGATCGACGCCGTGGTCGGCGGCGGTGGACTGATCCAGGTACCAGCCTTGTTTTCCGTCTTGCCTCAAGCTGCACCGGCCAGTATCTTCGGCACCAACAAGCTGGCTAGCATTTTTGGCACCGCCAGCGCGGCGGTGCGCTACGCGCGCAGAATCGACGTACCTTGGCGCTTGGTTCTGCCGGCTGCCATCTCGGGCTTGCTCTGTGGTTACCTTGGCGCCATGGCCGTCAGTATGCTGCCGCGCGATTGGTTGCGTCCGCTTATCCTCGCACTGCTCGTCGCCGTAACGGCCTACACCTGGTTTCATAAGGATTTTGGCGCAAGAGATGGCATACCGAGGCTGCGTCGGGGTGATGCGGCCTGGGCTGGGCTGCTTGGTGGCGTATTGGGTTTCTATGATGGTTTTTTCGGTCCTGGCACAGGCAGCTTCCTTGTCTTTGCGTTCGTACGCTTGTTTGGCATGGACTTTCTGCGCGCTTCGGCATCAGCCAAGATCATCAATGCCGGCTCTAACCTTGCCGCCTTGCTTTACTTCGGTACGCAGGGGCACGTGCTGTGGTGGCAGGGAGGCGTCATGGCTTTGTTCAATATCGCTGGCGCGTTGGTGGGGGCTAATCTGGCCTTGGCACGTGGGGCGGGTTTTGTGCGTAAGGCGTTCCTGCTGGTTGCCAGCCTGCTCATTCTGAAGTTCGCCTTCGATATTTTTGGCGCACCGTTGGCACTCAATTAATTGAACTATAAAGTAAAAAACCCCATACACGGCATTGGTGTTAGGCGCCGGAGCTTGTATCATTGCCGACAAGGCGCCACGCCAGAGGGCGCTCCACCCAAGCCATAGCCTAAGGAGATTTCCATGCAGCGCAAGATTCAGTTTCTCGCAGTGCTGGCCACCATAGGAAGCACGCTCGTCGCCACCCTCGCTCACGCCGACATTAACGTCGGCGTGCTTGTTTCAGCCACCGGTGCGGCGGCCTCGCTGGGCATACCGGAAAAAAACACCATCGCCTTGATGCCTACGAGCATTGCCGGCCAGAAGGTGAATTACATCGTGCTAGACGACGCCTCTGATACCACCACGGCTGTTAAGAACACGCGCAAGCTGCTCAGCGAGGACAAGGTGGACGTCATCCTGGGATCCACCATCACCCCCAACTCCCTGGCTATGATTGACGTGGTCGCCGAAGCCGAGACCCCCATGATCTCCATGGCCGCTTCCGCGCGCATCGTTGACCCCATGGACGGCAAGCGTCGCTGGGTCTTCAAAACGCCGCAAAACGACGTGCAGATGTCCACCGCCATCACCGAACATATGAGCAACGGCGGCGTCAAAACCGTCGGTTTCATCGGTTTTTCAGACGCTTACGGCGAAGGCTGGTGGCAGGAGTTCAGCAAGGTGGCCGAGCTGCGCAAGCTGAAGATTGTCGCCAATGAGCGCTTCAACCGCGCTGATACCTCGGTGACCGGCCAGGTCCTTAAAATTATCGCCGCCAATCCCGATGCCGTGCTTATCGCCGGCTCCGGCACGCCGGCCGCGCTGCCGCAGAAGGCGCTGCGCGAGAAGGGCTACAAGGGCAAGATCTACCAGACCCACGGTGTGGCCAATAACGACTTCCTGCGCGTTGGCGGCAAGGACGTTGAGGGCACTTTCCTGCCGGCCGGCCCGGTGCTGGTGGCGGCGCAACTGCCCGATAGCAACCCGGTGAAGAAGTCAGCCCTGGAATACATCAAGAAATATGAAGCGGCCAATGGTGCGGGCAGCGTGTCCACCTTCGGCGCCCATGCTTGGGACGCCGGCCTGTTGCTGGCGAATGCGGTACCCGTCGCACTCAAAACGGCGAAACCTGGCAGCAAGGAGTTCCGCGCCGCCTTGCGTGATGCGCTGGAGGCGACCAAAAATCTTTATGCGGCCCATGGCGTATTCAACATGACCACCACCGACCACCTGGGCCTGGACCAGCGCTCGCGGGTCATGGTGAAGATCGAGAACGGCAAGTGGGTGCTGCAAAAATAAGGAAATCCGGCGTGGCAGTTAGCTCAAGCACGCCTTAAACCATCACGCGGCGCCTCTCTCGACCGGGAGCGCCGCGTTTTTCTGGCCAGTTAGTTGAGCTGGTCCTGGCTCCGAACCCGTACCGCAATGGACCTTCAAATTGCTTTGCTGCTAGCCCAGGACGGCATCGTCAATGGGGCGATCTATGCCTTGCTGGCCTTGGCCTTGGTGCTGGTTTTCACCGTCACCCGCGTCATTTTTATACCGCAGGGCGAATTCGTCGCCTATGGCGCATTGACCATGGCGGCCTTGCAGGCCGGCAAGCTGCCGGGCACCTTATGGCTGCTGTTGGGGGCGGGCGTGCTGGTGACGCTAGTGGAGGGCGCGACGGCGTTGCGGCGAGGCAATACCCGGCTGCTTTGGCGCGTCGCGGCCATCAATCTGTTGTTGCCCTTGGTGGTGGCGGGGCTGGTGGCTTGGTCCGATCCGGCTAATCTGTCCATGCCATTGCAGGTTGTTTTGGCGCTGGCGGTGGTAGTGCCGCTGGGGCCCATGATTTACCGGCTGGCGTTTCAACCGCTGGCAGAGGCCTCGGTGTTGGTTCTGCTGATTGTCGCCGTGGCTGTGCATTTAAGCATGGTCGGGCTGGGTTTATTGTTCTTCGGCGCCGAAGGCTCGCGCACCACGGCCTTCAGCGAAGCGTCCTTCGAATTGGGCTCACTGGTCATCAACGGCCAAACGCTGTGGGTGCTGGGCGCCAGTTCGGCGCTCATCGCTGCGCTATATCTATTCTTCGAGCGCACCTTGTATGGCAAGGCTTTGCGCGCCACCGCCTTGAATCGCGTCGGCGCCCGGCTGATGGGCATTTCCACTGTGATGGCGGGTAAGCTGTCCTTCACTCTGGCGGCCTTGATTGGCGCCACTTCCGGCATCCTCATCGCGCCGCTGGCGACCATCTACTACGACACCGGTTTCCTAATTGGCCTGAAAGGCTTTGTTGGGGCCATCATTGGCGGGCTGGCGAGCTATCCCTTGGCCGCTGCCGGGGCGGTGCTGGTGGGCTTGCTCGAAGCCTATTCCTCCTTCTGGGCCAGCGCCTACAAGGAGGTGATTGTGTTCACCCTGATCATTCCAGTCCTAGTGTGGCGATCGCTCAAGGCGCACCACAGCGAGGAGGAGGAGTGAGGAGGAGGGCATGAAGCCGCACATTCCCCTGATTGCCCTGCTTCTGATATTAGCCCTGGCGCCCCCGCTGTTGCCGGAGTTTTACGTCACCCTGCTCAACTACATTGGGCTTTACGCCTTGGTGGCGCTGGGCCTGGTGTTGCTGACGGGCGTGGGCGGCCTGACCTCTTTCGGCCAAGCGGCTTTTGTCGGCTTGGGCGCCTACTCGACGGCTTACCTGAGTACCGCCTATGAGTTATCGCCCTGGCTGGGCTTGATCGTCGGTCTCGGGGTTACGGCCATCGTGGCCTTGTTTCTGGGCTTTATTACCCTGCGTCTGTCCGGCCATTATCTGCCCTTGGGCACGATCGCTTGGGGCATTAGCCTGTATTTCCTGTTCGGCAATCTGGAATTCCTCGGCGGCCACACCGGCATTTCCGGCATCCCGGCGCTATCGGTGCTGGGCCGGAAATTGGATAGCGGCCGCGAGTTCTACTACCTCATATGGCTGGTGCTGCTGGGCGCCGTAGCGATCACTCACAATCTGCTGAATTCGCGCGAGGGGCGCGCTATCCGCGCCTTGAAAGGCGGCAGCCTGATGGCCGAGAGCATGGGCGTGGATACCGCCCGCTCGAAGATACTCATCTTCCTCATCGCCGCCCTCTACGCCTGCGTATCTGGCTGGCTGTACGCTCACTTGCAACGCTTCGTCAATCCAACGCCTTTCGGCTTGCAGACCGGCATCGAGTATCTTTTCATGGCAGTGGTGGGGGGAGCGGGCCATGTCTGGGGCGCCTTACTGGGCGCCGGTGTCATCGTGGTGCTGAAACAATGGCTGCAAGACCTCTTGCCGAGCCTGTTGGGCCAGAGCGGCAACTTCGAAGTCATTGTCTTCGGCGTGCTGCTGGTTCTGGTGCTGCAAAAAGCTCGCGACGGCCTGTGGCCTTGGGTGGCGCGCTGGCTGCCGCAAGGGCCGGGGGTGAGGGTTAGGCCTGACGCCGCCCGGTTGCCGCGCCGCGCTCCCCAAGCGCCCGGCACGCTGTTGTTGGACGTCATCAATGCCCGCAAGGAGTTTGGTGGCCTGGTCGCCAACAACAACATCAGCCTGACAGTGAAGGCGGGCGAGGTGATGGCCCTGATCGGCCCGAATGGCGCGGGCAAGAGCACCATGTTCAATATCATCAGCGGTGTACTGCCGCTGACCAAGGGTGAGGTGCGCTTTCTGGGCAAGCGCGTCGATGGCCTGCCTTCGCGCCAGATTGCCCGCCTGGGCATGGCCCGCAGTTTTCAGCATGTGCGCCTGCTGCCGGCCATGAGCGCGCTGGAAAACGTTGCGCTGGGCACGCATCAGCGCGGCAGTCGCGGCGTCCTGGCGGCGGCCTTGCATTTGGAACGCACTGAGGAAGCACGCCTCCTGGCCGAGGGAGCCGCACAGCTCGAGCGCGTCGGTCTGGGCGATAGTCTCTACCGGGAAGCTGGCAGTCTGTCCCTGGGTCAGCAACGCCTGCTCGAAATCGCCCGGGCGCTCTGCGCCGATCCCTGCTTGTTGCTGCTGGATGAGCCGGCCGCTGGCTTGCGTTATCTGGAAAAACAGGCCTTGGCGGAATTGCTGCGCAAGCTGCGCGCCGAGGGCATGGGCATCTTACTGGTCGAACACGACATGGATTTCGTCATGGGCTTGGCCGACCGAATCGTGGTGATGGAATTCGGCGAGAAAATTTCCGAAGGTCTGCCGGTCGAGGTGCAGAACGACCCTATCGTGCTCGAAGCCTATCTGGGAGGTGCCGATTGAGCGCCCTGCTCGCAGTGAATGAACTGTGCGTCGCCTATGGCAAAGTCGAAGCCGTGCACGGCGTTTCGCTGATCGTAGCGCCAGGGAAGATCGTGACGGTGATCGGCCCTAACGGCGCTGGTAAAACCACTTTGCTGGCGGCCATCATGGGCTTGCTGCCGGCTCAGGGTGAAGTGATCTTCAATGGTGTGCCCATGGCAGAGATCGAGGTTGAGCAACGGGTTTATTCGGGTATGACGCTGGTACCGGAAAAGCGCGAATTGTTCGCAGAAATGAGCGTCGAGGACAACCTGCTGCTCGGGGCTTTCCGCCATTTTCGCCGTGGCCGTGGCGAGCAGGCGCAGACCATGGAGCAAGTATTTGGTCTGTTTCCGCGGCTGCGCGAGCGGCGTGCCCAGATGGCCGGCACGCTCTCGGGTGGCGAAAGGCAAATGCTGGCTTTGGGCCGCGCCCTGATGGCGAAGCCCACGCTGCTGATGCTGGACGAACCCAGCCTGGGCTTGGCGCCGCTCATCGTGCGCGAGATTTTCCGCATCGTCGCCGATCTCAAAAAAACCGGCGTAGGCATCCTACTTGTTGAGCAAAACGCCCGCGCAGCGCTACAGATAGCCGACTACGGTTATGTGCTGGAAAACGGTGCGGTGGCGTTGGAAGGGCCGAGCCATGAGTTGGCCGACGATCCGCGTGTTGTGGAGACCTATTTGGGGCTGGGCGGCAAGCAAAAAACTGCCTAGTTACGCGTAGTAACGAATCCACACTGTAGATGTTTCAAGTGGCAAAACGCCAGCGGCCGTAGCCAAACACGTCGACTCGGCTTGTTTCACGTGAAACATAGCGGCATGTTATCTCTGTAAATTCACCCGCCGCTCGCGTATCATTGCGCGCTCTTTGGCGAGCGCTCCCCATCATGCTCTTCCCCACGCGTTATGACGTCATCATCGTAGGCGGCGGCCATGCCGGTACCGAGGCCGCGCTGGCTGCTGCGCGCGCCGGCTGCCGCACGCTATTGCTGACGCATAACATCGAGACGCTGGGGCAGATGTCCTGCAATCCGTCCATAGGCGGCATAGGCAAGGGCCATCTGGTGAAGGAAGTCGACGCTCTCGGCGGCGCCATGGCGGCGGCCACGGACGAGGCGGGCATTCAGTTCCGCATCCTCAATTCCAGTAAGGGCCCAGCGGTGCGCGCCACGCGCGCCCAAGCCGACCGCGTGCTGTATCGCGCCGCCATCCGTCGCCGCCTGGAAAACCAGCCCAATCTCACCCTGTTCCAGGCTGCCGTGGACGACTTCACCGTCGCCGGCGATCAGGTGACCGGCGTCGTCACCCAGCTTGGCCTGCGCTTCGAAGCGGAATGCGTGGTGCTCACAGCCGGCACCTTCCTCGCCGGCCTGATCCACGTTGGCCTCGACCATTATCAGGCGGGCCGCATGGGCGATCCGCCTGCGGTGAGCCTCGCCGCGCGCTTGCGTGAACTCAAATTGCCGGCCGGCCGGCTCAAGACCGGCACGCCGCCGCGCATAGACGGCCGTACGATTGATTTCTCGGCCATGACCGAACAGCCGGGCGACGACCCCGTGCCGGTGTTTTCCTTCCTCGGCTCGGCCGCCCAGCATCCGCGCCAAATGCCCTGCTGGATCACCCACACCAACCAGCACACCCACGACATCATCCGCGGCGGCCTCGACCGCTCGCCCATGTTCACCGGCGTCATCGAAGGCGTGGGGCCGCGCTATTGTCCGTCCATCGAGGACAAAATCCATCGCTTCGCCGACAAGAACAGCCACCAGATATTCCTCGAACCAGAAGGCTTGACGACCCACGAGTACTACCCGAACGGCATATCCACCAGTCTGCCTTTCGACATTCAGCTAGCCCTGGTGCACTCCATCAAGGGCTTGGAAAATGCCCACTTGCTGCGGCCCGGCTACGCCATCGAATACGACTATTTCGATCCGCGCGGCTTGTACACCTCGCTTGAAACCAAGACCATCAAGAACCTTTTCTTCGCCGGCCAGATCAACGGCACCACCGGCTACGAAGAGGCCGCCGCGCAGGGCCTGCTGGCGGGCCTGAATGCTGCCTTGCGCGCCAAGGGCGAAGCCGCCTGGTGCCCGCGTCGCGACGAGGCCTATTTGGGTGTGCTGGCCGACGACCTCATCACGCGCGGCGTCTCCGAGCCTTACCGCATGTTCACCAGCCGCGCCGAATATCGCCTCTCG
>Ga0335397_10004210_pt1 | contig 19065 bp, 17 predicted proteins | sample MAT04_FD_205740 | JGI IMG/M metagenome (GOLD analysis project Ga0335397, IMG submission 205740) | Freshwater microbial communities from Lake Fryxell liftoff mats and glacier meltwater in Antarctica - MAT-04 (spades assembly) (version 2) ... | reverse complement strand
TGCCCTTGCAGCAACATGCGTCTGGCCAGCGGTATCGCGCCGATTCGCAAGATGCTCGACGCCGGTTTGCCGGTCGGTCTGGGGGTGGATGGCAGTGCCAGCAACGACGCCGCACACATGGTCAACGAAGCGCGCCAAGCCCTGCTGCTGGCCCGCGTAGGCCGCGCCATGCAGGCACCCGAGGTGCGCACCGATGCCGCAGGTGTGCAGCGCACCTTCTTTGGTTGCGATCTGGGCCCGGCTGAAATGACCTCGCGCGATACCCTGTACATGGCCACGCGCGGCGGTGCGCAGGTGTTGGGGCGAGCAGATATTGGCCACCTGGCACCGGGCATGTGCGCCGACCTGGCCTTGTTCGACCTGGATACGCTGAGTTTTGCGGGCGGCGCGGTGCACGACCCTGTGGGGGCACTATTGCTGTGCGCCAGCCCACAAGCCGCTTACACCATCGTCCATGGTCAAGTGGTGGTGCGCGATGGCCACCTGACCACCGTTGATCTGGGGCCACTGATTGAGCGGCACAACCGGTTGGCCAGAGAACTGGCCAACGCAGCCCGTTGAATGCACTTATTTTTATAGCTACCAGCGCTTACGGAATAAGGGCTAGAGTGCTAAAAGGCTCGGATTACTCGCCCAGGTAGGCGGCGCGCACTTTCGGGTCTTTGAGCATGGTCTTGCCGTCACCGGTCATGGTGATCAGGCCGGAATCCATCACATAACCGCGGTCGGCAATCGCCAGGGCGCGGCTGGCGTTTTGCTCCACCAGCAGCACGGTCACACCCTGGGCGGACACATCGCGTACCACTTCAAAGATCTTGTCGACCATGATCGGTGCCAGGCCCATGGAGGGCTCGTCGAGCAACAACACCTTGGGCCGGCTGATCAGCGCGCGGCCCATGGCCAGCATCTGCTGCTCGCCACCGCTGAGCGTGCCGGCGAGCTGGTCCTTGCGCTCTTTCAGTCGCGGGAAGATGCCAAACACCTTCTCGATGTCGAGCTGGATCTCGGCCTTGTCATTGCGGATGTAGGCGCCCATCTGCAGATTTTCCAGAATGGTCATGCGGGTGAAGATGCCACGGCCTTCGGGCACCATCGCCAGGCCCTGTTTCACCAGGTCCCACGGGCCTTGGCCGCGAATGCTCTTGCCCATGTATTCGATGTCACCATCGTTGATCGGCAGCGAACCGGTGATGGCTTTCATGGTAGTGGTTTTGCCCGCGCCGTTGGAGCCAATCAGCGACACCAGTTCGCCCTCGTGCACCTCAAAGTCCACGCCCTTGACGGCCTGGATGCCGCCGTAGGCCACTTTGAGGCCTTTGACTTTCAGAAGAGTTTTTGTCATATCAGTGGCCACCCGTGCCCAAATAGGCTTCGATCACTTTTTCATTACGCTGCACATCGGCGGGCGTGCCTTCAGCAATCTGCTTGCCGTAGTCCAGCACGGTCACCCGGTCGCACAGGCCCATCACCAGTTTCACGTCGTGTTCGATGAGCAAAATGGTGCGGTTGTCGTTGCGGATCTTGTCGATCAGCTCGCGCAGCAGCACCTTTTCGGTGCTGTTCATACCAGCGGCGGGTTCGTCCAGGGCAATCAGTTGCGGGTCTGTGGCCAGGGCACGGGCAATTTCCAGACGCCGCTGGTCACCGTAGCTGAGCGTGCGTGCCTTGAAGTCGGCCAGACGGCCAATGCCCACATAGTCCAGCAGCTCCTGCGCGCGCTGGGCAATGGCAGCTTCTTCCGCCTTGAAACCCGAGGTGCGAAAAATGGCACCCAGCAGGCCCGAATGGGTGCGCACATGGCGCCCGACCATGACGTTTTCCAGCGCTGTCATTTCGGCAAACAGCCGGATATTCTGAAAAGTGCGGGCAATGCCTGCCTTGGCCACTTCGTGCACTGCAGTGGGCCGGTAAGGCTTGCCGGCCAGGTTGAAACTGCCCGTGTCAGGCGCGTACAAGCCGGTGAGCACGTTGAAAAAAGTGGTTTTGCCCGCGCCGTTGGGGCCAATCAGGCCATACACCTGGCCGCGCTGGATCTGGATGCCCACATCGCTCAGCGCCTGCAGGCCACCAAAGCGCTTGGACACACCTGATACGTTGAGTACTGTGTCTGTCATAGTCTTGAATTCCTTGGTAACTGCCCGGGCCCGTTCAGGGCTTGACGCTGGGCAGCGACTTGCCGTGCTCGGGCGACGGCCATAGACCGCGTGGGCGCAGCAGCATGATGCTGATCATGGCCAGCGCAATCAGCAGCTGGCGCAGGATGGAGGCATCCAGCCGCCCGCCTGACAAGCTTTGCAAGGGCCCGGCCACGTAGCGCAGCACTTCCGGCAAGGCAGATAGCGCAACCGCGCCCAAAATGACGCCTGGCAAATGGCCAATTCCGCCCAAAACCACCATGGCAACGATCATGATCGACTCCATCAGGCTGAACGACTCGGGCGAGATAAATCCCTGGAACGAGGCAAACATGGCGCCCGAGACGCCGCCAAAGGTGGCGCCCATGCCGAAGGCCAGCAGTTTCAGGTTGCGGGTGTTGATGCCCATGGCTTTGGCGGCAATTTCATCCTCGCGAATCGCCATCCAGGCGCGACCCACGCGCGAAAGCTGCAGGCGATGCGAAATGATCACGCTGAACACCACCAGCGTCAGAAACAGGTAGTAATACAGCGTGACAGAGGCGATTTCGTAGCCAAACACCTCAATGCGTTTACCAAAACTCATGCCAAAAATCGTCAGCGAATCGATCTGGCCCATGCCTTTGGGGCCGTTGGTGATGTTGACCGGTTGGTCCAGATTGTTCATGAACACACGGATAATTTCACCAAAGCCCAGCGTCACAATGGCCAGGTAGTCACCTCGCAGGCGCAGCGTTGGCGCACCCAGCAAAACCCCAAACAGGCCCGCCAAACCCGCCGCTGCCGGGATGATGATCCAGATTGGCATATGCAAGCCATCCGGAAACATGGCGGCAATCGCCGGAAAGTGCTCGGTCAGGTGCGGCGAGGCCAGCAACCCATACATATAAGCACCGATGGCGAAAAACGCCACATAACCCAGATCCAGCAGACCCGCGTAGCCGACCACAATGTTCAGGCCCAGGGCGAGCAACACATACAGCAGCGACATGTCGGCAATGCGCACCCAGGCGTTGCCGAAGCTCTGCAGAATCAGGGGTGCGACCAGCAGCCCAACGGCGGCCAGCAGGAAAACGATGATTTGTTTTTGTTTCATACTCACTTTCTAATCAGTTGGGAACCGAGCAAAGTTCACTGCGTGTAACTCTTGGTCTTTCCCGCAAGGCATCAGGCTCTGTCTGCCACACGCTCACCGAGCAGGCCTGAGGGCCGCAGCGTCAGCACGATGATCAGCACGATGAACGCAAAAATGTCTGAATAGTTGCTGCCCAGCACGCCACCGGTGATGGCACCGATGTAGCCCGCGCCGAGCGACTCGATCAGCCCCAGCACAATGCCGCCCACCACCGCACCGGCCAGGTTGCCAATGCCACCAAACACCGCCGCCGTAAACGCCTTCAGGCCAGGCAGGAAGCCCATGGTGTGCTGCACTGTGCCGTAATTGGCCGCCCACATGATGCCCGCAATGGCCGCCAGCACCGCACCAATCACGAAGGTGGCAGAAATCACCAGATCGGGTTTCACCCCCATCAGCGCCGCCACCCGCGGGTTTTCAGCCGTGGCGCGCATGGCACGGCCCAGGCGGGTGTAGTTCACAAGCCACATCAGCACGCCCAGCGACACCACCGTCATTGCCAGAATCAGTATTTGCGTCAACGTGATGACCGCGCCGCCAATATCGTAGGGCACCATCGGCAGCAAATTCGGATAGGGTTTGTAGTTGGGCTTCCAGATGATCATGGCCAATGTCTGCAACAGCAGCGACATGCCGATGGCGGTGATCAGCGGTGCCAGTCGGGGGCTGTTGCGCAGCGGGCGATAAGCCAGCTTTTCGATGGTGAAATTCAACATGGCCGCCACCACTGCGGCTATGACCATGGCCACAATCAAAATGATCCAGCCCGGCGTGCCAGGCATGGACTCCTGCATCATGCCGATGATGCTCCAACTGGTCAGCGCGCCCACCATCAGCACCTCGCCATGGGCAAAATTGATGAGGCCAATGATGCCGTACACCATGGTGTAGCCCAACGCCACCAACGCGTACATGCTGCCCAACACCAGACCATTGATGATCTGCTGTATCAAGGTTTCCATAAATATTATTCTCCGAAATTAGCCGAAAGCTGTGTCGGCCGGTACGTCGGCTCATGTGGTGAACCTGCAAAACCCTGCACTACAAGCAACTTAAGTCGTCTAGCAATAAACCTGCCAGGACGCCGCCGCACGGGGCGGAAGTGGTCGCGATTGTAGTCAACGCGGCGGGCCGGTCGAAGCTGTGGTTTGCCGGGTTTACCCTTGTCGGCAAGCGTTATCAGATCTACTTAAAGAGCATAAGACCGACTCATCGAGAATCGTATCCTAGCCGTTGGAGCAGTGCATTTTCGGCACAAAACCCCTGTCGCAAGTACTGCCAGTTTTGGCACTCCGTGCTGGCATGACGACTCCGACAACACCGGTGAAAATTAATTTAGTCAAACAAATCAACGCTTTAAAAGCGCACATCACCTTGGCACGATGGTTGCTGTTTCACTGAGTAGCGGCAGCATCCGTTGCCCTCTGATAGATACCCACCATGAAAATCGCCATCACCAGCCAAAACCGCAAAACCATCACCGAACACGCCGGCATGTGCCGCAAGTTCTGGGTTTATGACATTCAAAACCAGCAAATCGTCAGCAAAGCATTGTTGGAGCTGGACAAAGAGCACAGTTTTCACGAAAGCGCCCATGCGGTTGGCCCCCAGGCGGCTCACCCGCTGGACGGCACGGACGTGCTGATCGCGGGCAGCGCCGGGAGCGGCCTGCAGGTGCGACTGGGCAAGCGCGGTATTCAGGTGCTGGTCACCACCGAAACCGATCCAGATCAGGCCGTGGCCGCCTGGCTGGCTGGCAAGCTGCCATTGGTGACCACACCGCCGCATGACTGCGACAGCCACCACGGTGATGGCCACGAGCACCACCATGATCACAACCACCAGGACGCCTAAACGCTGCCAGAGGGACCGGCAGCCTGCTTGGTTGTCTGCTTAGCTGCCTTATTCTGGGCACGTAGGCCGCGCATCTTGTCGGCAATTTTGATCTCCAGTCCGCGCTCGACTGGCCGGTAAAAGCCAGGCTCCGCCATGCCGTCGGGCAGGTAGCGCTCACCCGCAGCGAAGCCGCCCGCCTCGTCGTGGGCGTAGCGGTAACCCTTGCCGTAGTCCAGCTGCTTCATGAGCTTGGTCGGTGCATTGCGCAGATGCATGGGCACCGGGCGGGTGCTGTCCTTTTTGACAAAAGCTTTGGCCTCGTTGAACGCCTTGTAGACGGCGTTGCTTTTCGGCGCAATGGCCAGGTACACCACACATTCGGCCAATGCCAGTTCACCCTCAGGCGTGCCCAGACGTTCATAAACTTCCGCCGCGTCAAGCGCCAGACGCAAGGCGCGTGGGTCAGCCAGGCCGATGTCTTCGCTGGCCATACGGATCAGGCGACGCGCCATGTATTTGGGGTCAGCACCGCCGTCAAGCATGCGCACCAGCCAGTAGAGCGCAGCGTCGGGGTCGCTGCCGCGCACGCTTTTGTGCAGCGCGCTGATGGTGTCATAAAACTGTTCGCCGCCCTTGTCGTAACGGCGCATGCGTTCACCCAGCACTTTGAGCAGCCAGGTATCGGTGATCTCGCTACGCTGCTCCTGCGCGGCCGCGACCGTCAGGGTTTCCAGTGTGTTCAACAAACGCCGGGCATCGCCATCGGCATACGCGACCAGCCGCTCAATTGCTACAGCTTCAATAGCTGGTAGCCCTTGTAACGCTTGGGCTGAGGCCGCTATTTGCTTCAAATCATCGGCGGTGAGCGATTGCAGCACATACACGGCAGCGCGCGACAGCAAAGCCGAGTTCACCTCGAACGACGGGTTTTCGGTGGTGGCGCCGATAAAGGTGAACAGGCCGCTTTCCACATGCGGCAAAAACGCGTCCTGCTGGCTTTTGTTGAAGCGGTGAACTTCGTCCACAAACACCAGTGTGCGCCTGCCCTGGGCTTGTGCCAACTGCGCCTGCTCCACCGCCTCGCGGATGTCCTTGACGCCGCCGAGCACCGCGCTGATGGTGATGAACTGCGCGTCAAACGCATCGGACATCAGCCGCGCAATGGTCGTCTTGCCAGTGCCCGGTGGCCCCCAAAGGATGCAACTATGCGGCTGACCCGACTCAAACGCCAGCCGCAGCGCCATGCCCTCGCCCAGCATATGCTGCTGGCCAATAACCTCACTCAAGGTTCTGGGGCGCAGCCGTTCGGCCAGTGGAGGGTGAGGGGCGAGGCGGGATGTCATGCGCGCTATTGTGGCGCAACGGGCGCGCCCGCATGACTTTTGGAGCAGACCACGACGTGACCGTTTTCACAAAAAAATAGCCCTCCAGCCCTTATGCAGTATGTGCTGGCAGCTATGGTTTTGGGAATACTTTGAGCCACGGCGCCAAGTAGCTTAGGCTATCCAGATAAGAAGTCAAACCGACTGTGGCTTTCCCCGTAAACGCCGTACAGCCTCACTGCTTCAACACGTCCGCGCCTACTGGCGGCTTGAACTCGAACGCCTTGGCCGACAAGACCGGGTTGACCTGAAAGCCCGAAAAACTCAGCACCGAACGCTGGCCAAAACTGTCCAGAATTTCCAGCACTTCCAGCGTGGGCGTTCCGATGGCTGAGGCTTTCAAGCCCATACGCACCGCCTGCAACTGGCCGTCCTTGGCGTTGGGCGTCGCCACCACCCACGCCAAACCATCTTTGACGGGCGCATCTGCCAGCGTGAACTCGGCTTGCAGGGCCTTCAAATCCGTGGCAGATGCAATCAGCGCTGCCGGGGTTGAGCCCAGCACCTGTGACTGCTGGCGCGCGGTGACCTGGTTCAGGTCCTGGTCATACATCCACAGCGTTTGGCCATCGGCGACGATGGTCTGGGCAAAGGGCCTGACATAGGTAAATTTGAAGCGGCCGGGCCGCGAAAACTCAAACTGACCGCTGGATTTTTTTACCCTCGGTGCTTGGCCGTCTTTGGCAGGCGAGGTCACCACCTGGGTGAAATCAGCCTTGCCGGTTTTCACGGTTTTGACAAATTCTTCCAAGCTTTTTAGCCCGTCAGCCCAGGTGGTAGCTGGGCTGATAGCTATTAATAATGTAGTAACCAGCAAACGTATCAAAGTCATCTTTCAAAGGTTATAAAGCGCGCGCGTCAACAGCCACTGCGCAGACCAACTCACTCATTTCGCGCTGGCACCAGAATGTCGCGCTGGCCGCTGGTGCTCATGCTACTGACCAGGCCCGCCTTTTCCATGTCTTCCACCAGCCGGGCGGCGCGGTTGTAACCAATCTTCAGATGCCGCTGTACCAGCGAGATGCTGGCTTTGCGATTTTTCAGCACCACTTCCACTGCTTGGTCGTACAACGGGTCTTTTTCGCCACCGCCGCCGTCGAGTGTGCCTGCACCGTCTTCACCATCGACCGTGCCACCCTCCAAAATCCCTTCGATGTAATTGGGCTCGCCCTGGCTTTTCAGGTAGCTGACAACCCGGTGCACTTCCTCATCACTGACAAACGCACCGTGCACACGAATCGGCAGCCCGGTGCCGCTGGGCATGTAGAGCATGTCGCCCATGCCCAGCAGGGCTTCAGCGCCCATTTGGTCGAGGATGGTGCGGCTGTCGATCTTGCTGCTGACCTGAAACGCAATACGCGTCGGAATATTTGCCTTGATCAGCCCGGTGATCACGTCCACGCTGGGGCGCTGGGTGGCCAGAATCAGGTGAATACCGGCGGCACGGGCCTTTTGTGCCAGACGAGCGATGAGTTCTTCAATCTTCTTGCCCACCACCATCATCAAATCCGCCAGTTCGTCGATCACCACCACGATGTGCGGCAGACGGTCGATCGGCTCGGGTTCCTCGGGGGTCAGGCTGAAGGGGTTGTAGATGAATTCCCCGCGCGCCTTGGTCTCGTCCCATTTGGTGTTGAACCCAGCCAGGTTACGCACGCCCATCTTGCTCATCAGTTTGTAGCGGCGCTCCATTTCGGCGACACACCAGGTCAGGCCGTTGGCGGCTTGCTTCATGTCGGTCACCACCGGGCACAACAGGTGCGGAATGCCCTCATAGACTGACATTTCCAACATCTTGGGGTCGATCATCAGCAGCCGCACGTCATGCGCCTCGGCCTTGTAGAGCAGGCTCAGAATCATCGCGTTGATGCCCACCGACTTGCCCGAACCGGTGGTGCCGGCCACCAGTACGTGCGGCATTTTGGTCAGGTCAACCACCACCGGGTTGCCAATGATGTCTTTGCCCAGACCCATGGTCAGCAGGGATTTGGCTTCGTTGTAAATTTTGGAGCCCAGGATTTCGCTGAGCTTGATGGTCTGGCGCTTGGCGTTAGGCAACTCCAGTGCCATCGTGGTCTTGCCGGGGATGGTTTCCACCACACGGATCGACACCAGGCTCAAAGACCGCGCCAGGTCCTTGGCCAAGCCCACAATTTGTGAACCTTTAACCCCCGTGGCCGGCTCGATTTCATAACGCGTGATCACCGGGCCAGGCTGCGCCAGCACCACATTTACGTCCACACCGAAGTCTTTGAGCTTTTTCTCGATCATGCGGCTGGTCATCTCCAGCGTCTCGGGTGCCACGGTTTCCTGGCGCAACAGGGCTGCATCGAGCAAATCAACCTGCGGCAGCTTGCCATCAATTTCGCGAAACAGCGGCTTCTGGCGCTCTTTGACCACACGGTCGCTCTTGGGTACTTCGGCCAGCAGCGGCTCGATCACGACCACCGGTTTGGGATGCGGCCCAGCCATGTCTTGGCGCTCTTCCACCAGCACTTCGGCGCGCGCCTGTGCGGCCTGCTGACCCAGGGCCACGTCTTCTTCCAGGGCGATCTTTTCGCGCCGGGTATCGATCTGGCTGAACATCCAGGCGCCTAGCCGCTCGGCCAACTGTCCCCAGGAAAACCCAAACACCAGCGACGAGCCGATGACGCCAGTGGCTATGGCCACCAGCCCCGAGCCGGTGTAGCCGAGCAACTGCATCCCCAGCGGCCCCACAAAATAGCCCAAAACGCCCCCGCTATGGCCGGGCAGTTGCGCCTCCAGGCTGTAAAAACGCGTCCACTCCAACACCGCGCTGGCACACAGCAGCAGCACCAGACCCAGCCAGAACAGCGCCCGGTCACGCCCCGGCCGTGGCACTGATTCCAGTGGCACAGCAGGTGCCAGTGGCCTGTCGTGGCCGCGCAGCCAGCGTGCCAAAGCCGACAGCCAGACGCGCAAACCCGCCGCCACACCCCACCACACCGAATAGCCCAGCAAGAAATAACTGCCATCGGCCAGCCAGGCCCCAAGCTGGCCCGCGTAATTGCGTTGCGGCGCACCTGTCCCAGACGTGGACCAGGCCAGATCAAGCGGGGAATAGCTCAGCAAGGCCAGCAGCCACAGTGCCAGGGCGGCAGAGGCCAATACCAGCCAAAGTTCATCGGCAAAGCGACCCAGGCCGGAGCGCGGCGCTCTGGACGTGTCGCCGCGGGATGCATTGAGGGTGTTAAGTGAGTAAGTCATAGACTGTTAGCGCGGGATCAGGCGGCGTTCGTTGAGCACAATAGAGCCGTCTTCCTGCGGATTGATGAAGCCTTGGTCTTCAAAATCGCGCATCACCCGGCTCACCATTTCGCGAGAGGCACCAACCATCTTGGCGATGTCCTGGCGTGTCATCTTGTCGCAAATCAGCAGACCTTGGTCTCCTCTGGGTTGGGCAGCGTCCATCAGCACTTTGGCCACGCGCCCGTACACATCCATCAGCGCCAGTGAAATCACCTTGTCACTCGACTGACGCAACCGTTGCACCAGCCCCTTCATGATCCAAACGGCAATGGTCTGGTTTTCGGCCAGGCAACGTACAAACTCGGCATGGCTGAGCACCAGCACATCGGTCTGCACCTCGGTTTTAACGCTGGCAGAGTGAGCTTTGCCATCGATCAGGCTCATCTCACCGATGTAATCACCCTGCCCTAGCGTATTCAGAATCACCTCTTTGGCGCACCGGTCGGACATGATCACCCGCGCCCGACCGGACAAAATAATGAACAAAGCACCGCTTATCCGACCCTGTTCGATAATCAGTTCACCCCGTTTGAAGCGCTGTTTGACTACCGTCTTGGACAAATGCGACATCTGCGACGCAGTCAATCCCGAGAAAATAGGAACCCGGCGCAGCAAGTCTGAAGTTGTCAACATCGCCATCTCATCACCCTTATAAACTCTCACCCCTGGAACGCATAGGATTTCAATGCATCAAAATAGCGGTTTAGCAACCAGCTAGTTTAGAAACTATTCGCAACTGTACACGGCAACCACCCTGGCTTTAAAAGGTAACAAATGACAACACAACGCCATTCCCAAGTGCTGATTCTCGGATCCGGCCCCGCTGGTTACACCGCCGCCATTTACGCGGCACGCGCCAACCTGTCTCCGGTGTTGGTCACCGGTATGGCGCAGGGCGGCCAGCTGATGACCACCACCGATGTGGACAATTGGCCCTCAGACGTGCATGGCGTGCAAGGCCCGGACCTGATGCAACGGTTTCTGGAGCATGCAGAGCGTTTCAAAACCGACATCGTGTTTGACCAGATCAGTCAGGTGGATTTCTCCAAACGCCCGTTCACCCTGGTGGGCGACAGCGCCACCTACACCTGCGACGCGCTGATTCTGGCCACCGGTGCCTCGGCCAAGTACCTGGGCCTGCCTTCGGAAGAAGCTTTCATGGGCCGTGGCGTTTCCGGCTGCGCCACATGCGACGGCTTTTTCTACCGCAATGAGGTCTGCTGCGTTGTCGGCGGTGGCAATACGGCGGTGGAAGAAGCGATGTACCTGGCCAACATTGCCAGCAAGGTCTACCTGATCCACCGCCGCGACAAGTTCCGCGCTGAACCGATCATCATCGACAAGCTGATGGAAAAAGTGGCAGCGGGCAAGATTGAGCTGCGCACCTTCAGCACACTGGACGAAGTGCTGGGCGACGAAACCGGCGTGACCGGTGTGCGCATCAATAACATCTCCACCGGCGCGCTTGAAGAACTGACGCTCAAAGGCTGCTTCATCGCCATCGGTCACGCACCCAACACCGCTATTTTCGAGGGCCAGTTGGCCACGGAAGGCGGTTACATCATCACGCAAGGTGGAAGCAAAGGCTTTGCCACCCAGACCAGTGTGCCCGGCATTTTTGCCGCTGGCGATGTGCAGGACCACGTTTACCGCCAGGCCATCACCAGCGCCGGTACTGGCTGCATGGCGGCACTCGATGCGCAACGCTTTCTGGATCAGCAGGGTTAAAACCCTTGCACCAGCGAGCAAAAGGCCCGTCCCGATAGCGGGCTATAATGCTTGGCTTTGCTGAACGCTCCCGTGAGGGAATCGATCAGCAATCGGGTTACCGCCACCCTTTTTCTTGGCGAGGTGAGGCTCCCAGCGTCAGTTGGGGCCGTTAAAAAGTATCGGAGTGACCTCAATGGCACGCGTATGTGAAGTCACGGGCAAAGGCCCGATGGTCGGGAACAAGGTTTCCCACGCCAACAACAGAACCAAGCGCCGGTTTCTGCCAAACCTGCAATATCGCCGCTTCTGGGTTGAGTCTGAAAACCGCTGGATCCGTCTGCGGATCTCCAACGCCGGTCTGCGTTTGATCGACAAAAAAGGCATCGACACTGTGCTCGCAGACTTGCGCGCGCGTGGTCAGGCTTAATCACTCCATTCAGAAAGACCATCATGGCAAGCAAAGGCGGACGCGAAAAAATCAAGCTGGAATCGACAGCCGGCACCGGTCACTTCTACACGACCGACAAGAACAAGAAGACCACTCCTGAGAAGCTGCTGATCAAGAAATTTGATCCCAAAGCTCGCAAGCACGTGGACTACAAGGAAATCAAGCTGAAGTAATTTGGCGCGTTTCTGACCACAAAAAAGCCCGCTTGATGCGGGCTTTTTTGTGGTCAGAATACTCTCAAAATAATAGCTGCCAGTGCAATCTCCATAAGGTCTAGAGACCAAAAAAACTTATAAAAGCGCTCAGGCCCGCACAGAGCGCAAGCGCAAAGAAAACTCCTGCAGCGCGGCAATCCCGCTGGCCTCGGCCCGCTGACACCAACCCTGCAAATCTGCGGCAAGTTGTTCACGGGTGTGCGAGCGGTTCAGCCACATCTGGCGCAACTCTTCACGCATCACCACCATCTTGTCGAGTACCGGTGAGGCAGCCCGCGCGGCTGCCAGCTGCGCGGCAACGGCCGTCGGAATCTTCTCGGCATCACGGTGCAGCCAGCTTCTGGCAGCGCGAATCACTGCCACGTCTGCCTGGCGGGCTTTGAGCGCAGCCACCTCGTCATTAAAGGCGCGACGCATGCCTTTGGCGTAGCCCGCCATCAGCTCAAAGCGGTTTTGAATCAGCGCTTCGAGCGTTTGCTCGTCGGCCACAGCGCGTACCGTGCCCAGCGCCAGCTTCGGGGGTGTCTTTTTGACGCTGGCCAAACCAAGGCGCTGCAACAGACTGATGTACATCCAGCCGATGTCGAACTCGTAGCGCTTCACCGACAGCTTAGCCGATGTCGGGTAGGTGTGATGGTTGTTGTGCAACTCTTCCCCGGCAATCAGCACACCCCAGGGCGAGATGTTGGTGCTGGCATCAGGGGCCTCAAAGTTGCGGTAGCCCCAGTAATGCGCCGCGCCGTTGATAATGCCTGCGGCCATCACTGGCGTCCACATCATTTGCACCGCCCACACGGCCAGGCCCGCGGCACCAAACAGGGTCAGGTCGATGAGCAGCATGGCCACGACACCCACCATGGAAAAACGGCTGTACAGGTTGCGTTCGAGCCAGTCATTCGGGGTGCCATGACCGTAACGTGCCAGAGTTTCCTGGTTTTGCGCTTCCTTGCGGTACAGCTCATAACCCTGCAGCAGCACAGTTTTGATGCCGTAGACATGCGGGCTGTGCGGGTCTTGCGGCTGCTCGCACTTGGCGTGGTGCTTACGGTGGATCGATGCCCATTCTTTGGTCACCTGCCCGGTGGTCAGCCACAGCCAGAAGCGGAAAAAATGCGCTGAAATCGGGTGCAGATCCAGCGCGCGGTGCGCCTGGTGCCGGTGCAAAAAGATGGTGACGCTGATCATGGTGATGTGGGTCATCACCAACGTGAAAAGCACGATTTGCCACGCACTCAGGTTCCACAGGCCATGGCCAGCCCAATCCAACAACGAAATCATCAGTTTGTCTCTCTTGATTTAAGGCGTGATAGCCAAAACTACTTGCGCTGCCAGACAGCGGCAAAAAAACCGTCGGTCTGGTGCTTGTGCGGCCAAAGCCTTAAATAACGCTGGCCGTTGTCGCCACCGCTACACAGGTCTGCGGCTTGCTCCACTTTAAGGCCGGTCAACACTTCACCAACGTCCAGCGGCTCAAAATCAGGATTGGCTTGCGAAAACGCCTGCGCAATGGCTTCGTTTTCCTGCGGCAGCACGCTGCAGGTGGCATACACCAGGCGGCCACCCGACTTCAGCAGGCGCGCCGCGCTTTGCAGGATGGCGGCTTGTTTGACCGTCATTTCCTCGACCGCTTTCATGTCCTGACGCCATTTCAGATCAGGATTGCGGCGCAGTGTGCCCAGGCCGGTGCAGGGCGCGTCCACCAGCACCCGGTCAATCTTGCCTGATAGACGCTTCACGCGGTCGTCGCGCTCATGGGCAATCGCCGCTGGATGCACATTGCTCAGGCCGCTGCGTGCCAGCCGTGACTTGAAGGCATCGAGCCGACCTGCTGACGTATCAAACGCATACAGGCGACCGGTGCTGCGCATGGCCGCGCCAATGGCCAGCGTCTTGCCGCCAGCACCCGCACAAAAATCCACCACCATCTCACCGCGTTTGGCATCAAGCAGCATGGACAACAGCTGCGAACCCTCGTCCTGCACCTCAAAATCACCGCGCACAAAGGCCTCATGCTTGTTCAGCGCCGGCTTGCCCGCAATGCGCAAGCCCCACGGGGAATACGCTGTGGGCACGGCCTTGATGCCAGACGCTGCCAGCGCCTTTTGCACGTCAGCACGCTTGGCCTTGAAGGTGTTCACGCGCAAGTCCAGCCCGGCGCCTTTGTTCAAGCTCTCCACCAGAGGCCAGAAGTCAACCCCCAGCTGGTCTTTGAGGGGCTGCACCAACCACTCAGGCAGGTTGTGGCGATGGCGCTCCATCAGGTCTTGCGGCTTGATTTTTTCACACTGATCCAGCCAGTTGACCTCTTGCTCACTCAAAGCGCTGCGTAAAAAGTCGCCGGGGCCGTAAAAGCCCAGAATCGCCAGACGGCGCTCTTTGGGGCCGCTGCCCGAGGGTGCAAAGTGGTCAAACAGGTTCTTTTTGCGCAGCACGGTGTAAACCGTTTCGGCCAGGGTGGCGCGCTCGCGCGGCCCCAAGCCACGGTTTTCACGGAAAAAACGCGACACGATGGCGTCAGCCGGGTGATCTAATTTGAGGGTCAGACGCACCAGTTCAGAACAGGCGTCAAGCAGGGCTTTTGGATGCATAGCCGAGCATTGTCCCATGCCTGATTCCACCGCCAACAGTCTGTGGCTTAGAGAGCCCCCAGGGAACTTTACCCAGGTTTGCCCTTCTGACTGCCACCCTTCACGGTGTTGCCAGACAATGCCGACTGTCTTTTTCTCGACCCACGCCAGTTTGACCATGCCAGCCATCCCCGCCATGCCCTTCAACGCCAGCCAAACCAAGCCACGGTGGCGCCCGTATGCCGTGATTTTGGGGGTGATGCTGGCCACCTTGCCGGGCTGCGCCAGCGTCTTCCCGGGCGCTTCGGCTGATGGACAGGGCCCTGCCGCCAGCGCCGGGCCCCAATTGCAGGCCTGGTGGCACAACCTGAACGACGCCACCCTGCACCAGCTGATCAACGACGCCTTGCTGGCCAACCCCAACGTTGACGTGGCGCGTGCTGCGGTGCGGCAGGCGCGGGCTCTGCGCGATGGAGAACTGGCCTCACAGCGGCCGCAGCTTGGGCTGTCAGGCTCACTGCAACGCAACACCTCAGAGGGTTCATCCAGCAGCACCACCGCCCGCACCGGGCTGGATGCCAGTTGGGAACTGGACATTTTTGGGGCCAAGCGCAGCGCGCTGGCCAGCCGCGACGCGGGAATTGTGGTGGAAGTCAACAACCTGCGGGATGTGCGCTTAAGCCTGAGTGCCGAAGTCGCCCTGGCCTATATCCAGCTGCGTGGCCAGCAGGCGAAGCTGGATATTGCCCAACGCAACCTGACCAGCCAGCAGGAAACCCTGCAAATCACGCAGTGGCGCGCGCAAGCCGGGCTGTTGACCTCGCTGGAAGTAGAGCAAGCCCTAACCGCCGCCGCGCAGACCTCGGCGCAAATTCCGGCGCTGCGCAGCAGCCTGGGCAAAACCCGTCACAGCCTGGCCGTGCTGACCGGACGACCACCGACCGAACTGGATGCGCTGCTGCAAGCCACACAACCCATTCCGCAAGCGCCAAGCCAAGTAGCTGATGTGATTGAGGCCGATCGCATGCGCCAGCGTGCCGATGTGCGCGCGGCGCAGGCACGCATCACCGCTGCCCTGGCCAACGTGGACGCCGCAGACGCCGCACGCTACCCCAAATTCAAGCTGGGTGGCTCGGTTGGCCTGACAGCACTCACGCTAGCGGGCCTGACCAACGGCGCCGCTGTGGCAACCCAAGTGCTGGCCAGCATGAGCGCTCCGCTGTTTGACGGTGGCGCGGTGAATGCCCAGGTCAAGGTGCAGCAAGCGGGGGTCGACCAAGCCCGAGCCAATTACCAAACGACCCTGTTGACGGCCCTGAAAGATGTAGAAGATGCCATGCTCAGCTGGCGCAACGACAAAGACCGGCTGATTTATCTGCAACAGGCCGCCACCGCCGCTGAAAACGCCGACCTACTGGCGCAAAACCGCTTTGCCAGCGGCCTGATCGACTTCCAGACGGTGCTGCAAACCCAGCGCACCCTGCTCAGCGCACAAGACAGCCTGGCGGGCGTGCAGGCCGACCTGAGCAGCGATTACGTGCGAATCGTCAAAGCCATCGGTGGCGACTGGCAATAGCGCCTTCACCCTCTTTCACCTGTATTTCCCGAGCACTTCACTGTATGGCTGACAACTTAAAAACCTCTTCCAGCGCCACTCCTGACGCCAGTGCCTTGCAGGCGCTGCTGAGCGCGCCAGCGCATGTAGCGTGGTGGCGCAGGCGCACTGTCTGGGTTGTGGCTGGTCTGGCGCTGGTGGCGGGCGGTGCTTACTACGCATGGCAGCAAAGCAAGCTGCACGCAGCGGCCCCCAGTTATGTGACCGAGCCCGCCAGCATTGGCAACCTCACCCTGAATGTCTCGGCCAATGGCACGCTGCAGCCTACCCGCTCGGTGAACATTGGCAGCGAGCTCTCTGGCACGGTGCGCGCGGTGCTGGTAGACGTGAACTCCGAGATTAAAAAAGGCCAGGTACTGGTGGAATTGGACACCGCCAAACTCAATGATCAGGTGACCCGCTCGCGCGCGGCCGTCGCGTCGGCACAGGCGCAACTGGCCCAAACCATCGCCACCGCGCGCGAAAGTCAGGCCAGCCTGGCGCGGCTGGAAGAGGTTTCGCGCCTGTCGGGCGGCAAGGTGCCCTCTGCATCAGAACTGGATAGCGGCCGCGCTACGCTGGCGCGGGCTGTGGCGGCGCAAGCGAGTGCCCGCGCCAACCTGGATTCAGCCCGCGCCACCTTGTCCACCGATGAGACCAACTTGTCCAAAGCCTCAATTCGCTCGCCGATTGACGGTGTGGTGCTGACCCGCAGCGTGGACCCCGGCAACGCCGTGGCCGCATCATTGCAAGCTGTGACACTGTTCACCATTGCCGAAGACCTGAGCCAACTGCAGCTCAAGGTGAATGTGGACGAGGCAGATGTGGGCCGCGTCAAAGTCGGGCAAAAGGCCAGCTTCACGGTGAGTGCGTTCCCGGCGCGGCGCTTTCCGGCCACCATCACTATCGTGTCGTATGGCTCCACCATCACCGACAACGTGGTGACCTACGTCACGCAAATGGATGTGGTCAACGACGATCTGAGCCTTCGCCCCGGCATGACCGCCACAAGCACCATCACCGCTGTGGAACGTAAAGGCGTGCTGTTGGTGCCCAACACGGCGCTACGCTTTGCACCGCCCGTGGCAGAAGCGGATGCGCCCAAGGCGAATAGTGGTTTCATGAGCAAGATGATGCCCAGCAGGCCCCGCCCGCGCAAAACGTCCAGCGGCGGCCCTGCCAAGCGCGTATGGGTGCTGCGCGACGGCGCGCCGGTGGAGGTGAGCGTCACCCCTGGTATCAGCGATGGCCGCATGACCGAAATAGTCGAGGGCGACCTCAAGGAAGGCATGGCCGTCATCACCGAACAGCGCACCAACGCCAGCGCTGCCAAACCATGAGCGACGCACCGCTGATCCAGCTCAAGGGCGTGACCAAGCTGTATGGCGCGGGCGCTACTGCCCTGCTGGCACTCAAAGGGGTTGACCTGACCATTGAGGCCGGGGATTTTGTCGCCATCATGGGCCCCAGCGGCTCGGGCAAATCCACAGCCATGAACACCCTGGGCTGCCTGGACACCCCGACCACGGGCGAATACCTCTTCAACGGCGTGCATGTCGAAAAGCTCAGCCGCGACCAGCGCGCGCTGCTGCGCCGCAACTACTTGGGCTTTGTGTTTCAGGGCTTCAACCTGCTGGCGCGCACCAGCGCGCAAGAAAACGTGGAGTTACCCCTGCTGTACCGCGGCGAGCCCGCCAAACAGCGCCATGCCGCCGCCAAAAAAGCGCTCGAATCGGTGGGCCTGGGCGGCTGGGAACACCACACCCCCGCTGAACTCTCGGGCGGGCAGCAGCAGCGCGTGGCAATTGCCCGCGCCATCGTCACCGAGCCTGCGGTACTGCTGGCTGACGAGCCCACCGGCAACCTCGACACCCATCGCAGCTTTGAGATCATGGACTTGCTGTGGAAGCTCAATATAGACCACGGCATCACCGTGCTGATGGTCACCCATGAGGCTGACATGGCGGCGTATGCCAAACGCATCGTGCGTTTTGTCGATGGTGTGGTGGCCCACGACGAGCGCAACCTGCATCCCGCTGCCCTGACGAAGGCCGCCACTGCGGCTTTGCCGAACACCAGCCAGAAGGAGCCCGCCTGATGTGGATCAGCACCCTGCTTTTGGCCCTGCGCTCCATCCGGCGCAATTTGATGCGCTCGTTTCTGACCATTCTGGGTATCGTGATCGGCGTCAGCGCGGTGATCACCATGGTTACTGTGGGCAACGGTGCCACCCTGTCGGTGCAAAACCAGATCACCGGGCTGGGCACCAACCTGCTGCAAATCCGCCCGGGCCAGCGTATGGGCGGGCCTGGCGGCGGTGCTGGCGCGCCCGCGTTTCGCGAAGCGGACGCCACCGCCATCATCAGCCAGGTCAGCGGCGTGCTGGCGGTCGCACCCGAGGCGCGCACCTTTGCCACCATCGTGGCAGACAGCCGCAACTGGAACAGCAGCGTGATCGGCAGTACCAACGACTGGCTGGTGACCGGCAACTGGAAGCTGCTGAGCGGGCGCGAATTCACCGAAGAGGAACAACGCGGCGGCGCGTCGGTATGCATCGTGGGCATCACCATTCAACGCGAGCTGTTTTCCGGCAACAGTGCGCTGGGGGCGATGATTCGGGTGAAGCAGATCACCTGCGAAGTCATTGGCGTGCTGGACTCCAAAGGCCAGGGCGCGTTTGGCAATGACCAGGACGATGTGGTGCTGATGCCTCTGCACACGCTGCAGCGGCGCATCACCGGCCACACCCGCATCAACACCCTGCTGGTGTCGA
>Ga0335397_10004209_pt1 | contig 19066 bp, 14 predicted proteins | sample MAT04_FD_205740 | JGI IMG/M metagenome (GOLD analysis project Ga0335397, IMG submission 205740) | Freshwater microbial communities from Lake Fryxell liftoff mats and glacier meltwater in Antarctica - MAT-04 (spades assembly) (version 2) ... | reverse complement strand
CGGTCCTCGATAGTTCGATGGCGGTTTGAACGGCGCAGTTCGTCGAGCTCGACCTCACGCACCTCCACCCCGACGCTGGCCGCCTCCGTCTCTGCTAAGACGCCTCGCCGTGACTGCCATCGTTCACCCCTCCGCCGACGTCGCCGACTCCGCCCTGCTCGGCGAGCGCACCCGCGTCTGGAACCGCGCCCAGATCCGCGAGGGTGCCCAGCTCGGCGACGACTGCATCGTGGGCAAGGACGCGTACATCGACGCGGGCGTCCGGATCGGGCACCGGGTGAAGATCCAGAACGCCGCCCAGCTCTTCCACGGCCTCACGGTCGAGGACGGCGTCTTCATCGGACCCGCCGTCATCTTCACCAACGACAAGCTCCCCCGCGCCATCAGCCCCGAGGGCGAGCTCAAGACCGACAACGATTGGGAGGTCGGCAAGACGCTCGCCTGCGAGGGCGCGTCCTTCGGCGCCGGCGCCATTATCTTGCCGAGCGTGCGGGTAGGGCGCTTCGCGTTGGTCGGCGCAGGCGCGCTGGTCACCCGCAACGTCCGCGACTTCGCGCTCGTGTTCGGCTCGCCGGCCCGCTTCGTCCACTGGGTCTGCCGCTGCGCTCGTTCGCTCACCGGCGTCGGCGCCAGCCTCCGCTGCGCCCACTGCAAGCGCGAGTACCGCCTCGAAGGCGACGCCCTGCTCGAAGGCCCGCTCGAGCCCGGCGCCGATCCCGAGGGCGCCTCATGAAGCACTTATCGAAGCATCGCGTGGAGTGCCGATGAAGGTCGCGGTGTTGGGCGCCGGCGTGATGGGGAAGAACCACGCGCGCGTGCTTCAGTCGATGGACGTCGAGCTCGCGTACGTGCTCGACGCCGAACTCCAAGTCGCGGCCCACGTCGCCCGCCTCCACGGCGGGCAGCCCATCACCTCGATCGACGCCCTGGGCCCCATCGACGCGGCCATCGTCGCGGTCCCCACCCAGGACCACGCGTCGGTCGCCACCACGCTGCTCGAGCGCGGCGTGCACGTGCTTGTCGAGAAGCCCATCGCCGAGACCCGCGAGCAAGCGCTCGCGTTGGAGAAGCTCGCCGAGGCTAAAGACCGTGTCCTGATGGTCGGCCACGTCGAGCGCTTCAACCCCGCGGTGCTCGCGCTCAAGGCCAAGCTCGCCGAGGGCGCGCTGGGCAAGGTCTTTCAGGTGCGGGCCCGCCGGGTCGGACCGTTCCCTCGACGTATTCGAGATGTCGGCGTCGCGCTCGATCTCGCCACCCACGACATCGACGTGATGCGCTACGTGCTCGGCGCGGATGTCGCGCGCGTCTTCGCGGAGACCAAGCGCGAGATCCACACCTCGCGCGAGGACTTGGTCGCGGGCCTGCTCCGCTTCACCGACGACACGGTGGGCTTGCTCGAGGTCAGCTGGCTCACCCCCACCAAGGCGCGTGAACTCGAGGTCACCGGCGAGCGCGGCATGTTCCGCGTGGACTACCTCACCCAGGATCTCTACTTCTTCGAGAACACGGAGAGCACCCCCGAGCACAGCTTCGCCGCGGTCAGCGCGCTGCGCGGCGTGAGCGAAGGCGCGATGACCCGCTACTCGATCCCCAAGGTCGAGCCCCTACGCGCCGAGCTCGACGCCTTCTTCGCCGCCTGCCGAGGCGACCGCACCCGCATGGTCCCGCTCCGCGATGGTCTCGCTGCCCTCGAAGTCGCGAGTGCGCTGGCGCGCTCAGGCCAGACGAAAGAGATCATCTACCTCTGACGTCCCTGGCCGGCTCCGGCTAGCCCACTACCTCTAGCCCAGCACCTCGTCGAGCGTGCTCCCGTTCACGAAGCGTTCGAGCGCCGCGTCGAGCTCGGCGAGGTCCATCCGCTCGACGGCCTTCTCCGTCGCGGCGCTGATCTCACCGAACCGGCGGCCCAGGAGCTTGAGGAGCGTTCCTCGTGCGCCCTCCAACCGGCCCTCGGCTTTGCCCTCCGCTTTGCCCTCCGCTTTGCCCTCCGCTTTGCCCTCGGCTTTGCCTTGAGCCTTCGCGGTCTTCTCGATCGTCTCAAACAGTCCCATCGTGTCCTCCATGATCCGCGGGCCGACGTGCTCTTCGATCGCATCGAGGAGCACCCGGCGATCCTCGATGCCTGCAACGACCGAAATGTACTTGAAAACGGCCCCGGTTGCCTCCGACACCCCTTCCGCCGCCCACACCGCGCGGATCAAATCGGCCAACCCAACCAGCACCTCGGGGAAGCCCTTCACCCGCACATCCCGCAGCGCTGCGTACACCAACATCACCAGCGCCCCGAGCGACCGCGCTGCGAGCTGCTCGTCGCTCTGCTGCGACAGGTCCTCGAGCACGAACCTGAACTGCGGGTTCAACCCCTCGATGCCCGTCCCGGCCAGCGGACCCAGCTCGTACATCTCGCCCATCGACGTCGCCGCGCGCCACTCGCTCCGTCCCGGCCGAGCGTGATGCAGCACCACCGGCACGATGGGCGGCAGCCGTGAGCCCGTAGCGTGCTTGGCCCAGATCCGCTGCATGTAGCCCAAGATCCGCAGCGGCATGCGCAGATCCACGGTGCTCTGGTGCTCGAACAGAAAGTACAGCAGCACCTTCTGCTCTCCAGCTCGAGCCTGGAAGAGCAGGTCGCTCACCTTCTCGACGAGATCCACGTCCACGAACGTGCCCGCGATCGGCGTCAGCGAGTCCCAGTCGATCGCTCGCCCGATCGCCTCTGGCAACGCCGCCCGCAGCGCAGGCCGGGCATTGTCCGGATCCCCGAACACCTTCTTGAACAACCCATCGTGCGCCTGCCCCATCCCGAGCAGACGCGGGCCCCGACCACCGACTGACAAGCCAGCGAACTTTCTTGCCGCTCAGCCGCACTAGCCCACCACCTCGTCGAGCGTGCTCCCGTTCACGAACCGTTCGAGCGCCGCGTCGAGCTCGGCGAGGTCCATCCGCTCGACGGCCTTCTCCGTCGCGGCGCTGATCTCACCGAGCCGGCGGCCCAGCAGTGTGAGGAGCGTTTCACGCGCGCCCTCCAAGCGGCCCTCGGCCTTGCCCTCGGCTTTGCCTTGAGCCTTCGCAGTCTTCTCGATCGTCTCCCACAGTCCCATCGTGTCCTCCATGATCTCCGGGCCGACGTGCTCTTCGAGAGCATCGAGGAACACCTGGCGGTCCTCGATGCCTGAGACGTCGAAAATATACGTGAGAACTGCTCGTACGCCCTCGAGTTGCCGTCGGCCTTGCGCACCGTGCGGATCAGGTCGGCCAGCCCGATGAGCGCGTCCGGGAAGCCCTTCACGCGCACGTCCCGCAGCGCCGCGTACACCAACATCGCCAGAAGCCCGAGCGACCTGCCTGCGAATTCCTCGTCGCTCTGCAGCGACAAGTCCTCGAGCACGAAGCTGAACTGCGGGATCAATCCCTCGATGCCCGTCCCGGCGAGCGACCCCAGCTCGTACAGCTCGCCCATAGAGGTCGCCGCGCGCCACTCGTTCCTCCCCGGGCGCGCGTGATGCAGCACCACCGGCACGATCGGCGGCAAGCCAGAGCCCAGACCGTGCTTGCCCCAGATCCGCTGCATGTAGCCCAAGATCCGCAGCGGCATGCGCAGATCCACCGTGCTCTGGTGCTCGAACAGGAAGAGCAGCACCTTCTCCTTTCCCGCCTCAGCCTCGAAGAGCAGGTCACTCACCTGCTCGACGAGGTCCTGGTCCACGAAGGTCCCGGGGACCAGCGTCAGCGAGTCCCAGTCGATCGCCCGCCCAATCTCCTCTGGCAGCGCCGCCCGCAGCGCCAGCGCGGCGTACGTCGGATCCCAAACACAGTCTTGAACAACCCATCGTGCGGTCTCCCCATCCGCTACAGACGCGCACCTCATCTACCGACTGACACGCCTACGCGGCGCGGGTTCTCGCCGACGTGACTGCCATGCACGCGAGGAACACCACCCTAGGGACCACCCGCTCGCCGCTCGCGTAGTACGCGATGGTCCGCCGCGACAGATCGAGCAGCGCCGCGGTGGTGCTCAAGGACAGATGCTCGCGCTGCATCCACCCCTTGAAGTCGTCTGGGCTCATGACCGCGTCCGGCCACGGCAAAGCGCTGGGATGCGCCTCGTACCAGAGCCCGTCCGCCGCGAACGCGACCTCGGTATCTGGCCATCCGATGGCGTAGCCCCCATCGAGCACCCGCACGCTCGCGAACATCTCCGCATCGCCGAGCGCCGCAAACAACGGCCGCTCCGCGATGTCCCGCGCGAGGTCCTTCGTCGTGACGGCGCCGTCCTTCCAGTGGATGCGCAGCCGCCGCCGTTCGACATCGGCCCGCACGGCCGCGATGCGATGCGTGCTCATCTCGTCCTCATTCGCTGTAGTTCGCCCACGCCGTCGCGAGCAGGCCTCGGTGGTCCGCCGCCCAGCTCAACACCGACCGCAGTGCGTTTGGCGGGAGCCCTCCAGCGAGCACGGTCAGGTCAGCGATCTTGATCTGAACCGCGTCGTTGCCGAGCAGCGCATGGAAGTGCGGAGGGTTGTGGTCGTTCAGGTACATGCAGATGCGGATCGCGCCAATTCTGTGCAGCGTCGGCATGATGCTAGTGCACCTGATGCACTGGCGCTAGCGATGCCAAATACGTCCCCATCCGTTCAGGACGAGCGAGTTGCGCTCGAACTGACGCTCACTTAGCGGGGGGGGCGCCCAAACCGCGCTTCGAGACGACGAGCGAGCTCCTCGTCATCCACTACACGCCCAGCGTCGGCATCCGCGAGCCCCTCGTTCACGGCCGCCACGAACCACGCGGCGTCGGGCCCGATCTCGTCATCATCCACGGATTTTCGCGACCGACCCATGGCTTACGCGTAGTCCATCGTATCGGCGACTGCCGCGAAATCTCGACCGTCCAGGTAGTGGCACCAGATTCGTCGCTGCGGGATCGAGATTCGGCTCGCGTAGCCAGTCGCGGGGGCACACACGGTCTCGAGCGCGGGCAACAGGTCGGTGTCGGCGGAGAAGATCACGCCGATGTCGAACAGTCTGGCATGCCCCGATAGACACGCACAAACGCCAGCGCGCTGTCAGGTGTGCGGCCCGCCAGGAGCAGCCCGACTTCTCGCGGGTTCACCTGGCCTTGCCAGTGGGGCGCCGCCCTGAGGCCAAACGCGTCGCGCGCCCTCCGGTACACGTTCTGGTAGTCGATGAAGACTGCGACGCGGTTTCGCACCAACAGATGCCCCCCAATAAAAACCCCGCCAATCTCTCCGCCCCGAAAGGCGAACAGAGGGCGGGGAAGAGTGGGGCGTGAATAGCGCCCGAAATGTGACCCGTCAATGTTCGCTCTAGGCGCAGACGTCCGCCGCCCGCGCGAACTGACATCGCCCCCGTGCTAGATCTCCGCCCCCGTGCCCGACGCGCTCACCTTCTCCACCGCCGCCCAGGACCGCACCCTCTCGGTCGGTGTCGTCGGCCTGGGTTACGTTGGCCTCCCCGCGGCGCTCCTCATCGCCGAGGCTGGCTTTCAGGTCACGGGCGTCGACCTCCGCAGAGACCGCGTCGCCAAGCTCAATGACGCCGTCTGCCCCATCGAGGGCAACGAGCCGGGCCTTGCAGAGCTCCTGACCCAGGTCGTCCAATCCAAGCGCATCCGCTTCGCCACCGACCACACAGCCTTGTCCGAGGCCGACGTCGTCCTGGTCGCCGTCGAGACCCCCGTCGAGGCCGACCACCGCCCTCGCTACGATGCGCTCCGCAACGCGGTCACCTCGCTGGCTCCCGTCCTGAGATCCGGCGCGCTCCTGGTCATCGAGTCGACCCTGGCCCCCGGCACCATCGACCGCGTGGTGGTCCCCGCGCTCGAGGCCCAAGGACGAAAAGTCGGCGAAGATCTCTTAGTTGGCCACTGCCCCGAACGTGTGATGCCCGGCAAGCTACTGAGCAACATGCGCCACCTCAGCCGCGTGTGCGGCGGCACCACCCCCGAGACCGCCGAGCGCATGCGCGCGTTTTACGCCGCGTTCGTCCACGCCGATCTGGATGTGGCCGACGCCGTCACCGCCGAGCTCACCAAGACCGCCGAGAACGCGTATCGCGACGTGAACATCGCCTTCGCCAACGAGCTCGCGCTGCTCTGCGAGGCGGCGGGCGGCGATTTCGCCAAAGTGCGCCCGCTGGTCAACAAGTCCCCCGGCCGCAACGTGCTCTTGCCGGGCACGGGCGTGGGCGGTCACTGCATCCCCAAAGACTCCTGGTTGTTGCTCGCCAGCGACGCCTGTCCCGACCCGACCTTTGGTGTCATCGCTGCCGCCCGCCGCACCAACGACGCGATGCCGCTCAAGATAGTCGAGCGCCTAGCCCGCGAGCTCGAGAGCCGGGGAGGGCAGCTACAAGGCGCCACCATCGCCGTCCTAGGCTGGGCCTACCTCGAGAACAGCGACGACGATCGCAACACCCCGAGCGCCCCGCTCTGCCAAGAGCTCGAGCAAAGGGGCGCGAAGGTGCGCCTCCACGACCCGCTGGTGCTCCCAGTAGGCGTCGCGAAAGAAGCGCTGAGCCAAGTCATCGAGGGCGCAGCCGCGGTGGTGATCGCAGTAGGCCACGACGAGTACAAAGCCTTCGACTGGTCCAAGCAGAGCGTCCTAGTGCTGGACGCGAGAGACGCGCTGAGAGGCAAGTCGGTAATGGGCCCATTACGAACGCTAGGCTGCTGATGCTGGGCCTTCGGCGCAAGACCAGATCCCCGAAGCTCCTCTACCTCACCATAGGCATCGATCCGCTGGCGACTGACGGAGAGCGCCCATGTGCGGCATCGTAGCTGTCGTCGCCCGCCCCGGGCGCTTTCAACACGCGGATGTCGCCCGGGCGGTGAGCTCCTTGAAACATCGAGGTCCCGATGCTCAGGCAACCCAGCGAGTGTTCGCGGGGGATCACTGGGAGTGCTGGCTGGGGCATGCGCGACTTGCCATCGTGGACCTCTCCGCAGGCGGGGCGCAGCCCATGGTGCGCGAGGGGGAGGGCGCCATCGTCTTCAACGGCGAGGTCTACGATCACGCGCGGCTACGTGCGGGGGCACCCGATTGGGACTTCCGCTCGCGTAGCGACACCGAGACACTGCTTGCTCGCTCCCTGCTCGACCCCCATGCGGCGCTCGTGGACGCGAACGCGATGCTGGCGATGGCCCTCTTCGATGCGCGCCGAAAGCGCCTGGTGGTGGCGCGGGATCGGCTAGGGAAGAAACCCCTCTTCGTCTACCGCGGGCCGGATGTCCTCGCGGTCGCATCGGAACTCAAAGCGTTCGATGCTCTCGGACTACCGCTCACCCTCGATGAGGTCGGCCAGTCCGAGTACCGATGGCTCTCCTACATTCCTGGCACGGGCTCCATCTGGCAAGAGTGCAAAAAATTCCCGGCGGCGAGCTGGGCGAGTGTGGATCTCTCGGCGCCGCAGCTCGGCACCGTCAACCCAACGTCCTTCTGGGACCCGCTCGGTGGATTCACTCGCACCTTCGAAGGGAGCTACGCGGATGCGCTCGAGACCCTGGACGGTTTGCTCGCAGATGCCACACGCATCCGCTTGGATGCAGACGTCCCGGTCGGCCTCTTCCTGAGTGGGGGGATCGACTCCAGCCTGGTGGCTGCCCACGTGGCGCGCACCGGGCGACGTGACATTCGGGCTTTCGTCGTCGCGACCGATGACGCTCGCTACGACGAGTCAGACCGAGCGACCGCGACCGCGCGCAAGCTCGGACTCGAGGTCGAAGTGATTCGGGTTCCGCGCGGCGCGCGCGTCGATACGCTCGAAGCGCTGACCTGGCACTACGACGAGCCTCACGCGGCGCTCTCACAGCTCGGGGTGATGGAGATGTCGCGCGCCGCCAAGCAACACGCGAGTGTCGTGCTCACGGGCGATGGAGGCGACGAGGTGTTTCTCGGATATCCATGGATCCGCTATCCGGACCTGCTGAGCGCGCCCAGACGGCTCCTGCGCCTGCCGGGAGGACGTCGGATGGTGGACCTCGCCGAGAAGCACATGATTGGTGTCCTTTCGCGGGTGTCTTCGCTGGCAGGCCTCAATCCGGGGTCCACCGCACGCAAGCTCCGCATCGTCCGCGCGGCGTTGGATCTCGAACGCGACGCGGACGTGTACGAGCTCTTCATGGCTACCCGCCTCCGGAGTGAACTCTCACCCGCCGATCGAGCGAGAGTCGGCGGACGGACGCTGCTCGATCGGCTGATGGCCGCGCATCCCAGCTACGCGTGGGACGCGGTGTTCGCGCGAGGGACCAGGGAGACCGCCTCGGCGCTCGATCTCTTGAGCTACCTCCGTGACGACGTCCTTCAGAAGCTCGATCGCGGGACGATGGCGCATGCCATCGAGGCGCGATCGCCGCTCCTCGACTACCGGATTGTGGAGTTCGGCCAGTCGCTGCCCACGAGCTACAAGCTCGAGGGGCAGAACCACAAGCGCATCCTTCGCGACTTGGCATCGCGGCTGGTCGATCCCGACTTGGCCGCGCGGCCCAAGCGCGGATTCAGCGTGGCGAGCCCCGTCCCCCTCGGCCCATCACCCCTCGTCGCGTGGTGCGATCATGTCGAGGCCGACTGGTCTAAACGCTGGCTCGCCCCACCGCCCCACCTGGCCCCCGCTTCATAGACGGCGCCTGTTTCGATGGATTCGCTCGTCCACGCGGGTCATCCCGCACTCGGACGCCTGGCAGTCAGCAACCGCCGCCCCAGGTCCATCATGGGCTTCTCGACCGCGTGATATCCAGCGACTGGAAGCGCGACAGCACTCACGACGAACGCGGACCACTGTACGTACCAGGGCATGTCATCCAGCACCATGAATGCCAGCCAGATGCTGACGAGATGAAACAGGTAGATCCCATAGGAGTACTTGGCAATCTCGCTACACACCCGGGTGAAGACCGAAGCGTCGAGCTCACGACAGTGGGGCGCGAGCACCCCCAGCGCGAGGCAACCTGCCCACGCCACTGGGGTCGATTCCGTAAGTGTATAGGCCGCGATCGCGCAGCCGATCCCGAGTAGCCAAACCCAAGGTGCGAGGCGAGCAACGTTCCGTCGGTAGAGGGCGTAGGCAACGACGCCAGGTAGGAACATGGGCGCGACCGCCAACACGGTGCCGTAGTAGCCGCAAAGATGGAGTACGACCGCGACCCCGACGGCTACCAGCCAGGCTGCGACGGTGAGGGCCCGGCCGTCGCTCCATCGGCTTCCTTCCCGCTTCGCGAGCCGATGAAACAACGGCAAGAACAGGTACATCTGCATCTCGAGCGGCAAGCTCCAGAGGACCCCCGGGGACGATGGGCGATTCACGAGGTCCTGGACCAGCGCGAGGTTGGCAACCAGGCCGACTGCATCGAGGCCTGGGTTGGTCATCGAGTGCTCCGCAACATGCGTCTGCGGCATGTCCAGCAGGTACACGAGGGCGACGACGAGAGCGCTCAGCGGGTACACCCGAAAACATCTTCGGCCCATGAACGGCCAGAAGATCCCCCCCTTTGGGTTCTCGCTGATCTGCCGGTCGAGCGAGAACATGAGTACCAACGAGGTGTGCACGAAGAACATGAACACGCCGAAGCGCCCGTATCCCCGTGCCGTCACGCCCCAAAACAGCAAGAGGTGGAACGTGAACACCACCAGCACCGCGGTCGCGCGTAACACGTCCAAGTTGCGGGACGTCGCCAGGCTCGGGCTCGTAGATGGCACTGGGGCGCTGCTGTTGCGTTCCATGGCGGCGCGCAGCGTATCCAACTGCCAGCCCCCTGTCCGCGAGAAGCGCCGCGGCGCATGTCGACGGCAGCTAGACCGCTTCGAGTTCGGTCCGTCGTCGTCGTCGCCCGGCGAGCTTGGGAGCAGCCAACTGGCGTACGCGGGTCGCGGCTGAGGCCGTACGATGCTGCCACACGACGAGGAAGGCGGCGTAGAACGGCATCATTGGGGCACGGTAGCGGGTGAGGGTGCCCAGGTTCGACGTGGCGAGTCCGACGCCGACCCCGACGAGAAGGACGAATACCAACGAGAACGCCATCACGGGCGATTCGCGCGCGGTGGCGATCAGGCCCGCGAAGCCTCCCTTCCAAAAGTTCTGGACGACGATCACCGTGATCCAGGTCGTCTCGATCGCGTTGAGGAGCATCAAGGGGTTCCGCACTTCGAAGAGGAACGGCCGGAACAGCGAGTACATGAGGGCGAGGGGCACGAACGCGGCCTGAGCCAGTCCACTCCGGGCCTCGGTGCTGCCGAGCTGGTAGCTCGAGCCACCTTGGACGATCCCGCCCACAGCTTGCAGCTCGGCAGCACGCTCCGCGATGGCATCGACCGAGAAGTCGGGCAGCACGACGCCGACCAGAGCGACTGCGGCTACGGAGATCACCGCGCCGAAGGTGAGCTGAACTCTCGTGAGCATCCGGCCCCGCCGCCGCAAGACGCTCATGAACCACCACACCGCGGCCGCGGCGATGAAGGACACGAGGACGTACGACTTCACGAGCCAGAGGAGTCCCCCAGCCAGAAGCGCCACAGGCGCCAGAAGAAGGCGCTGGGTCAGCGTAGTCGTCGAGGTGAGGCGTCGAGCCACCCAAGTGAGCGGCCCAATCCCGATGAGGACCATCGTCTCCTTGGCGAGGGTGGCACCCCAGAAGGTCACGCTGGGAAGAAGGAGCACCGCTATCCGGACGGCGGGGTGCAGCTCCTGGGGCAGCTCCTCGAGGAACACCCGGAGCATCATGATCCTGGCGAGATACGCGAGGGTGCTGAGGAGCACACACACACCGAGAAGGGAACCCCCCAAGAGATGGAGCAGCAACGCAGCGACCGCCACGAGCGAGCCCGTGGAGCTGCCTGCGCCGATCACATCCATCGGGAGATGCGGCGGCTCGTGGATGAAGAGCGCGAAGATCTCCGGGGCGAATCTCGCGTAGTCGTACGAGAGTAAATCCGCGAGGACCCCGCCCGCGCGCGCGTAGTAGAGCATGTCGCCACCACCGTACCAATAGGTGGTGATGACGTACTGGGCTCCCGACGCAGCGACGTGCGCGACGTACCCCATCCACACGATGCGTGACTCGGCCCGTGGGCGTCCCTGTTGGATTTGGAACACGGCCCAGATCCCCACGACGACGACCAGTATCGTGACGAGGGTGGCGATCATGGCGTGTGGTGGTGCGGCGGCTCGGGCGCCAATCGAATCGCTCCCCGAGGACTCGAGCCTCGAGGAGCGATGACGCTCACCTCAGAAGGTGCTCTGGATGCAGTCCACGCGACCGCCCTGACTGGCGCCACCTTGGAAGCTGCCGACACAGAGGTCGGCCCGTCCGTCCGCATCGATGTCGGCAAAGGCGATACCGGGGACGTGGAGCCCAAGCGCGTCCGACCCGGCGGCGCCGTAGATCACCACGCGGCCGGCGGTGAGGCTGAGGTCGATCGTTCCGCTCAGGCTCGAGGCCCCGAAGAACACTACGACCTCGCCCGAGCTCGTGCGCGCGTTGGCGGGACCGTCGCCCAGACCCGAGGCCACGGGGATGTCGAGGAAGCCATCGCCGTTCATGTCGCCGAGCACCAGCGAGCTACCCGCGTTGTCGAAGGCGTCGGCGCCCAGGAAGACCACGGCTTGACCGCCCGCGCTAGCGAGGTCGAGGGTGCCAGGCGTGAGGGTCGCGCCATTCCACACATTGACGGCGCCCACCTGGGTGCCAGCCCGGCGCTGCTGGTAGGCGCCGATGAGAACGTCGGTCGCCGACGTGCCGAGGACGTTCCCGATCGCGAGGGCGCAGCCGAAGTTGTCATTCTGGGTGGCGCCCAACCACGAGAATGCGGGTGTGCCAGGCGTCGCGACCGAGTTCGCGCTGATCGGGCCTACGAATCCGAAGGCCGCGCCGCGCCGGGTGAGCCCAGCCGACGTGTAGTGCTGGTTGCCGAGGAGGAGGTCCGCGGTGGCGCTGCCCGTGAAGTTGGCCACTTCTGCCACCAACCCGAGCTTGGAGTTCGCGGTCTCACCAAGGATGGTGAACACCGTGATTCCGGGAGCCGAGAGATCGATGGTCCCGGTGAGGGCTGCACCGCCCGGGATCACGTAGACGGCGCCGCTGTCGGCACCATTGATATCCGCAAACGGCGCGCCGAGCACGAGGTCACCCGTGCCGTCGCCGGTCAGGTCACCCACCGCGAGCACATTGAGGCGGTCGCCCGCCGCAGCGCCGATGAACGTAGCGCGCAGCGCGGCCGGAGCCGTGGTCGCGCCGAGGTCGATGTCGCCGGTGAGGCCGCTTCCACCGGTCAGAACGTATACTTCTCCCGCGTCGATGCGGCCTTCGGCGGCCCCATCGCCGAAGGTGGCCGAGACGATGAGGTCCGCGATTCCGTCGCCGGTCACATCGCCGACCACCACGTCGCCCGCAGTGGCTGCGCCGAGTCGATCGTTCGTCGAGGCCCCAAACACGCGGAACGCGGCCGAGGCGGGCACAGTGGTGCTTCCGTTGGTGAAGAAGGACGCTCCGCCGGTGTAGCCGAACACCGTTCCTGCGGCGTTGCGCGGGGAGCCCATCCCCGGGGTCACGTGGGTCGCGTCCGCGACCACGACATCGACGATGCCGTCGTTCGTGACATCACCGATGGCGACCGTGGCGAGCTGATGGTTGACGTTCGCCTCGAGCAAGGTCCGGTCGGCCGCGCCCGCAGTGGCGAGGTCGATGGTGATTAGTTCGGGAGCGCAGCCCGCCGAGCAGCCATCGCCGGCAGTGAGGTTGTCGTCATCACAGGTCTCGCCCGCGTCGACGGTTCCATTGCCGCACAACGTGACGGTGATGGGGGTGAACGCCGCCTCGGCGCCGAAGAACCCGACACCGTTCTGGAACATCCGCCAGCGACTGGCGTAGGTGCCCGCGGCGGCGGGAGCCGTGACGCTCAGCACGAACGTCCGGGTGCCCATCGGTGCGACGGTCTCGCCACTCGCGAGGAACTGGCTCGTCACGGTCCAGAGTCCCGCGGGCGTGTTGGTCGAATAGATGCCAGTGCCCGACGGCCCCACCCAAGTCGAGCTGCCCGTGTTCTGCATGGTGATGGAGAAAGTGGACGGCTCGCCAGCCGTCATCACGGACGGGATGACTTGGGAATTGACCGACGCGCCGAGCGCCGGCGTCGCGCCCGCATCCACCGTCAGGGGAACGTTGAGCGTCGGGCCGAAGTACCCTGTGCCAGCAATGAACATGCGCCACGACTGGGTGTAGGAGCCAGCGCCCGAAGGAGCGCGGATGTTGAACGTGAAGGTGTGCTGAGCCCCTGTCGCGGTGGCGCTCGACATGGGGTCACTGAACGTGCCGTACAGGGTGACGGGCGAGTTCACGGAGTACAGATAGAAGGTGCCGTCGTTCGGCCAGTTGCTACCGCCGGTGTTCTGAACCGTGACCGTGACGCTGCGGAGCTCGTCCGGTGCCATCGTCGCGGGGAGGGTGTTGCCTACGAAGGAGTTGTCGAAGGGGGCCGCCCCGCCCACCGTGACCGGGATGTTGACGCAGTTGGCCGTGTCGAAGAAGCCGACGGTCCCCGACAGGAACATCTGCCGCCGGAAATTGTAGGAGCCCGCGGCGCTCGGCGCGGTGATGGGTACCAAGAACGTGGCGGTAGCGCCCGGCGCAATGGTGGCAGCCTGCAGACGGTTGGTATTGGCCCACAGACCGAGCGGGGTGTCCTGCGAGTAGAGGAAGAAGCTGCTCGGGGGGGACCACGTCGCGGTCCCGGTGTTCTGCACGGCCACGGTGATCACTCGGCTCTCGCCGGGACTGAGCGTTCCGGGCATCGAGCTGCTCACGAATCCGCAGCCCCAGCGCCGGGGGGTCGCGCTAGAGACGTTGATGCCCGCGATGGACACCACGGCCCCGAAACGGGTCAGATCTCCAACGATCCCCATCTGTCCCTGGAACGTGTACGCGCCCGGGGTCGTCGGGGCGGTGAGGATGAAATTGAACGTGGTGTTGTTCCCCGTGGTCGTGATCGACTCGAGGTTGTCATAGTTGAGGCCGAACGTGGTGGCGCCAGTTCGGAAGAACGCGAAGGTGGGCGACGTCGTGGTCCACGTGTTGGCCGCGCCGTTCGTCCCCGTGTTCGTCATCGTGACGGACACGTCGAGACGCTCGCCGGGGAACATCGCCGTCGGAATCGTGCTGGACACGAACGCTGCGTTGCTACCCGCCGGGATCAGTGCCTCAGTCGCGCCATCGACGCCGGCATTGCCACAGCCAATTAGACCGAGGACCAAGAAGAGCCCCATCCATCGCGACATCAACCGTTCCATCAGGTCCTCCAAGAAAATTTCGCAAGCTCGCCCGCCTGGTGCGAAGATTCGCGCTAAACTAGCACAGGTCGACCCATGGGCCAACCGTTGTCGTGGTTGGTGCCTGGCGGTCGTCGATCATTCATTCGTGCACCATCAGCAGCCGACTTCCTACGCTGGTAGGGGCCGCACGTTTCTGGGTGCGGCCATCAGTGTGCGGCGAATTCCCGGTACCACTCCACGAACCGACCCACGCCCACCTCGATCTCCGTCGCGGGCTTGAAGCCCACATCCGCGACCAGATCCTCCACGTTCGCGTACGTCGCCGGTACATCCCCCGGCTGCATCGGCATCATCTGCCTGATGGCCTTCTTGCCTAGCTTCTCCTCGAGGACCTCGATGAGGTGCATGAGCTCGACGGGGGTGTTGTTGCCGATGTTGTAGACCCGGAACGGCGCGGTGCTTCGGCCCGGGGTGGGCTTCTGGCCCGTCCAGGTGGGGTCGGGCTCCGCGGTGTGGTCGCTGGTGCGGACTACGCCTTCGACGATGTCGTCTACGTAGGTGAAGTCGCGCTGCATCTTGCCTTGGTTGAAGACCTGGATGGGCTCGCCCGCCAGGATGGCCTTGGTGAAGAGGAACATCGCCATGTCGGGGCGGCCCCAGGGGCCGTACACGGTGAAGAAGCGCAGGCCCGTCGTCGGCAGCCGGTAGAGGTGGCTGTACGTGTGGGCCATCAGCTCGTTGGCCTTCTTGGTGGCCGCATAGAGGCTGACGGGGTGGTCTACGTTGTCGCGCACCGAGAAGGGCATCTCGGTGTTCAGCCCGTAAACCGACGATGACGACGCGTAGGTCAAGTGCTCCACCCCATTGTGGCGGCAGCCCTCGAGCACATTCGTGAAGGCCACCAAGTTCGCGTCGATGTACGCGTGGGGGTTGGTCAGCGAGTAGCGAACGCCCGCTTGCGCCGCGAGATGAATGACCCGCTTGCAGCCCGACTTCGCGAAGAGCTCGGGCGCGAGCTTGCGGTCGGCCAGATCCATGCGCTCGAAGGTGAAGCCCTTGTGCCCCTCGAGCTGCGCCAGGCGCGCCTCTTTGAGGCGGACGTCGTAGTAGTCGTTGACGCAGTCGACCCCGACCACCTCGTCGCCGCGCGCGAGCAAGTACTTGGAGAGGTGGAACCCGATGAAGCCGGCGGCGCCGGTGACCATGTGGCGAGCCATGAGGCCGGAGGCGTATCGCGCGGGGTGGCGCGATGCCAGCGCGAGCGCGCCGCGCCGCGAATGAGTTGCCCGCCATCGCGAGCGCGCGCCGCCGCGCTCCGAGGAACCCGGCGCCATCCGTTCGATCTGGTCCCACCCGTCCGGCGATGGTGGCGCCATCGCCGAAGCGCGAGCGCTCGCCCTGCGCGAATCCCCCACCATCGCGCGACACATCGGCTCCCCTTTCGCGATTCCCCCACCATCGCCCACCTGCGACTCTCGGGCTCCCGCGATGGCGCCACCATCGTGAAACGCCCAGGCGCCCTGTCCGGCGATGGCACCACCATCGCCAAAGGCGCGACGACCCTGTCCGGCGATGGTGGGGCCATCCGAGAAGGCCAGGCGACCCCTTTCTGGATGGCCCCACCATCTAAAAAGGGGGCACTCGCCCCCACCTGAACGCACCCTCTCCGATGGTCGAGGGTTCGGGACCCCGAATTTTGTTCTTCACGTGTCGGTGGATTTCGATCTAGTGTCACTGCAGTGCGCGCTGGCAGGAACTGACCTCCGATGGGGGCGGTACTTGCGCATGGGAAGCGCGAGAAGCGATCCAACAACACCAAGTACAGGGAGAAGCGACACATGCCGATCCATATCGACAACATCATCGAGCCGGTGATCCCGGGCTTCCCGGAGGCGTACGAGGCCCTGAAGCCCGATCTCATGGCGATCCCCACCGAGCGCCTCGATGGCCACAACACCTTGGACGTCGGCCTCGCGGCGCAGACCGTCCTCGGCAACCTGCGCGATTTGGCGCGCATCAAGGACGACGTCGCCGCCGTCTTCGGGCCGCAGATGGCCGCGCTGTTCGACGCGCTACCAGCGACGGCGGCCGCCGCCATCCAAGCCAACGTCAACTACCTCTTCGCGACCCGCACCACGGACTTGACCGAGCTCTCCAAGCGCATGTCGAGCCAGCACAGCCTGCTCTTCACCGACGCGATGTCGCTCGCCAACCGCGGCATCTTCGATCGCCAGATGGTCGAGTCGTACAAGGCCCAGCCTGGATACAAGGGGCTGTACGAGAGCCTGCTTGGCCTGGCGGGCCTGTTCCGCGATCGCAGCGCGGAGATCGCGGGCAAGACGCCCGTCACCGCTGAGATGGTCGCGACCGCAGCGGCGCTCGCCGAGGAGATGGCGGCACAGCTCGGCAAGCGCAGCGAGGAGGCCGTGCGCGACTCGGCATCCGAGATGCGCATGCGCGCGCTCACCCTGCTCATCGACCGGTACGAGCAGATCCGCCGGATGGTGAACTACGTGTGCTGGTTCACTCAGGATGCAGACGAGTACGCGCCGTCCTTGTGGACGTCCGCCCGTCGTCAGGCGAGCGGCCCCAAGAAGGACGACGTCGTGGTCGAGCCCGTATCCCCCGGCGGCCCGCCCGTCGCGGGTCCCGTGGTGTCGCCGACCGACCCCGACAAGGACATCCCCGAGCCCTTCCGCGGCGCCTGATCCCACGCGCACGCCGCCGCCTCCGTGGCCCGATGGGACACGGAGGGGCGCTTGCCTCGGCTCGACGCACGAAAGACGCTCCTCATGACCAGCACGTTTCGACTCGGCCGCCACTGCGGGCTCGACGGCAGAGAAGAGCTCGGCCAGCTCGAGCTCCCCTCGCATCACCTCCTCACCCACGGCGTCATCGTGGGCATGACCGGCTCCGGCAAGACCGGTCTCACCATGGTGATGGTCGAAGAGGCCCTGCGCGCCAGGGTGCCGGTGCTGATGATCGACGTGAAGGGTGATCTCCCCAACCTCGCGCTCGCGTTCCCCACGTTCGACGCCGCCGCGATGCGCCCGTGGGTCGAGCCCGCGCCTGATGATGACGACGGCATCGCTGATGATCCGGTGATCGCCGAGGCGCTGGAGAAGCGCAGAGCGGGTCTCGCTGAAGCACAGATAGGCGAGGCCGAGCTGCTCGCGTACACCCAGCGCACGTACGTGCGGGTGGTGACGCCCGGCTGTGATTCGGGCGAGTCGCTACATCTTCTCTCGGCGCTCGAGCGTCGCTCACCGCGCTGGGACAACGACATCGCCGGCGCGAGGTCCACGCTGGGCGCGGCCATCACGATGGTGCTGCGCTTGATCGGTCGCGATGGAGAGCCCGGTCGGAGCCGCGAGCACGCGCTGCTCTCGGTGCTCGCCGAAGCGCGCCTGATGCGCGGCGAGAGCGCGGAGCTCGGCGCGCTGATGCCCGAGATCCTCGACCCTCCGATGGCCGAGGTGGGCGCGCTCCCCATCGACGCGTTCATGAGTCCGCGGCAGCGCGCTGATCTGGCGGCGGATGTGAACACGCTGATCGCAGCGCCCACGTTCGCGGCGTGGCGTGTGGGCCAGGATCTCGATGTCGCGCGGTGGATGGAGCCCATCGACGGCAAGACCCCCGCGACGATCATCAGCGTGGCGCACCTGGACGACGACGAGCGCGCGATGGTGCTCGGAGTGATCCTCGAAGAGGTACTCGCGTGGGTGCGCTGCCAACAAGGCACGACGCGGCTGCGCGCGCTCATCGCGTTCGACGAGGTGTACGGCTTCATCCCGCCGCACCCGGCGAACCCGCCCACCAAGCGGCCGATGGTGGCGCTGATGAAGCAAGCGCGCGCCTACGGCGTGGGCGTATTGCTCGCGACCCAGAACCCGATGGATCTGGACTACCGCACCCTGAGCAACGCAGGCCTCTGGATGCTGGGGCGTTTGCAAACCGACGCCGACAGAGCGCGGGTGATGGAGGGCCTAGGCGAGGACAAGAAGAGGTCCGACCTCGCCAACATCGTGAAGAAGCTCGGCCCGCGCTGGTTCGTGGTGCGCGACAGCAAGACCAACAAGCTGTCGCTACTGAACCCGAGGTGGGCGATGAGCTACCTGAAGGGGCCGATGACGAAGAGCGAGATCAAGAGGGTGCGCGCAGCGTGACCGGCACGGGCGATCACGGAGACGGCGTCCGTCACGATGCGGCTGGTCATCGCTGCGTCCAGCGGAAGGGCCGTCGCGCGAGGTGTTCGGCGCGGGTGGGGGTGCCGGCTCGACGACCCAATCCATGTGGCCACACGTGTCGAAGAAAGTAGGTACCAGGCTCGATCCGCCACGAGCCGAGCGTCGGGGTGAAGTACGGGCACGCGTTCTCAGGCATCGCGCAACCGACCCCAAACCCGTGTAGGCCGGTGCTCCGATCACCGAGCCACGTGGCCAGGTGATCAGCTGCGAAGTCTCGGTGACGACGATCTCTCCGATCTCGTGGCCCGACCCGGAGGCACATCCGGTCGGGTGACAAGCCGTGGCAACGAGCATGTCCAGCCGGCGCGTGCACTCGAACGCGCTAGCGTTCGAGGCCTCCGTCCGGCAGTCCTCCATCTTCTGGGCCGGTGTCGATCGGGTCGCCGCCGTCCGCAGGGTCGCCGACATCCATGTTCGCGTCGATCGGGTCTTCGCCTGCATCAGTCTCCGAGAGCGGAGCGCCCGCGAACCCGTCGGAGAAATGGGTGGTGGAACTCGACACCAGCGTACGACACGGTGCCCCCGAGATCCTCCAGGTGCTCGCG
>Ga0335397_10004208_pt1 | contig 19066 bp, 19 predicted proteins | sample MAT04_FD_205740 | JGI IMG/M metagenome (GOLD analysis project Ga0335397, IMG submission 205740) | Freshwater microbial communities from Lake Fryxell liftoff mats and glacier meltwater in Antarctica - MAT-04 (spades assembly) (version 2) ... | reverse complement strand
CGCCGACGGCCATCGCCGTCACGTTCGAGACCACCGTGACCCCAACTGTTGTGGACTGGTCCGCCAGGAGACCGTTGCCAAGCTTGCCAAAGGCGCCCTCGCCCCAGCACCGCATGGCTCCCGATGTCAACAACGCACACGCGTGGGTGTAGCCGGTCGCGATGCTGGTCACCCCACCCAACCCAACAACATCGACAGGCTGAAGTTTCTGGACCGTGGTCGTGTCACCCAACTGGCCATCGCTGTTGAGGCCCCAGCACTTGACCGTGCCGGCCGCCAACAATGCACACGAGAAGTCCTCGCCGAGTTGGACCGAGCTGACGCCGCTCAATCCGATGACCGTCACGGGCGTCGACGAACTCGTTGTCGAACCGTTCCCGAGCCGGCCGTTGGCACCGCTCCCCCAACATTTCACGGCCCCGCCAGCCACCACAGCACAAAAGTGGGTGTAACCACCATCGAGTTGGGTGACACCGTCCAAACCGGCAACAGCCGCTGGGGTTGACCGGCTTGTTGTTGTGTTGTCACCGAGCTGACCCGAGGCGTTCTGACCCCAACACGACACGGTCCCGTTCTCCAACAACGCACACATCGAAAGATCCGCTGTCGCCAATTGGCGGATACTCGTCAACGAGATCACTGGCTGTGGAGTCTCCGCGTTGGGGCCGGGAATGGCCGCTCCGTTGCCCAACTGTCCCGAGGCGTTGTAACCCCAACACTTGGCGGTGCCCGCCGTCAGCAACGCGCACGCGTGGTAATCGCCGGTCACCACCTTGGTCACGATCGTCGTCGTCGTGGTGGTGGTCGACGTGGTCGTTCGCGCTTTCAGGATGGCGATGATCAACTGTGCGACCTGGACCTTCGTTGCCTTGCGAACCCAACGACCCTTTTCACACTTCAACACGAACGTGCCGTCATCACCGAAGTCAGCCGACTTGCACTTCGCACCCGCCCGAACCCCGGTCACACAACCCGTGGCGACCAGCGCGACCAACACCACCAACGTCATGACACGACGAAACTTCATCCGACAACTCTCCACACAAATAACCGGCAAACGACCGACAGCCGCTCAGCGTCGAGAGGCTACGGGTCCCATCGACACAACCCGAGGATCCCTTGACCACGCCCTACGGCAGCCCGGTCACCAACACCGGAGTGGAATTGATCGCGATCGTCGTGCCGTTGCCAATGTGGCTCTGATCCCCATCGCCCCAGCACTTGACGGTGCCGCCCGAAAAACTGGCGCAGACCGTCTTCCGTCCATTCGTCAACGACAACGCTCCGGACACCCCGATGGCATCACTCGGGAATCGCGAGTTCGTGACCGTTCCGTTGCCGATCTGCCCGGCGACGTTGTTGCCCCAACACTTCACGACGCCCCCAGCAACGAGAACACACGTCGAGTGCTCCCCCAAATCGACTGCCAACGGGTTGGAGGCCACCGTGACCGGCACGGGGAGCCTTGAATTCGTGGTCGTGTTGTCTCCGAGTTCACCTTTGCCGTTCTGCCCCCAACAACGCATGGAACCCGACGACAAGACAGCGCACGCGTGGTATGCCCCGACGTCCACGATGGTGACGCCGCCGAGTCCCATGACCGCGACGGGAGTCGTCCGTTGCATCGTTGAGCCATCACCCATTTGGCCGTAGTTGTTGTTACCCCAACACTTGATGGTGCCCGCCGACAGTTTGGCGCAGACTGATGCTTCGCCCACGTGGACCGACGTCACCCCGCTGAGACCAACCACCGTCACCGGCGTCCGGGAGTCTGTAGTGGAACCATTGCCGAGCTCCCCCGATTGGTTCTGTCCCCAACATCTCACCGCACCACCAGCGATCACGGCGCAAAAATGGTTCCCACCACCATCGAGTTGTGTCACCCCGTCGAGACCAACCACGGGTCCCGGCGTCGACCGATCGGGAGTCAGCCCGTCGCCGAGCTCGCCGAACGTGTTGCCACCCCAACACCACACGGCACCGTTGTTCAGCAACGCGCACGATGCGATGTCCGAGGCGGCGAGCTGTCGGACTCCCGAGAGTGACACCACTGGCTGAGGGGTTGATTGGTCGGTGCCTGGCAGCGTCGCGCCGTTACCAACTTGGCCGTAATAGTTGTCGCCCCAGCACTTGGCGTTTCCGTTCGTGAGGAGGGCACAGGAGTGATAAGCACCGGTCACGACCTTGGTCACGATGGTCGTGGTGGATGTACTTGTCGTGGTAGTGGTCCGAGCCTTGAGAATGGCGATGATCGACTGCGCCACCTGTTCCCTGGTGGCCTTGCGGACCCATCGGCCCCGCTCGCACTTCAACACGAACGTGCCGTCATCGCCGAAATCAGTCGACCGACAACGCGCTCCCGCCCGCACCCCCGTGACACACCCGGTCGCGACCAATGCCATCAGCACCACCAACGTCAACGTCCGACGAGACTTCATGTTCGATCACTCCTGCCTCGTGACGACTCAGCGCAACGAGTTTGACCCGACGATAGATCCAGCGATCCGGCCGACGCGCCCATTCGTTCGGGTCTCGAGCTACGAGTGATGCGACTGTCAGCTGGTGGACCAGAAGCGCCGCGTCTTGTCGGCGGGATCCATGTCGAGGTGCTGGTCGACATCGAAGACCATCACTGGTCGTTGCTCGGCGGTGACCTGTGGCCAGTCGGGCAGCGCCGCTGTCGACGGCGACCCGTGTTCAGCGAACGCCGCCCACGCGTCGTGCATATGGCGTCCCAAAGCTGCCGGTGGAGCGTCTCCCACGAGCAAGGCCATCGCCGGATTGGCGGCGTGGTCGAACACGAAAGGGATCTCCATGGCATGCGCCGCACCGAGCATTCCGCCCATCGACGGGCTCCTCCAGTCGAAGAGGTACTGCCAAGTCGGTCCATGCGCTGAGTGAGCGTCCGCCAAATCGCTCGCGGGCACTCGAAACACCAGATCGGTGATGACCGCGCACTCGATGTCTCCCGGCGTGGCGTCCGGATGAACGTCTGCGTAGATGTCCAGGGTCGCCTGCGAGTCGTTGGGGAGCATCTCGAGTCGTTCCAGTAACCCGGCCTCGTCGGTGGGGGCAGGGCTCATGAGCGCAAACAACTTCCATTCCTCCGAGTTCGTCCCCACCAGCAGTGGAATGCCAGTTGACGAACCTCCGGCAATGGCAGCCAACGGGTCCGTCGGGACAGTCGCGCCGTCGGCGACCGGTCGGAACACCAGGAAGGACAGCGGGCTCCCTGTCCGTTTGATCGTCGCCTCGAGGTCAGTGATCCGACCTACAGAAATCGCGCCGTGAGCGATGAGGAACTGCTCCGCTGGAGCTACCAGTACCTCGTCGATGGTCGTGAGTTCGGCGGTCGCCAGGAACTCCACGCAGTCGGCGTTCGCCAACTCGACCGAGCGAGCACCGTTGGCTCCGCCCGACTCGCAGATGGCGGCGTGGAACAGACCGCGTGCTGCGGGCACGGCCAGCAACAATGCCACGCTCATCGACCCGGCCGACTCGCCGAAGATCGTGACCTGCGCCGGGTCTCCACCGAACGATGCGATCTCGTCTCGGACCCACTCCAGCGCCGCCACCTGATCGAGCAGCCCGTTGTTTCCTGATCCGGCATAGCTCGCGTCGAGACCACCGAGTTCCAGGAACCCGAACGCCCCGAGTCGATAATTGATGCTCACGAACACGACGCCGGACTCCGCAAACGTGACCCCGTCGTACAACGGGCTGGAACCGGAACCGATTTCGAATCCACCACCGTGAATCCACACCATCACAGGTGCGGACCCACCGAGATCGGGCGACCACACGTTCAGCCGCAGACAGTCCTCGGACCGTTCCTCGGGTTCGCCGCCGTTCAGCAGGTCCATCATCGAGGCGTTCTGCATGGCCGTCGGACCAAAGGCTGTCGCATCGAGTTCTTCGGTCCATGGGGCAACCGGCTTCGGGGCTCGGAAACGGTTCGGGCCGATCGGTGCAGCAGCAAACGGGATCGACGCGAAACGACTCACACCGCCATCAACCGTCCCGCGCACTGGTCCAGCGCTGGTCTGAACCACTGGTGTCATTGCATCGCTCATTGCCAGAGGGTATCGCCCTACGAATCCACGACGCGGGGCAGCGGGGCCAGATCGGTCGTAGCGTGAGCGAATGGCTGACACCGTCATTCGCAACGCCCGAATCGTCGATGGGACAGGCGAAGTGTCCCGCCACGGTGACATCGCCATCGAGAACGGCATCATCGCCGAGATCGGCGACAACGTCGCCGCCGGCCGACACGAGATCGACGCCGACGGTCGGGTCGTGGCGCCGGGCTGGGTCGACGTCCATACCCACTACGACGGCCAGGCCACCTGGGATCCCGAGATGACCCCATCGAGCTGGCAAGGTGTCACCACGGTTGTGATGGGGAACTGCGGGGTGGGGTTCGCCCCCGTCCGCTCTGGGGCAGAGGGATTTCTCATCGAGTTGATGGAAGCCGTCGAGGACATCCCGGGCACTGCGCTCCACGAGGGAATCGACTGGGAATGGAACACGTTCGGCGAATACCTCGACGCTCTCGACCGGACTCCGCGGGTGCTCGACATTGCGGCTCAGTTACCCCACGTTGCCGTCCGGGCCTACGTCCTCGGCGAACGAGCACACGAAGACGCCACCGTCGATGAGATCGCCGAGATGGCCGTCATCGTCGAGCAGGCCATGCGAGATGGCGCGGTCGGGTTCAGTACCTCGCGCACCATTCTGCATCGATCCAAGTACGGACTCGTCCCTGGCACCACCGCTCCGGACGACGAACTCCGCGCCATTGCTGATGCCATGGCAGCCGCCGGTGGCTCCCGGGTGTTCCAGCTCATCACCGACCGGCTGCTGGTGGAACCCGAGCGTTCGCTGATCGGCGAACTCACTCGCCGATCAGATGGCCCGCTGACCTATTCGCTCGCCCAGACCGACTTCGATCCAACCGGCTATCTCCAAGCTCTGGAAGACGCTGCCGCCTGGAACGACGAGGGTCTCCGTGTGGCGCCCCAGGTAGCGCCACGCCCAACCGGCATGTTGTTCGGAATCCGGTCATCGCTGCACCCGTTCATTACCCATCCGACCTACCGCGAAATGTCAGCACTGTCGCTGTCCGAACGTGTCGCCCGCCTCCGGGACCCCGAAACCCGGGCACGCCTCCTGGCAGAGGAACCGGCGACGGCCAACCGGATCGCCGTGTCGATCATCTCCAAGTGGCGCCAGATCTTCCCGCTCGGCGACACCCCCGACTACGAACCGGCCGCCGACACCTCCGCTCAGGCCGTCGCCGACGCGCGTGGCATTACACCCCAAGAAGTCGTGTTGGACTGGATGCTGGAGCGCGACGGCGAGGCCTTCCTCTTTGCGCCGCTGGCCGGTTTCACTGACGGCAATCTCGATTCGGCGCTCACGATGATGTCGCACCCGACATCAGTGGTCGGCCTCGGCGATGGCGGAGCGCACTGCGGGCTGATCTGCGATGCCTCGATGCCGACGTATCTCCTCACTCACTGGGCCCGAGATCGGGTCGGTCGACAACTCAGCATCGAGATGGCGGTGCATCTCCAGACCCAACGAACGGCCCAGCTGTATGGCATGACCGATCGTGGTGTGCTGGCGCCCGGCAAACGAGCGGACATCAACATCATCGACATGGACCGACTGCGCATCGCCGCTCCCGAGATGATCAACGATCTTCCCGCCAACGGTCGACGTCTGATCCAACGGGCCGAGGGCTACGACATCACCATGAATGCCGGTCAGGTCACGTTCGAGAACGGCGAACCTACCGGTGCCCGACCGGGCCGACTGGTTCGTTCATGACGATGGCACCGGTCGAATGATCGCCTCGATCGGTTCCAATCTGGCGGTGAGCGCCGCCGCGATCGCTGTCCTCATGTTCTCGACGTGGTTACTCAGCCTGGCCCTACGGGACGCCAGCATCGTCGACATCATCTGGGGTGCAGGATTTGTCGTGGTCGCATGGTCCACCTTCGTCGCCGCTGACGGGGGACCGCGCGAACTTCTCGTCGCGCTGATGGTCACCGCATGGGGACTGCGACTCTCGGCGTATCTCTGGTGGCGCAATCACGGCAAGGGCGAGGACTATCGGTACGTCGCCATGCGCAAGCATTTCGGTGCCAAGTTCCCGATCGTGTCGCTCTTCACCGTGTTCGGTCTTCAAGGCGTCCTCATGTGGATCGTCTCACTGCCGGTCCAGGTGAGTTCCGCCAGCCGAACCGATATCGACCTGTTTCTGGTTCTCGGTGCAGCGCTGTGGATCGTGGGGCTGGGTTTCGAATCCGTCGGCGACGCCCAGCTCGCTCAGTTCAAGGCGAACCCGGCCAACGCCGGCACGGTCATGGACCGCGGCCTGTGGCGGTTCACCCGTCATCCCAACTACTTCGGGGACTTCTGCGTGTGGTGGGGCATCTATGTCACGGCGTTGGGTACTCCCTGGGGCTGGGCCACGATCATGGGGCCGATCGCCATGTCGACGCTGCTCATCAGGGTGTCAGGCAAGGGACTGCTCGAGAAGACCATCGGCCGCCGACGAGCGGGCTACGACAAGTACATCGCCACGACGTCGGGGTTCTTCCCCCGTCCTCCGAAACGAGTGGCCTGACCAGGCAAGGCCGACCACCGCCACTGGGTCAGGCAGGTTTGTTTCGGGTATCGCGCAGCAGGACCTCCTGCGCGATGGTGGCGGCGTGTACTCCGTCCTGGGTGAACACGTGACCGATCGACAGCCCGCGACCACCCACGAATGTATGACAGGTGAAGTCGTGGAGATGCCACTGATCGGCTCGCATCGGACGATGAAACCAGATCGTGTGGTCCAGGCTGGCCGAGAACATCACTTGATACAACGTCTCCTCGAGCTCGCGGCCCAACGGGTGGGCGCGCACCACGGCGTCGGTCGGGAGGTCATCGCTGAGATAAGCCAGCGCCGCAGCGTGCATCTGCTGATCGTCGCCGAGCGGTTCCACGCACCGCAGCCAGGCACCAGCGCGACCCGCTCCGTCTCGGCCGGCCGCGGGCAACGACCCTCCTGGAACGAAAGCGCGATCGAAAACGGGGCTCCAGGAAGTCGACTCCAACGAACCCGGCGCAGGTAGTCCGTCGGGAAGCCGGATCGTCTCGACATCGGCGGCGTCCTCATCTCGCTGAAAGCTCGCCTCGAGGTTGAGAATGGCCCCGACTGCCTGGCGTGCCACAACACGTCGAGTGCAGAACGATCGACCGTTGCGCAGACGGTCGACCTCGTAGCGGACCGGCTCGGTCTGTTCACCGCGCCGAATGAAATAGGACCGGAGCGAGTGGACCCGAAGATCCGGATCATCGACCGTCAAGGCCGCCGCTCGCAGTGCTTGCGCCACGATCTGCCCGCCATAGAGTCCGCCCCACGGATATGTTGGCCCGGTACCGACAAAGGTGTCGGGCCCGTGCGCTGACAGTTCGAGGATCGTTGTGAGGTCCACGGCGCGGGAACCTACAACACGTCAGCGAATCACTCGAATGGTCCGACGATGAGGTGAGTAGAAAGGATCAGGCGTCGAGTGGCAACGTATGTGCCACCTCGACCCGATTGCGTCCGCCGGCTTTCGCGGCGCCGAGGGCGATCTCAGCCCGTTGGATGGTCTGCACCAGCGATCCTGCCTCGCCAACAGCACACCCGACACTGACGGTCACCGGTCGCGAACGACCCAGCGCCAACGAGACCGCCGTGGTCGCGACGGCACCGCGGAGTCGCTCGCCCAGCATGGCTGCGCCGATCGCATCGACCTCCGGAACCAGGACCAGGAACTCTTCTCCTCCGTAGCGCCCAACGACAGCTGGCCCGGTCAACTGACCGGCGAGGCGCCGGGCGATCTCTGCCAGCACGACGTCTCCGACTGCGTGCCCTTCAATGTCGTTGACCAATTTGAAGTGGTCGATGTCGATCATCAAGGCGCCCAACGTCACGTCGTCGCTTGCGAGCAATCGGATGTGGTCCTCGAGAAACGGTCGGTTGCCCAACCCGGTGAGCGCGTCGGTTGAGCTCAAGATGACTGCCTCGGCTGCCAGGCGATCCAGTTCGTCGGTCATGGCCTTCCATCGGACGGAACCGTGCGGCACTTGAAGTTTCGAACGTATGCGGACCGTCGGGGAGTGGTCCGTCTCAGTACTTGACAGCGCCGACGACGATCTTTCCGCTGCCGTCGCAGATCTGAGCGAAGGTCACGTCAATCGCGGAGAGATTTCCGCCGCTGTCAAAGCTCAGTTGCTCAATGTCGAACGAGGCGATGTTGGAGCTGCAGGATCGACCGTTGGAGGTCAATCTCATCCCTGAGAGAGCGCTTGTAGCGGTCCACACGGCATCAACTGACGCTCCAACAGTGAACGCCCCACCGGTCGGGGGATTGAGTTGCAGTTGATACGGACCGAACTGCGCCGTGATGCCGGTGACAGCGGTCCCGCTCGCGGTGACGGCGTCGAAGGGAACTGCGAAGGTCGCCCGCTGACCACCAGTGATGTACTCGTCGGGCGCTCCGCTGATCGCACCCACCCGAGCTGGAATCGAGCTGAGCTGGACGAACGGCGGACAACTGCGGGTTTCAAAGGCGGCATCAGATGCCTTCACCTCCACGATCTGCGGTCCGTGGGTCGAGGCGGCGTCGATGATGGCGTCGACCGATCCATCGTTGGAGCTCTCTCGGAACCACGTGCATTTGCTGCCCGAGGTGGTTCCCGCCGACCGGTACAAACCCGGCTGGATCTCGATCCCGACCCGTCGAGTGGCGTCACCCGAGGCGGGAACGGACTGCGGGCTCCCGGGCGCTTCAACCCAATAACACGGTCCGAATGAGGCGAAATAGACGTCGCTGGAACGGATCAACACAAAGTCGCGACCATTGAACAGGTTGCTACCGATGATGTTGTCACCGGCGTCGTATCGGGCCCACGAGCAGTCATCGCCAGATGTCGTGTAGAGACCCGGCTTGACCTGCCCTGGCGATGTCCCGACCTCAACGTCGATGACGCCGAAGGCCGTGATAGGTGGCCGAAGGGCGGCGGCCGTCACCGGGGGGCTCGTCGGTGGGCTCGTCGGCTTCGGCTTGTTGGCGGCAATGGCCGCGTTGAGCAGCGCCTGGCCGGCCGCGACCGTGATGCCCCGCTCCCAGCGTTTGCGGGCGTTGCACTTGAGGACGTACACGCCGTCGGAGGCATAGTTCCCGACCTTCGGGCACTTGGCCCCCGCCTTCCCCGTGCCCAAACTGCACCCGCTGGCGACCACCACGACCACCAGCGCCAACGCCACTGCTCGCTTGAAATTCGAACCCGCGGCCACTGACTTGTGAACGTATTCCACCACTGACTCCCTCAGCTGCGCTCAATTTCCGAGCGAGAACCAGAGGGTAAATCAGGACAAACCATCGCGCCAATGGACCGGAAAGCTCACGGACAACGTCTCCGAAGAAAGTCCCCGATGACCGATGCGTAGCGATCCGGGCCGAGCCGGAAGGTGGCGATGTGTGGAACCTCTACCAGCTCGGCGTCACTGATTCGTTCCGACAGCAACACCGCATCGGCAACGTGGTGAATGGGATCGAGACGATGGCCGATGACGAGGGTCGGGACGTCGATCAACGCCAACGTGTTGCGGTCGTGAATCGGGAGTTCCGCCGCGGAGAGGCCTTCGATCAGGGCTGCTCCGGCGATCGGCTGCAGCCGTGCCACATCGAGTACCAACTTCAGCTCCGATGGGCCCCGCATTTCCGGCAGCGCGCGGAACGGACGGGTGAGCACCGACAGCCACGGTGAATGAATCCGGAGCGACGTCGCCAGCACGCCGAACATCACCCGGGCGAACCCCTCTGACTGGCCGAGCACGGGCATCTCGATGATCAAGCCCGACACGCGGTCGGGGTATTCGTGAGCCAAGGCGAGGGCCACTCCAGCGCCGAGAGAGAGCCCGCCGACGACGGCGCGTTCGATCCCCAGTTCGTCCATCACCGCTATCACATCACCGGCGAGAATCTTCCAGGAGTACCGATAGGACTCGAGCGGCCGACTGGATTGCCCGTGCCCACGAACATCGACCGCCACAACGCGGCGGTCGTCGATTCGGCCGGCGAGGCGGTCGAACAGATGGTGGCTGAGAAACAACCCGTGGATGAGTACCACTGGGTCGCCCACGACGTCAGCTGGTCCGTAGTCCTCATACGAGATCTCGATTCCGTCGTAGGCGACTGTTGCAGGCTGGTTCACGGCGTCCGATCTTGCAGGAATGGGAAGGCTCGGCGCACATCGGCCACGACCTCGGTGGCAACCAATGCTGTGAGGATGGCCGTTCCGCGCCCTTCGCCATCAGCGAGGACCTCTCCGAGTGGATCGACGATCATCGAATCACCGACGTAGTCCAGTCCGCCGCCGCTTCCGACACGATTGACGCCCACCACATACGCCTGGTTCTCGATGGCGCGTGCCATCAGCAGCGAGCGCCAGTGGTGCCGGCGAGATGACGGCCAATTTGCGACGATCACGAAACAGTCGGTCTCGGGAGCAGCTCGCCACATCCCGGGAGCAAACCTCAAGTCGTAACAGACCTGGGGCGTCACCCGGAGGGTCACACCGGGTCTTCCCACCGCGAGTGTCAGGATCTCGCTCCCCGACCGGTAGTGCTCCGACTCACCGCCATAGGTGAACGGATGAATCTTGTCGTAGTGGCCGACGACACCCGACGGATCCACTACCAGCAGGCGATTCGTGAAGCCCGTGCCGTCATCGAGCCGCCACGGGATCGACGCCATCAACGTGATGCCGTGACGTTGCGCGTGGCCGCTCAGAAACTCGACCGAGGGGCCATCGGCCGACTGCGCAAATGACGCCGGATCGGACGTGAACCCGGTCGCGAACATCTCGGTGAGCACCACGAGGTCGGCACCGTTCCCAGCCGCCGCCGCGATCAACGGGTGTACGAGGTCGTGAGTGGAGGCTGGATCCTCCCAGACGATGTCGTGTTGCAGCGCGCTGACGATCATCCGCTCACCTCGCCATGTTCGTGAGGCGCGTCACGGCCTCGTCGATGACCTCGTCGCGCTTGCAGAACGCGAATCGTATGAATGGCCGTCCAGCCGATTCATCGTCATAGAAGACCTGAGTCGGAACGGCGACCACGCCTGCCCGGGCGGGGAGCTCCCGGCAGAACTCGAGGCCGTCGACCCCGCCGACACTCCGGATATCGGCGGTGATGAAGTAGGTCCCCTGGGGGATGTTCACCTCGAAGCCAGCTGAGCGCAATCCGGCGGCGAGTCGATCCCGCTTCGACTGCAACGATGCTGCCAAATCGTTGGTGACCCGCGGCGGTAGGTCGAGCGCCACGGCAACCGCGTGTTGGAACGGGCCTCCGCTGACGTACGTCAGGAACTGTTTGACCGTACGAACAGCCGCGACCAGCTTCGCCGGGCCGGTGACCCAGCCGATCTTCCACCCAGTGAACGAGAACGTCTTGCCTGCTGAGCCGATCGTCAACGTCCGCTCTGCCATTCCCGGCAGCGTCGCCAGCGGGATGTGGGCAAGGCCATCGAACGTGAGGTGTTCGTACACCTCGTCGCTGATGGCGATGAGGTCATGTCGCCGGCAGATCTCGGCAATGACGTCCAGCTCGTCCCGAGTGAACACCTTGCCGGACGGATTGTGCGGCGAGTTCAGGAGCAACACCTTGGTCGTGGAGGTCACGGCTGCTTCGAGCTCGCCGGGATCGAACTCGTTCGTCGGAGCTCGAAGCGTGACGACCCGACGCGATGCCCCGCCCAGAGCGATCGCCGCGGCGTAGGAGTCGTAGTACGGCTCAAAGGTCACCACCTCGTCGCCGGGTCCGGCCAACGCCAAGAGCGACGCCGCGATGGCCTCAGTCGCACCGGCAGTGACCAGAACCTCCGTGTCGGGATCGACCTCCAGGCCGTAGCAACGCTGCTGGTGACGAGCAATGGCGTGGCGCAGTTCGGGGATTCCCGCTCCCGGAGGGTACTGGTTGTGACCCGCCATGATGGCGGCCACCGCTGCGTCACGGACCTCTGGCGGGCCATCGGAATCCGGAAATCCCTGTCCAAGGTTGATGGCCCCGGTGGCAACGGCCAGTGCGGACATCTCGGCAAAGATGGTCGTCCCGAAGTCCGCCAGACGAGGTGTCAGAGGCAACTCCAGTCGTGTCACCCGATCAACCGTAGCGGCGTGGTTCAGGCAGCCGTCCCGATGCGGCGCGAGATATCAGCGCAGTCGAGGCAGATCTCTTCGGGGATCACCCCGGCACGCATGAGCACTCCGAAGGCCTTGCACCCGAGGCAATACCCGAGAAATGCTTCGAGACTGGCCGCCACCAGCACCAGGGAAACCAGCACTTGGGCGCCCGCCACCGACCCGAGGACCAGCCACGACACCAGGGCTGCCACCGAGAAGGTCGCACCGATGCCTTGGGCGAACCGCTTGGGTGGACCGGGCGTCGGGCGTTCCTCGAGCCCGAGCGCCGGGGTGATGACGCGAGTGACGAACTGACCGAGCGGGCTGAGCGTCGGGCCCGAGAGGACTCGCGCGATGAATCCCAGCGCCAGGGGCCAGAGCATCCACGTCCAACCGGTGATGAGCATCGTTGATGTCATGATCACGACACCACTCGCAACCAGGCGTGCCGAGACTTCATTGACCGAGTCCGGGAAGCTGAAGATCTGTCGTGGGGACATGCTCCCATCGTATCGCCAATACCCGACCAAACAAGTCGGGAATTAGTCACCTCCGATGGCGAATTCTGACGGCCGACCGTTCTGGCGGCAGATTCGGCCCCTCGATGCGTCGCGTTTGCGGCCAGAACCGGGTCAAGCCGGGGGATGAAGGAGTGGAACGACTTGGTCGACCTGAGCCAGCTTGGCAGCAAACTCCACCATCTCGGCGTGAGTCAGCGGGTCGATGATCGCGAGCTGATCGACCTGCTCGGCGGGCGGAGTCCAGTATTCAACGTCGATTCCGAACGTCGCCAACAGCAAGTTCTCGCCCAGACAGGTTGAATGTGAGAACCGGGTCGAGCAAGTCGGGCAGAGCAGCGGCAACGCAGCGGAGTGATCCTCCTGGTTGATTCGTAAAATCATCGACTCGAAGTGAAACTCCTGGGGTCCACACGATGGACACGGCACCGTCAGCGTGGTCGGAGGGTGCGACATCGACGAGTTTCCAGGAGCAGCATCAGCCATGGCTCCCCATCGGACGAAACCTCTGGCCCTTGAGCCCAACGTCATCGTCCGCTCGTCCGATCCGCGACAATGGACCCATGAGTGACCCGACAGACCCGGATCTGCTTCGAATTGCCACCGACATCTGTCTCGAGGCCGGCCGATTCACCCAAGCCGCCTTTCGGGACCCCGACCTCGTCGTAGATCTCAAAGGCGATGGGTCACCCGTCACCGCCATCGACATGGGCGCCGAGCGTCTCATGCGTGAACGGATCCACCAGCACTTCCCCCACGACAGCATCGTCGGAGAGGAAGAGGACGACCACCACGGAATCAGCGGTCGGCGCTGGGTGATCGATCCCATCGACGGGACCTTCACCTTCACACACGGCGTCGCGTTGTACTGCAATCTCCTCTACGTCGAGGACGAAGCGGGCCCGGCGGTCGGCGTGATCAACATTCCCGGTGTGAACGAAATCGTTGCGGCAGGCCGAGGGCTCGGCGCCACCGTCAACGGCGTGACTTGTCGGGTGTCGGATCGTGCAGAGCTCGCTGGTGCGGTCCTGACAACATCGGGTTTCGATCATTGGGACCCGGACACCTTGGCCCGTGTGCGTGCATCCGGCATGTCCATGCGAACGTGGGGAGACGGCTACGGCTACGGCTTGGTGGCGAGCGGCCGTGCGCACGCCATGGTCGACCCGGAGATCTCTGTCTGGGACATCGCCCCCTGTCGGGTCATCATTCCCGAGGCCGGCGGACGATGTTCCTCGTTCGCCGGTGTCGACGCCTTGGAGGTCAGCGACTTCGTCGCGACCAACGGACATCTCCACGACCAAGTCCTCGCGTTGCTCAACCCCTGATCCACCGAAAGCGATACCACATGGAACTCGACGTCGGCCGACGATCACTGAACCACGATCGCGCGGCGTTCGTGGCGCTCCGCGGCGCCGACCTGGCGGCTCCCGTTCCAAGTTGCCCCGAGTGGAATCTCGGCGGGCTGCTCGCCCACGTTGGCGTCGTCCATAGGTTCGCCCGTCGCTCGATGAACGAACCGGTCGATGGTGGCTTCCCGAAGGCGACCGGCCCCGGGAACACCCCTCTCGCCGGAGAGGACGTCTGGGACTGGCTCGACACAGGCCTCGGCGACCTCATCGACGATTTTGCGTCACGTGATCTCGAGCAGACGTGCTGGAGTTGGGCCGGGCCAGCAACTGGCCGTTGGTGGCTCCGGCGACAGGTTCACGAAACGGCCATCCATCGGTGGGACGCTGAGCAGGCCGTCGGGGTGGAGTCGGTGGTCAACGGCGACCGAGCCGCGGACGGCATCGACGAGTGGCTTGCGCTCCAAGTCGGCCGGGGATGGCTCCCACCGGATTCACTCCGAGGGACGATCCATCTTCACGCCACCGATGGCGACGGTGAATGGCTACTGAATCTCGGAGACGGTCTGACATGGACCACCGGTCACCACAAGGGCGACGTGGCGATCCGTGGGGGTCGAGCCGACCTCGAGTTGCTGCTGTGGAATCGGATGACCCTCGACCGGTTCGACACCTTCGGTGACGACGACCTGGCGGCCCGGTTCCTCGCGGCGCTGTCAGCGTAGCGACGACATCAGACAGCGGCCATGAGCTCTTCGACAAGTCGCTCGTCGGAGAACGTCTCGCGCTCGGAGATTCGGTCCGACCAGTCGTGGCGAGACCCGATGGCCTTGGCGTAGTTGACGCGTCGCTTGGCCTGACGGCCTTGGACGTCCTCGTCGCCGACACCGTCATACTGGGCCTGAATCCCAGCCTTGAGCGCCTCGAGCGCCTCGGTTCGCATCTGCGACACACGGCTCTCGGTGACACCGAGGAATCGAGCAAGATCCTGCGAAGTGCGTTCCTGAAGGAAATAGCCGACGATGACCAGACGCTGGCGCTCCGGCAGGAGGGCGATTGCATCTCGGAGATAGGCGTGAAGCTCGCGGTTCTCGAGCTCGGCCGACGGCTCGATCACGGACGGGTCAGCCAGGACGTCGACCAATGTCAGCTCCTCGTCGGGAGCGTCGGTGACCAGGTGTTCAAATGCCAACACCACCGATCGGAACAACCGATCCTGGAGCCGATGCAGTTCGTCCTTCGTGATGTCGAGCGCCTCGGCCATCTCATTGAGCGACGGCACACGGCCGAGCTCGTTGGCGAGTCGCTGCTCGACGACGTCGAGTCGGCGTGACAACGCACGAACCGAGCGAGGTGCCCAATCGGCGGCCCGGACGGCGTCGAGGATGGCTCCCCGAATTCGTTGGGCGGCAAACCGCTGAAACGGTACGCCCTTGGTCTCATCGAAACGTCGGGCGGCTTCCACCAGTCCGAGCGCTCCGGCCCGTGCCAGATCGTCGCGATCGACGTGACGGGGGAAATGCACCGCCACCTGGAACACGACGTGGTTCACCAATTGCAGGTGATCCTCGATCAGACGGGTGATGTACTGGGTGTCCTTCGCGGTGCTCATGATTCTCCCTCTCACAGCGTTGAAAGAGGTATCGACGCACGCGCGAAAAAGCTTGAGCAATTTCTCAGAAAAAGTTCTCCGCCGTTGTCCACAGCCCCCCGACGTGGTGTGTCGGTAAGGTCTCCCAACTTCTATCGACGCGGGGTCGGGAGGACTTGACCCCAAACTCAGGAAACGTTCAATCCGTCGATGTCGTCCGGTGTTGCCGGAGTCGCGGCCTTCACACCACGGCGCGCCAACTCGTTGAGCAGCCCGACCGTGTCGTCCCACGATGACAGGTCCATCGCTCCGGGAACCCACCGCTTGCGATGAGCGATCACGCTGGCCACCAATGCGGCGGCGATGACCGCTGGCCGGTCCAACACGGCGTAGACGAAGCTGCTCGGCTCGCCATCGACCGTTCCGTACACCTCGACCCGAACCGAACCCGGTCCCCCCTCGGGCGACGGCGTCCCGCGACGCCGGGGAATCAGACCGAGGATCCGTGTCGCAGGTTCGACCGCCAACTTCGATGTGATGCGCCGAGCCGTCGGATAGGCATCGTGGAGCAGCAACGGTTCTACAACACTCCCTCTCGTCACGTCGCGAGGGCCGATCGGTTCCGGAAACCACGCCTGCTGGCGTCCAGAACCCGCCGGGTAGTTGACCCATTCACCATCCCGCCATTCCATCCCAGCGGTGGCCAGGATCCGTTGGCGTTGTCGCACGCAGTTGGGGCCCCCGCCGCCAACCATCGCGACCTCGATCTCCAAGACTTCGTCGAGCGCGTTCGCGGCGTGACGGACCAACACACAGCTCATTCCCGGAGAAGCGCCGACGCCGAACAAAAGCGTGCGGCCCATCGAGCGCGCAACCTCATCGAGCGCGCGTAACGCTTCGATGTCGGCCACATCGTCGGTAACGGCGACCACGTCAGCGCCCCGGTTCAACGCGTCTGCGGCTGCTTCGGGTGCGGAACCAGGGGTTCCGCAGAGCACGACCACCTCGGTCACATCAGTCGGGCGCCACGGCCCGACCCTGTCGCCGAACAACGATCGCATCAATCCGATCCGATCGTCGCGGGCCGATTGGATCACCACGGTGTCCACCCCATCGGTTCCCATCAATTCACGGGCAGTCCGAAGGGCGACCACGCCCGATCCATCAATTGCGATCTTCACGCGCGGCCGCCGACAGCTGCCCTGGGGATCAAGTTCGTCAACGAAGATCCTCGCCCGTCAGTTCCCGCCAGCCCCCGGTCCGTGGTGGAGTTCCACCCGTACCGCGAACCCGGAGAATGGCGCCCACCAGACCCGCCAAGCCCAATGCCATCATTGCCCGACGAATGGCTGCCATCGTGCTCTCCTCTTGCGTGATGTACCCCGAGATCGGGGTCCGTAAGCTCGAACCGATCGTTCGGAAGCAACGGGTAGTGGGGCTAGCTGGAGTCGAACCAGCGACCTCACCCTTATCAGGGGTGCGCTCTAACCAACTGAGCTATAGCCCCGCTGCAGCGCATCACGCTACAAGAACTGCCCATCCCAGAGCGAGACGAGTATCGACGCGTTCAGTCTCGACGGACTCGGATCGATTCCTCTTCGATGACGGTGACCCACACCCCACCGATGATGTCGCTGATCAGGTTGAAGACCACCGACGCAATCGTTGCCGCCAGCGTCCAGGCCAGGGTCATGACCAGACCGATCAGGCCGACTTGGCGAAACAAGAAATTGCCATCGAAACGAAAGTCCGGCTGCCCGAGGTTCGACTGCACGAAGGTCTCGACCTTGTCGATCGTTCCCGAACCGCGCCCGACCGTCCAGACGATGGCCGCGGCAATCATGAAAATGAACCACAGGCTCAAGAAGAACAACAGCGATGCCTTGAGGACCGACCACGGATCGATATGGCGTATCAGCCGGCGGACCTTGCGGGCCTCGGTCCGCTGCCGTCGAGTTGTCGAACGGCGAGTCGTTCGAGCGGCCGATGACGCAGCGCGGCTGCCTCGCGATGATGACTCCGGCTGTTCCTCGTCGATGTCGGTTCGTTCGATGTCATCTCCATCGACATCGGATCGGTGGCGGTTGTCGACGGCTGAGGATTCGATCGCGGTGACCGTGACCCCGTCGTCAACGACTGCCTTGTCGATCACTTCGTCGTCGTCGCTGTCGGAACCCTCGGACCAGATCGAGGCTCTCGTCGTCTTGGGAGGGATGGCCGCCACCCCGACACTCTAGGTCGGTGGTCAGCCTCCGACCGCCGTTGCGCTCGCGGTGATACCCCGGAGGTCGATCGTCACCTCGACGACACCGTCGGGCGCTCTCCATGTAGCGACCGACGCGTCGTTCGCTACCGCGACCGACTGTGATCCCTCGGTCCCATCGCTGACTCCTGCCAACGCAACGACGTCAGCGACGACCTGGGCGCGAGTCGCGCTCGCTCCCCGCGAGGCCTCGTCAGTGAGACCGGCTGCGCTCATACTGACGAGGGCCAACAACAACCCGGCCATGACGACCGATATGGAACCCTGATCAGTTCTCCGGGATCTCATCGGTCGGCTCCCCCGTGTCGGTGGAGTCGGGGTCACCTTCGTCGCCCTCGTCGTCCCGTTCCGTCACTCGGGCAACGGCAACCACACGGGTGTCGTCGTCGAGGTTCATGATCCGGACGCCTGTGGCATCGCGACCCTGGATACTGATACCCGAAGTCGGGACCCGTATGGTGACCCCAGAATCAGCCACCAAGAACATCTCATCGTCATCGGCCACCATCAGCGCGGCCACAACACGGCCCTTGTTGGCATGAAGTCGGATCGCCCGAACACCTTGGCCGCCGCGACCCTGCTTGGTGAAGACATCCGGATCGGTTCGTTTGCCGAAACCACCGTCGGTGATGGTCAACAAGAGATGATCAGGCGCCACGACGTCGGCCGACACGACGCTGTCGCCAGCTCGCAGCCTCATCCCGCGGACACCCGATGCGGTTCGACCCATGGAACGAACATCGGCTTCGCCGAACCGAATCCCCTGACCCATCTGGGAGACAACCATGATCTCGGCTCCCTCATTGGCCGGAAGGACCCGCACGAGTTCGTCGCCGTCCCGCAACGAGATGGCGATCAGCCCCGCCTGTCGAGACGAGTCGTACTCGTTGAAACGCGACTTCTTCACCACTCCGTTTCGAGTGACGAACACGAGGTAGCGCATCGTCTCGTAGTCGCGAGTGTCGATAACCGCCTGGACAGACTCGTCGGGCTGCATCTGCAGCAGGTTGACCATCGCCGTGCCACGCGCAGTCCGCTCCAACATCGGGATCTGGTGTGCTTTGAGGCGATACACCCGTCCTTGATTGGAGAAGAACAATAGATACGCGTGCGC
>Ga0335397_10004206_pt1 | contig 19073 bp, 12 predicted proteins | sample MAT04_FD_205740 | JGI IMG/M metagenome (GOLD analysis project Ga0335397, IMG submission 205740) | Freshwater microbial communities from Lake Fryxell liftoff mats and glacier meltwater in Antarctica - MAT-04 (spades assembly) (version 2) ... | reverse complement strand
TCCACCACAAAGGGCTCTCTCAGGCACAAGCCGTAGGGTGGGCAGAGGGCCGCGAGGCCCACCGCTCTGGCCAGCAAGCTCTTACCCCTGGACGAGATCGGCTCGTCATTCGCTTCGGGACGGAACCTTCTGGCCGAAGCGGTGGGCCTCGCGGCCCTCTGCCCACCCTACGTCTGGATTTCTACCCAGAATCGAGACGCGCAGACGGCCGCCTACTTCAGTTCCACCACAAAGGGGGCTCGCTCTTTCAGGCACAAGTCGCAACCCACGTCATACTTGCGGCAAACATCTGGACGCCACTGGTGGTGTTTGCACTGCCGAGTCGTTTCGTCGAACCACAGGCAGTTGTCCACGGGCTTTTCGCCCGCCAGCAAGCCATTGAAGTAGCGGTCGATCTCGTCGGCCAGATGCCGCGGCAGATCGCGCGGGCGGAAAAGATACGGCCCCGACGGCGACGTGCGATAGGTGAAGATCGCCACCGGCGAGCCAATCCCTTCGCAACACAGCCCGCACCCCTGGCAATCCTGGGGTACGAGCGTGGGAAGTTGGATGGTCATGCGGGTCAAACTCGCGAGACACCGTGGCCCGGTTCCTCTTGGTCCCAGGCTCCGCCTGGGACCACACTAACCCGAGGCTCTGCCTCGTGGCACTCTCTCCTGTTTGTGGTGCAGGCGTCCCGCCTGCCTGGCGCTGTCATTGGCGCCATCCCTCTCTCGGCCCGGCGGATACTGCCTGGCTTAGTACTTCTTCTCATCAACGGGCAACTGGTCTCCCCGCGAACCAAGTCGGCCCCAAGTCTCGGAGTCGATTCCATACGCGATCATCTGCACACGACCATCGCAAAAAGCCATGTTCAGTCCGCCAGAATGGGCACTACCGTAGTAGTCGGTATGGCTCGTCCCCGGCGTATCCTGGAGAGGAAGTCTGCTTCGATTCGAAGTGCGAAGAATATCGTTGTCGTGACCGTGGTACGCGCTTTCGTTATCAGCGCCATCCGAACCCGTCTCGTAGGAGTCTGGGTTCAAGTACTTTTCGCCAAGCATGAACGTGTTGGATGTGCCATCGCGAATTGCCGCGAAACTGATCTCGCTTCTCTGGAAGCAGACGCCGCTGTACTCGTCCGGGGGGTCCCAACCCGGCCAGCCCGAAGCGTTGGGGCCACCTGTAGTTCCCTGAGTCTTCGTCTTGTCGCCCGCATTGGCGGCATAGTCCGTCTTGGCTCTGCCTCCGTAAGCCACGGGCGGTCGTCGAGAAGGACAGTAGAAAACGTTCACGGGCGTCGCGACCCGCGTGCTGGCCGCTATGTTGTACAGGTTCAGCTGTTCGATGTAGGGAAGGACGCAGTATCCCCAGCCGCCCGATTGCGTCTTTCCGAAACCTTCGTTCGGGTCTCCTGGGTAGTTCCATCCCCAGCCGCCCGTGGGCAGGAACTTGTGCTTTCCTTCGTGTAGCATCCACCCTGTCGAGAGTTGCTTCAGGTTATTAATGCATTGAGTTCGTCTTGCCCCTTCCCTCGCCGATTGAACGGCGGGCAACAGCAGCGAAATCAAGATGCCGATGATCGTAATGACCACCAACAACTCGATAAGTGTGAAACCGCTCTGGCGAGTTGAGTGGGTGTGTCGCATAGGGAGCCTTTCTTACTTTTTGCTGGGCGGCTTGTCGGAAGTCAGAGACAGCGTGATGAGACTTCCTCGAAGGCTATCTAATCCTTGCGCGATTTCGCGGCCAAATTCAGTTTCGGTATTGTATCTGGCGGGCAAAGTTTCCTTGCCAGACGCGTCTTTTTTCGAGATTTGAATGCTGTAGAAGCCCGGTTGAACCCCGTCGACGTCACCCTTGATGATGGCCACACCCGAAGAGTCGGTCGTCCCCGAGGCGGCCTGAACGACGCCCCCAAGAAACGGCTCGGGCTGGAACGTGACAGTCGCCGCATTGACCGGTTTTCCGTCGAGTTTCACTTCGCACGCGATGGACATCCTGCCGATGCGGCTCTTCTCGATACTCTCGATTCGGGCTGCAATTTCGCTGGCATTCAGGGCCTTGTCGCCGTCGCTGTCATGCGGCAAATCCCCCGACTTGTCCTTCACGGCACTCTTGAGCGAGGAGCTCATCTCGGAAAGTTCGATCTTGCCGTCGCCGTTCTTGTCATAGGCCGCAACCGCTGCAGATCCGATGGCCTTTGCGTTGAACGCAGGAGCCGGGGTGCGAGCAGGCGCTGACGAACACATACAGCCGCTGACGGGAAGGAACAAAATCATCCAGGCAAAACGGTTACAAGAAGATCTAGAAGGCATGCGCAAGTAGTTCTTTTTCAGTTTACTACGGTTGGGAATTGATCTGGCCGAAAGGGGCAAAGCCTTTCCCCCGGCACAAGACAGGTGAAACCTCCCCGAGCCTAGCAAAACAAACTGGTCGGTTCAAACATTCCTTCCCCTAATGGGGACAGAATTTAGAGCTTTTCGGCTATTTCGACTTGCAGACACCCTCGCCTGCCCGCCACCGAACATTGCTCTTGCCCGCTTCGCACGCTTCAGCTAAACCAGCCGCCCTGCGTAATTCGACGCGACCCCGCTTTCGCGTCAGGGGCACCCTGCCGAGTACAACGAACGGAGCCATGGATGGGCACCTTCATCGCCAGTGATCATGAACCTTCTACTCTTCGCATTCGAGAATTGCTGATGCGCGACGGGCTCAACTGCCCCACTTCGCGCGTCGAAACCCTCGAATCCGCCGCCGGCATCGTCACGAATCTTCGTGCCGAGCTGATCGTCGTCGTCATGGCCCCCGATCCGGAGCGGGGCATGGTCGCCCTGCGCCGCCTGCGAGCCCGTACCCAGGGCTACGTGCTGGCCGTGGGACCGATCGACGACTCGATGTTCATTCTGCGGGCGATCCGCGAAGGGGCCGACGAATATCTGAACGAGGCCGAGCTGGAGAACGAGCTGGAAGGCGCCCTGATGCGGCTGGCCTCCGGCCGCTCGAGCTACAAAGAGCCCGGCAAGGTGATCGCCATCATCGGACCCAACGGCGGCTGCGGCGCCAGCACCATTGCGGTCAACCTGGCCGCCAGCCTGGCCCGCGAGCATGACCGCGCAGCCTTGATCGACATGCAGATGATCTCGGGCGATCTGGGCTCCCTGTTGAACCTGAAGCCGATTCACACGCTGGCCGATGTCTGCCAGAACGCGGCCGACCTGGACCTTTCGGCCTTTGAACGGTCGCTGGCCGTTCATCCGTGCGGAATCCACCTGCTGGCTGCGCCGCAGGAATACGCCGATATCGAACGCGTTTCGCTGCAGGGCATCCGTCTGGCCATCAACATGGCCCGCGACCGCTTCACGCACGTCGTGATCGACCTGCCGCACAACCTGAGCCACGAGCAGGCCGACATTCTGCACCTGGCCGACCAGGTGCTGCTGGTCTTCCGCCTGGAGTTCAATTCGCTGCGCAACGCCTTCCGTGCTTCCGAGTATCTGGAGCAGTTGGGCATCGCCAAGCAGCGGATCAAGCCGATCATCAACCGCTTGGGCCAGGCGAAGGAAGTCCCGATGTCGAAGGCCGAGGCCGTGCTCGGCCAGCCGGCGTTCCACGTCATTCCCGACGAATCCAAGACCGTGAATGCTGCCAACAACGATGGCTTGCCTGTCGTGTTGCGAGCGCCGCGGGCCCGCGTCTCGCGGAGCCTGATCGCGCTCACCCGCAAGATCCAAGGCGAGATGACCCCGGTCATCACACCGCTTCCGGAGCCCTCGGCTCGTCGGGCTCAGCGGGCGCCTCATTCGGTATTCGCCGGTGGCGGAGAATCCTACCCGTCGATGCCGATGGCCATTGCTGAAGAAGGCGTCGCCATGCCTTCGGCGCATTCCAGTTCGATGCGCCGCTGGATGGGTGGCTGGCTGCCGCGACGTCACGACGCCGCGTAGTGGATCAAACCTGCCGCAGTGGGGTACCGGCCAGTTCGGCGATCTCCTCCAGGATCGCTTCGACGGCCGGTCGCTCGAGATTGGCAAAGACGAGCGGACTGGGAACGACTTCGTGTGGCGCGCGACATTGCGCAACGAGGGAAGCGACCTCGTCACCCGTACGAGCCATGCCAACCTGCCCCCACAGGGCGGCAGGGAAGGGAACTTCCGAGCCGATGGGCAGAATCTCAATCACCGGGCGTCCCCACCAGGCCGCTTCAAGCCCTGCGCTCGAGGCGCAAGACAAGACCACATCGCAGTCCGAGACCATCGCCGCCAGATCCCCGCCGCGGACGAACTGCGCGTTTAGCGGCGGGAACTCCGCCAGCGTCTCCCAAAAAACTTGATCGCTGGCCAGCCGCGGATGCAGCTTCAGCACGATCTGCACTCCTGCGATCCCGCCCAACCCACCGAAGGCGGCCCGCAGCATGCCGCGGTGCGTTTCCGAAGTGAAATGCAGCGCGACGCTGTCCGGGCGGTCGTCCTCCGGCGGCAGGGTCCCCAGCACCAGCACCCGCAGTCCCTTTGTAGCTGCGGTCCGTGCCGTGGGCTGGCCGTGCAGCAGTTCGTCGTGCTTGGGAGAACCGGTCACTCGGATCCGCTCGGCAGGCACGCCCCAGTCGATAAAGCGTTGTCGCGAGGCCTCGCCCCAGACGCAGATCCGGTCGGCAGCCAGTGGAGAGTATCCAAATCGCACGCACGGGGCGCCATGCTGCAGCACGATGCTGCCGATGCCCTGCTCGCGTGCGACCGCGACTGCGGCACGCGCGGTCGGGGTCGAGTCCTCATCCAGAACCAGCACGCTGGGGCGGAAGCGATCCAGATGTCGCTCGATCCGCTCCACCAGCCGGGTTTGCCAGGCCCCGTAGCTCTCGGCCCGAATCCCAAGCCAATGCCGCACGGGCTCTGCGAGATCGAAGCCACGGCAGTCGATCGGCCCCCAGGTGTCAATGCGCATGCCATTCTGCTTGCCGTTGGCCGCATCACAGACCAAGGGTTCTACTCGGCCACGCCAGGTGCGCCACCATTTCAGCGGAAAGCGATCCCAGAGCCAGGCCACACGGCTTCCCTGCGCCACCAGTCCGCTGCACAGGGGATCCAACAGCGACGGATTGCCGCAAAGCAGCACGCGCGGCGCCGAAGCATCGAATCGCTGGCGCAGCGGCCAGCTTCCCCAAAATGCGGCCAGACGACCGGCGAGCTGACGATGCGGTGGATTCGCCGGCATGGCGGGCGGCCTTCGGGCCGGTTCGTTCCCATGCCGATGAACTTCAAGCTCGATGCCCCGTTGCTGGCAGATCTCGGCCAGCAATAAGGCATAGTCCGCATCGCGCGGACCGGACGAATGGAAGCGAACGTGCCCTAATTCCTGACGCTCTGCAAAGTAGGCGACGACGCGAACCAGGCGAACCAGAAAGTAACGCAGCTTCAGATTATCGAGCCAGGGGAGCCAGCCCTTGCGCCCGGCGGCCAACCCCCGCTCGGCCAACACTTCGGCCAGCCGTGCCGCCTCGACATCGATCCACGCATGGCGCACGTCAAACAGATCGTCGAGCGAATGCCGTGCGGACGAGCGCAATTCGGAAGGCCAGTCCCCCTCGAGCAGCAGTGCGGGACTAGAGTCCGAGCAATCAGCCAGTTCGCGACGTGCATAGACCGAAAGTGAACCGGCTCGTCCCAATGCGGCTCCTTCCGCGCGTCCCTAGTGAACTGTCACTTCTTGATTGCTTGGAGGCGCATAAAGTAGCAGGCACACTCCGTGTGCCGTCCGCCAAAGCTCTCTCCAACCGTCAGCGACGCAAACTGAGCGGCACGGCGCTAGCCGCCGGTGGCCCCAGGTTTCGCTCTCCCGATCGCTTGCGAGTTGGACGTTCAAGGTCGCCGATGAGAACGAATGGGCATGGGATACTCAAACTGTGTACTACCGGCGGCTAGCGCCCTGCCGCTCAGTTCCGGGGCCACCGGCGTTTGCTTCCTCGCCGTTGAAAAAAACACAGCCTCTCCGTGTGCCTGCTACTTTACGATCTGTCTGCGATCTTAATTCCGTGCTACTTGAACACCCCGCCCAGGTCGACCACTTCCACACTCAGCGGCTCCTTGATCTCCAACGAGTCCGTCTTGAGCGACTGCTTGGTGGTGAACTGCAGTTTGTACTTCAACACGTCGGGCTCGCGGGCGCCCGCAAAGTCGAAGTTATGAACCGCAATGCCATTCCGCAGGTCGACCCGGTGATAGGCCGTCTTGGGCTCCGGATCCATGGTCACCTTGATCGTGTCCACATCGGGACCCTTCAGGATCACCGCCACGCGCTGCGTCCCCTGAGCCTGACCGCCACGGGTCGAAACCTCGTAGCGCGTCTTCGGGGCGTGATTGATCTGTCGGTCCCCTTCCGACATCGACAGAGCACTTTCCACCGTCACTTCCGTGTCGGGGGTGGTGCTTCGCTTGTACTTCCAGAAGACCGTTACTTCCGCCCGCTTAGCCTCTTTGGGCCAGTTGGGGACCGGCAGCACCAACACCGGCACCGGCGTGAACATCTCGAAATTCAGATCGCAGAAGGTGAACTTCTCGGGCAGATTCGGATCATCCGGTGCGCTCCCCCCCGGATACTTGGGCACAATCTCGACCCAGGTTTCCACGGGACGCGGGCTGAACCGCTTCTCGTTGGCGTTCTGCAGCGAGATCAGGAAGTGCGGCACCCGATCGCCCTGGGCCGAAGTCGGCTTGAAGAGCGGACGGTGCAAGCCCACCAGGTAACTGCCGCTGGCCGCAGGATCCGAAACCTCAGGCGAGAAGACCGGGGCCCGGTCGTCATAACGCTTGTGGATCAGGGCGCGATCCTTGGGGCTGATCACCAACTCAAGCCCCTCCCCGCCTTCCAGCTCCACGGGTGCCTCGAAGACTCCATCGCGCGTCTTGAGCTCGACCGTGTAACGCGTACGTTCGGTCGGCGGAGGGGTCACTTCGACCGTGCCGTGGATCTTGCCTTCAAAGGTCTTGCCGGCGCCAGTCACCGCAAACATCTTGGGCCCCAGCGCCTTCTGCAGGTAGTTGCTCAACTCGGCCGCACTCTTGGCCTCGAAGTAACTGCCCCCCGACTTGGTCGAGATCTCGTTGAACTCGCCGCCGGCGGTCGCGCGCTCCGCGGCCGAAAGCTCGAAGCTGACGATGTGGACCGGAATGGGCCGCTTCTTGAGCGCGTCGAGCAGCAGGTCCTTGTTCACCAGCTTGTCGCGGGTCGGCTGCAGAACGTTGTTCATGCCGTCCGTGATGGCGATGATGCTCTGCGCTTCACCCGACGCAAGGTTGAACTCGTTGAGCGCCTCGCGGATCGACAGGTAAAGCGGCGTCTCGCCCCACGGCCGGACCGTTTCCAGCGCGGCCAGCACCTTGGCCTTCTGCTGAGGTCCGAACCGGCCCAGCTTCACGATCTGCTCCACGTCCTCATAAGGCTGCAGGTTCTCGCGCGGCGGATTCAGGAACCGCTTCTGCAGCAGCACCTCGCGCGGCTGATTGGGATCGGACTGCCAGCCCGCCCGATGTCCATAAAAGTACGCGCCAACCTGGTAATCGCCGGCAGCCGAGAAACCGTCCATGAGCCGCTCGAAAGCGGTCTTGGCCACTTCCATGCGGGTAGTGGTCTCGCCCCCTTCGTCGCGAGTTTTGGCCGACATGCTATTGGAGCAGTCCAGGATCACGACCACCGAGCCCTGCACGGTGTACTGCCCCTTGAGCGTGATGCGGGGCGGAGTCGGCACGGGCGCTTCGCGCACAATCAGCACGCCGCCGCCGTGGGTGACCGAGAACGGGTGCGGGTACAAGTGCCCGCGGAACATGCCATAAGCCTGATAGAACTCGCTGGTCACTTCGTTCGCGGCGATCGTGTAGCGCAGCGGTTCCGGCGTGCCTGCCACGGGCACATTCACGCCCATCCGGCGGACCAGTCCGCGGTCGCCAAACGTCACGGCCAACGGCGCCTTCTTCTCAGTGTCCATCAGATAGATGGCCGCGCGCCCCTTGGGCACGCCCGGATCAACGCGCGGGGTCGTCGCATGCGAAACTTCCGACTCTTCACCCGTCAGCACGATGGCCGGCGTATCGGCTTGCACGCCCACCTTAGCGGCGTTGCGCCGGGCTTCGAGCAAATTGATTTCGGGCTCGAACTGCTTCTTCACGCCCGCTTCGGTCTGCCACACGGTCTTGGCCGCTTCCAGATACGAGCGCGCCACATCGGCGAAGAAGCTGGGCTTGCGCTCCGAGGGGGGACCCCAGAAGTCCTCGAGCGCCCGGCGGGCATGCCAAGACAGCAAGTGCCGCAGATCGACGCGGCGAAGTTGGTCGGCCGGCTCGTGGGCCGGCATCAGCGAGGTCAACGCCGCGCTGGAACGGGCCAGCCGGTCCGCCCGATTGTAGATGCGGCGGATTTCCAGCTCGTTGTCCGGATTCTCGATCTCCTCCAGCTTACGGGTCACGCTGCGCAGTTCGCCGCTCAGCCCTCCCAGGATGTCGCGCATCCAGGTCTGCTTGCGGTCAAAGGTCATCTTGCGGGCGGCCCGCTGCTTTTCCAGCGGGGCAATCGATTCAATCAGGCCCAGCGCCGGGTGAGTCCCCCAGCCAGCCATCCGCTCCAAGTACGGATCTGTCAGCTCGGGCGGGTTGGCCGTCTCGTCCTGGATCTCGAAGTCCAGGTTCTGATGTCCGGCCACGTACTGCTCGTGCAGCCGCCGCGACAGATCGGCATAGGTGGCCCGCATCTTCACGCGGTCCTTGGCCTTCACCAGCGGAATCGACAACGCATAATCCAGCTCGCGCAGCGTCCGCTGATCCTGCCCGGCCTTGGTCACCAGGTCTTCGCAGGCCTTCTGAAAGTCGTTCTGGATCGAGTCAAACTGCGTCGAGAGATTCTCCACACGCTTGTCGATCGCCAGTCGCGCCTCGTTCATTTCGTCGGCGGTCGGCTCCGTCTCCAGCGTGTTCGTGGGGAGCGACTCTTCCAGGTAGTTGCCGAAGTTGTGCGACTCTTCGATCAACGCTTGCAGATTGTTTTTGATCCGCGCGTCGGCCTCTTTCTCCTGAGTCTTCTGGCCGGCCACCACACGCCGGGTCAGCCACTGCGCCAAGTACGGCAGCTCGGCACTGACCTGATCGCGCAGCTTAAGCGCCCGCGCCACCGAGTTGCCGAAAGCCGCGGCCCGTTCGTAGGCGGCCTTGGCCTTGTCGGCGGCCACCTTGGTGGCCACCAGCGAATCGCTGTCGCCGATCAGCAGGTTGTCTTCGGCCTGCCGCAGAAAGCGATCGCCCGCGTTGATCGTGGTGCGGATCCAGTACTGCACCCGTTCGTCCGACCGGCGGTTCTTGCTGCCGGGCATGTGCGAGTCGCCTGCCAGCCGCTCGGCCAGTTCGCGCACGGCCACCACCTGGGCCACCAGCGCGGCGTCCTTCTCCCACACGCGATCATCCAGAAATCGCGAGAACATCCGCAACTGCTGCCCCTCGATTGCACCCGCGGGGGCGAAGACATCGTCCACACTCACCAGCCCCGCGGCCGTCTTGTCGAGCGCCGCCTTGCTGGGATTCTTTACAAAGCTCTCGATCCCCAGGCGAATCTTGCCCGCGTAGGTATCGGCCGTTGCCTTGGGCGCCCGACCGAAGTGCTCGGCAAGCGACACACTGTGCGTTGGCAGGGTGGCCGTCAGCCGTCCGAACTTCATGTCGGCCACGCGCTGCTTCAGGTCGGCCACGCCCGAGATCGTCAGCAACTCATAGGCGCTGCCGCCGCGAGCCATCAGCTCCAACTGCAGCAGCTTGTGCTCAAACTCGCGCCACTCCATGGGGGCGAATCGCCGCGGGTCTTGGGCCAAAGCAACGTCGTGCCCCTTCCACACATCGTTTAGTCCGGCACTGGCCAACTTCAGACTTTCGGACTCGGGTATCTCTTCCGGCGGCACATCCGTTCCCCATAGCCAGCCGAATCCCCAGGCCTTGGTCGGCTTAAAGGTCAGCTCAAAGTCCAGCAGCTCCTCTTCGTCCACGTTCACCAGCATCGGCCGCTGCTGATCGGCCCGGTTCTCGCTCACCCATTGATTCACCTGCGCATCGACATACTGATGCAGTTCCGTCAGCGAGACCCGGTTGTTCTGGTCGAAGTCCGCTTCCCCCTTCAGGCCCAGATAAACGTAGTGTCCGAAGATGCTCTTCTTCATGTCGGTCGAGTACCAGCCAATCTGCCCTGGGCTGGCCGAGTTCAAGATCGTGAGCCGCGGAATGCGATCCTTCGGGGCGCGATTGCGCAGCGAGGGCTCCAGGCTCTTGGCGAACCCGTTCTCCATGATCCCCGCACCCCAGTTGGTGTCGATCCGGTTGGCATCCAGGATCAGCACCTTGTGCAGGTCATCGGGAAGTTCCGCTGCTTGAACGACGTCCAGCACCTTCGAAAGCGGCAGCCACGTCGACTCATCCAGCAGGTGCGAATCGGCCGTCGGCATCAGCAGGCATGGTTCGCCTGCGCCGTTCACAATTCCGTGCGCCGTGAGATAAATGATGATCGAAGGGCGCGTGATCCGCTTCAGTTTGAAGTCTTCCAGGCTCTCGGCCAGATGCTTCAAACCCAGTTGCGCCGAGCTCCAATGGACGGTGTCGTCCTTCCAGTCGAGCGTCTGCTGGTCCAGCACCTTGTAAGCGGCCAGATCTTCCCAGGCCCAGGCATTCGGCGGGAGCGGCCACGCGTAGTCGGTCACCGAAGCCGTGATGAACGGCGTCATCGGCGCGCGATAGAAGATGACGTAGAAGAAGTAGCCCGTCAGGGCGATGCTGGCCAGGGCGAAGAAGCCGATCTTGACACGATGCCAGCGATTTCCGCGGACTCGACCTTCATCCTGTTTCTTGGTCCAGTCTTGCTGCCAGCGATATTGCTTCGACTTGCTGCCCGCCGCTGCTGCACCGCCACCCCCCGCCCCCTTGCCGCGCCAACTACCCTTACCGGGGGGATTCTCATCAGCTTTGGAATCGGGCTTCTTAGCCATCGGACACTCTCCCCGGACGTAGAACGTTGTCGCAGCGCGATTTATGAGTTTATCTAATCAGGAACGCCCAGCCAGATCAAGGCATGATCGACCAGCCACGCCCGAAGCGGCATGCAGAGAAGGCCGGTTTTTCCGACCCAAACGAAGAGACCGGCTGTAGCGCCGTTTGAGAGCAGCGCAGTCTGAGGACCATACGGGCAGCACGCCCCGCCGGTTCAATTCCTCTTCCCTCTTGGTCCCAGGCTCTGCCTGGGACCACACGAACCCGAGGCTCCGCCTCGTGAACCTCGCTGCTGCTTTCCATTCTCTTCCGACGACATTGCCTCGAGTCCCTCTTGGGTCAAGGCTCTTCCCTCTTGGTCCCAGGCTCTGCCTGGGACCACACGAACCCGAGGCTCCGCCTCGTGAACCTCGCTGCTGCTTGCCATTCTCTTCCGACGACATCGCCTCGAGACCATGAGGGATCTCAGAAGAGGCTATTGATGTGCGCGCTTCAGCAGAGCCCCCACTTCACTCCCCAGGCGGAGTGAACCCCTCGGGCCACACCGTATGCTTGTCAAACTCGACCTTCGTAAAATTCACGTCGGTCAGTCGGGCACATGTCATATTGGCCCCGCACAGGTTGGCGCGCGTCAGGTTGGCCCCGGAGAGCTCGGCGTCCATCAGGTTCGCTCCGCGCAAGTCCGCGTCGGTCAGATTCGCCCGGGCGAGATTCACATGCCGCATATCGGCGTCCATCAGCATCGTGTCGCGCAGGTCTGCCTCTTCCAGATTCGAGGCCCCCATCTGGGCTTCGGTCAGCTTGGCGCCGCGCAGATTGGCCCGGCCCAGCTTGGCACAGCGGAAATCGACCCGCACCAGACTGGCGTCCTGCAGCATGGCGTTCACCAGATTGGCGGCCACCAGATCGGCATCGGCCAGATCGCCGATCATCAATCGGGCGCCATCCAGGTTGGCCTTGTTCATTTTGGCCCGCCGCAGATCGGCCCCTTTCAGGATGGCCCGACTGAGGTCCGCCTGATTGAGCGAGGCCCCTTCCAGATCGGCCCCCATCAAGTTGGCGCGATGCAGTCCGGCCTTCACCAGGCGCGCACCCCCCAGCGAGGCATGCCGCAGGTCGGCCTGGGCCAGATCGGCCCCTTCCAGGGTGTCGGACTCAATCTGCTTCAAGACGGCTCCGTTGCCGGAGCGGCGAATTTCAATCATCGTCATGGCAGTTCTGCAGAGAGATGGCAAAACGCGGCCCGGGTTGTCTTGGTAAGACCAAGCCCGCTTGAATAAGCGGGGGGGCTCGCCGTCGGGCGAGCCAGGAGCGACGCCCGGGCACAGGGACGCCGTCCGCCGAGAACCTTCACTTCGGGAGACCGGTCCCAGTATAGCGTCCCTGGTCCGCGTTTGGCAAAGAAACCCCCAGGCGGAGGCTGCCACGCACCTCTTCGCCCGCCTTCCGCCTTTCCACCATGCGGGCTAGACTGTTCCCTTCGCGAAATCTAGTGTCGTATGTTCGAGGTGGTTTCTCAGCGTCTGTAGGGAACCCCCTCAGCGCTGTAGGGAACGCCCTCCGTGGCGTTCCGTGAGTCAGCGACCGTTTTCCACCTTCACGGAACGCCACAGAGGGCGTTCCCTACAGGACCGACACGAACATGTCGGCCGAATTCTCGCCCTTCCAAGACCGTTTGCAGGATCTGATTGCCATGGAAATGGAAAAACTCGTCTCGCTGTGCAAACGGCGGGGATTCTTGTTCCAGTCGAGCGAAATCTACGGGGGCTTCGGCGGCTTTTGGGACTACGGCCCGCTCGGTGTCGAACTCAAGCGAAACGTCAAGGAATGCTGGTGGCGCGACATGGTCACCGGGCACGACGACCTGGGCGTCCCGGCCGGCGCCCCGACCACTTACGAGATGACGGGCCTCGATAGCACCATCATCATGAATCCGCAGATCTGGAAGGTCTCGGGCCATTACGACCTGTTCCACGACTTCATGGTCGATTGCCGCGAGACCAAGAAGCGCTACCGCCACGACCAGGTGAAGGGGCGCTGGGTCAGCTACCAGGACAAGCCCCAGTTCTTCGTCGCCACCGCGGTCGAAGAGAACTGCCAGCCGGGCGACGTCGAGCACCGCGCGCTCAAATTCCTGAACCTGCGGGCCAAGAACGCCGCCGACCTGAAATGGGAAACCGAGTTGGTCTCGCTGGTCACGGTCAAGGAGTTCTCGCAGGTCCTGGGCCCCGACGCCAAGACACTGGGCACCCTCACCGAGCCCCGCGAGTTCAACCTGATGTTCAAGACCTACGTCGGCGCCTTGAGCGGCGAAGAAGGGGCCGCCTTCCTCCGCCCCGAGACCGCCCAGGGGATCTTCGTCAATTTCAAAAACGTGGTCGACTCCAGCCGCGTGCGGGTCCCGTTTGGCATCGCGCAGGTCGGCAAGAGCTTCCGCAACGAGATCACCCCGCGCAACTTCACCTTCCGCTCGCGCGAGTTCGAGCAGATGGAGATTGAGTTCTTCTGCCACCCCAACACCTCGCGCGAGTGGTACCAGTACTGGCGCGATCGCCGTTACAAGTGGTACACCGATCTGGGCCTGGCCGGCGAGCGGCTGCGGCTGCGCGATCATCACCAGGATGAACTGAGCCACTATTCGTGCGGCACGGCCGACATCGAGTACGCTTTCCCGTTCCTGGCCCCGGGCGAGTTCGGCGAGCTAGAGGGGATCGCCCATCGCGGCGACTTCGATCTCCGCAGCCACATGGAAGGCAAACTGATGCGGCAAGGGGACCAGTTGGTGGTCGAGATGGGCCCCGACGGCAAGCCGCGGCACCGTGGCAGCGGCAAGGACCTGAGCTACTACGACGATCTGACCAAAGAGCGTTTCACGCCGCACGTGATCGAGCCTTCGGCCGGCGCCGATCGCGGCACGCTGGCCTTCCTATGCGAAGCCTACAAGGTCGACACGGCCCCGGATGAAGACGGCAAGCCGACCGAACGGGTCTTTTTAAAGCTTCACCCGCGGCTGGCCCCCATCAAGGCGGCTGTCTTCCCGTTGGTGAAGAAGGACGGCATGCCCGAGGTCGCGCAGCGAATCTATCGCGAGCTGAAGAGCCACTTCAACGTCTTCTACGACGAGAAGGGGGCCGTCGGCCGCCGCTATCGCCGCCAGGACGAAATCGGCACCCCCTACTGCATCACGGTCGACAGCCAATCGCTGACCGACGGCACGGTCACGATCCGCGACCGCGACACGCTGGAGCAGTGGCGCATCAAGGCGGACGACGTGGCCAGCGAAGTCACCAAGAAGATCCGCGGCGGCTAGCCTGCCGTTTCCCCATCTCAAATTTCAAATTTCAAATTTCAAATCTGAGATCACTGACATCACTGAGACCCCTGCGAGCACATGCCTCGCAGGGGTCTTTCGCTTGATTCGCCCTTCGAACGCAAGGGCCGGCTCACTCTTTCGGAACGCTGCATCGCATGCCACTTCCCCAGAGCCCGGCAACGCGATTCGGTGTGGATTCCGCACGAGAATGGTAAACTGGCCCTACTTCACACTGCTGGGGTCAGCAGTGGCACAGCCCCGCAGTGCACCAGTCCACATCAAAGACTGTTCCAAAGATACATTAATCGCTCAGTAGCTTGAGCCAGTTGCGCAAGTCGAACAAGCTCACAGAGCAAGGTGTGTAAATCATTCTCATTGTCATAGGGTGACTCACCCGATCGATGCCATGCGGAGACAATGTTCGATCGCTGCGAATTATTGATGTTTGACAGTCTTTCAATAAAATCTTTGGGGAATACGAACGTCACCTGAGCATAGTCGTCACTCATAACGACGGGCCGGAACCTTGCAACCTCGGTGCCCTCGATTGCTTTGTAAAGCGATTCGAGGCTGATGTCCGTCACCCTGAAGAACTCAGCTCGATCTACCGGACAGCTACCTCGCAAACCGTCGTTTCGACTGGCGTCTTCAGGTGACCCAACGAAGAAGAAAGATGCGAGGGGCATTTGAGTTCTGTCGGCTGTAACTAAAGGTTAGTCGAACGAAATTCCGGCCTGTTCAAGTCGCAGCATCTCCGCCAGAGTCTCCGAGGAGTATTTGTCGCGGGGAAGGCTGAACACTCCTTCACTAACTTTAAATACCTGTAGTTTCTTCACGAAAATCCTCCAATAGCTGGAAGGTCCAATATTCAAAGACTTCCATTGCACGTCATTCTGCCAAGATGCCTTTACGCACACATGGCGTTCGCTGTCCTTTCGAACTGCATTCCCGGGCAAGCCAATGATCGATACTCTTCCCAAAAAACGCGAAATATCCAGCTGACATGAACCCTCCGAAGGCGTCACCCTGAGACCCTCGCGCGACTCAGGCTGTACCAGCAGTGCTGCAGGGTAGTTGCCCGTAACCGCAACCTCGTTCAGACTCGCATCAAGACTTATACGCAAAGCGTCGCCACACCTAAAATCAATGAACTCTACATGGTCAAGTATTACACCTTTCGAAATGACGCAAGTGCCTGGATTCGTGCTGCAGTTGATGAACTTCGTGTCGCGCATGACGATAGTCGTTCCCTTCACTGGAGCAAGCGATATCGATGTAAAGGATTCGCCTTCAAAAACTCGATCTGAAATCGAGAGATTGCCCTCGCGGTCTTCCGTGAAGATTAGCTCAGCCATACCTGCTCTCCGTAGCTACTCAACGATTCAAGATTACTTAACTGCAGACATCCATTCGTTACATTTTCCCGCTCAGCTCTTGCAGTGTATGGGTGTCTGTTTCTCGTAGCCCACGAACACCGTCATCCCTCACATGGTGGTCTCCCTATTTGCCTTGCTCGGCCTTGCGAATCGCCGCTACGGACGTTTCCAACGCGGTGCGGAAGTCGGTGTACTTGCCGCTTTCCACATCGCGGGCGGCCTGCGCAATCGCGGGGATCTGGCGTTTGATTCCGGGCACCGTGCTCAGATAGCCCTTGGCGTTCTTGTCGGTCTTGGCGTCCACCACCTTCCATGCGCCGTCCTCGCGCACCCCGACGAACGGCTCCACGTTCTCGCTTTTCTGGCCGTTGGCGAACGCCCGGCCCACCCGGAGGTCGAAGGTGACACTGTCGCCGCTGAATTTGGGGTCGCCGACCAACGCGAATGACTTGATTTCCAGCATCTTGCTTTTCAGGGTTCCGCCGCCGCTGAAGAACTTCTCGGCGTCCGCGGGGAACTTCGCACGCAGGGCGGCGTGCCAGGCGGCGGTCGCCTCGGTGTGCTCGGAAACCGTCTGGAAGTACTCGGCGAACTTCTTGGGAGAAGTCTCGATGTACTTGGCGACGTCGCCGGCCTTGGCGGCCGCCAGGCGCGCGTCAAGAGTCTTCTTCAAGTCGGCCTTGTCGTCGGCCGCGGCGATGCCCGCCGTCGCAAGCACAAACACAAACGCCGTCGTCCAACGCATCGTGGTCTCCCGAGCAAGGTGCGAGGAATCGCCCGCCGTCGGCGGCGGAGGAACCGGCGGTTGTAATCGCCCGCCCGCCCGGCGGTCAATGACGCGAGCACCCGAAGTCCGCCGGCAGAGCACCAGGGAGAGGGCTGGTGGCACTGCTGGGCTGTGCCACTGTCTGGCCCCTAAGGGCCAGCAGTGCGAACTCGAGTCGAACATCTCCCTTTTGGAACCGCGTCAACCAGCCGCTCCGCGTTCCCTTTTTCTCTGAGCAACGAAGGGGTCCCTTGGGGCGAAGTGGTTGGCAGGGCCTTGCTGGTTCCAACGGAGCATTCGCGGGTGGAGCACACAAGGCCGTGCCCTCTTCACTGGAATGTAAGAGCGGCTGGGTGGCACCTATAGGAAGTCCCTGGTCAAGGCGTATTCCGAGCGGTCGCCCGGCGGGAGGAAAAAGGGGTCAGGTCCGGGTCAGGTCTCTTTTTCGGTCAAAGCGGTACGCTTGCTCGGAACTGGTGAATCGAGCAAGTTTTACCCGACTTAGTGGCCAGTTACGAGCCGCATGGGCAGGTATTCCGAGTCGATGTCGAAACGGAAATCGTAGTCGTAGGCAAGGGACGCGATGGCGGTAAGGGGGATCGAAAGGAAGCCGGATGAGTCTCGCTTCCGGTCCGTGTTCTTGGACCAATACTGCTTGTGGCTTTGCACTGCCTTGACGAGCGCCGCTTCAAAGGCCTTCTTGTCACCCGAGAGAAACCTTCCAAGCAGTCCGAGTTGCTGAACATCGAGACTGAGCACCCAATCGGGATCGCGCAGGTCATAGCGATCAGGATCAGTCTGCTCCAAAGAGCGGAGCAGCAGTTCGCCAACGTCCCCGTTGGGACGTTGCAGGTGCATCGCCTGAAGCGTCTCAACAAAAGAGAACCTGAATTCGAGATCCGATGTCGTTGACTGACGGAGCACCTGAACGGGCACCCGGCACAGGGCGTCGAGGTTCTCCTTGCTGCGGGCGAGAAGCCCCAGATAGAACGCGTCGATCCAACCCGATGCGTGCAAGATGCTGTTGTCGGAGACGGAGTTGAACGCAACCGGCTTGCCGTCGATAGGCCCTGGCGCCTGACCAGCGCCGCAACTGAACAGGCAGGCGCTGGCGTCGCTCGCCAGGCGTACGGCACGCTTCACTTCAGGGATCGCAGGAACAAGTGAACCGGTGCTTACAAGTCCCATCGCTGCTGTGAAGAGCCCCCGAGCAGCCGCCCATGTCTGATGCGACCGGTCTACCTCCGCTGGAAACTTCGACAGACCTCGCTCGTAGCCGAGCTTGATGCGGTTCTCAATGTTTGCAATCTCATGCCGCTCAATACGCATACAGTTTCGGCGACTACTCGCCGGCCACAAGCCACATCGGGAGATACTCGGCGTCGATGTCGAAACGAAAGCCCTTGTCATAGGCCATCGAAGCGATCCCAGTTAGAGGAATTGAAAGAAATCCGGTCGATTTGAATCGTCGATCCTCGTCCTTGGACCAGTAGGAACGATGAGCCTCGAGGCCCTTCACCAGGGGGCTGGTAGCACTGCTGGCCTGTGCCACTGTCTGGCCCCTAAGGGCCAGCAGTGTGAACTCGGGACATCTGCTCCCTTTTTCTGAAGCGTCCCCGGCCGCGCTCCGCCCCCTTTTGAATCCGAACCACGACAAGCTCCGGGAGGCGAGCAAGGTGGGCACGCCCTTGCTCGTTCCCAAGGAGCTTACCGGTCCCGGACCAGGGGAAGCGAGGTTCCAGGACGGGTATGCCCGCCCCAGAAATCGCAATAAAATTCATAACTCAGTTTCAAATCGGACTGATGATGTGCTATACTGCGAAATGGATAGAAGGCCAGTGCAGGGTTCGATCGCTCCCGATGGATGGGGATCCGCGGCGGGACTCGCCCGAACCCCGCGCCGGCCACCTCCGTCCCAGGCTCCGCCTGGGACGAAACGAACCCGAGGCTCCGCCTCGTGGAACTGCCAGCGTAGTGACCTATGCCCGTGGAGTCAGCAACCCGAAAAGTTTTCCGCAGAGAGTTCCCCGAAGGGGATTCGGAGAATTGCCCTGGCTTGGCCCGCGCAGCGCGGCCTACCCAGGTCCGCGGCTATGCGATAGCTACCGACCAACCCGAAAAGTTACGCGCTGCCCGGAGCGCCTGCGCTCCCTGTGGCCTCCGCGCTTCAACCCGAAAAGTTACACGCCGCGTCCCGCCGGGCGCGCTCAACTCGAAAACTTGTGCGCTGAACTCAGCGCAGGCGCTGAGTCTCAACCCGAAAAGTTACACGCCGCGTCCCGCCGGGCGCGCTCAACCCGAAAACTTGCGTGCTGCCCCCAGCGCAGGCGCTGAACTCAGCGCCGGCGCTGAGTTTCAACCCGAAAAGTTACAACCCTGAAGCGGCCACCCAAAGTCGCCCCAGCGCCGCGCACTCTCTTCCTGCTCCCTCCCACTTGTGGGGAGGGCTGGGGAGGGGGGCTGCCCCGCGTTCGTCCCTCGACCTTTGCTTTTCTTTTTGAACAGGAGGAAACAGAGCTAACAGAGAAACCCCCCTCCGTTACCTCCCTTTCCTCCTGTTCAAAAACGTCTCGCAACCAACCCGCAAAGTTACAACCCGCCCTTCATTCCCTCTGTGGCTCTGTGCCTGT